>TARA_B110000444_G_scaffold197371_1_pt1 | contig 37707 bp, 27 predicted proteins | sample TARA_B110000444 | Tara Oceans TARA_B110000444 (sample SAMEA4398370) | marine metagenome | biome: Polar Biome; feature: [SRF] surface water layer (ENVO:00010504); material: water (ENVO:00002006), including particulate matter (ENVO:01000060) such as... | depth 5 m | reverse complement strand
GGCTTGCGGAGCCACGAACCCGTGTTCGAATCGCGGTGGGGCCGCTCTTACTCCTCTTCAGTGACAAGAGTCACCTTCTGGTCTAAAGCGGCTCTAGCAGATGAGTTGAACAAAGGCAGTATGGCAAGGCTTCCACAAATTACCATACAAAATCCACAAAGATATCCCAATATTTTGTTTGCTAAAATTAGACTTGGCGGCAGCATTTCCTTTGAGAGTGAATTGATTTCAAGATTGGCATAACCGCCACCTAATGCAGCGATAATGCTTCCAGCAATCACGAGTTTAGGGCCCATGGACTTCAATCTGAACAACATCACCCCTCCAACTAAGATGAGTATTGCTCCCATCATTACAGAACCTCCTCGAATTGTATATGCTCCGCTATCTCTAACCTCGTCGTGATAATCTTGATATTCCTCATCAGTAATATTTTCACCATTACTGGTTCTGACATTGGTTAGTAATCTATCTAATTCTTCTTGCGGTAGGTCATCTGCTTGGGATGATTGGAAATCCCCTACCGCTGTGAAACCCATAAGCAGAGAGCCGATAACCAGTAACACTGCTATTGTTTTTGGACCTTTTTTGTCAGGTCTTGGAGCAAATAGTGAGGCCGGTGGTGCTACACCATCATCGTCACTCATTCGAATCGAGAAATCCTTACTCATCGGTACATTCCTCCAATCCCTTTCGCAAAGTTTCAGGTATTACTAGAGATGACATATCAGTCATACTTACGCAGACAGTAACCTGTTCACTTGACCAAAGAAGTTCTCCCTTTTGATTGCTAAACCTGTATTGCCAAGTACACGATTTACTACCAATCTTGGAGATCCAGATTTTAGCGGTTACAGTGTCTCCATATCTAAACGGGGCATGAAACTCTGATTTGATGTCAACAACAGGAAAACCGACCTTCATTTCACCTATTATGTGGGGGTAATCTACCCCGCACATGTTCATCCACGAATCTTCAAAGAAACGATGTGCAAGGTCGTAGATGCGTGGGTAGAAACCAATCCCTGCCATATCGAGCATTGGAAAGTCGACTCGGCGACTTAATTGCACAGCCATGCCAATGCGTGTGGGGCTCGCTTTTTCAAGCATCCTCGGGCTTTGGCCATTTTTTGGCTAACACTTTAGCCAAGTCATCATCTAATTTTGCATTCCACCAATCGCTGCCTTGCCATATGGCATATTTTCCTCTAATGCCTCTGATATCTGCTCCTTCAAATGAACAATTCTTGAAGTTTGAGATATTTAATCTAGCCTTTCTGAGATCAGCTCCTCTAAAATCACAATCATCAAATGCGGATTTCATTAAATCAGCTTCCACCATAGATGCACGTCTGAAATCCGAGCCGACAAAGTTTCCCTCTGTCATATCGACCTTGTCTAGTATGGATCTTCTAAAGTTAGAGCGGGGGTGGTTTCCTTGTCTCAGCAACTCATTTGCATGATTTTGGAAAGACCAATCCAAAGGAACTTCTTCCTTGTCGGTACCGCTCCCCGACATAACCATGATATCACCTTAGAAGCGACTTCTTTTGTCGAGGTGGGCTCTGCCTTCTGGGGTCAGAATTGCATAACGATTCTTCTCTTTTGCCGAAGGTGGAGTTACTAAGAATCCACGCTCCTTTAGGCGGTTTAGATAGAGGGATAGGTTACCTGGTGGTTCTAGTCCAGCATCTTCAAACAATTGGTCTATGACTCTCGGAGGGCTATCATTTACGCCTTCTACGTCTCGCAAATATTGAATCGCTCCTAGCACTTGATCAGGTTTACGGATTAGACTGCAATTTTCGATTAGTGCCTTGAATGCAGAGCCACGCTCAGGCAGCCCAGCGTCACGAGCAGCATCAACAGCAGCTTCTATCGCTCTCTCACGTGCATTTCTGATCCTGGATAGTGCTATCGACCATGTATCGTCTTCTCTCACTTTAGTTAAGCGTTCATCCACACTGGTCTGAGCGCCAGAGAGGTCAATTTCAACATCGCCGGCTCGTATCAGAATTCTTGCTTCGTCATTCATATTGCCACTCTCTGCTTGCGCCGACCTGCCTCTTACTGATAACCATTTCATCAGTTCGATTTCGCAGCCCGAATACAACACTAGCCAAACTAAACGGGGTATTAAAGGGATGTTTATCCCAATAACGACTGTTATTAGTTCCCCTTGGTAAATAACATCCCGGCTCGATTCCTAGAACCTCGAAATTCAAAGGAATTCAGGCCGCTAAGGATAAGGCACTTGAAGGGGGGTCCCTTTCATTCACATCCCCGGGTGTATACATGAAGCGCGTCTCCCCCATTTTGATTATGCTATTATTGCTGGGTTCGTGCATCCCAATAGGTATTGTTTCTGCTTCAGGAGAATCATCAACCATATCGACATTTACTGGCGGTTTTGCATCTAAAGCCGTTAGCTTGCAAGGTGGCGTGACCGATAGTAATTCAACGATAGAAATACCTCGCAATGTCACATTCAATGCTGCAAGTTTCGATGTAGAAATCGACCAAAGCGATGCAAGTCCGGGGCAGGTTTGGATAGATCTGAATGAAGATGGAGTTTTTGAATGGGAATTTACAGGGACTGGTTATGGAAACATCGGGCATCAAAACCAATTCTATGATGGCAACGATTGGGCTTCATTTACCGGCAATGCAGGAACAACCTCTACTCCCGGAATTTTACTACCTTCAAGTTCATCATTGCAATCTTCAAATCTGAATATTAGTTTTTCTCCTAGAGCAAGTGGAGGATTTTATTCGATTGGAGAGTTCCAAGAAGTGACAGAATCAGATATCGACGGTGACGGATTGCCAGAACCTATCTTTTTGTCAGCAATTAACTCAACAAACTCAACATCTTTCCAATGGGCAGACTGGGCCGCTAATGGCGGAATCACGATTTCAAATTCAGTTTCAACATGTGATAATGCAACCTCTTTAGCGACCGGAGATGTAAATGGCGATGGAGTTGAAGACGTGGTGACTTTCTCCACTATTGCTAACCAAGCATGTGTTCATATCATGAATTCAACAGGATTTGATCCAGTTCTCAATGTTAGCATGTCTGATGGGTTATTAGATGGCAAATTGGGAGACGTAAATCATGATGGAAGCGATGACATTGTGACAATTCATTCACAGGGAGTTCTGTCTTTGAGGACGTGGGACAATGTGTCCGGAGGCCTAACTACTGCAATTACTGAGACAATAAGCCCTAACGGTTCTCAAGGAATGCCTGCAACTTTAGTTTCTGTCCATGTCGAAGATTTCTCCGCAAACGGTTCTGTTTCTGTATTGGTCAAGGACCTAATGGGCCACTGGACCAATTGGAATATTACTAGCAATTATTGGGCGGGTCCATTAACAGCTTTCGATAATATCCAACAAAATGAAATCATTGTAGATTTGGATGGCGACGGCGACTTAGACTTAATCGGTTTGAACGACCAAGGATTTGCTTTGTTGGTAAACAATGGCACACAATGGAATGCCACAACAACCCAAGGGCAAATCGATATGATAAATTCAACCATAGCTGACTTTGATAATGACGGTGTGTTAGATTTACTTACTCCAAACCCTGGTTTTTCCGATGGCACACCTTCTACTTTGGAAGGTAATATCACTTATCGTTCAATCAATGAATCTAGCGCAGGAAGCCAGTCAGTGGCAGTCTTAGAGCCTTGGTCAATTCCAACCTCAATCATTGCTATGGATATGGATGGGGACGGCGTCATCGAACAGATTGTCTCTGCTGGGGAAGGTACCATGGGTGTATTCATCAGCGGTTGGCACAATGTCGAATTAGACGCTGATGGTGATGGAAACGTAGAGATGAGCCGCATTGGATATGCTGGCGATTCATCTAATGGTTTAGGCCCACTAACGCTATTTGATGATGCTGATGGGCTGAGGGACGACATAGTCCCTATCTTTGGCTCCATGCCATTTACTACCGATGCTTATGGGATATCGATGATAAACTATTCAATGGATATAGAAAGCACAGGAGTTGGTGAATTTAATCTAACGAATCTAGACTTTGGTTACGATTGTACTTTCTTTGTAGAAGGAAATCCTCACGCCTCTGCGAATCTAACCAATGTAATCAATCAAGGTATGACTGGTGGTGTAGGAACTTATTCGTTGGCGATTCCAGTAAATTCTTCTAGTCCTGGTCAAATTACGTTGACGAATGTTATTGCCATCCACGTCCCAGGAGCGCCTAACTTGGCGCTGCCTACTACTCCAACACTGAGTTTGGTATCTACCTCTTCAGAGGAAATAGAATTGATTTGGAATGATTTAATCGACTTCGGCTCTGATTTAATCAGGTTCGAAGTTTACCGTTTGGAATCAGCAAATGAAACAATCTCAATATCCGATGTATACTCTGAGTCCATGATTAACGTTGCAATTGATGACAACATTACAGTAGGGGCTACATATTGGTATGCTGTTCGCTCAGTTCACATCTATGGGGTAACCTCAAACCTATCCAATCTCGTACAAGTTACAGTTCCTTATCCAGCGCCACCGGGGCTTGTAAACGGGGTAATTCTCTCGGATGTCGATGCAGATAGTGGGGGGGTATTGTCGGTATCTTGGAATCACACAACAGAAACAGCTGATCATTACGAAGTCTATCTTGAAACAAGTGATTTCAGTACCATAATCGGCCTAACCTCTACTGCAACCGTTACTCTATCTCAGAATTCAACAATCATTACCGATTTGACCGACGGGCAAGCGTATTGGGCCACAGTAGTAGCTGTTGACCAGTATGGAAATACAACCAATGCAGTGACTGCAGTGGGTCCTGCTTATCCTCGTAATGATATTCCCGAAGCGGTGAACCTGCAAATTAATGTGAGTTCTGAAATCTCTCTTGGCTCTCCGTTCTTACTCGAAATCTCTGCTCTTGTTGACCAATTGCCTACAACGCCTACAGGCACTGTTTTGATCACTATGGACACCAATACTGGCGCTCACTTAATCGGAACAAGTTGGGATTCAATAGACCTAATTGATTTTGCAGAACTCGGAGCCTTCACTTCCGATATTCATGGCGAAGTGACCTTCTGGGCCAATTACAGCGGCCATGTTGGAGATGTTCAAAATCAACCGATAGCGTCTGCTTCTTCATCGGTAACATCCACGGTTACGATAGGTGCAATATTCGCTGCAGAGTTATCAATATACGAATTAGATTGGGATGGTGAAACAGATGTTAGAGTAAATCTTACAGCAATAAACCCGGGCCAATCTTCACTTCTCGAAGGTGCTACAATAATTTGGACCGCGTATAATAGTACAACTAATTCGACCTCGACAGATACTGCGCAAATCGGTAATGGCTTCAGCCAATTCTTGGTTAATTTCCCTGATGGAGGAACATTATTTGTCAACTTGAGTGAACCATCTTGGGTCGATGTGGAAAGTAATAGTATCGAAATTTCATTAGTAACATATGGCAGTATTATTGAGGAGAATGAGACTGAAGGGAATGAAACTAATGAAACAAATTGGTCCCCTGAAGTTATGGAAGATTTGGTAGTAGATTGTGGCGATGTAGTAATCGACCCTGCCGAAGACCAAGAGGTCGATTGTACCATTACAAACCCCAATAATTACACGATAGATGTATCATTGGAAGCAGATGGTTGGTCCAATTGGCCAGCATACATCGAGTTCAATCCTTCACCAGGCCAGAGTGAATTTAGTTTAGAACAGTTCGCAAGCGTCTCAATTGAAATTAGAGTTGACATAATTCAGAATTTATCAGAGGCTGGATTAACAAACGGTAAATTAGAAATTGATTTACGGCAGGGGCCTAGTGATTATATGACTCCTGGCGATAAGCCTTTGACCATTGAAGTTCAATGGACTTTGAAGGGTCAAGATATAGTTGTAGAGCCGGAACCTGAAGAAAACAATACTGGAAAAACTTCTACTAAACCAGAAGATACTTCTGGCAATGCAATGCTATACATTGGCGGAATTAGCGCTATTGCAGTAATCGGATTAATTGTGTTCATAGTCTTAAGGATTAGAAATAACGATCTCGATGATTGGGGCGAAGAAGATTTAGATTTGGAACCAGAATTAGATAGTGACCGAATGTCTAAACCATTACCAGTTGGCGTAGCGCTTGATGAATTTGAAGACAAGACTATCTCTGATGAAACTCCGGACAAACCGGATTTCATAAATGACTTTGATACCGAAGATGAATACATCGAAGAGTTCGAAGAAGACCTAGAAGTAGAAAACGAAGAAGTTACAGAAGAAGAATCGGGTATTACAGTTGATGAACAAGGTACTGAATGGTATGAAGACGAAGTCGGCGTTTGGTGGTTCCGAGACGAAGGCCAAGAAGATTGGTCAGAATTCGTTGAGTAATTTTCGTAATACCTTTGAATGAGGGGCGCAGAGGATTTCACATGGCAGACCAAGCATCGTATGACCTTGTATTGCACAAGGACGCCAACCCTAGTACTGGCGGAGTCGCGATATGCGGCTTTTCAACAGTTGGAATGGTTGGAGTAATCGCTGCCTCTCATGTAATAAGCCAACTTAAATTGAGTCAATTAGGAACCGTTCTTAACCCGGAATTTCCCGCTATGGCATTGATTCACCATGAGGTTCCAAAACACCCAGTTCGAGTCTATCAAGGCAAGGGCGTGGGTGTTTTTACTGCTGAGGTGAGATTTGGTCCTGAACGTGACGTTCTATTTGCCAACACTGTATTGGGCTGGTTTACCAAAGGCGGATTTGACCAATTGATTGTTATCGATGGTGTTGCTCGAGAAAACCTTGACGACAGAGAAGACTCACTTTACGGAGTAAGTTCATCCAAAGTTGGAAGGGACCGATTAAAGAAAGCAGGAATAGAGCCAGTTAGACAAGGAGTCGTCGCTGGAATTGCAGGGTACTTGATTGCTGAAGGGGACCGCTTAGGCCTTGATATAACTGCAATTTTAGCAGATTGTAATCCAATGTATCCGGATGCCAGAGCTGCAGCATTAGCAGTTGAAACCGTTAGCGATTTAACCGGAATCGACATTCCTCTTTCCTCTTTATTGGAAGATGCTAGAAGAATCGAGGACAGCGTTAGAGAAGTATTCGAAAACTCTCAAACAATGTTACCTGCGCCAGATGATGAATTAGATCCTTCATTCGGCTGACTTTGCAATTTTGAGAACCGTATCCCAGTCTGCATCGGTTGCGAACATCGCTTCAGGCATGTGGCATCTAGCCATACGATACCCTGCATCTTCAAGCCCCGACTTCATCTTCTTCATCGAAGGAATTTGTCCCACTCCAGCAGCAACACCTAGGCTGTCAACTGCAACCAACAAGTGTTCTCCTGAAAGTAATTCAGCCGATTGTGAGATGTACCTAACAGACCTTTCAATTTCTCTTTGCGAATGTTCGATATCAATATCGTTCCATTCTTCAGGTAAATCCTCAGGCCTTCCTGCACACAACTCTATCGCCCTCTCAACGGTCATCCTACCTGCAATTTCACTATCACAGAGAGGCCCAGTCCACATCGGTCCAGAGTAATCTCTTTCGGGCTGTTTAGCGAAATGATACGGTTCTGACCTGATTCGGTAGCCGATATTATCCTGCCAATCAGTCGCTTCTTCTTTCGAACGCTTAAGAAGAACAGTAACGCGAACATGGTGGCCATCAAACAGAGAAAGAATTGGGTGAACCGATTTGTCATGCATTGCAGCAATACGTGCAATTGTTCCAAGTAGAATTCTAGTAGCGTCATCATGCATGTAATAATCCGTTATTCCTACAGAGCCATATCTTCGCAAAGCACTCGTTTTCGCAGAGCCACATAATGCTGCGGTATCGGTTGCAGTAACTTCGAGAACCCCAACTCTAGAAATCGATTGAATCGCTGAATCTAGAAAATTAACCGGTGAACCAAATGGGTCCAAGTCAATCCATTGGTAAGGCGCTTGTACCATCAATCGGATCGCATCACCTTCTATCCAATGTATTCCATCCTCTACAACGCCCTCCTGTTCACGAGCGAATCTACTTGGTTCTGGAGTCCATTCTAATTTGTCACCTACTGGGTGAACACGATGCGACTCTTTCGCCCATTGTAATGCTTCAGAGTCCAAATCATTAGCAGTGATTCTCAATCTGTCTTGGAATGGAATTTCCTTTCTCCATCTTCTTGGGCGGACTCCTGTTGCGCAAAGAGCATCTAGGGCACGGATGGTTTTTCCTTCTGGAACCAACCAATTATTTTCTATTGCATCTGCTAAAAGCATCACTGAACGTGTTCTAGCGGGCGCCATGGCAGGATTTAGGAAACCTTCTCCTGTCTTTGCAGCGGGGCCTCTTGGCATATGTGAAGGTCTAGTTTGATGACTACGAAGGTGGACAGAAGTTCTTCCTTCTAACCAGATATGACCTGGCCAGTCTTTTGGTTCCATATTTAGACCTCAATAATGTTCGAAAACAACGTCAGGATTAGAGTGAGTTACCTTATGTCCATTATCGACTACTTTTCCAATAATTGCACACCCTTCCATTCTTTGTGTTAACCATGAACATACTTCATCAGCAACACTCGAATCAACTGCGATAATCATTCCACATCCCATGTTGAATGTTCTGTGCATTTCTCTATCTGTGACATTTCCTTCTTGTTGAATCCAATTAAATTCAGGAAGTATGGGTAGAGGTGAATCGATATGCCAACCCAAGGAGCCGTGTAGGCGTAGAAGATTGGAAAGCCCACCGCCTGTGACATGGCATATCCCATGAATCAAACTTGAATCACAAGGGCCATCTTGAATCAAATCTACCACTGGGTCACAATATATCCGGGTTGGATTTAGGAATACTTCACCCAAAGTAATACTGCCTTCAGCGAATCTTTCAATTCTACTTTCATCGACATCGAATGGAGCAGCATCTTCCCATGAAGCGCCACAATGCGAAACAACATTTCTCACAAGAGAATAGCCATTTGAGTGAACTCCAGAAGCAGGCATACCAATCAGGATATCGCCATTCTTGAGGTTTGCACCAGTAATCTCGCTACCTTTTGCTAACCATCCAAGGGCAGTCCCTGACAGGTCAAGTTCAGTAACAATTCCTGGAAGGCTTGCGGTTTCTCCTCCGGCGAGAGTAACTCTTGCTCGTCGGCATGCTTCAGCTAAACTCGCTCCAAGCGCAGCATGAACCTCTGGGTCGGGCTTTGGAACAGCGATGTAATCTACAAATGCTATCGGTTCAGCACCAACGCACAGCAAATCATTGACATTCATTGCCATACAATCTATGCCAACACCGGCCCATTGATTCAGTTTAGTGGCAATTGATAATTTGGAGCCAACTCCGTCTGTTGCCAGAGCGAGGTAATTATCTCCAAACTCTACAAGTCCACCGAATCCTCCCGGCAAATCCACTGGTGCGCCAGGTGTTCCCGGTTTCCTTACCGAACGGGATAATGCGCCTACTAGGGCGCCTACGGCATTACCTTCAAGGTCGATGTCGACACCACTGCCGGCGTAATCTAGACCTTCTGCCATATCTCTTGCCACCCGCGCCACTCTCATCATGATGTCGATTGAATCTTAGATGCAATCCAAGGCAGCGAAAGGTCTAGTCTGTGGTCGATTCCACTATGTGTCCCAGGGAATTCTTCCCACTCATGCTCAATATCTAATTCTAACATTCTAGAATGCAGTTGGCGTAATCCATATTGGATATTGTATTGGTCAGAATCTCCCACATCAATCCAGCAAGCAGGTAATTCTCGATATTTTTCGATCATGTTTAGTGGGTCCCAAGATTTCCAATCAGCCCATTTATCATCGTCAAAAATACAATTTGCATTTACAGGTAGGGTTCCGTCGCTATATGTTGCAGCCATTGCTAGAACCATCAATGTGTGAAAATCATCACCTTTCAGTGATGGAGTATTCTTGACATATTGTAGAAATTCTTCAACGCCTCCATGATGGCCAATTTGAGTTAGGGTACTACCCATCTCAATACCAAATAAGACTTCGAAACCACAATCTCCCGAATGGCAAGCCACCGCATCCCAGCAATCATCCATCATGCCTCTAACCAATGCTCCATATCCTCCGCTAGACTTTCCGACAAGTCCGAAACCACTTACATCATATCTTGAGTTAATGGCTTCTCGTAGGTCTTTACTTAGCCATTCTCCCCAGTTTCCTATAATTTTAGAATCGATGAATTGGTTACCTCCAAGAGAAGTGAAGGTATCTGGCATAACTAGTATCGAAGGCGGCATTAGGCCATCTCTGACCAGACGTTCATGCCTCTGAGGTAAGGTTTCACTAAACGCTCTCCAATTTGCTCTAGCAAAACCTGTCCCAGTGAACGGTGCGAGATATATTATGCAAGGCAAAGGGCCCTCTCCGTTAGGAGGTATGTGGACCATTACTTCTCGTTCAATCGGGTCTCCAAGTTCATTTTCTAAATTAGAAGAAGAAAATGCGAATCTTTCTAAAATTCCTCTGATGGGTTCAAAAGAGTGGGCCGGCATGAACCTGCGATGGGCTTCATAGAGATGTGCTTGGCGGTGTTCCAATGGAAGCCACTGGAGGTCGTGTAATGCGTTTAGTTTCCAGTGGAAATGATGGGGAAGAAAAATCTCTACTCAATCATTATAGGGGGTCGACAACGGCTCTAGATGTCCAGTCGGGGGAATTATTATGACAATCCAAGAATTTGATTTGCCCGCAAGATGGCGTTCACTTTTGCTAGATAATTACAGTGAAGCAATTCACAATCTGGAAGTTTCATGGCCAGATGTTCAATCCCTTGAAGTCTCATACAGAGATATTGAAGCATTCGATCCTGATTTCGCTCTTTCAATCGTAGAGGAGCCAGAAAACAATACTCAAGCAGCTAATCAGGCCTTAGGACTTCTACTCTCGGAACTAGGCTCACCTAGAATCGTAGCCTTTGTCCGAATTATCGAATTACCTTCTGATGCTCATCGTACAGTTCGACAATTACGTAGTGAAGATTTAGGCTTGATGATATCTGTTGATGCCATTGCTACAAAGATTGGAAGAGTTCTTCCAAGAACATATGAGGGTTCATTTGTTTGTGTAGCGTGTGGCCATTCTACTAGGGTGAGTCAACCTAACGAGCAAGAACTAATCGAACCGATAGAGTGTTTCGAAGTTGATGGGGGATGCAATAGACGCAAAGGTCAAACTCGCTTCGTCCAAAGAGTCGAAGAATCAATTTTAATCGATACACAATTTATCGAGTTACAGGAGCCTCCTGAGAATCTACGTGGAGGTGTTCAACCAGAAAGGATACTATGTATTGCAGAGCATGATATAGCAGGCCAACTCAATCCTGGAGACCGAGTGACTGCTAATGGAATGTTATTCGTTCGTTCTCAGAGAAAGTCCGGAAAAGACACTCCTATTTTTGATATTTTCATGAGAATCCATAGCATTCAAAGAGAAAGTATTCCTCTTGAAGAGATTCAGATTTCCGATGAAGAAGAGCGTGAAATCAAGGAACTTTCTCGTCGTGACGACATCCATAAACTGTTGACTAATTCAATCGCTCCTTCCATCTTTGGGATGGATAAACAGAAAGAGACACTAATGCTCCAACTATTTGGTGGAGTCGCATCAAAAGCGAAAGATGGAACTCGTCTTAGAGGCGACATTCACATCTTACTGATGGGGGACCCGGGAGTTGCAAAATCACAATTACTATCCTACATGTCTCAAATTTCTCCACGTGGACGATTCACATCCGGACAGTCGGCTTCCGCAGCAGGATTGACTGCAGCAGCGGTTCAAGATTCAGCAGCAGACGGTCGCTGGACTCTTGAAGCGGGAGCGCTTGCTCTGGCCGACCTTGGTCTTGCTGCAATTGACGAATTCGATAAAATGAATGAAAACGATAGGTCTTCTATGCACGAAGCAATGGAGCAACAAAGAATTTCAATTTCAAAAGCAGGAATTAATGCAACGCTATCCACGCGGTGTGCAATATTAGCTGCTGCTAACCCCAAAGCAGGTCGCTTCCAATCAGTATCTGAGATTCCGTTTACTCAGCAAATAAATCTCAAACCAGCGTTAATTTCTCGGTTTGATGTAATTTGGTTGCTAACAGACCAACCGGAAGCCGACCACGATACAATGATCGCCAACCACATCATGACCAATCGTGCCAATTCAACGCCTGAGATTTTGATTGACCAAGGCAGTGCTGTAGATCCATCTAAATCTTCAGCCAATGATGGCTTAGATGAAGATAAAGGAATCGTAAATCGTGAATTGATTAGGAAATATGTTGCCTTTGCTAAGAGAACAATCCATCCAATACTATCTTCGGATGCTCAAAACCTATTGCGAGAATATTATGTTGAAACAAGGAGAAAGGGCGGCGAATCACATGATTCAATAGCCATTTCAGCAAGGGCAATAGAAGGTCTTTATCGCCTTGCTCAAGCATCAGCTAGAGTAAGACTTTCCGATGAAGCAACAATAGAAGATGCAGAGCGCTCAATTCGTCTAACAAAAACCTGGCGTCATGAATTGATGGGAGAAAATTTCGACGAAACAACTCTTCAGTCAGGAAAGAAGGCAACAGCCCGAAATCGAGAAAGAATCGTCCTTGAAATCGTTCGAAGAATCCACGCCGAAACAGGCGATGTTGCCTCTCTAAATGATGTCTTAACTGAAGCAGGACGTAGTGACATCAGCAGAGATGTTGCTGAAGATCTAATCGATGTCTTATGCCGGGATGGAAGGTTGATGCGCCCCGGTGGTTATGAGACTCTACAGCCTGTATGATACGATGCGCTCATATTCAGGTGTCAGCACAGGTGGTAATATGGAGCCGGAAGGTGATGTGGCAACTCCCGCACTACTCGACCCAGAAGGTCTCGGTTTCATGTGTGGAATCGAAGTCCATCAACAACTAGCTACTGGGAAATTACATTCTCGACAACCAGGACAACTTCACGATATTACAATCGAAACTTTGCCCAGCGATTGGCCGCAATTTCATCGCCGTCTACATTCGGCTAGAGGCGAAGGCGGAGCGATTGATGTTGCTGCAAGATTTGAATCTCGTCGAAACCGTTCTTTCGTATATTGTCAGGCTCCAAATTCAGGACTTATCGAACTGGATGAACAACCACCTCTCCCCCATGATAATGACGCATTAGATATCTCCCTAACAGTTTCAGGAATGATTGGAGCCCATCCTGTTCCCCTACTGCAGACCATGAGAAAAACAGTTGTCGATGGTTCAAACACTAGTGGGTTTCAACGTACAACTCTTGTTGCAACCGCTGGCGTTCTCGAAACCGAAGGCGGCCCGGTTGGAATCGACGTACTTTGTCTAGAGGAAGACAGTGCCCGCAAACTGGATAGCCAATTAACTCCCGAAGGAGAAATCGTCACTTGGAACCTAGATCGCTTGGGCATCCCATTAATCGAAATCGCAACAGCACCCGATGTAAAAAACCCTGACCATGCTAAACAAACTTCCATTGCATTAGGGCGAACTCTGCGTGATACTCGTCGTGTTAGGAGGGGGTTAGGAAGTATTAGACAAGACCTCAACGTTTCGTTAATGTGTGGAGACAGAGTTGAAATTAAGGGTTGTCAGGATTTAGATTGGATTCCTAAAATCATTCGATGCGAAATGTCTAGACAACTCCACTTTTACCGATTAGCAAACAAATTACGCAGTTCAAATCAATTGCCATTGTTAACCCCCGATAGGAGAATTGAATCCTCTGATGTCTCTGGCGAAGTATCAAAAATCCTGAAATTGCAACTTGTTGATGTGAGTTCTTCATTCGAATCTTGTGAATCTAAAATGGTAAAGTCAGGCCTAGAATCTAATTCCATAATGTTAGCATTGCCTCTTCCAGGATTTAATGGCCTAATCGGAGTCAAAGAATTTGATGCAGACGGTGCACAAATGCCTCGTCTCGGCAGGGAATTAGCCGGTGCTGCCAAACTAGCAGGCGTCGCAGGAGTATTCCATTCAGATGAATTACCAGCATATGGTATTGAACAGGAATTCGTCGATGCTACACGTGAACAGTTGAATGATGCAGACGCATTTGTATTGTGTCTAGCACCTAGGTGGCAAGGCGAACTTGCGTTAGAAAGTGTCCTCAATAGAGCAAGGATGGCTTTCGATAGGATTCCTCAAGAGGTTCGTAATGTTGTAATCAAGAAAGGCTCACCTGAAGATGGAACAACAACGCCAATGCGCCCATTACCGGGTGGTGCTAGGATGTACCCTGAAACAGATATTCCTCCTTTACAAATCACAACTCATCGGTGGCAGAATATTTTAGAGAATTTGCCTATGACTCAAAGTGAAAGGCTTGCTAGACTCCACACGTTTGAGATTAGTGCAGACCAGAGCAAGCAACTTCTATCTAGAGAATTAGACGACCATTTCGTAGCCCATAACCAAGGTTTGCCTCCAAAAGCATGGGCCACAATGCTTCTAGAAAACAACGGAGATATTGGCTTGATGGCTTTGGTACTTGCAGCTAAAGAAGCAGGTCATGTAACTCGTGAAGGAATGACAAATCTCATCGAAGAGTTCACAGGCATGAATCCTAGTATGGATGAACTGGCCATCAAAGCAGAGGAATTAGGAATCAAACCAGCAGATTCTGGAGACTTACTTTCAATCGTTGAGAAAGTAGTAGCCAGCCGAGTCGATTTCGTGAAAGAACGTGGAATGGGCGCTTTGGGTCCACTGATGGGATTAGTGATGAAAGAATGTGGCGGGGCTGCTGATGGTAAACAGGTCAGTGCGCTATTGCGAGAAGTTATCATGAGGCATGCATGATGAAGCGTAGCATCATTCTTGTCGGACTTCTATTCTGTCTGTTAATTCCCCTATCTACTGGTGCTACAGAGGAATCAAACTCGTGGGACGTTGATTTGGATAATGGATATATTTCCACAAAACCGATTATTATTGAAGACCAAGTAATCGTCAGAACATCGGGTTTCTGGACGGGGGAAGATAGACCTCATGTATACTCATACGATTTACACGAAGGTACTCAAAATTGGAAATACCGAAGCAATACTTCAACTCAACACGATATGTCTCCATTATTGCATGTCGAAGCAGGTTCAGGCGAGTGTGGTAATTGGGATGAAATGATTCTGGTTGGATGGACTGATGGTAAAGTCACAGCATTGGATATTTCAGACGGGTCATTGGTTTGGAGCGCCCAAACCGAAGTGATAACCTGGGGAGTCACCGGCGCTATGGCTCTAGATTCAGATGTTGTTGTTGTTCCAACTCGCAAAGGCTTGTCCACATTTTGCCTTGACGGTGGTGATTTGGAATTAAGAGTAGATTTGTCAGAATTGGGTTGGAGAAATGGAGTAACCGTTAGTCAAGTTGGATATTATCTTGGAAATGAAGACGGGGTTCTCAATACAATCTCACGGCAGGGCGAGATAAGTAATACCTCCATCGGAGACGGTAAGATTCGACATGCTCCAATCGAAACCACTAACGGAATTCTAATTCATCTTCAAACATCTACTGGCTCAGAGATTTATGTAAACAATGAACTGTTATCTGTGGAAGGTTATTCTCCTGCAATACCGCTAAAGGTCGGCAAAATGGTATTTTTAGCAACAAGTTCTCACGTAATTTCGGTTGATTGTGAAATAAATTGTTCGATAGAAGGCCGGACAAATTATCACACCAACGGTGAAATTGTCTTGCAGCCAGATGGCCAAATCTGGTTTCCAAATAATTCCCCTGAAGGCGGTTGGGGAACTGGCTTACCCGGTTCCGAGATAACAACATTTCACACTCTGCTCGGCACATACACAACAGCAGGTCCTGGTTTCGGGACTAATGGTGAATTAGCACTAGGAAACGACAATGGAGTACTAACGGTATTCTCATCAAACGCAGCTTCAGATTCATCTGATGTTGAAAAATCAAAGACAGAAGAATCTAATTTATATCTTAATCAAGCTTTGATTTTACTTCTGTGTGTGGCCATGTTCTACTTCCAAATTCAAAAGAATAACAAAATGGCAACTAAAGTCGGACTCCTAATCCTCTTAGTAATCATGATCACCATCCTACCTGACATCTCTAATACTTGGTCCAAAGAAATCGGGGCACTAGAAGAGCCGCCTGGTGATTGGGATGATTCATGGCCAGATGAATGGCTGGGTACTCAGGTAATGGTGTTTGAATTACCCGATGGTGAATTGGTAGTTGGCGGCTTTGCGGACTTTGAAAATGTCGAGGATTTCACTGATGCCGCCGCAGCCCAATTAGAGGTGACAGTCGCCAAGGAGTCCTATGATATTGGAGACTTAGTGACTTCTTTCAATGGCTATGAAGCCGATGGTTGGGAGTTTACTATTGATGGCAAAAGGTCCTCTGTTGGGATGACAGAGGCAGAACTTGCAGAAGACAGTGTTGTACGTTGGTCACCAGCGTGAAGTTCAAGGCGTGGACACTCTACCGCTGTGCATGGTACTAACAGACGGAGTCCACGGGCCAGCCCTCGCTCCGGTCGAATTATTAGCAATCAATATGCTTTTGATTACCATTTCGTTCTTCCTTTTGTGCAGGCCTACACATTCTGCAAAGAGGGAAATCCTTGTCCTAACCAGTATCACTGCTGCAGCCGCAGCAAGCCGAATTTTGCTAGAACCATTCCCTAACGTTCAGCCATTAACTATGATGTGCTTGGTGATGGGAGCGACTTTAGGAGCTCGCCGCGGAATGGCTTTTGCAGTCATAGCAACTATGGTTTCTAACCTAGTTTTGTCACATGGATGGTGGACTTTGTTCCAAGCAAGCGGCTGGGCTGCAATTGCATTTGCAGGTTCCCGTCTTGGATTAGTAGTTGGTAATGTAGTCGAAATGAAGCGCCTAGCAATAACTGCAGTAATCGTTTCAGTACTATTCGATTGGTGGGTTTCACTATCGATATTCACGAGTGGAATGACTATCTCTGAGTTTGGTATTTACATTCTAAACGGTCTACCATTCGATGCATTACACGCGGTTGCTAGTCTGGTAAGTGCTGTATGGATTGCTCCTTGGCTTGCGAATTTAATATTCGAAGAGACTTTACAAATCGAGGAGCCACAAGTAAGTGGTGAGGCAGATGTCATCACCGCTTAATGAAGTTACAATGGTCTTAGTGACCCGTGACGACCTCAAACTTTCCAAAGGTAAGTTAGCAGCCCAATGCGCTCATGCTGCAGTTGACTGTGCTATGGGTGCGAAGAAGAAAGCCGCTCGATTGTATGAGCGGTGGAATCTGGCTGGTGCGCGTAAAATCGTACTCCGTGCTGATGATGAAATGCATCTTCGCCAACTCTATGCTAAAGCCCTAGAAGGTGGCCTAGTTTGTTCACTTATCAAAGACGCAGGACACACAGAAATACCGCCCGGTACAGTAACGGTTCTAGGCATTGGTCCGTCGCCGCGTTCAGCAGTTGATGCAATCACTGGCGACCTGAAACTGCTTTGAGTGAAAGCGGCGTGGACTGTACATGCGCGAGTATCCTTCTGACCGTGTTGATGTGCGTAGTGACACCGTCACCCAGCCAACTGCGGCTATGCGTGCGGTAATGGAGAAAGCCGAAGTCGGAGACGATGTACTCGGTGATGACCCAACGGTCAACGAACTTCAGAATCGTCTGGCCAAGATGTTTGGCAAAGAAGCGGCATTATTTGTTGCAAGTGGTACTATGTCCAACGCTATTGCTCTACGAACCCACACAGTTCCAGGGGATGAAATCATATGCGACAAGACCGCTCATATCTACAAGTACGAGGGAGGCGGATATGCTGCACTATGTGGGGCATCAATCTCTCTCGTTGAAGGAGAAGGCGGCTTAATGACTGGCGCCCAAGTTAAATCTGCAATTCGTAAAGCAGAGGGCTCAGGTTCTCATTATCCAGATGGAACTCTAGTGTGTGTCGAGAATACATCTAATCTTGGAGGCGGGGCTTGTTACACTCAAGAAGCCCTTGATGAAATTGCAGCAGTAGCAAAAGCAAATGGTTGTGCAACTCACATTGACGGTGCTAGAATATTCAATGCAGCAATCACGACAGGTGTCGATGTGGCACGAATGTGTCGTGATTATGATTCGGTCTCAATCTGTCTTTCAAAAGGCCTTGGAGCGCCTGTTGGGTCAGTGCTTGTGGGTTCTCAAGAATTCATCAACAAAGCTCATCGCTGGCGCAAGATGTTTGGTGGCGGATGGAGGCAAGCAGGGATTCTTGCATCAGCAGCACTCTACACTCTAGATCATCACATAGATAGATTGGAAGAAGACCATGTACGGGCAAGAAAAGTCGCAGAAGCGATTAACGCAATGGACAATTTTAGCGTTGATATGGAGGCGGTTCAATCGAATCTAGTATACGTCAACTGTAACATTCCAGCAGCAGATGTTGTGACATCATTGGCCGAACATGGAATCGATATGTTCGACTTACCTTACAATCGAGTTCGAGTCGCAATTCATCTGCACATTACAGATGAAGATGTTGAGCGAATCATCGCAGCCTTCGCTGCGCAGTGAATGCTGCAACCATAATCACAGATAGTACTGCAATGAAACTGATACTCGGAAGTCCGCTGTCTTCATCATCTTCTTCAACAGGGTCTGCTGGGGTCACAGGATCTTCATCCTCAGGTTCTGGCAATACAACTTCATGGATGAGGTGTACTTCCAAATCATCACCGTCGTAAGCAGTAGGTAGTGTCACTTCCATACTTCCTGACATAGATTCTCCCAGTTCAATAATTGCCCGAACACTCTCGTGATAGAATTCTTCTCCATTACTTCCATCTGGGAAGTAGGCAAGATGTTCAACAACCCAAATTGAACTCATTACGGTTGCACCTTCTGGTATTGTATCAGTATCCATTACCAGGTTCCATGTTGCAATAGCACTGGAATCGTTCGTAGATGCCACCCACCCGAGTGTGGAAGTGCCCTGGCCTAGACTCAAAGGATTTTGCAAATTGGCGTTGTAATCGTCCTGCAGTGAGTCTCCAGAAGGAACACTGCCAACTTGCTTAATTGTTCCATTAAAGACAACAGTCGGAGGCAATCTTTGCTCATATCTTTCAATCCATCTCTCATCGCCCTCTTGCGAGCCTAATGGGTCTTCATTTTCTCCAATGAATCTGTGGAAGTGATATTGTTGCATATTATTTGTTTCTTCAACGTCATCTAGTGCGTGTTCCACCTTGACACAATTGGTGCACCATGTAGCAGTATAATCTTCAACGATGGCGGGTAAATCTGAAAGAGCCATAGTTGCATTTCCGGAATTATGTGCAACGATGTGAACTCCACCAAATACAAATCCTACCTCATCCAAATCTTCAGGCGCACCTGCATTACTAGACGGGATAATAGAAATTAACAAAATCAAAATTATACACGTTGCTCTTACTCGCATACTATCCCTAATAGCGCACATATTTTCAATGATTGCCCTCCAAGTATCAGGCGTGGGTTCAATAACCCCCACGCCCCATTAAGTCCATCCCGTGGTGAAAATCAATGATATCTGCTAATGAATCCGAACCCGCAATTCTTTCGATGGAGGCGATAGAAGCGGGAATCGGCACTCCAGACTGGCTGCTGGAGGCGATTGTTATGGGTCAGCGGCTGATGATTATTCATCCAACAGAAGCATCGAGAAAACAAACAATTTCCGAGCTGCATATGATGATGGGTGGAGGAATTGTAGATTCCTCGCATCACCTAACAATTCAGAGATTTATTTCGATGCTACATATCGATTTGCGCCTACCTGCAGTTATGGAGGAAGACGGCGTAACATTCGAATTAACTCACCAGGCTCTGTCCTCACACGCTACAGATTACGGATTCCCTCTGATTCAGCCAAATCCCCAACACGCATGGACCCGCTCAAGGTCGCATAGGGTTTTGGCATTACACAGAGAGATAATTTCGCTCATAAAACCACAAAATTGGGAGGACGACCCCGGGGCCATGTCTTGTGATAAAGTATTGAAAAGGTTGGAATCCGGAACTGGAATGACCCATCCTTCTCGAAGAACAAGAGTTGTTCTAGATGCATTAAATGAAACAGAAAAGATACCTTTCACACTTCGAGATGTATCTGGAATAATTATGCTGGATCACGCTAGCAGTTTAAGCGAAGTAGAGTTAGCAGTAATGAGTAGAATAAGCCAACAAGTAAACCTCCACCAACTTGTGAATCCGGGCTCCCATCGTCTCGGGTTCCATGGGGAGTACATCGAGGATATACACCCAGTCAGGAAACAATCAGAACTTCCAAAATGGGTTCCTGAGCATAACGTCTGGATACCTAAAGCGCAACAGAGTTGGAAATCATCAACTTCGAATAGCGAAATTTATCACCTTATGGTGGAATCAGAAAACCAGAGTATTTCTGCCATAGGCGACTTACTATCTAGGGTTGAAGGAGACGTAATGATAGTCGATGGAGACTCTAGCAATCTACGAAGAAACCTCACCTCACACTTTGAGAACCTGGGGATTCGTTTACGCGGAGAGTCCTCATCTGTCTCTTCTAGCCCAGCAGTTTCTCGAATACTTTCGATTATTGGAATCTCACGTGGCGAAGAAGCCTGGTCATTGAATCGTCTTACAGATTTAGTGGAGCAAATCGGACTTCCAATGACCTGGGGGGTATTGAATATCGAACACCCAGACGATTCAGATTGGACTCCTAAATTACACCCCGAGACCCTAGTAGAGATAGCAAGAGGATTTCACGTCTTAGGCGGCCGAGGATCTTTGCGCAGATGGCTTTCAACCCTGTCTCAAGCAACACCTCGTTTTACAGGGGATGAGGACCAATCTAGAGCCCTAGAAGAAAGCCAATGGTGGCTCGCTGCAATGGCCAGGTGGATGATACCTATTCTTTCCAAACAGGATAGAGAAATTGCGATGCAGAAATGTATTGGGTGTATTTCAGGAGAAGAATTACCCCTGCCTGAACCGCCTGAAAGCCCCATTATTTGGTTCAATTCTCTATTGGAACAAATCGATTGGCAATTGCTATCAGCCAGAGACTCTGTAGAATCTAACTCGATCCCTGGTCTTCAATATCTTATTGAATCGATAACTAGGTTAACCCAAGAAACCGGAATCGATTTTGACGGAGATGACTTTTGCGAAATGCTTCAAAACTTAGCAAGCAACACCCAACTCCCTTCTCGTAGAGGCACCGATACAGGGATTAGAATTCTTAGTCCAAGTCAGGCATTGGGCACAACTTGCGATATACTAATTCTAAGTGGGCTGAACTCAAATAAATGGTCTATGAAGTCTCCATCCGTTCCTTGGTTAGATGAAATTTCAAGAATGCGACTTGGAATAAACCGTCCAGATGATGGTTTACGAAAAGGCCGACATCATCTTCGCCATTTACTCAATAGTGCAAATGAAGTAGTTATTCTCGACTCAAGTCTCCAAGATGGAATAGAGCCAGCTGGGCCTTTGGAAGAATGGTTTAGCATAATTAATTCCATTGAAGATGGTTTGGATTTAGAAAACCCGCCTCCATTTATCGATCCAAATGATTGGAAACCAGATACTGCTAACCGTTCTTGGGCTTGGCAAACAATTCCAAATGTGGGTCTCCGTTTAGTGCACAAGGTTAGTTCGATGGAAATGCTAGCGCACGGAGTTAGAACTCACCGCAGTGGTAATCTCCCAAGAGACGAGGCCCAAAGAGCGGGCCTTGCGTCTATCGAAGGGCGAGAAATAACCAGCCAGCCATTGAATCAGGACTCTATTCTTGAAGCAGTCAAGAACGATCTGCTACCCGACCAGTATGAGCGGCGTAGAGAAATATCATCATTCGATGTGGGCGAAATATTCCCTTTCAAGGACTCAGGTAAATTGATTAGAACCAAAGATTACAGATTAACCCCCAATAGGAATAATGTCGCAAATGCAAGGAACTCTTCACAATGGCCACATCTCGGTGAAGTCCTTGAAAAGAAAACCGTCCTTGGAATCGACCCTCGCCCGATAGTACCTTCTTCGACAGGCATCAAATCATTGGATGAGCGTATTGGTATTACAGGAGTTAACCTGAGGCTTCCAAAGATTTGGTCACAAAGCCGATTACAGGCCTGGTTATTCTGTCCGAGAAAAGCATGGTTTGACCGTCATTTAAGATTGGGGAGAGAGGAAAATATACCCGAGGACCTTGCTGCAAATGCCCGAGGCAATATTGTTCACTTTGTCGAAGAGGCTGTTTTACGAGCGCATGGATTGGAGGAAGGAAATACTCCCTCGCAACCAATTAAACTCATCGAAGGTCCACTTGCAGATATCAATGATGCTTGGCAAGTTGTACTCAAGACATTGATGGAAAAGGCTCCATGGATGAAGCGAGCAGATGGGGTCGCGGCACACCGTTGTCGAGATTTAATCGGAGTGTCTCCATCCCATTGGAACTCTTGGTTAGATGGAGAAGAAGCCATTTCAATAGGTGGCCGTCTAGGTAGAATGGTTCAATCTGATTTCGCGTTGAGAAACTGTGCTCCTCTGGCTAGTGAATGGAAAGTTCAGCAAAATAGTGACGGAAATGTCACGATTGTTCTACCTCCTTCACCTGAACTGGAATCCGAAGAAAAAAGTTTCAAACTAACTGGTTTTATCGATAAAGTGGATGCAGTAATTGTCGACTATGATTTGCAAAAAGAAGCCAAAACTATTCCTTTAGATTTGAATTTGAACCAAGATGTGCCTGTTAGTAAATTGGTAATAATCAGAGATATCAAATCCATGGATGGCCCTAAAGATGACGGTAAAGATTCACGTCATATGAAGGGGTTGTTTGATGAGGTCCAACTCGCTCTTTATGCAAGGGCCTGGGAAGTAGGTAATCCAGGCCATAGAGTAATCGGAGTAGGTGTAACTCAGGTCGGAATAGATACACAGCCTTTGGTGGAATTGGACCCTGAATTTGTGGACCTTTTGAGAGAGTCTCAAGTCGGTATTGTCACTCAAAACCTAGTTAACCAATACCGCAGACCTGGAGAATCAACACCTGCTGTATCAAACCCATTCAGGGCTTGGATGCGAGAAAGAATAACAACAGCTAACCGTGTTATTGAAAATGCTGAAGCGGGTAAAATACCCTGCAATTGTTCGACTATTGGCTCTTGCCTTAGTTCTAAAAGAGGTGGTTGGTGATGAAACTAAATCACTCACAAAAGCTGGGTCTTGATATTGATAGGCATATCGCTTTAGATGCGGGTGCAGGTACGGGTAAAACTACGGTAATGGCACATCGCTATGTTCAACACATATTGTCTCAAAATCAAAGAGCAACTAGGGTCCTTCCTCCTGCAGCCCGCGTTCCACTCAAAGGCATGGGTGCAATACGTTGTCCGGCCATCGAGAGGACTTCTCTGAAAGATTGGCGAGGACTTCTGCCTACTGAAACTGTAGCTATTACCTTCACCCGAAAAGCAGCTGCCGAATTGAAAGGCAGAATTCGAAGACTGATAGCATCCCTTAGAGCAGCCCCTCCGGCTGAAGGTGATACTAACGGAGTACATGATACTAGGATTTCAGACCAAGGGGATGTAGAAATGCTTCTTTCATTGATGGAAGATGCTCCGATTTCAACTATCGACTCATTCCTTTCTTCAATCGTTTCACCATGGATTGGATTAGTTTGTGACAACCCTGGCGGTGAACAAGTTGACGAGGAAGGCAGTATTTTACTTCGTGAAGAAGCCATTCGTACAGCTTGGAGACTCCAGAAAGGAATAGATGCTGTAGAGGTTGGAATGAGTGGAGATATCGAGGCGTTTTTGGAAGCAAGAGATCGCCTCTCGATTAGATTAGGGGGCCAGAGTGCATCTTCTACAGTGATTAGAGGATTGATGAAACGTTCGTTATTCGTCGAAGAAGCCGCAAGGTCGATGGGTGATAAAGGCAGAAATATCTTGGTTGAAGACCTTGACCATTTATTCTTGAATCCAACATCTGACATTCTCGATGCATGGTATCTAGACTTCCGTACATTGATTGAAGAATGGGTCGACAATTGGTTAGATGGAGGTGCCCATTTCATTATTGGCGCAGACCGTATAGATGGAATGACTCGATTCAGATATGTTCAGAATTTATGTACGCTTAATTCCGAAGACCAAATTTGGAGATTACAGTGGATGTGGCTTGTATCTCATGCTATTACTCCAGCGGCAAATATTAGCAAAATACAGTGCAAACCATTGTCGAGAGCTTCACCACCAACCTCCCAAGGATGGCCATCTGGCATACTTTCAAAGTCTGCTAACAAAGCAATGACTGCCGATGTAAAGAATATGATAGCAAGTAATGCAGAAGCACTTTCGATACCAATTCGGTCAATGATGAATACTTCAAACGGATTACTTTTGAGAAGCATAGGACGCGCATCGTTCTTACTCAATCCTTGTATTTCTGAGCCAGACCTGGTTGAAGGTCAATACGCCCATCCTCCAAGGCTTGGTACAAATCTGCCCCAATTACCAGTCGACAGAGCCATGCGATTGACAACAGATTTAGAGATTGAAGTAATTCAAGACCTATTTACTGTAAACAATGGGGTTCAAGAGATTTTGACTCGCTTAAAATCCCTTGAGGGCGTGACTGATTATGATGACATGCATCGGTTTGCTGAAGACCTATTGTTGACTCGGTGTCCCGCTGTATGTCGCACATGGTATCCGGCAAATGTCATTGACGCATTAGATTCGATAGGGGATAAACCATGGTTAGATGAGCATCTTTCAAGAGCAATAGTCGCATGTAATGGTAAATCAGAGGTCCATGAAGATTTGATGAGAAGAATCACTATCTTGCGGGAATTGAGGCGTGGTTATCGAGCATTCATTATTGATGAATACCAGGATACTAATCCCCAACACTTCCGTCTTCTAGCTCGCTTATGGGGCAGACGACACTTAGAATCAGATGAGATAAGGCCACCTGCAGGTGAATGGGACCCAACAGTCTGTATTGTGGGTGACATGAAACAATCTATCTATCGATTCCGTCAGGCTGAACTTACAGTGATGCGAAGGGCTGTGGAGATTATTCGTAAGATAAATATCGATGAATCTACAATGGAACATCGCCTTGACGACCTCAAGAAGTCAGACAGTGCTAGAGATCCTCGCCCGATTCCCGGCAAAGGGGGAGAGGGAACTGGTTTTATCCGCTCTAGTGAGATGATTTCTGAGGACTCGAACAGAGAGGAATGGGTGTCGTTTGCAAAAGATGATGGTGCGTCTAAAGTAGATGCTGCTGCGATTACGAAACGTTCCCAAGGGCATATTGAGATGCGTACTAATCATCGAACATTGCCTAGTTTGATGAACACAATGAATCATATCTTCCAAGATACCTTTTCGAGACGACATCAGACCTTACCTGGTCCTTGGCATGCTGAAGCACAAGACCTTTTACCCGGGCGGAAGTCTGACAGAGAGTCAGCTTTCGAATGGATTTTACCAGCGAGAACAGAAGTTGCAGAAATACCCGAAGACCTTGCAACCCCGATAAATCCCTTCGAAAACATAGAATCAACCAATCGAGACCTATCCAATCAGATACTGGCAAAACGCCTAGTGTCGCTGTTGAATGGTCAGAAAGTCCGAGTTCGAGATTGTAAAAATGATTCATGGCAAGATATCGAGGGTGTTGGGCATCAAATCTTACCCGAAGATATCATGATTCTTGTTGCTTCTAGAAGCCGTATTCCTGGTATCCTAAATGTCCTAGAAGAGCATGGAATACCCGCTGTCGCCGATAAGCAAGGAGTACTACTTCAACGTCCAGCAGTACAGCCTCTGATGTCTTTACTCTGGCTTGCTTGCTCTCCCAATGATAGAGCCGCTGCATTAGCGGTTGGGCAATCCTGTTTAGTTGGCTTGGATGATTCAACACTCAACGACCATCTGTTACAATCTACGGGAAACCAGATAGTAGGTTTAGCAGATATAGCGCCTACTGCTGAATTAAAATCTCTTTTAGAGAAATTTGCATCATTGGTCGCCCATAATGATATGCGTCGTGCAATAATTACCATGATCGACCATTCAGACCTACTCAGAACATTCCCAAGGGAAGGTGACAGGCAGGATGTCAATAATTGGCTTTCATTATTCGAGAGAATTTTGGATAAAGAGGGTGGAGATGCGGCCTTGGCGCAATTGAGATTAAGGGAGTTAGAGGCGTTAGATTCCGATGGGCCAAAGAGCACTTCAGATGGAACCGCTGGTGCAGTCCAGGTGCTGACTATACACAGTTCTAAAGGCCTAGAATCTCCAGTTGTAGTCCTTTATGACATATTCAATATCGGTTCTAGAGATTCTAGCCTTTCTTCTAGCGATAACGTCCTTGTTACTCCTGAAATGATAGCCGGCAGGATTCATCCATGGAGGGGTGTTGCCAAACCGGAAAGCGGTTTGTGGACGCTAGCATCCCTGATGGAAGAAGGCCAAAGATTAGCCGAAAGACGTCGTCAATTTTACGTAGCTCTAACCAGGGCAAGAGACCGTGTAATAGTGGTTGGAACTCCAGGGGGTGGAGTCAATATTTCCTCCGATGGGTATTTGGAAATGAATCGTGGACAAGCGCGTGAAAACATGGGGTACATGCTCCTTGATGGGCTTGCTTATTCATCGATTAAAGCAGGCAATGAAGGAAGTACTTGGTCGGACGGAGGCCTAGACCAAACTGGAAAAACCTTGCGTCTGGACCCAAGCGTTTTGATTGCAAATGGGTCTCTGCCAAATGATGGCGTAGATGGTATAGCGATTTTCCATCACCCCTCTTGTTTTGATTCAATGCCACTTCAATCACCGTTACAAAAATGGCAGGAAAGAATTTCTGCAATCTCTAATGCAACTTCGAAAAAGCCTCTACGTGGGGCACGAAAAACAATCCATGAAATTGGACTTCCCTCGCATTCCTTAGATGCTGCGTGGAGTTGTCGTAAGAGGCACTGGCTTGCTGTGAGAATGAATTGGCGGGCTGAACCACTGAATTTCATCCCAATCAAAGCAAAAGAGGATTTCTGGCCTTCTGCACCAGAATTTGGTTCACTTTTCCACAGGCTGTTGGAGATTGGTTTGGCGAACCCAGCTACCGAATGTAAAGACCTTGATTCTACATGGACTAACTCCCAACCCAATCGGTTATTGGATGAAGGCACCTTTGATGAAGTATTAGCTCAATCCTCTTTCAGTGATTCTCAAATGACCAAAAGAGTACGTTCAAGAATGTATCATCTTGCAAAATTAGTCGACGATGGAGTTCTTGGGAAGTTAACTCAAGGTAAGGTCTTTGATGGAATGAAAGTAGAGGGCCTGAGGACCGAATTACCATTTAATTTTGTCAGTAAATCTAAACATGACATCGATAGAAAAGGCTGGTCTCCTAGAGGAGAAATACCACTGGTGAAAATAGAGGAAATCCATTCAACCTTTGATGGTAGGGCAGACCTTGTTTTGGCTTTGAGAGACAGTGAAGGCCAAGGTTGGTTACAAGTGGTAGATGCGAAAACCAAAGGATGCTTATCTGGATACAACCGAGAATCTCCTGAAGATGGACATCCTCTGCAGGCTGTGTTAGGAAATGAATCGCCCTATGGTGAAAGCGATTCAGAACTAGAAATATTGGAGGCTCACCGTTTACAACTTACTTTGTATTGTTTGGCATTGGAAGAGAATGAAAGTAAGAAACCACCTTCGCAACAACGCAATATTTTGCCACCTGCAATTCTAGTTGCTGCCTCGGGCAGAATGATTCGAATGCGAGATGAAGAATACAAACAAGCGAAATCCGACCTAAAGGAATTGATTTCTTGGATGGGCTACATTTCCGCGGTTGAAGATGGCTATGAGCCCCCTCAATGCTCGAATCCAGGTATTTGTAAAGCGTGTAATTTCTTCTCAGGCACAATCGCTTTAGAAGAATCTAATGATTAGCCCGTCCAAGCATGACTAAAGTTCCAGGGAAACCTTCCTTGGAAGCGACTTGATGAATTTCAATTTCGGTAAAACCTGCTTCCTTCATGGCTTCTTCCCATTGTGAAATACGCATTGTAGTCATATGCACGCCCACGTGTTCAGGCCAAGTCAAAGACTCTTCATGTTCCAAGTAATGGTCAACTCCTGCTATCAAAACACCACCATCTGTTAGCCATTCATCATGAATAATAGATATCATTTCAGCAGGATTCTGAAGATAGTATAGGAACTCCATTGAGTGAACTAATTCAAATCTCATTTCAGGTTTCCACTCGGGAAGGAAGCCGTGAGAATATTTGTGTTTAGTATCCACACTTTTCGCTTTGGTAATCATTTCAATAGCGCCATCTACGCCCTCAGCATGAGATGCTCCCAATTCAGATAGCAAGCGAACGACCCATCCATTTCCACAGCCCAGATCGATAGCAGTGAAATCATCTTTCACTTTCGGTAAAGCAAGTTCTAGCATTGCCTTGACAGAAGGTGCGTGCCCTTTCTCCATGCCTTCATCTTTACCGATTAGAGCCCATTGAGAAAACACATCAGTAGCGGACTTTTGTTCCATAGTCCGCGGGTAGGCCACGCCCTCAATAAACCGTGTGATGCAATCGAAAGGAACATGTTCTAGGTTTGATTGCCCAAAATATGCAACTCATCTCCCAGTCGATTGACGATGTACTCTATCCGGCAATAGAAGCCCATACTAGCGGTTTTCTAAAGGTGTCAGAACTTCATACAATAGCATGGGAAAGAAGTGGTAATCCAGATGGGTTTCCAGTCATTGTAATTCATGGCGGCCCAGGTGGCGGTAGCCAGCCATCTTATCGTAGATATTTCAATCCTGACAAATTTGACATTATTCAATTTGACCAACGAGGGTGTGGGCAGTCCACTCCTTATGCCGAATTAAAGGATAACAATACACAAGCCTCAGTTTCTGATTTGGAGATGTTAAGAGAACATTTAGCGATTGATGAATGGCATGTATTTGGTGGTTCATGGGGCTCTACGCTAGCTCTAATCTATGCTCAAAACCATCCTGAAATAGTTCAGAGTTTAATTTTGCGAGGGATTTTCATGTGCCGCAAAAGTGAGCTGCACTGGTTCTATCAAGATGGTGCTAGCCATATTTTCCCAGATGCCTTCGATTCATATCGAGACCACATTCCTGTTAGCGAACAAGGTAATTTGATCGAAGCATATTATTCAAGATTAACCAGTGATGATATCGAAATAAGAAGAGCTGCTGCTAGAGAATGGACAAGGTGGGAGATGGCAACTAGTAGGCTATTTCCTGACCCTGAATACCTTGACAAAGCCGAAGATTTAGATTTCGCAGTTGCATTTGCAAGAATCGAATGTCATTATTTCATCAATGCCATTTTTGTTGAAGAAGCATACATTCTAAATAACGCTACAAAAGTAGAGACTATTCCTACTTCAATCGTTCAAGGAAGGTATGACGTAGTCTGTCCTGCTAAGAGTGCATGGGAATTGCACAAAGCATTACCAAAAAGCAATCTAGTGATTGTTCCTGATGCCGGCCATTCAATGGGCGAAGTTAGTATTGCTAGGGAATTAGTTAGCATTACCGATGCGATATAATGGTGCTAAGATAGTAATTTCCACACCCTAAAGAGGCGTCGGCTTGATATGTAGGTCCAATGTCGGTTGATAAGAAGGCCTAGCCTTAGGTGAGATTAATGTCCGAAACCGGAACCATCACTCCAGAGATACAAATAAAGAAACTCACAGAAGACCTTGAGGTCGAAACCGAACGCGTTCTCAAGCTATATGCTGCATATGAGTTGCAGGAAAAGGAAATTGTAGATTTCAAAGCCGAAGTCGAAGTTCTTGAGAAAGAAATCGTCGAGCGAGAGATTGAAAAAGAAAGTCTAGAGTCTTTACTTACCGAGAAAGATGCTCGCATCCGTGAGCTCGAAATGAGGGCTAGCAAATCTGGTAAGCAAGTGGAACACCTTGAACCTGAATTGCAGAAGATGGAAGAAAGGTTTGCTCGTGAAAAAGACCGCCTAGGAAAGATATTCTCTATTGCTGAAGAGTTAGATAATGACCTAAGGTTGGCTGTTATTGAACTTAATACTCGTGACGAATGGTACATGGACCACATGTCATTATTCGAGGACCTAAACAAGGCAATAAAGCGACGCTATGAGATGGTCGAGACTGCAGTTGAAGCAGAAAGACAATCCCAACACATGGGCCGTGCAATCGCCGAAAGAATGGACGAAATGGTTGAAGCAAGAGCTGCTGAAATGACTATCGAAGAAGCATCCGATGTTTCTGCTACTGAGGCAGAAAATATGGATGTCTCAGCAACCCCTGATGAAGGGAACGAAGATGACGATTGGACTTGGTCAGACACAGTTTTAGTCGGAGTTATGGAAAAGAACGGAATCACTGACCGTGATGCGTTTGTCGAGTTTGCCAAGTCTTACGACATGGACGGCAACAAATATCTCAAAGGCTCAGAATTAGGCGCAGCAGCAGCAGATTTCGTTGCCAAAGACGCACCAGCAGAAGAAGTAGTTTCAGAAGAAGTAACTGCGGAAGAGCCGGCCGAAGAAGCATCTAGTGATTCTAAATCTGAACCAGAAGTCACCTGGAGAACCTCCGGGGACTCTTCGGAAAACCAGTGAGGTGAACTAAGTTGGCTTTCTTAGCCAGAGGTGGATTCCTGCCAGTAATCACTCCTGCTTTGATGGGTAGTGGATTCATATTAGTAGGCTGGTTTGTAGATCCGTTGTTTGGAGTTGCACCTAGTTTGGGCATCTTTATGCTAATGCTATCAGCCTTCTTTGCAAACTTCTGGCGGGACCCAGACCGTCCAATTCCTCGTGATGAAGGAATAATTGTTTCACCTGCTGACGGCCATGTTATGTTTGCAAAAAGAGAAAGAGCGACAGGGCGAAGACCATCCAATGATGAGATGGCAGATGCAGAACAAGACGAGCTAACTGGAACATGGCACCCAGAACCTTGTGCCGACGTCTTATCATTTTCAACCGAGCAAAGATTCGAAGCAGTTCCTGAAGGCGAGGAATCTGATGATGATGTTTGGCGAATCGCAGTTTTCATGTCGCCACTTGATGTTCATGTCAACCGCTCACCAATTGCTGGAAAGATTACAAGGATGGAGCACAGGACTGGAAAAGGAATGCGCAGAGGTCCATTTTTACCTGCTTTCAAGAAGGAAAGTGAATACAATGAGCGAGTGAGAACTCTGTTCGAAAGAGAAGATGGACTACTCGTCGAGGTCATGCAAATCTCAGGGGCACTTGCCCGAACAATCGTACCATGGACTAGTGAAGGAGACACCATGCGTCGTGGAGAAAGATTTGGGATGATCAGGCTAGGTAGCCGTGTTGATGTCAGAGTACCCGCAAACAGATTCAAACCATGCGTAATTAGCGCTGAAGACGGAGATAAAGCATATCCGAAGGGAGAGTTTGTGCAAGCAGGCTCTACTATTCTGTACAAGGAGTTGTAATCATGGGATTCAAGAAAGAATTTTTACCATTCTTTTTGATGTTAATTTTAATAATGCCCTTTGGGTATTATTTTGCTGGAAAGCAGGTGTATGATACAGTTGCTCACACCAATACTGATTGTTGGGGCAACTTCGACCAGAATACTCCTGAACAATTTGCCCCCTTAAGGAGTGAAGTTCCTCTCAATGAATCGATTAATAGTGAGAATATTAGTTCCAATATAATGGAGGGGCTATCGCAATATTGGTGGTCCGGGTATGAACATGCTACCATCGAAGTAGAAGGTGAAGACATCTTCTTGTCAGCGTGGTACCTCATGCAAGATGAATCAATGCCTTGGGTTATTTTTGTTCATGGCATTAGAGGATGCAAGTCAGGCGGAGAACTGATGATATCATCTGGAATGTTAGCTAATGCGGGTTTCAATGTAATTTCCTTTGACTTGAGAGATCATGGAGAATCATCGATTGATGATAACAGAGTATCTGGCGGTCAAGATGAATGGAAAGACGTTGTTGCGGTATTTGATTGGTTAATTGATGAAAAAGGCGCTGAGCCAGATGACATTGGGTTGTTTGGAACTTCAATGGGTGCAGGAACTGTTGCAATTGCTTTTTCTCTCGATGACAGAATGCAATCGGTTTGGTTGGATTCAGGATATTCTGACATGGGCAAAATTGTGGTCGAAGAATTAGAATTCCAAGGCCTTCCTACTTTCTTAGGACCGGCTGGTATCTTTGCAGGTAAAATTTCTGCTGGACAAAACTTAGTCGAATATTATCCATTAGATGCAGCTTCAGAAATCGGTGATAGGCACATGTATGTCGTTCATGGAAATCAAGACAAGAGAGTTAGATTACATCATGGCGAAGAAATGTGCGAAGTAGCATTGAAAGAGGGATTAGAAGGTAATGTCGAATGTTGGTTCAAAGATTCTGTAATTAGATATGATGTCGGAGACGGTATGCAAAGTGATGAACATGTTACTCTAATGTTAACCGATACAGAGGAGTATGAAACTAGGTTAGTCGGCTTCTTCACAGATTCCTTAATCTGAGCGAGCATTCAAACACGCGAAGCAGGACGGATTACTATGGCGAATGGTAAGTTGACAATGGTGGGGGAGTCGGACAAGCGTCCTGCTCGTATCCATGATTTAGTCAAAGCACCTGCTAATACTGCCTGGGCCCAAGAGAGAAAAAACTCCTGGGATGCTAAATTTCCAGCAACAGTTTACTACACCCCTGAAACCTTAGCGGATGGAACTCCAACCACTGCATTAACGGTTATTTTGAGAACCAAAGGCTGCCATTGGTGGTGGTCTAGCGGTTGTACCTTCTGCGGCTATTTTAATGACACAAGAGATGATGTCACCAGTGCAGACCTTCATTCTCAATGGGAAAAATCCCTCGCCAAATTTGATGATTTTGATACCATGGGTATGGTCAAAGTATACACATCAGGTAGTTTGCTAGAGGATAGAGAGATCCCAGTCGATTTTCAAGAGCGTGTCTTACAAGATTGTCATGACATGGGTAAGGAATTGGTAGTGGAAAGCCGAACAGAGCAATTATCGAAAGAGAAATTGAAATGGGCAACTAGCATCAATCCTAAATTTTCAGTTGCGATAGGGCTTGAAGCCTATGACGATGAAGTTCTACGATTCCATGTCAATAAAGGATTCACAACTAAGAGTTGGGATAGAGCAGTAGAGAACCTTTCAGAATTTGGATTACGTATCAAGACTTACTTGATGTTTAAACCGCCATTCATGAGTGAGGGAGACGCTCTAATTCACGGGGCTAAATGGATTAGGGATGTAGCATCGCGAAGTGATGAGATAAGTGTCAATCCAATGAATATTCAAAGGGGTACGGTAATTGACAGGTTGTTCAGAGCCAATGAATACAGGCCTCCGTGGCTTTGGTCACTAATCCAGCTAATACAAGATGTCCACCAAGATATCCATCCAACCAACTCTGGTAACGGTTCAAAAGACCAGGTCAGTCGACTAATTATTCATCCAACCGCTGGCGGTAAGGTCAGAGGTGCGCATAATTGTGGCAAGTGTGATGGCGACGTAGTTGCAGCAATAGAGCGTTATTCCGTAAGTGGAGATATCCATGAACTCGATGGCCTAGATTGTAGTTGCAAAAAGGTTTGGAAAAGCGAAATAGAATTGGACAAAAGTATGCCAATTCCACTTGGAGCAGGCAAAAATCGCAGAGGAAATCCACTCCTACATTTACGCTCACCTTGAGGGTGAGATTAGTGAATGTTTATCACCGAACCATAGGTGGAGCAAATGACCCCTACGGGGTCAAGGTGATTTCATGAGCAATAACACAGTACTACCCGATGTATCTGAAGGAGTGGCAGAACCCTCTTCTTCCCGAGTAATTATCGTCATCATGATGGTTGGCTTAGTTGGCTTACTAGCAATGTTTAGCAATATATTCGGATGGGACACTCTACCCGTCATTGGGGAAATAATTCCTTTAATGGACAACTTAGGAGGCTCAGGAATTTGGTATTACCTAATCGGCATCATGGTAGGATGCGGGATGATTGTGGCCAATATGGTCGGAGGCGTCCTTTCGGACTAGGAGGTGTGATGTATGTCAGACGTATTTCCAACTGCAGTAATTTTACTCGCAACAATTCTACTATTCACTCATTACATCCAGAAAGGAATGGGTGGAATGAGTACTCCGCTCCGACAATTTGGAATGTTTCTTCTTAACAAGGCAGCAGGTCCAGCAACTGCTTTGTTCCAAGACAAAGAAGGATCTGGCGCTAAGACCTGGATGCAAACCGGAGTATTCTGGTTAGTTCTAGCAGGTGTTGGCGGATTCCTGTCAGCATGGCATAACTACGACCCTGTCGCCTTGGATTCACTATCCAATGTTGGCTGGTCATATGATGACGGCAGTGCTTTGACATACTTCAATGAAGTTGCAATGACTACTGCATTATTCGCAATTTTATTGGGTGGAGCATTAGTCGCTCATACTCGTGCTACTGGATCTAATCTTGCTAGTGAAGCAAACGCTTCACTGATAGCAATGGCCTGGACAGCTCAAGCCCTTGTGGGATTGGTTTTGTGCACACTAGATCACTGGGACTGGATTACATACGGTGCAACACAAATGGCACTCTATGGATTGGTTTCAGCAATGCTAGTAATGAGTCTATTAGTCAATTCATTAATCACTCTGGGTAACAGAGGAAACTCGCCTATTTCAGTTCCATCTTGGTTCCTTATTCTTGGCCTTCTAACTCTATTATTCAGCAGAGTAAGTAAGGCTCTAGGTGAGTTAATCGGCTTGACAGGTACTGTTTGGATTGCTGATGTCATAGCCTTTGGCTGGGTGCCTTTAGCACTGATGTTTGCAGTTGGATATCATGTATTGTCACATGTAACTGGACATCCAATCTGGTCGGGTAGTCTAACTAAAGCATCAATGCTCTTGCTATTCGTTACTATTCCACCATTCTTCTTAGGAGAGTCTTCCAATGCAGATTCGTTCACTCAATCAATCGGTGCAATTCTAGTAACAGTTGGTTTGTTCCCTGTTTTCGCAGCATCGACCAATATGATTGCTACAATACGTGGAAATGCTAGTGCAGTCTTCGACAGCCCGGGCGCTACTGCAGCAGCAGCAGGGGCTCTTCTTTTGCCTTTATTCGCATTATTAAGTTACTTCACCGGCCTCAATGTAATGGTAGGAGATGGCAGTCTTGCTAATGCAGCAGCAACTGTAAATCATGCGTTCTTGTATGTTGTAGGCGGCTTATTCGCACTCTCAGCCTTATTCCATTCATATCCATTAGCAGCCGGTAAAACCCTAACTGGTTCGGCTGGAGCAGCATCTTGGTTAGTTATTGGCGGTGGACTTCTTTCGACAGTGCTTTTCCTAATGGGAGATTGGTCCCAAAACGCACTGGTTGAAGCAGGTATTGAGGAATCATCTGCGGGAATAAATGGATTCGCCCTGGCAGGAGCGTTTGCATTCTATGGAGTGACAATCGGATTCATCATGGCCGGTAATAGCGTCGTTAGAACTCTACTTGCAGGCAAACTAAAGCCATCTACAATGACTAAGCAAAGTGATATTTCAACATACAATCTAGTCGAAGGCTCAACTTCCATACGTGACCTACTGGGCCGTGGAGTAGGTCTTGATACTACTTTGGTAATAGGTGAGTCTGAAGAAGAAGTTGAAGGAGGCTCAACTCTTATTGAAGTCTCAGCCACTCTTCACAATGATTCAGTTGATGAGTTCCCGGTTAGTTTCGATGAAGATCTCGTAACCCTGACCAAGTGGCTATGTGGCAGAGGAACTACAACTGCGCAATTCTTTGCTTGGGCAGATGTTGACAAGTCTGGAGAAATAGACATGTTCGAATTATCAAACGCCCTGAAAGTTGCAGACATTGCAGACCTTCCTCCTTGGGGCATTGAAGATTTAGTCAAAGTAATGGACATAAATTCTGACGGCCGACTAAACCTACCTGAGCTAGATATCGCACTTCTAAACATAAGAAACACTCTTGGAATCGAGTTCATTCCTTTTGAAGAGGAAGCCGAAGAATCTGAAGAGGAAGCGGAAGAGGAAGAAGAAACAGAGGAAGAAACAGCCTCTGCACCTTCAAAATCTGAATTGAATAAGATGAAGAAAGCAGAGTTAGTCGACTTGGCTAAATCAATGGACCTCTCAAGTAGTGGGACAAAGGCTGACTTGATTGAACGCATTACTCAGGCGTGAATATAATGCGCATCGGTTTGGTAGGTAAGCCAAACGTTGGTAAATCGACATTTTTCAGTGCTGCAACATTAGCCAAAGTGGATATTGCAAATTACCCCTTTTGTACAATAGAGGCAAATGTAGGTGTAGCCTTCTTGGCGGCCCCTCGAACCTGCCCTTGCAAAGATTTGCGAGAGCGTCTTGAGTCGGACGGGAGATTGGAGCCAGTTTCGCAAGATGACCCACGTCAGGGAAGTATTTGTGAGCCAAGGACAGGAACATGTGTCGCACATATTCGCTTAGTTCCGACATTCTTGGTAGATGTTGCAGGCTTGGTTCCAGGGGCTTCTGAAGGCCGAGGAAGAGGTAACGCATTCCTTTCAGATTTAGCAAATTGTGATGCCTTGATACAGGTTGTAGATGCTGCTGGCTTAACCGATATTGAAGGAAATCCAATCGCTGCCGTTGATGATGTAGAGGCTTCCCTCAAAGAAGAAACAGCGTTCTTGACCGCTGAATTAGATTCATGGATCCACAGCATCCTAGATGATGGATGGGCAAGAGGTTCTCGTCGTGTACAAGCCGAAGGGGAGAAAGGGTTGACCACATTCTTGCATGAAAGGTTCACAGGACTAGGTGCTAATTTGTCACATGTACTCCAAGCCTTGGATGGTTTTAGAAATCAATGGGGCGATCTCGATACACCGTGGATGTGGCCTGAAGACAGAGTTCATTCTCTTGCATTTTATTTGCGTCAACAATTATTCCCAATTCACATTGCTGCCAATAAAGCGGATTCCGCAAAAGGAACTCCTTGGGATGCAATTCAAGCAAACGGTATGATTCAACCTACGATGGCAGATATGGAATTGGCTTTGAGAAGAGCAGATTCCAGTGAAATGATTTCTTATTCCCCTGGTAAGGATACTTTCGAAATTGTAGACGAGTCCAAACTGAATCCTGCTCAAATTAATGCGCTGTCTTCGATGAAAGAAAAGTTGGCGCAATCAGGAGGAACTGGTGTCGCTGAATTACTATCACGTGTCTTATTCAACGCTCTTGACCACGTAGTTGTATATCCAGTTGCAGACGAGACTGCTTGGAAAGATGGAGAAGGAAGAATCCTTCCTGATGCCTTTGTAGTTCCTAATGGAATTGAAGCAAAAGCCCTAGCGTACAAAGTTCACAGCGATTTAGGAGACGGGTTCATCAAAGCAGTAGATGGTAGAACTCGCAGGGTGGTAGGTTCTGAACACGAATGTGGCGATAGTGACGTGATTAAAATCCACGCCAAGTCGTAATCATTCTTCTTGTCGAATAGCTTCAA
>TARA_B110000444_G_scaffold258392_1_pt1 | contig 38164 bp, 35 predicted proteins | sample TARA_B110000444 | Tara Oceans TARA_B110000444 (sample SAMEA4398370) | marine metagenome | biome: Polar Biome; feature: [SRF] surface water layer (ENVO:00010504); material: water (ENVO:00002006), including particulate matter (ENVO:01000060) such as... | depth 5 m | reverse complement strand
TATGTCACCGATGGTTCTGCAATGACATCAGCAGGTTGCACAAATCCATCAATCACTTATATGGCACTTACCGCAAGAGCTGCTAATCATGCTGTAGGAGAACTAAAAAAAATGAATATTTAAAAAAATGAATAGAAGAAATGCACTTAAGAATATTGGGTTTTCAGTTGGATCCATGACGGTAACTCCTGCTCTTGTTAGTTTATTCCAAAGTTGTCAATCGCAAACAGATTGGAAACCTAGATTTTTCTCGCAAGATCAAAATGAAATTGTGTCTAAATTTCTTGAGTTGATTATTCCTGAATCTGATGGAATTCCAGGAGCATCAGAACTCAAGCTTATCAGATATATTGATTCATATGCAAGTTTAGCTAAAAAAGAAGATACTTACGGTATTCAAAATTTAAACTCTCTTATTAATAGCACATTAAAATCTACCTCTAGATCTAGTGTTTATGAATTAACTTCAAACGATTGTGAGGATCAACTAAAAAAGTATCTTTTAGCTGAAGAAAATCAAAAAGATGAATGGACACGTTTATATGAAAATTATTTGTTAGTTAAACCATCTGGAAACGAATTGATTCCTGAAGAGGCAATGGCGTTTTTTTCAATTCTAACTATTAGAACCTGGAGCGTTACAGCCTACCGATGGAACAACGAGTTTATAGCAAAAAATATTCTTGATTTTAGACCCATACCAGGAGAACAAAAGGGCTGTGTTGATCTTCAAGAGACAACGGGTGGTTTGGTTTGGGCTATCCAATAAAATCAGGTTGATGTCTCCTTGTTATATTTAGTAGTAGCAAAATACACTCCTATAAACACTAAAACCATTGCAATTATTTTTATAAAGTCCAAATCATCATTCCCCGTTACTATAGCATAAACTATTGCAATTGGGGGTTGTAAGTATATAAAAGCACCTATTGTTGAGGCTGGAAGACTTTTAAGGGCATACATGTTTAACATATAAGTTAAAAAGGTTGTTCCAATAACAACAAAAGCCATTCGCCATACAGCTTCAAAAGGTAGTGAAGTCCATCGAACTAGGCTGAATTCATAATATGTAACTGGAAAAGACAAAATAAACCCAATAAAAAACATCCATTTCATCAAAATTAAAGTATGATATTTTTGAATAAGTGGTTTGGATAGAACTAAATATCCAGCAAACGCGGATGCATTAATTAAAAACATGATATTTCCTAACATTGCATTTGGTGCGTTTTCACTAATTTTTTTCCCATAAAAAATTAATATTAGTGTTCCTGCAAAACCGATTATAATTCCTGCTAGTTTTGTAAGTCCAATTTTTTCTTTGAGAAAAATATAAGATAAAATCAAAACCATTACGGGAGTTAACGTAATTATTACACCACTATTAATGGGGGTGGATAGTTCTAATCCTTTTAAAAACATTAACATATTAATACATGTACCAAGTAATGCAGCGAAAAACAACCTTAAATAATCAGCGGTATCAATTTTCTGTTTTGGAGCTAAAAAACTTATAATAAAAAAAATAAAACCGGCACCCATAAGTCTCAATTGAACTAATCCGAAGGCTCCGATATATTGAGGCATTATAACTTTAGCAATAGTATGATTTAACCCATATATAGTAGTTGCAATTAGAGCGGCAATAAGAGCTAAAATTTTATCTTTATCCATTAATAACACTTTTTGCCTGTTTAATAACCCCTGGAGAGTTTCCAATAAAAATTTTATCATCAATTACTAACACTGGACGTTTCAAAAAGGTGTAGTGTTCTAAAATAAGTTTTTTAAAGTCAATTTCATCAAGATTAATATCCTTTAATTTCCTTTGTTTATATAACTGAGATTTTTTGCTAAACAATGATTCATAACTTCCCGAAAGAGACTTTAAAAAATCAAGTTCACTTTCAGTAATCCCTTTTTTTTTAATGTCTATTAAGTTCTCGGACTCCACTAAGTCCAATTCTCTAATAATTCTTTTACAAGTTGAACAGTTTTTTAAATAGTAAAAAGATAACATTTAAACTCATTTTTTCTATTACAAAGAAAATGTATTTTAATTATATTTATGATAAAATCAAATACATTTGTTTAAAAATTAAGGCTAAATTTTATGAAGAAAAAATTGCATTTTAACTCCAGAGTTATACACGGAGGTCAAAAAATTGATAAATCCTTTGGGGCAGTTATGCCACCTATTTATCAAACTTCTACCTATGCTCAAACTACACCTGGAGGCCATAAAGGTTATGAGTACAGTAGGACCCATAACCCAACTAGAACTGCTCTTGAAAATTCTTTAGCTAGTATCGAAACAGGTAAACATGGACTAGCTTTTGGTTCGGGTCTTGCCGCTATGGATGCAGTTCTTAAACTATTAAAGCCTGGTGATGAAATAATTGCTACCCATGATTTGTATGGAGGATCCTATAGACTCTTCACTAAAATTTTTGAAATTTTTGATTTAAAATTTTATTTTGTTGATCTTCAAAAAATAAATGAAATAAAGTCTAAAATTAATAAAAAAACAAAATTAATTTGGGTTGAGACCCCTACCAATCCAATGATGAATATTGTTGATCTTCAAGTGGTTAGTAATATTTCAAAATCAAATAATATATTGTTAGCTGTTGACAATACATTTGCATCTCCATACTTACAAAACCCACTTTCGTTAGGAGCCGACATTGTTATGCATTCTGCAACTAAATATATTGCCGGACATAGTGATGTTATTTTGGGTGCATTAGTTGTAAATTCTGATGATTTGGAGCAACGCCTTCGTTTTATTCAAAATGCAAGTGGTGCAATTCCTGGGCCAATGGATTGCTTTCTGACTTTAAGAGGTATTAAAACTTTAGGAGTAAGAATGGACCGTCATTGTAGCAACGGTAGAAAAGTTGCAGAGTTCTTAAATAAAAATCCTTTAATTGAAAAAGTTTACTGGCCTGGACTGATAGATCATCCCAATCATTTAATTGCAAAAAAACAAATGAAAGATTTTGGTGGAATGATTTCGTTCATCCCTAGAGGCTCTAATTATGATAATGCTGTTAAAATTATTGAAAATCTCAAAATATTTACTTTGGCAGAGTCTCTTGGTGGTGTTGAAAGTCTATCTGGACATCCAGCAAGTATGACTCATGCTTCTATCCCGAAAAATATAAGGGAAAAAAGTGGGGTTTTAGATTCTTTGATTAGACTCAGTGTTGGCATTGAAGACCATAGAGATCTTATAGATGATTTAGACCAGGCACTTAATGTTTAAGCTTCACTATCTTTGTGCCAAATGAAAACTTTATCTTTTCCTAAAACCAAAAAAATCTACTTTGCATCAGATCAACATCTTGGTGCTCCATCAATAGCTTCTAGTAAAATTAGAGAAGAAAAATTTTTAAAATGGCTCAATTATATTGAAAAAGATGTTGGTGCTTTATTTTTATTAGGAGATCTTTTTGATTTTTGGTTTGAGTATAAATCTGTTGTTCCAAAAGGATTTGTTAGAGTTCTTGGAAAGTTAGGTAATCTCTCTGATAAGGGTATTCCAATATATTTTTTCGTAGGAAACCACGATTTGTGGATGGAGAACTATTTTATTGATGAATTAGGGATACAAGTTTTTTTTAAACCTCAAGAATTTAGTTTAAACGGGAAGTCATTCCTAATAGGACACGGTGACGGTCTTGGTCCTGGTGATTATGGCTATAAAAGAATGAAAAAACTCTTTACTAACCCGATATCAAAATTTTTATTTAGATGGATTCATCCTGATATTGGAGTAAAATTTGCCCAGTACCTTTCAATAAATAATAAATTGATTTCTGGAGATGAGGATGTAAAATACAACGGACCTGAAAACGAAATTATTTATCAATATGTTTTAAGAAAACAAAAAGAAAAATTTATGAATTTTTATATTTTTGGTCATAGACATCTTCCGCTAGATCTACCAATTGAAAAATCTCGTTATATTAACCTTGGAGACTGGATCAATCACTTTACATTTGCTGAATTTAGTAATGATAAACTAATATTAAAACCATGGAAAATAAATAATGATTGAAGAAAAATCATTGGTCTATGAAAATACAGTCTTGGTTGGAGTTATAACTTCTGATCAAAATGAGGAAAAATCATCCGAATATATAGATGAGCTCGAGTTCTTATCATATACAGCTGGTGGCAAGGTAATAAAGAGGTTTACTCAAAAAATAAATTTACCTAATCCAAAAACTTTTATAGGAAGCGGCAAATTAAATGAAGTTGAGGTTTTTGTTACAGAAAATGATGTAAGCACTGTTATTTTTGATGATGAATTATCTCCTGCTCAACAAAATAATATTGAAAAAGTTCTTCGATGTAAAATACTAGATCGTACAGGTTTAATACTTGATATATTTGCACAACGAGCGAAAACAAGTTATGCTCGAACCCAAGTAGAATTAGCTCAATACAAGTATTTGCTCCCACGACTTAAGGGTTTATGGACTCATCTCGAAAGACAAAAAGGAGGTATAGGGATGAGAGGCCCTGGAGAAACTGAAATTGAAACAGATAGAAGAATTGTAAGAGATAAAATAGCTCTTTTAAGAAAAAAGTTATTATTGATTGATAAACAAATGGCCACTCAAAGAGGAAATAGAGGGGAACTTGTCAGGGTAGCTTTGGTTGGTTATACAAATGTTGGTAAATCAACAATAATGAATGTGATTTCAAAAAGTGATGTTTTTGCAGAAAACAAGCTTTTTGCTACATTGGATACAACCGTTAGAAAAGTAGTGATTGGTAATCTTCCTTTTTTACTAAGTGATACAGTAGGCTTCATTAGAAAGCTTCCAACACAATTAATCGAGTCATTTAAAAGTACACTTGACGAGGTTCAAGAAGCTGATTTACTATTACATGTTGTAGATATATCTCATCCTAATTTCGAAGATCACATTGAATCTGTAAATAAAATATTACTTGAAATAAAAAGTATAAATAAACCCACTTTAATGATATTTAACAAGATTGATGCCTACAACCCAGAACCCTGGGATCCAGACGATTTAATCAATACAAGAACAAAAAAGAATTATACTTTAGAGGAGTTAGAAACTTCGTGGGTAAGCCAAAGTAATGGTAAGAGTTTATTTATATCGGCTTTACAGAAAGACAATTTCAAAAAGTTTAGAATAGATACTTATAAAACGATAAGAGATATTCATATCACAAGATTTCCATATAATCATTTTTTATATCCAGAGGGTCTAGATGAGTATTAAGTTGATTTATTTAAAACATATGCACCAGCTTGATCAGTAGGTAGAATTGTTAAATCTGCTATGTTAACGTGTTTTGGAGCATCTATCATATAGCATATTCCGTCTGCGACATCCTCTGATGAAAGAGGAGTATAACCTTCATATACTTTTCTAGCTCTTTCTGTATCTCCTTTGAATCTAATATTTGAAAAATTTGTTTCTACTAATCCTGGGTTTATTGCTCCAACTCTTATTCCAAAAGGATTTAAGTCTAAACGAAGGCCTTCTGTAAACTTTTCTACGGCAGCTTTACTTGCACAATAAACATTTCCCTTTGGATAAGATTCCTTGCCAGCAATCGATCCAATATTAATTATCTGACCTGACTTCTTTCTAACCATGCCATTTAAAATTGCTTTTGTAACATACAGAACACCTTTTACGTTTCCATCGATCATTGACTCCCAGTCGGAGATATTGGATTCGTGTGCCAAAGCTAGTCCATGAGCGTTTCCGGCATTATTAATTAATACATCTATATCTTTGAATTTTTTTGGAATTGAGGATATGGATTTGAAAACATCGTCTTTATTTCTAATATCAAAAGTTAAAATAAGTGTATCTGTTTTCAAAGTATTTGATAATTCTTCTAGTTTATCTTTATTTCTTCCACACAGCACTAAAATATGTTCTTTTTCTGCTAATTTTTCTGCTGTGGACCAGCCAATTCCACTACTTGCACCTGTTATTAAAATTACTTTTTTTTTCATAGACTCTATAGTACTAGTTTTTATATGTGATAAAACTTTTTTTCAACAGTATTCATTTAGATTAGATATTCTTGATTAGGTTTGACTCTATTTATATTAAAAGAGAGTTTACATTATTTGAAAGCTATATCTTATTTTAAGATCAACTATTTTCTTCGAAAATAGCAATACTTTATTGCTATATAATTTTAGCTCCAACTATTTTTTAACCAATTATTAACAACATTTTCTGAAATTAATCTTCATTTTTGTTTCATAAATTATAAATATTATAAATATCATGGAAAATAATAACATGGATATTAATTCGATTAATGAAATCATTGAAAAAGAAAGTGCATTTGTCGATATTCTTACTTTGGAAATGAATAAGGTTATTGTTGGTCAAAAAACTATGATTGAAAGACTTTTAATTGGCCTTTTAGGTAGAGGGCATGTTTTATTAGAAGGAGTTCCAGGTTTAGCAAAAACTTTAGCAATAAACACTCTTAGCCAGGCGGTTAAAGGTAGTTTTAGTCGTATTCAATTTACACCAGACCTTCTTCCAGCTGACGTTGTAGGGACAATGATATTTAACATGAAAGAAAATGATTTTTCAATAAAAAAAGGTCCTGTATTTGCAAACTTTGTTTTGGCTGATGAAATAAACCGTGCTCCAGCAAAAGTTCAATCAGCACTTTTGGAAGCGATGCAAGAAAAACAAGTAACAATTGGAGATACGACTTTTAAACTAACTGAGCCATTTTTAGTAATGGCAACTCAAAATCCAGTTGAACAGGAAGGAACATATCCACTTCCTGAAGCACAGGTTGATAGATTTATGCTAAAAACAATAATTGATTATCCAGAAATCGAAGACGAAAGATTAATTGTTCGTTCAAATTTAAAAGGATCATTCGAAAAAATAAAGCCTGTTGTTACAACAAAACAAATTCTTAGTGCTCAAAAATCTGTCAGATTAGTTTACATGGACGAAAAAATCGAAAAATACATACTTGATTTAATTTTCTGTACTCGATACCCTGAGAATTATAATTTAAGTAAACTTAAACCACTTATCAGTTTTGGATCATCCCCCAGGGGAAGTATTAATTTAGCAACTGCTGCAAAATGTCACGCATTTTTAAAACATCGAGGTTATGTTATTCCTGAGGATATTAGGGCTGTGATTTATGATGTTCTTCGACATAGAATAGGATTAACATATGAAGCTGAGGCCGAAAATATTAGTACTGAAGAAATAATTAGTCAAATAGTAAATGAAGTAGAGGTTCCCTAAGGGATAATTTAATTTTATGGATACCAAAGCACTTTTAAAAAAAGTTCGTAAAATCGAGATAAAAACTCGAAGATTAAGCAACCATTTATTTGGTGGAGAATATCATAGTACTTTTAAAGGAAGGGGCATGACTTTTAGTGAAGTAAGGCAGTATGAGTTTGGAGATGATGTCAGGGCAATTGATTGGAACGTAACAGCTCGATATAATAGTCCTTTTATTAAGGTTTTTGAAGAAGAAAGAGAGCTCACTTTAATGCTTTTGATTGACATTAGTGGTTCTGAATCTTTTGGTTCACAAACTCAAACAAAACGCGAGGTAATAACTGAGGTTGCTGCAACTTTAGCGTTTTCTGCACTTCAAAATAATGATAAAGTAGGAGTAATTATGTTCTCTGGTAAAATTGAATTATACATACCACCAAAAAAAGGACGTTCTCATGTTTTAAGAATTATTAGGGAATTACTTGAATTTCAGCCCACTAATAATTTAACAAATATTGGAGATGCACTAGCGTTTTTATCAAGTATTTTAAAGAAAAAAGCAATTGTATTTCTTTTATCAGATTTTATAGATTCTAATTACGAAAAGAATTTAAAGATAGCTGCAAAAAAACACGACTTAACAGGGATTAGAATTTATGACAAATTAGAAACTTATATACCCAAAATGGGTCTGATTCCAATGATGGATTCAGAAACAAAAGATCTTACATGGGTAGATACTGATTCTAGATCAATTCGTGAATCTTACTCGGTTGGATATTCCCAGAATGCTGAGAACTTCTCAACTTTATTTAATAAAAATGGAGCTGGGTCTATTAGTTTTGGATTATCAGAAAGCTATGTTAAAAAACTATTAGGCTATTTTAAAAAAAGAACTAAATAGATGATTTTCATTAGATTCTTTATGTTTTTTTCAGTATTTGGATTAGTTAATTCTCAAAATATTCCAAAAGTCAATTCTGGAGTAGTCTCCAATACAATCAACATCGGAGAGCAAATTAATTTTTTTTTAAATATAGAAGTTGACTCAGTCAAAAGAATTGAATTTCCGGAGAAATTACAAATAGCTCCAATGGAACTTTTAGAAATTTTCCCAACTGATACTCAAAAAATTCAAAACAGATATTTATTAACTAAAAGATACGCCCTAATTCAATTTGATTCGGGCTATTATCATATCCCACCCCAGCGAGTTTTGATTAATGGTTTTTCAAAACTTACAGACTCTATAATGATTCAAGTAAAAGATATAGCTATTGACACCCTTAAGCAGAATCTTTTTCAGATTAAACCAATTAACATAGTTAAAAAAAACTATGATAATTTAATACAAAGAATAGTTTACGCATTTCTAATCACTACTATTTTTATTAGTCTTATTTATTTATTTATAATATATCAAAGACAAATATCGGAAAGAAAAAAAACGATTCCTCCTTTTGAAAAGGCTATAAAAGCTCTAAAAGAGTTAGAGAAAAAAAATCCCAAAACCCGCGTGGACTTTAAAAAATATTATTCTAAATTAACTGACGTTGTTAGGAGATACCTAGAGGAAGAGGTAAACATTGATGCCCTTGAAAGTACTTCAGATCAACTTCTGCTAAAATTAGAATTATACAAGAAAAGAGGAAAATTAGATTTGGAACAAACAACGATTAAAAATTTAAAAACTGTTCTTGAAACCGCCGATTTAGTAAAATTTGCTCGAGCTATTCCCGAATCTGAATCTTTTAAGTTAGATACCAAATTAGTAGAAGAGATGGTTGTCGAGACTAAAGAAGCTTTACCCGAGCCAACAAATGAAGAGCTAAAAGCTAAAAAAGTTTATGAGGATATCTTAAGAAAAAGAAAATATAAAAATATACTTAAATGGGTTTCAATCTCAATATTTACTCTTGTTTTAGTTTCGATTATTTCATCAGTATCAATTTTTGGATACTTTCCAGTTCGTGACACATTACTAGGATATCCAACTAAAAAGCTAATTAGCAATAAATGGTACAATTCTCAGTATGGATCACCTCCAATAAAACTTTTAACTCCAAAAATTTTAGAAAGAAAAATAATTACCCCAAAAACATCTACTCTTTTTATAATGGATAGTATTCAATCAAGATATTATATTGAATTACTTTTTGAAAAAAAGAAAAATAATAATGTATCCGAAAACTTAGATGAAAATAAAGATACAAGTGGAGATGAACAAACTCAAAAAATTTTGGATCAAACAATTAGTAGATATAAAAGTCAAGGAGCTGTAAATATATTGATGGATGCAGATAACTTTGAGACACCCTCTGGCTTGCCTACTCTCAAAATATCAGGAACTCTTGATTTTACAGAAACTAAAAATGATAAAATGATTAGGCGATATTTTACAACTTTAATTGTTGATTATAAGGAAGGGAAAGTTAGTTTAACTTTAATTCATGATAAAGATGATCGTTATGGAGAGGAAATAAGTGAAAAAATAATTAATAGTATTGAATTAATTAAAAAACTTTAGAAAAATGTTTGATAATATATCCTTTTTGAATTTGGACTTTTTCTGGCTATTTAGTTTATTCCCAGGCTTAGTTATTTGGGAAATATATTCTCATAAAAACAAACAGGTTCATCTTAAATTGTCAACTTTAAATGCTATTAAGAAAAAAACATTTAGAGTATACTTAAGACCAATACTTTTTATTTTAAGGCTATTGTCACTATCATTACTCATAGTTGCCTTAGCTAGGCCACAAACAACCGAAACATCATTTAAAAGTAAAACAAATAAAGGAATAGATATTGTTATGGCGATTGATGTTTCGTCTAGTATGCTGGCTCAAGACTTAAAGCCGAATCGTCTTAATGCTTTAAAAAAGGTAGCTTCAGATTTCATTGACGACAGGATATCAGATCGAATAGGATTGGTAGTATATGCCGGAGAAAGTTACACCCTTACGCCTATAACAAGTGATAAGATCATAGTTAAAAATAGCTTGTCTAGCATTCAATATCAGGGATTAATTGAAGATGGTACTGCAATTGGAATGGGATTAGCTACTTCTGTCAACAGGCTAAAGGATAGTAGAGCTAAAAGTAAGGTGATTATACTTTTGACAGACGGAGTTAATAATTCAGGTTTTATCGATCCCAAAATCGCGTCCGAACTTGCTGCAGAATATGAAATTAAAACATATACGATTGGACTTGGAAGTAATGGGATGGCTAAGGCACCAATAGGTATTTTACCTAATGGTAGATTTCAATATGGTATGACTAAAGTTGAAATTGATGAAAAGTTACTACAATCTATTGCTGATATGACAGGCGGTCAATATTTTAGAGCAACAGATAATAAAAAATTAAAACAGATTTACTCCATAATTAATAAGCTTGAAAAAACAGAAATAGAAGAATTCAAGTACACTAATTTTAATGAGAAGTATCGTCCTTTTCTTTTTTTAGCTTTAACATTTATTATATTCGAGTTTATACTACGTAACACAATTTTTAGAAGTTTTATATAGATTATGTATTTACTAGATGAACCCTCTTACATATACCTTTTTATTATAATCCCAATTATTCTAGTTCTCTATTTATGGATTGTAAGATGGAAATCAAATACTCAAAAAAAATTTATTGGTATAAAAATGATAAATTATTTAAGTCCTAATCGCTCAAAGTTTAAGTATTTTTTTAAGTTTTTTCTTTTAATTTTTTCTTTAATTTTTTTAATTATAGCATTAATCAATCCGAAAATGGGAACAGAATTAGAAACTGTAAAAAGGGAAGGTGTAGATTTAGTTTTTGCAGTAGATGTGTCAAAAAGTATGCTAGCCGAGGATGTTGCTCCAAATCGAATTGAAAAAGCCAAAAGGCTTGTTTCAGAAATTATAAATAACTTGGTTGGTGATAGAATAGGAATTATAGCATATGCAAACCAAGCAATACCACAATTACCAATAACCACAGATTATAATGCCGGTAAGATTTTCCTGAGAAGCTTAAACACAGATATGCTATCGTCTCAAGGAACTGCTCTTAATTCGGCTTTAGACCTTTCTTCTACATATTTTAACGACAATGATCAGACAAATAGGGTTGTCTTTATTTTTTCTGATGGAGAAGATCATTCTGAAGAAGCAGGAAGTGCATCAATTAAAGCTGCTTCTGAAGGAATTAAAATTTTTACTTTTGGAATTGGGACTGAATCGGGAAGTCCAATTCCAATTAAAATAAATGGAGTATTGGAAAGCTATAAAAAAGACGAAAACAATGAAGTTGTTATAACAAAAAGAAACAGTGAAATATTAAAAGAAATTTCGGAAAACGCTAATGGAAAATATATTGATGCAAACAATACAAAAGAGGTTATAGAATTTGTCTCGGAGGTTTTAAAAAATTTGGAGAAAAAAGAATTTGAAGCCAAAAATTTTGTTAGTTATAAAGATCAGTTTCAGCCATTTATTTTTGCAGCATTTATTCTACTTTTAATGGAGTTGTTCGTTTTTGAAAAAGAGACTGTGTGGTTAAAAAAATTAAATCTTTTTAATGAAAAAAAATGATATGAAGACATTATACATAATATTATTACTCGTTAGCTGTTCTTTGTTTTCTCAAAAAAATTTAATTGAGAATGATTTATATGAAGGGAATGAAAAAGTTAAAAAAGAAGACTATTTAGGAGCAGAAATGAACTATCGTCTTGCTCTTACGAGAGAGCCCAAATCTCCAAAAGCTCTATTTAACTTAGGAAATACTCAATATCAGGCAAATGCATATGATGAAGCCGCTCAACAATTTTTTATAACACAAAAATTTTCTAGTAATAAAAGTGAAAAGCATGCTGCACTTCATAACATGGGTAATGTTTACATGAAAAAAAAGGAATATGAAAAAGCAGTAGAATCTTATAAAAGTGCATTAAGAAATAACCCCTCAGATGACGAAACCAGATATAATTATGCTCTTGCAAAATCTCTTTTAGAAAAAGAAAATAAAGAGAAAGATAATGATTCTAACAAAAAAAATGATGAAAAGAAGAATGATGAAAAAAAAGAAAAGGGAGATAATAAAAATCCATCTAGTGAAGATGAAAACAAAGGTGAAGAAAAAGATGATAAAGACGATAAGTCCGATAAAGAAAATAAAGATTCAAACCAGTCTGATGATAAAAACAATAATTCTTCTGATGAGTCCGATCAAAACAAAAAAAGTAAACCAGGTCAACTATCTCCGGAGCAAGTTAAAAGTCTTCTTGAAGCTATGAATAATCTAGAGAACAAAGTACAAGATAAAATCAATGCTAAAAAAGTAAAAGGCAAGCCTATAAAAACTAAAAAAGATTGGTAGCAAAATGCGAAAAATAATATTCATATACTTATTATTATCGGGTCTATATATAAATGCTCAGGTTGATTTTGATCTGAGAGTTAGTAAGAAAAAGCTAGCAGTAAATGAAAGACTCAGACTTGATTTTGTGATGAATCAAAACGGAGATAATTTCACCCCCCCCTCATTTGAAGATTTTAATCTTGTGGGAGGTCCAAATCAATCCGTTAGTAACTCATGGATTAATGGTAAAAGATCTTTTTCAAAAACTTTTACATATTTTCTAGCTCCCAAAAAAAAAGGAATATATAAAATTGGAGCTGCGCAGATTAGCTTTGAAGGCAGTAAATATGAGACAGATCCTGTTTCAGTTGAGGTATCATCTTCTGTCGCTAAGCCATCAGGCTCATCAAGTGTTGAATATTTAGCAGATGAAAACATGCATCTTGTTGCGGAAATATCCAAAATTGACCCTTATCTAAATGAGGCAATTACAGTTGTTTACAAGTTATATTTTAGAGATCCAATTAAAATTTCCGATGCCCGTGAAATCCAGAGTCCTAAATTTAGTGACTTTTGGAGTAGTTCAATTAAAATACCACAGTTAAAAGTTGAATCTGGATCATATAAGGGAGAATCCTATAATCAAGTAGTGTGGAAAAAATCTATTTTATATTCTCAAAAAACAGGAAAGCTGGTTATAGAACCTCTTGCTTTGAGTTTAGTTATTGAAATCCCCACAAAGCGTAGAGATTTCTTTGGAAATACCATTTATAAACAAGTTTCAAGATCTGTTAATGCAGGAAAACGTATTTTAAATGTTAAAGAATTGCCTGATGAAAATAAGCCAAGTGAATTTTCAGGAGCAGTAGGAGATTTTAAACTAGATTTTTTGATCAATAAAAAATCTCTCAAAGCACAAGAATCGTTTCAATCAGTAGTTAAAGTTTCAGGAAAAGGAAATTTAAAGCTTTTCAAACTTCCAAAAATAAAGGCTCCAAGCTCTATAGAACTTTTTGAGCCAGAGTATAAAGAAGAAATAAAGACAACACTTTCTGGTATGGAAGGAACAATTCAAAACACATACACAATGGTTCCTCAAGTTCAAGGGAAATACCCCATTCCTCAAATTGAATTCACCTATTTTGACCCAAATAAAGAGTCGTACGTAACCCTAAATTCAATTGACTATGTAGTCGATGTTTACGGAAATAGCTCTCTCTCTAATTCAATTAAATCTCAAGAAAAAATCGATCAAGATTTAAAAATAAGTACTGATGGTGCTTTTGGTTTTATAAAATTGAAATCAAAATTTACTCCAATAAATAAAGTAGAATTTTGGAATAAATCAATTTTTTGGTCCATAGTTTTTTCCCCTCTAGCTCTTCTACCAATTATTATTTTAATCAGAAAATTGTGGAAATCTAGAACTTTTGATGAAAATGATCTAAAGTTAAAAAGAAGAAGTAAGCTTGCAATAAAGTTTTTGGGAAATGCAAAAAAATATATTAATAATAAACCAGAATTTTATGATTCTTTAGAAAAAGCATTTCACAACTATTTGAAAGCAAAACTCAGAATCGAAACTGTTGATATTCAAAGAGATATAGTGGTAAATTCACTAGTTAAAAAAGGGGCAAATACTTCAACTATAGATTCTTTTATGATTATTCTGGATAACTGTAATATGGCCAGATATTCTAAAATAACCAATGTTAAAATGAAACAAGACTACTATTCTGCAATTGATATTATTGAAAAACTAGATAATGAAATATAATGTAATGAATTCTTTTTATACGATTTTTTTTATGTGTCATATTGGATTGTCACAATCCCCTGAATTATTATTTGAAAGGGGAAATCAATTATACAATGATGGAGAATTTGAGTTAGCCATAATGGAATTCAATAAAATATTAGAAAATAATTTACATAGCTCGGAATTATATTTTAATATGGGAAATTCATACTATAAATTAAATGATATAGCCAACAGTAATTTCTATTTCGAAAAATCACTTCTCCTTTCTCCAAATGACATTGGAATACTTAAAAATTTATCATTTGCAAAAAACATGATATTAGATGATATTGAAGAGCTTCCAAAAACACAATTTCAAAATAACATGAACTATCTTGTTTCTTTATTCTCAATTAGAGTTTGGTCATTTGTTTTAATTAGTTTAATGTTATCATTTTTTATTTCGTCTATTTTATACTTATTTTCTAATAATCCAATCTACAAAAGAGCTTATTTTTCATTATCATTTTTTCTTATTATTATTTCATTTTTAACCTCTAATTTGATTTGGAAGGAATCAAAAAAAATAAATGAGCAGAAAAATGGAATTATATTTTCTAAAGAGTTGTCTGTTTTTTCTGAACCTAATCTTAGAGATGAAGAAATATTTACTTTGCATGAGGGAACTAAGGTTGAATTAATGGATAAATTGAAGGGGTGGAATAAAATAAGATTAAGAAATGGATCTGAAGGCTGGGTTGTTGAAAATAATATCAAACCCTTATAAATATTTCCATTCCTCTTCAATAGAGGTGCTATTTATTTTGCTAAAAATAAATGAGCCTATCCCTGAAAGAGGTTCAAGTATTAGTGAATTTTCCATTAAATCAATTTTTAATTGCTTGCTAATCTCATTAGAGAAAAATATTTTGATTGTTATAAAGATTAAACAGGATGAAATAACCACCCATTTAGATAAACCAAATATGAATCCAGCTATTCGATTTATTATACCTATTGGAGCTACATTAACAGCCTTGGTTATTAATTTTGCAAAATAAGAAACCAAATAGATGGTTGTAAGGAAAATTATTAGACACGAAATTACATATGCAACACCTGTCGAAATATTTAAAATATTTTCAATTAATATGGATAATTGATTTGAAAAATAATACACACTAATTATACTTATAAATAAACTAGCTAAACTGGCAACTTCTCTAATTAGACCTTTTTTAAAGCCTGAAAATGATCCATAAATAAACAGGCATAAAAACACAAGGTCAATCCAGTTAACATTCATATTGATTTTTTTTAAATTTAAGAATTGATTGAATAGAAAACTAAATTTGTTTTATAAATTAAATATATGATGTAAAAATAATTACTATGCTAAATAAAGTTGTTATAATTAATAGAATCTGTACTTTTACAAAATGATAGAAGAGGTAAAAAAACATTTAAAAAAAGTAAATGATTTTGAAACAGAAAACCTATCTGATCTTGAATTATTTAGAATAGAATATTTAGGAAAAAAGGGAGTTTTAAATAAATTCTTTACCTCTTTTAGAAATGTGTCAATAGATTATAAGAAGGAGTTTGGAAAAGAATTAAACATTCTTAAAAATGCTGTAACTGAAAAAATAAAACATCTTAAAGGGGTGTTAAATTCAAATAATGAAGAGGGAGTAAATGGCGATTTATTTCGTCCAGGATTAGACTTTGATTCAGGGTCAAGACACCCTTTATCAATTGTTAAGAATCGAATTATTTCAATCTTTTCACAAATTGGTTTTAATTTGTCAGATGGACCGGAAATTGAAGATGACTGGCATAACTTTTCGGCATTAAACCTTCCAGAACACCATCCTGCTAGAGATATGCAGGACACCTTTTTTATTCAAACTAATCCAGACATATTACTTCGAACACACACTTCATCTGTTCAGGTAAGATATATGGAAAATAACGAGCCTCCAATTCGTATACTATCGCCGGGTCGTGTTTTTAGAAATGAAGCAATATCATCAAGATCTCATTGTATATTTCATCAAGTTGAGGGTTTGTATATTAACAAAGAAGTTTCATTTGCTGACCTAAAGCAAACTCTTGAATATTTTACTAAAGCATTGTTTGGTAAATCAATTATTAGATTACGTCCATCTTATTTCCCTTTCACTGAACCAAGTGCTGAGGTTGACATTTATTGGGGTTTGGAAACAGAGATTGATAGAAGAATTACAAAAGGTACCGGTTGGTTAGAAATTATGGGATGTGGAATGGTCGATCCAAATGTATTGATCAATTGTGGTATTGATCCCGAAAAGTATTCTGGGTATGCTTTTGGAATGGGAATTGAAAGAATTGCAATGCTTTTATATCAGATAAATGATATTAGAATGTTTTTTGAGAATGATTTAAGATTTTTGAAACAATTTAAGTCATCTATTTAATCTAGTTTAGACTCCAACTTTTTAAAAACTTTTTTGGGGTTTGAATTCTCGTAAAGTATTGAATATACTGCATTTAATATAGGAATTTTAGTTCTAAATTTTTTATTCATCTGAAATGCAGATTTTGATCCATAATATCCTTCTGCAATCATATTCATTTCTATCAAAATGTCATTTATTTTATATCCTTTACCAAGCATAACTCCTAGTTTTCTATTTCGACTAAAGGAAGAATAGCCTGTTACTAACAAATCTCCTAGATACGCCGAGTTATTAATATTTCTTTTCATTTTATAAACATTCTTAATAAATTTTTTCATTTCTCTTATTGAATTACTCATAAGAATACTTGTAAAATTATCTCCATAACCTAGTCCATGTGAAATTCCTACGGCTATTGCATAACAATTTTTTAACATTGCTGCATACTCAGTTCCGATAATATCGTCTGAAATCGAAACTCTTACATATTTGCATTTGAGCCACCTAGATATAACTTTAGCAGTTATATTATTAATACATGAAAAAGTTAAATATGAAAGTTTTTCCATTGCTATTTCTTCAGCATGACATGGTCCTGATATAACACCAATTTGATCATATGAAATTTTAAAATGATCATGCAAAAAAGTCCCTAAAATTTTCATTTTTTCAGGAATAACACCCTTTATAGCTGACACAAAAATTTTTCTACTAACATCAATATTTATTTTATTTAGTTCTTCAAAAGCATAAACTGAAGGAATAGCGACTATTATAACTTCCGATTCTTGAACTATTTCATTTATATTAGAGCTAATATTTAGCCTACGAACTCTAAGTTTTGTAGAATCTAAATATTTAGGATTAAGACCATTTTTTTTTATTTTTGAAATATCCTCACTATTTCTAACATACCAGTTTACTTTTCTTTTGTTTTCTGTGAGAATTTTAATTAAAGCAGTTGCCCAACTTCCACTTCCTAAAACTCCCACTTTCCAGCTCAGATTACAATTAATGACCTCTATTCCATTTTCAATTTTTTTTAACATATAAATAAGTTTTGACTAATTTAGTAGACATACTAAAAGTCCAAGTCCGTAAAAAATAATTATTCTTAGAAATTTCTTTCTGCTATCTCCGCTGTTATTGTGATATTTCCAACCTAAAAATATTAGAAAAACTGAGCCAAAATAAATAATTTGTTTTTTAAAATTTAACAAACCAAAATCCTTTGAAAATATTAATAATAGTGAAAGAAACAACTGTATTAATGAAGCTACTAACCCAAATGTAAAATATCTTAAATGATTGTGGTTATAAATTTTTTTAAAAAAAAAACCAAAAATTGAGATAACAAATATTAAGGTTAAAATAATTTTGACAAAATTTGACCAAAAATTAATTATATATTCAAACATTGATTGTTAATATTTGATTTTACTTTATAAGTCAAATTTGATACCCTGAGCAAGAGGAAGTTCCGAGGAATAATTAATTGTATTTGTTTGTCTTCTCATATAAACCTTCCAAGCGTCTGAACCGCTCTCTCTTCCACCTCCTGTATCTTTTTCACCTCCAAAAGCCCCTCCAATTTCAGCTCCCGAAGTTCCGATATTTACATTTGCAATACCACAATCACTTCCCCAGTGGGATAAGAAAGTTTCTGCCTCATGAAGATTTTGAGTCATTATAGCAGAAGATAAACCTTGTTTAACATTGTTTTGAATGTCAATTGCGTTTTGAACATTTCCAGAGTATTTAATTACATATAAAAGTGGTGCAAACGTTTCTGTTTGAACTACCGATGCATCAGCACTTATTTCAGCTATCGATGGAGAAACATAACAACCACTTTCGTAACCTACCCCAGAAAGTGGACCTCCTTTAATTATCCAATTAGCTCCATCTTTTTCAGCAAGATGAATTGCATTAATATATTGATTGACAGATTTTTTATCAATTAGTGGTCCCATGTGATTTTTTGTATCTAACGGATCCCCTATTTTGATTTGTTCATAAGCTTTTTTTAGAGCTTCTATCATAGAATCGTAAATATCTTCATGTAAAATTAAACGACGAGTCGAGGTACATCTTTGTCCACAGGTTCCGATTGCTCCAAATACAGCACCAATTATCGTCATTTTAATATTGGCATTTGGAGTTATTATAATAGCATTATTGCCTCCAAGTTCTAGTAAAGTTTTGCCTAAGCGTCTTCCAACAGTTTCACTTACTTTTCTTCCCATCTCAGTTGAGCCAGTAGCTGAAATAAGTGGAATTCTATTATCAGAAGACAACCATTCCCCAATTTTAGCATCTCCATTTACTAAACATGATATTCCTTCTGGCATTTGATTCTCTCTTAAAACTCTTTCAATAATTTTTTGGCATGCAATACTGCAAAGCGGTGTCTTTTCACTTGGTTTCCAAAGACAAACATCTCCACATATCCATGCTAAAGCCACATTCCAGCTCCAAACTGCAACAGGAAAATTAAAAGCCGAAATAATCCCAACTACCCCTATCGGGTGGTATTGTTCATACATCCTGTGTAGAGGTCTCTCAGAGTGCATAGTAATACCATGGAGCTGCCTAGATAGACCTACGGCGAACTCACAGATATCAATCATTTCCTGAACCTCTCCAAGACCTTCCTGATATGATTTTCCCATTTCATATGAAACTAACTTTCCTAAGTTTTCTTTTTGAATTCTTAATGCATCTCCAAACTGCCTTACCAAATCTCCACGTTTTGGTGCTGGTATTTTTTTAAAGATTTGAAATGCATTTTCCGCACTTTCTATTATCTTTTCATAGTCTTCAACACTCGCGCCTGCAACTTCAGGCATCGACAACCCATCAACAGGTGAGTTAGTGTAAATAATTTCTCCCGATCCAATCCAATTGGTGCCAGTACTGCAACCTAGTTGGTTATTTTCAATTCCCAAGGATGCCAAAACTTTTAAGATATTTTTATTCATAATGATTAACTTAAATGAGATCCAAAGTTAGTACTATTTAAAAAAAGTTAGTATTAAAAAAATATTTATTACGTTTGAATAATAAACATATTAAAGTCATGAACTATAAGCTATTACTTCTTTTACTTTCATTTTATTCGTGTAACTCTTCTAAAAATAACACAAATACCCAGATATATTCAATTGTTATTCATGGAGGAGCTGGAACTATTTTGAAAAAAAATATGTCTCAAGAAATGGAAATTAAATATCTAAATAAGTTAGAAGAAGCAATTAGTGTTGGGTATAAAATTTTAGAAGCTGGAGGATCAAGTCAAGAAGCTGTTGAGAAAACAATAAATATAATGGAGAACTCTATACTCTTTAATGCAGGAAAAGGAGCAGTTTTAAATTTTGATGGAAATGTGGAGCTTGATGCTTCATTTATGAATGGGTTAACTCTAAACGCTGGTGCTGTTTCAGGAGCTTCAAAAATAAAAAATCCTATTTCTGCTGCAATAGCAGTTATGGAGAACTCCCCTCATGTCATGTTGTCTGGGGACGGAGCCGATGAATTTGCCTTAAGTCAAAAACTGGAGTTAGAACCAAATAGTTATTTTATAACAGAGCGCAGACTTAAGTCTTTAAAAAAAGTTAAATCTAGACAAACTTCAGCTTCGATAGATGATAAAGAATATTTGTTATCTCAAAAATATGGAACTGTAGGATGTGTAGCACTTGATCAAAATGGAAATATTTCATCAGGAACATCCACTGGAGGCATGACAAACAAAAAATGGAATCGAATTGGAGATGCCCCTATAATTGGAGCAGGAACATATGCGAATAATAAAACTTGTGGTGTTTCTGCCACTGGTTGGGGAGAGTTTTTTATTCGTTCAGTAGTTGCATATGACATCTCAGCTTTAATGGAATATAAGGGTATTTCAGTTGAAGAGTCGGCAAGAATTGTTATACATGAAAAAGTAGCAAAATTGGGGGGTAATGGAGGAGTTATCGCGCTTGATAATCAAGGAAACGTAGCTATGGAAATGAATACTGAAGGAATGTATAGAGCTCATATGGATTCAAAAGGGAACAAGACAATCAAAATTTATGCAGAAAAGTAATTTTATAATTGGGAATTATAATATTTTATTTCACCTGTAACTTCTTTACCTAACCATTTTGGTTTTGGGAAGATTGAATTAATTGAATTTAATTCAATCTCTGCAACTATGAGTCCTTTGTGCTTTCCTTTAAAAACATCAACTTCAAAAATAAATCCTTTTTTCGGTATTATATATCTAGTTTTTTTTATAGGGTCAGCAATACACATATTCATAAGTTGAGCTGCATCTTTAAATGAAATTTCATTTTCGACCTCAATTCTGCTGGTCCCATTATCAAAAGTTTCACCTTTAATTGTTAAAAAAGCTTTATTGTTTATAATTCTTACCCTAACTGTTCTTTGAGGATCTATAGATAAATAACCTTGCTCGATTGATTCCTCATTAACACTTTCTTTTATGAAATTGAGATTTTTAACTAAAAATTTACGTTCAATTTCAATAGCCATAATTAAAAAATTATATTTCTGTAACTCTCAATGTATTTACCATTCCTTTAGTTTTAACTGGCATTGCAGTTAAGTTAATTAAGAAATCACCTTTAGATACGTATTTGAATTTTTGTGCCACTTTATTTATTTCTTCAACTGTATTATCGGTACTGTCATAATTATCATAGAAAAAAGATTTGACTCCCCAGAGCAAACTTAGCTGACTTAAAATCCTTCTATTTGAAGTAAAAACTAATATGTTAGACATAGGTCTCCAGGCTGATATTTGAAAGGCAGTGTATCCACTATTTGTTAATGTACATATTGCCTTTGCCTTAATTTCATTTGCCATAACAGCTGCATGATAGCAGATTGATTTAGTTACATACCTATTTGTTTTAATTTTAGGTGGAAGACTTGGCACACGAATAAGATCAGACCCTTCAACACTAAGAAGTATTGAACTCATTGATTTAATTACTTCTACTGGAAATTTCCCAACTGAAGTCTCACCGGAGAGCATTACGGCATCTGCACCATCCATTACAGAATTAGCCACGTCATTTACCTCAGCTCTAGTGGCAGTTCTACTCTCTATCATTGTCTCCATCATTTGAGTCGCAATAATAACTGGAATTCTTGCTTTTTTAGCTTCTAATACAAGTTTTTTTTGAATTAATGGAACCTGGGCAGCAGGAATTTCTACCCCTAAATCACCTCTAGCAACCATAAGTCCATCACTATTGTTAATTATTTCAGAAATATTTTTTATTGCTTCAGGTTTTTCAATTTTTGAAATAATTGGAATTTTATAGTCAGAATACTTTTCAATTAATTTCTTTAGCTCAATTATGTCTTCTTTTTTTCTAACGAATGATAAAGCAATCCAGTCAACATTTTGTTTTATGGCAAAAATCGCATCTTCAATATCTTTTTTTGTTAGTGCTGGAAGTGAAATTAAAGTGTTGGGTAAGTTTACACCTTTATTCGATTTAAGTTGCCCACCCTGAATAACTTTAGCAGTTACTAGATTTGTATTATCGGTACTTAGTATTTTAAAAATCAACTTTCCATCATCTAATAAAATAATATCTCCAATATTTACATCAGAGGCAAAATATTTGTAGGCCATGTAGACTTTAGTGGAATCACCTTTAAAAGGTTTTGAGCTAGAAAAGTTAATTATTTGACCTTCTTTAACCACAGAGTTATTTTCAATTTCACCGATTCGTAGTTTCGGTCCTTGGAGATCTGCTAAAACAGAAACATGTATTTGAAGTTCCTCACTAATCTCTCTTATTAAAGAAATACTTTTTGAAGCACCTATATAATCAGAATGAGAAAAATTAATTCTAAAAACATCAACGCCCTCTTCAATCATTTTTTTCATTGTTTCTGGAGAATCTGATGCGGGACCTAACGTAGCAACTATTTTAGTTTTTTTTGATTTTAACATTAATCAAGTATTAAATTAAAATTTGATTTAACAATAGTGTTATCAACAATATAAGACAAGACTAACTGAGGCAATTTGTTTAATGTCTTAATTGTATGATTTATATCTAGACCGTGTTTTATCTTTATAAGATAATCAACATCTGGAATAGAGTCCAACAAAGATACTTTTTTTGTTTCTGACAGATTAAATAAAGAATTAGTTTTAATGTCACTCCTAAAATCAATAAATTTTTTATTTGAAATTAAACTACAATTGATCCCTTTAATTAAATTCTCCCATTGAAATATTTCAAAAGTTGCATTTTTATATAAAATGATTTTTTCATCTCTTGTAAAGTTAGCTCTCAGATTTTTATTTAAAATAAAAGCCATTGAATAATCGGGTAAACTTGTATGTACAGCTATTAAGAAATACTCTTCAACTATTTCATCAATAAGAAAGTATTTTTTATTCATTACTTCTGAACTTATATTTCAAAGCATTGTATGCTCTTTTTGAGGCTTTTTCCTCAGATTTTTTTTTTGACACTCCTCCTGCCTTAGAAACTTGCTTATTATCCAAAAAAAGAATTGAAGAAAAATTTATTTTGGGATTTAACCCTTTATCTTTTGTTGTTTTAAAAATAAGTTTTGTTTTATTTTTTTGAGACCATTCAATAAGTGTTCCTTTATAACTTATTATTGATGAATCTATGGTATCAAAATTTATATAATAGTCAATAATTTTATTTAAAATAAAATTTTTACATTTCTCAAAACCTCTATCTAAATAAATTGCCCCAATTAATGATTCTAACATGTTACCATGAATATCATCCTTTGAATCTTTTATGAAATGATTGCTGTCAATAAATCTATGGAGTCCAAGAGAATATCCAATTTTATTTAAGCTTTCCCTGTTTACAATTTTAGAACGAAGTTTTGTAAGGTCTCCCTCTTGGGAATTTGGAAAATTAATATATAAATGATCAGAGATAATAGTCCCTAGAATCGAGTCTCCCAGGAATTCAAGTCTTTCATAATTAATATTCAAACCATCCTTATCTCGAATATTTTTCGATTTATGAGTAAATGCAATTTTAAAAATTGATATATTTTTTGGACTAAAGCCAAGAATAATTTTTAATTCAGAAGAAAGAGTACATTTAGGATCTTTGTTTTTATTAAAAATTCGATCCAGGTTAAACACGATTATGAATTCAATTTTTTAAATAAAAGACAAGCATTGTGACCACCAAATCCAAAAGTATTTGACATTGCATTATCAATATTTCTTTTTTGTGATTTTCCAAAAGTAAAATTTAATTTTGAATCAATTTTTTCGTCAAAATTTTCGTGATTTATTGTAGGAGGCACAATATTTTCTTTAATTGACATAATGCAAGCAATTGCTTCAATAGCTCCTGCTGCTCCAAGAAGATGACCTGTCATCGATTTAGTTGAATTAATATTAATACCATAAGCATGATCGCCAAAAACCTCTTTTACGGCTTTGATCTCGGCAATATCTCCAAGTTGGGTTGATGTTCCGTGTACATTGATCAAGTCTAGATCTTGTGGCTCACAATTAGAATCTTTAAGACAATTTCTCATAACCTTTATTGCACCTAGACCTTCTGGATGAGGTGCTGTTATATGGTGAGCATCTGCTGAAAGACCTCCACCAGCAAGTTCAGCATATATCTTTGCACCCCTAGCAATAGCGTGTTCGTATTCTTCAAGAACCAATGATCCTGAACCTTCTCCCAAAACAAAACCATCTCTATTTTTATCAAAAGGACGTGAAGCTTTGGCAGGTTCATCATTTTGTTTAGACAGAGCATGTAAAGCATTAAATCCACCAATTCCAGCTATAGTAACTCCCGCTTCAGAACCCCCCGCAATCATTATATCTGCATAACCTAATCTGATGTAATTAAGAGCGTCAATAATAGCGTTGGAAGAAGATGCACAAGCTGATACTGTAGCAAAATTAGGTCCCATGAAACCATATTTGATAGAAATCATACCTGAAGCGATATCTGGAATGAATTTAGGGATAAAGTAAGGATTAAAGCGAGGAGTTCCGTCGCCTTTCTGAAATTCTATTACCTCGTTTTGAAAGGTCTCAAGACCGCCTATTCCTGAACCCCAAATTACTCCTATTTGATCCTTATCTTCTTTATTTAGATCCAAACCTGAATCAATAACTGCTTCTTCAGTCGAAACTAGGGCATATTGAGTAAATCTATCGTATTTTCTAATATCTTTTTTCTCAAAAAAATTGAGAGGATCGAAACCCTTTAGCTCACATGCAAATTTGGTTTTAAATTTTGAAGCATCAAAATAAGTTATGGGCGCAGCACCACTTTGTCCTGTTATTAATCCATTCCAATAATCATCAAGGGTGTTTCCAATAGGAGTAAGTGCACCCAATCCAGTAACAACTACACGTCTTGACTTCATTAAAATATGGATTTATTTTGCCTGCTCTATGAATTGAATTGCTTGACCAACGGTTGCGATATTTTCTGCTTGGTCGTCTGGAATTTGAATATCAAATTCTTTTTCGAACTCCATAATTAGTTCAACTGTGTCCAAGGAATCAGCCCCTAGATCATTTGTAAAATTTGCTTCAGCTACAACTTCGTTTTCATCAACACCTAATTTGTCAACTATTATAGCTTTAACCCTTGAAGAAATGTCAGACATAATTTTTATTTTAAATTTGTAACAGCAAAAATAAAAAACTTTAGTCTAATACTTGGGTTTCTTTAATAAAATGTCAAGTTTGTGTAATAATATGGGAAAATTTAATACTCGTTGCACCAAAATGTTTAAAATTTATGAATTCAAAAATCAAAAAAATTACTCTTTTAGCGTCAGGAAATGGATCAAATGTTGAAAACATTATAAAATTCTTTGACAAAAACCCTATGATTGAGGTAGTTTTAGTTGCAGGAAACAAAAGGGATGCAAAAGTATTTGAAAGAGTTAAGCAATATAAAATTGACACCTTTATTTTTAATAAATACAATTTCAACGAAAATTTTATTGATATTTTAGACAAATATGAAACAGATCTAATAGTTTTAGCAGGTTTTTTATGGAAAATTCCAAAATCTTTAATTAATAGATATAAGAATAAGATTATTAATATTCACCCTTCTCTACTCCCTCTTTATGGAGGAAAGGGAATGTATGGCATGAATGTTCACAAAGCTGTTATAAGTAATAAAGAAAAGAAAACTGGAATATCAATACATGAAGTTAATGAAGATTATGACAAAGGAAAAATAATTTTTCAAGCTAAAATTTTAGTTTTACCTGAGGACACAATAGAAAGTTTAGCCTCAAGAGTCCAAGATCTTGAAAAAGAACATTTTCCTAATATTATCAAGGAATTTTTGTTAAAAATTAAATGAAAGAAATTCAAATTTATACAGACGGATCTTCAAGAGGTAACCCCGGTCCCGGTGGATATGGCGTTATTTTACAATCCACTGAACTTACTAAGGAACTTTCAGGTGGATTTAAAAAAACGACGAATAATAGAATGGAGCTTCTGGGTGTAATTACTGGTCTTGAAGCATTAAAAAACAAACCATCTAATGTTGTTGTGTTTTCTGATTCAAAGTATGTTATCGATCCCGTTATTAAAAAGTGGTTGTTTAATTGGGAGAAAAAAAATTTTAAGGATAAAAAAAATAAAGATTTGTGGAAAAGATTTCTTGACGTTTACAGAAAACATAATGTAAAATTTACCTGGGTTAAGGGCCATAGTAATCATTTGCAAAATGAGAGATGTGATTACTTAGCAGTTAAAGCAGCTTTGGGAAAAAAACTCAAAGTTGATGAGTTTTATGAAAATTTACAAAATGCTAAATAAACTTCGTTACGAACTGAACTAAGTTTTCTACTTTTGTTCAATGAGTAGTAAATTATTAGTTGTAGGAACAATGGCATATGATGCTATTGAGACTCCTTTTGGAAAAGTTGACAATATTTTGGGAGGAGCAGCAACATATATTGCTTTCGCTGCATCAAATTTTAAAATTAAAATTGGCCTTGTATCTGTTGTTGGAGAAGATTTTAATTCTAATGATTTAAAATTATTATCTGAAAGAAATATTGATTTATCTGGGGTCGAAGTTGTTAAAGGTGGAAAAACTTTCTTTTGGAAGGGTAAATATCATAATGACATTAATAAAAGAGACACCTTAGATACACAATTAAACGTTTTAGAAAACTTCAAACCTAAAGTCCCAAAAACTTGGAAAAAGTCAAATATTCTTCTCCTAGGCAATCTTCATCCAGCAGTTCAATTATCAGCTTTAAACCAAATGAATATAAAGCCTGATTTGATTATCCTTGATTCAATGAATTTTTGGATGGATAACTTTCGTTCAGCTTTAGATGATGTAATTAGTAAAATTGATTTATTGTGTATTAATGACGAGGAGGCTCTTCAATTAACTGGAAAAACTTCTATCAAAAATGCAGCTGATGCAATTCAAATTTTGGGTCCAAAATATGTTATTGTCAAAAAAGGTGAACATGGTGCAATGTTGTTTCATAAAGAAGAGGTTTTTATTGTTCCAGCATTTCCATTAAAAGAAGTCAAAGATCCTACCGGTGCCGGAGATAGTTTTGCAGGAGGCTTTGCAGGATATATTGCTCAAAATTCAAATACATCTTTTGAAAGCATGAAAAAAGCATTAGTATATGCTTCTGCGATGGCATCTTTTACTGTTGAAGAATTTGGAACAGAAAACTTACAAAATGTCAATAAACTAAATTTGGAAAAACGATTTAAAAGAATCGTAAACCTAACAAAACTAGATTCAGAATCTATAAATTCAGACTAACTTATGAGTGATGCTATAAAACACGAATGTGGAATCGCCTTAATTCATTTAAAAAAATCATTAAGTTATTTTAAGGAAAAACATGGTACAGCTTTATATGGAATAAACAAGATGTATCTGATGATGGAAAAACAGCATAATAGAGGGCAGGATGGTGCTGGTTTTGCTAGTATAAAATTAGATCTTCCTCCAGGACAGAGATATATAAGCCGTGTAAGATCAAATGACAACGAACCCATTCAAGATATCTTTAAGAAGATTAATGAGAGAATTATTACAGAATTAAAGTTGTATCCAGATTTGTTAGATAAGCCTGAAGAGTTAAAGCAGAGAGTTCCATATCTTGGGGAAATAATGCTAGGTCATGTTAGGTATGGTACTTTTGGAAACAATACACTCGAGAGTGTACATCCTTTTTTAAGACAAAATAACTGGAAACACAGGAATTTAATTATTGCTGGGAATTTCAATATGACAAATGTTTCTGAATTATTTGACAACCTAGTTGAGCTTGGTCAGCACCCAAAAGAGAGAGCAGATACGATTACAGTAATGGAAAAAATTGGGCATTTTCTAGATTATGCAGTTGCAAAAATATATAAGAAATTAAAAAAAGATGGTTATTCTAAAGCGGAAGCAACTCCGCAAATTGCATCCAAACTAGATATGGCTAAAGTATTAACTAAAGCTTCAAAGAATTGGGACGGTGGATATGCGATAGCAGGAATGTTAGGTCATGGAGACACTTTTGTTCTTAGAGACCCTGCAGGTATTAGACCAGCATTTTTCTACGAAGATGATGAAGTTGTAGCTGTTGCATCTGAGAGACCTGTGATTCAAACTGTTTTCAATGTTCCTTTTGAGAAGGTTAGGGAGTTAAAACCAGGACATGCTATAATTACTAAGAAAGGTGAGGATTCAAAAATCATAAAAATACTAAACGAATTACCAAAAAAATCGTGTTCATTTGAAAGAATCTATTTCTCAAGAGGTAGCGATGCTGAAATTTATAGAGAAAGAAAAACATTGGGTAGAAAAATATTTCCAGATGTTTTAAAAATTATTAATAGTGATTTTATAAACACAGTGTTTTCCTTTATTCCAAATACTGCTGAAACTTCTTTTTACGGAATGATAGATGCTGCTCAAGAGCACATAAAGAACATGCTTTTGGATGCAATTTCAGATGAATCAAGTAGAAGTATTAAGTCTTTAAAACCGCTTGTTTCGCTTAAACCAAGAATTGAAAAAATTGCCATCAAAGATGCTAAATTAAGAACATTTATAACTGAAGATTCAAGTAGAGACGATTTAGTAGCTCATGTTTATGATATAACCTATGGAATTGTTAAGCCAACGGATAACCTAGTTATTATTGATGACAGCATTGTTAGAGGAACAACTCTTGAGAAAAGTATACTTAGAATGCTAGATCGACTAGAGCCAAAAAAAATAGTTATAGTTTCGAGTGCCCCCCAAATTCGATATCCAGATTGCTATGGGATAGACATGGCGAAATTAGAGGACTTCATTGCTTTTAAGGCTGCAGTTGCACTTCATGAAGACAATGGGTCAAAGGATAGTGTTTTAGATGCAATATATAAAAAGTGTAAAAAAGCAGTAGAGAATAATTCCCAGGAATCAAAAAACTTTGTTAAAGAACTATACAAACCATTTAGTGCAGATCAAATTTCTAATAAAATTGCGAAATTGCTTTCAGCTAGTGGTATAAAGTCAGAGCTTAAAATTATTTTTCAATCAATTGAGAACCTTCATTTAGCTTGTCCAGATCATCTAGGTGACTGGTATTTCTCAGGAGACTATCCTACTCCCGGAGGAAATAAGGTTGTAAACAAGGCTTTTATTAACTTCTATGAAGGCAAATCTAGAAGAGCGTATTAAAATTGCAGTATTACGACTTTAGCTCGTACAATTTTGAAACATTTTTCCAATTAACAACATTAAAAAAAGCGTTAATATAATCTGGTCTCCTGTTTTGATAATTTAAATAGTACGCATGCTCCCATACGTCAAGACCTAAAATAGGATAGCCTCCACATCCAACACCCGGCATTAAAGGGTTATCTTGATTGGGTGATGAGCAAATTTCAACTTTTCCACCAGGATGGACACATAACCAAGCCCAACCAGATCCAAAACGAGTAGCTGCAGCTTTTGAAAATCTTTCTTTAAGTGAATCAAATGAACCAAAACTGGAAACAATAGCATCTAATAATTTGCCTTTAGGCAAATCACCTCCACTTGGACTCATACTTTCCCAAAATAAACAGTGGTTATAATATCCACCTCCATTGTTTCTGAGAGCAGCATCATTCATATCAATATTTTGAAGAATTTCTTCAATAGATTTATTTTCAAGATCACTTCCTAAAACTGAATTATTAAGATTTGTAGTATATCCATTGTGATGTTTACCGTGATGTATTTCCATTGTTTTTTTATCAATGTTTGGTTCTAAAGCATCATATGAATATGGTAAATTTGGGAGTTTAAAAGACATTGTTTTAATTTTTAATTATGCACAAAAATATGTTTTCTTTTTCTTATTTGCATTTTTTTGACCTAAATAAACACTTACATTTATATGTTATTTAATAATAAATGGTAAAACCAACCTTTAATTTAATAAATGCCTCTGCTGGATCAGGAAAAACATATTCTCTTGTTTTTAACTATCTACTACAATTACTCTCAAATTCAAAAGATGATCATTTTAGAAGTCTTTTAGCTTTAACCTTTACGAATAAAGCAGTCAATGAAATGAAAACCAGAATTGTTAAAACTTTATTTGACTTCACCAAAGAAGATCATTCCGAAATGAGATATGAAATTTCTAAAAAATTGAATATTGAGGAATCACAACTTCGTAAAAAGTCAGACAGAGTTTTAAAAAATATATTATACGATTATGCAGGTTTTGACATTCTAACTCTTGATACTTTTACACATAGAATAGTTAGAACATTTGCATTAGATCTTAAATTGCCCAAATCTTTTGAGGTCATTATTGATCAAGATGAAATATTGAAAGAATTGGTACAAATTATTATTGATCAAGTTGGAGTTGAAGAAGAAATAACAAAGTCGCTAGTTGATTTTGTTCATTATAAAATTGATAATGGCAATAAGGAATCTATAAATGAAGGTTTACTTGGAGTAGCTAGACTTATTTTGAATGAAAATGATAGAGATTTTCTAAAAAAGATAAAAAATACTTCACTAAAAGATTTTAGAGAAACTCAAAAAATATTAAAAAAAATAAAACATAAAGAATCTGAAAAAGCAAACCTAATTGCTGTTGATATACTAGAAAAAATTTTTGCACAAGGACTTGATAAATCTATTTTTTCTCGAGGTTCTGTAATTAGACATTTTTCTTCAATATCTAAAAATGAGTTTCAAGGAATTTATTCAAATAATTTAGAAAAAAATCTTTCCGAAGGAACTAAAGTTGTTAAGACTACTGGTAATCTCAAGGAATTAATTAGCAAAGCAGAAAATATGATTCCTGAAATTCATCAATCATATTTATTAGCTAAAAAACACATTTTAATGTATAATTTGATCCATGAACTTAGTTTACAATGGACTCCTCTTTCACTTATGTCTGAATTGGAAAAGCTTTTAACCAGATATCAGATTGAAGAAAAAAAAATGTTAATTGGTCAGTTTAACGAAAAAATATCTGAAGTAGTAAAGGGTCATGATGCTCCTTTCATATATGAGCGAATTGGGGAAAAGTATAAGCATTTTTTTATTGATGAATTTCAAGACACATCAAGACTTCAGTGGGAAAATTTAAAACCGCTACTTAAACATGCTTTGGATAGTCAAGATTCTAAAGGTAATTTCGGTTCAGTTTTTGTAGTTGGTGATCCTAAACAGGCAATTTATAGATGGCGTGGTGGAGATGTTCATATGTTTTTAGAGTTATTGGGTTCAGAAAATTTTAACCAAACTCCTGTTAAGACTAATTTATTACCAACAAATTATAGAAGTCAAGACAACATAGTTGAATTTAATAACCTTTTTATTAAAGGTGCACTAAACTCAATTTCTGACTTGAACTATCGTTCGTTTTATGAAAAGTCATTTCATCAAAAAAAGAATAATTTTCCTGGAGGAAAAGTAGAAATTAATTTTGCTGAGAATAAAAATGATTTAGTTCATATTGAAAAAACTATAGCTGGTCTTTTTCAAGCCAAAGAGATTGGTTTTTCTTGGGGTTCAATGGCAATCTTAGTTAGAAAGAAAAAGCAAGCAATAACAATTTTTGAATCAATTTCAAAGACTGAAATTCCAATTGTTTCAACTGAATCGCTTTTGCTTAAAAATTCATCCTCAATAAAGCTTATTATTTCTGTTTTAAACTTAAATATTCAACCTGAAAACTCAATCGAAAGAATTAATATATGTAGATATTTTATTATAAAAAACAACGATGATGAGAAATCTCATGAAATTTTTAAAGAAGCCCTAAAAGGATCTTTAATTGATTTTTCGAGTTTTTTATCACTAAGATTCAAATATTCATTCGATGTAAAAGCAATCATAAACCTAAATTTTTATGAATTAATTGAAACTCTGATTTCCAGTTTAGGCTTATTAAATAATTTTGACACTTACCTTGAATTCTTTTTGGATTATTGTATGGATTTCTCTAAAAAATCGAAAAGTAATATTTATAATTTTTTAAATAAATGGGAAAAGGATTCTGAAAAACTAACTATACCACTCCCTGAAGACAATCATGCTGTTAGTATTATGACCATTCATGTTGCCAAAGGTTTAGAATTTCCTTTTGTAATATTACCCTTTTTTTATTCAGATTTTCAACCTGATTCTAGACTTAAAAGACAAGTATGGTATCCGATTAAATTTAAAGATACTAAGTTAGATTATGGTAGAATTAATTTTTCTTCAAGACTAGAAAGTTATGGTATAGAAGGTAAAGAGATTTCAGACAATGACAAGAGAGAAAATGAGCTGGATGCCTTTAACACCCTTTACGTTGCTTTAACCAGAGCATCAAGAAAAATGTTGATAATAACAACACTACTTGAAAAACCAAAAATTAATAAAAATTATGCACAACTATTTATTGATTTTGTAGAAAATCAAAATTTCATTCCTAGTACTGACAAGCCTTTTGTTTTTGGATCAGAAACTATAAACTATCAAGAAAGTAATTATAATAATTTACAATATCAAATCCTTAAACCCAAAATAGACTATAATTGGAAGAACCTTGTAAAAAATCGAACTGATTGTAAAATAACGGAGAGTTCTTTAAAGGGTATTTCAATTCATAAAGTTTTATCAAAAGTTAGATTTGAGTCTGATATAGAAAATGCAATTGAAGCATCCTTTCAAGAGGGAATTTTTAACACTATTGATAAAGGCTTTTATATTGAATTATTGAAAAAAATTGTATATCATAAAGATTTAAATTTCATATTTAAACAAGGTAATATTGTCCATAATGAAAAAGAAATTCTCATACCTAAGTCTTTAAGTGTAAGAATTGATAAAATAGTTTTAACTGAAACATGCTGTTTTATAATTGATTATAAGTCAGGCGAACCCAAAAAGGAAGACAAAAAACAGGTATTAAATTATTCGAAACTCATAAGTTCAATGGTAAATTTACCAATAGAAATATTACTCGTTTATATCAAAGACGAAGTCAAAGTTGAAAAAATTACAAATGATTAAAATCAAGTCCTTAAATGATTAACTTTTTAGATTTTGTATCCGAAAATATTATAAATGAGAATCTAGATTTTCATGATATAAAGATAATTGTGCCAAGTAACAGAGCTTCTTTATTTTTAAGAAATAATTTAATTCAAAAAATAAAAAAGCCAGTAATTTCCCCCCAAATTATTAGTATATCTGAATTCATTAATGAGCTTTCTTCGGTAGTTAAAATAGAAAATACATCGGTTGTATTTGAAATGTACATAATTTACACAAAAATAATACCTAAAAATGATCAACAAAGTTTTGATGAGTTTATGGGGTGGGCTCAAGTTTTGATTAATGATTTTAATTTAATAGACAGCTACTTAGTTGATCCAAAGGCCATTTTCTCAACATTAGAGTCTGCTCAGAAGATAAATGAATGGGCTCAATCAGATTATTTAGATTCAGCAAAGAGTAAAAATATTAATTTTTGGAAAAACAACTCCTCCCTATACTATTCTTTATATAAAAAACTTATTAAAAAAGGAGTCGGAACAATTGGAATGCAGTTTAGAGAAGCAATTAAAAATCTGGAGGTATACATATCACAAAATAAAAAATTTCATTATTTTATTGGTTTTAATATGTTGAATACCGCTGAAAGCAACATTATTCAAGAATTTATATCTCAAAAAAAAGGTAAGGTTTTATGGGACTTGGACAAAGAGTTTTTTGAAGACAAAAATCATCCAGCTGGAAAATTTATCAGATCATATTATAAAGAATGGAGGTGTTTAATAAATCAATATCCTGAGGGATTATCATCCAATTTCCAAAAGGATAAAAAATTCAATTTTGTTGAAACGTCAAATAAAATTGCTCAGGCAAAATATGTTGGTCAAATAATTAACAAAGACAAAGATTTTAATCCTACTATAAAAAAAGGGATAGTCTTGGGAGATGATGAGATTCTTTCTCCTGTTTTGTCTGGAATAAGTATTGACAAAAGTAAATGGAATGTTACGATGGGATTATCTATTCAAAACTTTTCTTCAATTTCTTTTTTGGATATGATTTTTCAAATGCATATAAATGCTGTTGAAGGAAATTATTTTTTTGAAGATGTTTTTTCAATACTGAAAGACAACATAGTAATACACGAACTTAATAAGAAAAAATTAGATTTAGTAGGGTTGATTAAAAATCTTGAAAATTCTAATCATACTATTTTCTCTTGTCAAAACCTCTATTCAGATCAAACATCCTTTCAATATATTTTATTCCGACCTATAGTCTCGTCCTTTGATTTACTTGAAAAAATAAAAACTTTAATTATATATCTCGAGGAAGAAAACAATGTTATCAATGGTCAATCTACTATGGGGTTATTTAACATAATTAAAATAATTATCTTGAAAATTTTAGAGTATTCAGATCGTATTACAGACATTCCACTTAAGGTTTTGTTTTTATTGTATCAGGAATCTTTAAAAGAACAAAAATTAAATTTTTCTGGCGACTCAGGCTCACAAATACAGATAATGACGCTTCCTGAAACAAGATTAATTGACTTTGACTCGGTAATATTAACAAACGTTAACGAAGGTATATTGCCTAAAGGAAAAAATAATGATAGTTTTTTGCCTTTTGATTTAAAAAAATATTTTAAACTCCCAACTTTTTTAGAACAAGATGCTAAATATGCTTATCAATTTTACAGGCTAATTCAAAATAGCACCAATGTCTACCTGTTATATAGTATAAGTGATAAAGGGCTTGGTGGATCAGAGAAAAGTAGATTTATTTATCAATTAGAATATTTTGCAAAGTTAAATCACGAATTAAAATTCATTAAGGTTAAATCATTTTTTAAAAACACCCCTTCATTTAAAGTTGAAAAATCTAACGATATAATAAATATTTTAAAGACAATAGTAAAAAAAGGACTTTCTCCATCAGTCATAACTAGTTTCATGATAAATCCTTTAGACTTTTATTATAACCGCATACTAAAGATTAAAGAGGGAGGCAAATTATCTCCAGTAATAGAACCGAGGGACAAGGGGAATATAGTTCACGAAACATTGGAAGATCTATACAAACCATACCTATCCAAAGAGCTTACAGTTAAAAACTATCAGGAAATTCTAATTAATCTACCAACTGTTTTAGATAAAAAGTATAAATTAATTTATGGTGGAAATCCAGAAAGAAAAGGGCATAACTTTTTAATTTATGAAGAATTAAAAAAACAATGTGAAGAATTTTTGAAAACTGAAAAATCATTAGTAAAAAAAGGGAATAAATTAAAGATCTTATCATTAGAGAAAAAAATTGAATATTTATTAGAGTTCAAAGAATTAAAATTTCCAGTCAAAATAATCGGAACAATAGACCGGGTTGATGAATGGAATGGAGAATTAAGAATTTCAGATTATAAGACTGGTTCAGTTAAAAAAGATAAGTTAAAATTTTATTCAAATTTTACTTTTGAAGATCTTAATTTCGAAAAAAGTTTAGATTACGCCCCCCTTTTTCAGTTATTACTTTACTCATATGTATACTTTAAACAGAATTCTTGTAAGACAATTAGGGCCGGAATAATTCCAATAAAAAATCCAAATGATTATTTTTATTTGGTTACTACATCCGCTATTAAAGAAAATAAAAATTTATTAAGCTTTGACACTTTTAAACAATTTGAAATTGAATTAATAGCTGTAATAAAAAAATTATTCAACGAAAAGACACCATTCATGGCCAATGATTCAAAATAATTTTTTATAATAGCGTTATATTCCATTAATTATGGCTGAAAAAGAAGATTTTGATAAAATAGACTCCAATAAAGACGGAGTTATCTCAGAGGATGAATTTGCAAACGCATCAAAATCTGCTGGAGTAGAAAAAGAAAAGCTTAATTGGTTTTTGCGTCTATTAACTCTTGGTGATCGTTTTTCATTGGGGGATTTTTTTGATCGAGCAAAAAAAGGATTTGTAGAATTTTTAATAGTGTTTTTTGGTGTTTTAGTTTCTTTTGGAGTAGAACAAAAAGGAGATGATTTTGAGGATCGTGAATGGAATATTGAAAACTTACATAATCTCAAAGCGGAAATGGATTCCATAAAGGTATATACAACTGGTTTTCAGGATCAATATGATTATATAATAGGTGAGTATCAAGACCTTTATGATAATTGGGATAGAGATAAGAAAACTAATTTTATATGGATTTACGGAAAAAATGATTATGAATTTCCTTTAAAACTATACACGAACCGAAATCCTTTTAATCCCCCAAGAGTAGTATATGACGCAATAAAACTAGATGGAACATTTCGTTTTTTGGGATCTGAAATCGGCCAATCAGTTTATAAAACTTATGAAGGATTGGAACTTAAATATTTAAAAATAAATACTGACAAAGAAGAGGAGGTTTTTACCAAAAAATTTAATGATAGGGTTGACAGTAAGTGGGTATTTGATTTAGATTATATTGACTTTGATTCACCCCAATTTTGGATTAAATACAGAGAATACATAAAAAATGATCAATATATAAAGTATAATCTTTTTAAAAGACTTGAACTTTGGCGGCAAACCGCAGGACAGTTTAAAGACTATTTACAAGTCATTGATTCAAGTATTGAGTTAGTAACTAAAGAAATTGAAAAAAAAGATAGTGAGATCACAATTGTCTATTGGGTATTTTAGATGCAACTAAATTTAACGATTTGGAAAATCTTTTACAACAATGCTTGAAACTATTTTTCCGGAAATTAAAGAAGGAGGAACTCCAGGACCAGGAACAGTTAATTGTCCTGTAAAATACAGACCTTTTATCTTTTTACTCTTGATTTTTGGCTTAAAGATTGAAGTCTGAAATAATGTATTAGCAAGTCCATAAGCGTTGCCTTTATAAGAATTATAGTCTTTCATAAAATCTTTAACACAAAACGATTTTTTATAGATTATATGATTACTAATTTTCTCTCCAGCAATCTCTTCAATTCTTTTAAGCACAATCTGTAAATATTTGTCTCTAATATTTTCTTCATCTTTTAAGTCTGGGGCAATTGGAATCAAAATAAAACAATTTTCACAATCTTTTGGAGCCATACTTTGATCACTTAATGAAGGAAAATTTAAATAAAAAAGTGGAGATTCAGGCCACTTGGGATTATCGTAAATTTCAGAAGCATGTTCACTAAAATTACCATCAAAAAAAAGATTATGATGACTCATTTTCTCTATTTTCTTATTTAAACCAATATAAAAAAGTAGTGAGGACGGGGCAAAAACTTTTTTATCCCAATAGGAATCTGAATAATTTTTAAGATGATTTGGAATAAGTTTTTCCGTATGATTATAATCTGCACCACTTATTATAATATCACACAAAAAAGTGTTTCCATTTGCAACAACTCCTTTGACTTTTTTATTATCAACTAATATTTTATCAACTTGATGATCGGATTCAAATTTCACTCCTTTTTCTAATGCAAGTTCAATCATTGATTCAACTACTCTATGCATCCCACCTTTCTCAGGGAACCAAGTTCCTAAACCAAAATCTGCATGATTCATTATATTATAAAATGCTGGAGTGTTTTCTGGTTTTGCGCCCAGGAATAGAGCCGGAAATTCAAGAATCTGTCTCAGCTTATTGTTTTTAAAGTATTTAGCCACTTCGGATTTAATATTAGTAGCAAAATATCGTAATCGTCTAATTGTTCCTAATGTGATTAATTCTAAAATGGACTCTCCAGGTTTGTAGACAACTTTCTCCATAGCAATGGAATAATTTTTTTTTGCCTCAGCCATAAATTTCAT
>TARA_B110000444_G_scaffold67972_1_pt1 | contig 38678 bp, 41 predicted proteins | sample TARA_B110000444 | Tara Oceans TARA_B110000444 (sample SAMEA4398370) | marine metagenome | biome: Polar Biome; feature: [SRF] surface water layer (ENVO:00010504); material: water (ENVO:00002006), including particulate matter (ENVO:01000060) such as... | depth 5 m | reverse complement strand
TAAGCTTCATTATTAATAAAGATGGATCTATTGGAAACATAAGAGAGCGTGGCCCCGATAAGAATTTAGAAAAAGAGGCTCACAGAATAATAGCAAAACTTCCAAAAATGTCTCCAGGAAAACAACGTGGAAGACCAGTAAGAGTTCCCTTTTCAATTCCAATTACTTTCAAGTTAAATTAAAAATAACTCCCAGAATTCCTATCTGGGATTTTTATTTAAACTTTTAAAATAGGTACTTTATGTTTCATGAATTATCTTTGTATTCAATTATTACTTAATAGTTAAATACATTCTCAGACTTGAAACTTACACTTAACGATTTCTTCCAGCTAACAAAGATTAGACTTGCATTAAGTGTAGTCTTTTCATCTCTAGCAGGATATTTTTTAGCAGCGGAATTAATTAATATAAAAGTTATTAGTTTGCTTTTTATTGGCGGTTATTCAATGGTAGGAGCTTCTAATGTTTTTAATCAGCTAATTGAAAGAGAAAGAGATGGTCTTATGAATCGAACTTCGGATAGACCTCTGCCTGGAAATAGGATAACTCCGTCCAAAGTTTTAGCCATAGGATTACTATTATCAATCATAGGTATTGGAACATTATATCTCATAAATTTTAAAACAGCATTAGTAGGAGCAATATCAATTTGTCTTTATGTTTTTACCTATACTCCATTAAAAATAAAAACACCTTTATCTGTTTTTATTGGAGCAATCCCAGGAGCAATCCCATATATGCTTGGTTGGGTAGCATATACAAATGGCTTTGGAGTTGAGTCTGGTATTTTATTTCTATTTCAATTCTTTTGGCAGTTTCCACATTTTTGGGCTCTTGCATGGATGTTTGATAAAGACTATAAAAAAGCTGGGTTCAAAATGTTACCAACCGGAAAGACTGACAATGCTAGCGCATTTCAAGTAGTTTTCTACTCTATTTGGACAGTGTTAATATCTTTGCTCCCAATGACAAAATATACGGGTACATTAAACTTATCCTATTCAGGAGGATTATTAGTTTTTATTTGTGGAATGGTATTACTGTTTTTTGCATTTAGATTAATGAAATTAAAAACTAGTAAATCAGCAAAAAATCTTATGTATTCTAGTATTTTTTATTTAACATCGGTACAAATTATTTATGTTTTAGATAAACTTTAATAAAAACAAATGATATCAGAAAAAATAAACATTAAGGCTAAAAAAATGATGCTTCTTATCGGAATGGTGAGCATGACAATGACTTTTGCTGGATTAACTAGCGCATATGTTGTTAGCTCTTCAAGATCAGATTGGCTTAATTCTTTTGAAATGCCAATTGAATTTACAATTAGCACATTTATCATAATATTAAGTAGTATCACTTTTGGTTTTGCGAAACACTTTAATTCTATTAATTCAATAAAGAAATCAATAGCCTTAATACTTTTTACGATTTTACTTGCATTTATATTTATCTTCTTTCAGTTTCATGGTTTTGGCCAAATTATTAATTCTGGATATTATTTTACTGGAGCTCAAAGTTCAATTACAACCTCTTTTTTATATGTTCTAGTTATGCTGCATATGCTTCATTTATTTGCAGGAATAATTGTTTTATTTGTAGTGTTATTTAACCTAATAAAGGGAAAATATTCTGCTAAAAAGACACTAGGTATTGAACTTGGAGTTATTTTTTGGCATTTTCTCGATTTTCTTTGGTGTTATTTGTATTTATTTGTGGTTTTGTATAAATAGAATTAATAAATTTGCTAAAAATTAATAATAAATCTTTTTATGGAATTGACAGCCAAGGAAAATTCTGAAGATGAGTCTTTATGGGGAGGAGACAAACAGCCTTTCAAAGCAACTTATGGAAAAATGATGATGTGGTTTTTCATTGTATCTGATGCATTAACTTTTTCTGGATTTCTTGTTGCTTATTCATTTTCTAGGTTTAAAAATATTGATTCTTGGCCAATTGCCGATGAGGTATTTAATCACTTCCCTTTTCTTCATGGAATAGATGCTCCCATGTATTATGTTGCATTGATGACATTTGTATTAATCTTCTCATCTGTTACCATGGTACTTGCTGTTGATGCTGGTCATCACATGAAGCATTCTAAAGTTGCTTTCTATATGTTTCTAACCATTATTGGAGGTGCAATTTTTGTTGGTTCACAAGCTTGGGAATGGAAGAACTTTATAAAAGGAGAGTATGGTGCCCTAGAAACAAAGGGAGGGCAAATACTTCAGTTTGTTAATACAGATGACAAGAGAGTTTCTATTGAAGAATTTGCAGCTGAATTACCCACTGGTCGTTCCACACACGAAAGCAATAACGGTTTATGGTTTAGATATGAACCCTCTATTCCAGAAATTACTGTTTCTGAGGTTATGGCAGGTTTTGAAAAAAACGAAGAGCTATTAATAAGAACAGAAAAACTAAATTCTTTGGGCCATAAAACTGTATTATCAAGAGAGGAGTCTTTGGCTAAAATAGAAAGTGCTATTCACGTTGTACAAGGTGCAAATCTTATTCGAAATGAATACGGAAATCGATTATTTGCTGATTTTTTCTTTTTTATAACTGGATTTCACGGATTTCATGTTTTTTCTGGAGTAGTCATAAATATCATTATCTTTTTTAATGTACTAATGGGTACCTATGAGAAAAGAGGTCACTATGAAATGGTTGAGAAAGTTGGTTTGTATTGGCACTTTGTTGATTTGGTATGGGTTTTTGTTTTCACATTTTTCTATCTTGTTTAAATCATATATATGGCGAGCGACACACATAAATTAGCAATTTTTAGAGGTTATTTGAAGTTTAAATCAAATACACAAAAAATATGGGGAGTTTTGATTTTTCTTTCAATAGTCACTACCGTTGAAGTTATTCTTGGAATTGTAAAGCCACAAATTTTAATGACACCGTTTATTCGAGTTAAGCTACTTAATTGGATTTTCATCATTTTAACACTTGTAAAAGCTTATTATATCGCATGGGACTTTATGCATATTCGAGATGAAAAATCTGGTTTTAAAAATGCAATCGTTCTTCCTTTAATTATTTTGATCCCATATTTAATTTTTATTATTCTTTTAGAGGGTGATTATATCTTTGACGTAATGCAAGAAGGTTTTGTTAGTTGGAATTTTTAATTATTCCATAACCAAATGAAAAAAGAAACTCAAAAAGTAATAGTACTCGGAATTTTATTTATTTTTCCAATTGTAATCTATTTATTCTTCGCTTCTGGTAAAAATAATTTCGCAAAACTACCGGTGCTATCAACTAACGTTGAGGATCTTAGTTCCTTCAATCACTTAAGAAATGATCCTGTTACATTAAAAGATCATATCACTGTTTTGTGTTATTGGGGGTCGGATTTAAAAATAAAAAAAGGAGATGCTTTCAACTTAAATCAAAAGATTTATAAACGATTTTATCAGTTTAAAGATTTTCAGTTTGTTGCCTTAATAACCAATAATCAAAAAGACTTGGTAGAAACGTTAGAAGAAGAACTTTCTAAAGGTGCTGGAACAGACTTAGTAAATTGGAAATTCATGATGGGTACATCATCAGATATTGAAAATCATTTTGAAAGTCTTAATACAAATCTTTTATTAAATTCTAAACATAGTACTCCCTATGTCTTTATAATTGATCGAAATGGAAACTTAAGAGGACGTGATGATGATGAAGACATTGGGACTTTATATGGATACAATGCCGAATCAGTTGCGGAAATAAATAATAAAATGGAAGACGACATAAAAGTAATTTTAGCTGAGTATAGATTGGCATTAAAAAAATATTCGAATAGATAAATTTATTTTTATGAAAAAATATTATTCATTAATTTTATCTTTTATACTTATCGTAATTGCTGTTAGACTATTTCCAGTAATTATTGATAGAGTTGAGAATTATAAAATTGTTGAAAATAATAGATCATCCGATCCCAAACCATTGTCCTACATTATTTTAAATGGGGAAGCGAAAAAAGTCCCAGAATTTTTAATGACTAATCAGGATCAATTATTGATTGGAAATGAAGACTATAATGGAAAGGTTTATGTTGTAGAGTTTTTTTTCACTACATGTCCAAGTATATGTCCAATAATGAATAAAAACATGAAACTTTTAGAAAATGCTTTTGGTGAGAGAAGTGATTTCGGTATTGCCTCTTTTACAATTGATCCAAAACACGATACTCCAAAAGTTCTAAAACAATACTCTGAGCTATATGATGTATTTTCTAAAAATTGGCATTTTTTAACTTCAGATAAAAAATCAGTTTTTGAATTATCTAATAAAGGTTTCAATATTTTTTCATCAATTAATCCTGAGGTTGCTGGAGGATTTGAGCACCAGGGATACTTTGCGCTAATTGACAAAAAAGGTTACATTAGATCTAGATTAGATTCTTTTGGAAATCCAATTGTTTATTATTTGGGGATAGATAATGATACCGATTCAGAATTTCCCGAAGGAACTGAGATGCTTTTAGAGGATATCCCTAAACTATTGAATGAATAGAAAATGGAAATAAACAAAAACTCAGCACCTTCATTAAAATATAAAAAGTGGATTATACTTTTATCAATTGCAATTCCAGTATTAGTTGCAATTTTATTTGGAATTCGAATACCAAATGTGGAACCTCTAAATTTTCTACCGCCTATTTATGCCTCGATAAATGGTTTAACTGCAGTTTTGCTTGTTTTTGCTTTTATTTCAATTAAACAACGAAATATAATTTTACACGAAAGGTTAATGAAATGTGCAATAGCATTGTCTGTTGTTTTTTTAGGAATGTATGTAGCATATCATATGACATCTGATCCAACTCCATATGGAGGGAAAGGAATTATTAAAGGAATATATTTCTTTATTTTAATATCCCATATTTTACTTTCTATTGGGATTATTCCAATGGTTTTAATAACCTATGTAAGAGCCATTTCAAAACTCTTTAAAGACCACAAAAGAATTGCAAGAATTACATTTCCAATATGGTTGTATATTGCCGTAACAGGCGTGATTGTTTATTTAATGATATCTCCTTATTATGTCAACTAGGGTAACCAGAATTATAGTATTGGCAATATTTATTTTAATACTATTAGTTGAACCTGCCAATGCGCAGTGTTCAATGTGTAGGGCAGTTCTTTTATCAGAAGAGGGACAACAAACAGCTAAAGGAATTAACAATGGCATTGTTTATTTAATGGCAATACCCTATATATTAGTTGCTTTGGTGGGGTGGAGAGTTTTCAAGATATATAAAAGCTAATTTTTTTAAAACTTTTAGGTTTATATAATAAACTAGTTTACATTTATAAAAAATCAATGAAATCAGTAGACCAAATAATTGGTAAATGATACATTCAATAAAACTAAAGAAAATTTAAAACCTTCAAGTTTTAATCTGATTTTTTGGGGAGTATTTATAAACGTTAATAAATAAAAACACATATGAAAAAGTTGTATCGGCATCCTGATAAGGGATATTTGGGAGGAGTTTGTCATGGTCTTGCAATACACACTAATATTGATCCTATTTTATGGAGGGTATTAACTGTATTTTCAGGTTTTGCAATCATATATATAATACTTTGGATTTTTGTACCAAAGCAACCTAAAGAGATTGACCTAAAATAGCAGGCTATTAAATAATGAATAAAGATCTAGAAAAATTACTTTTTAATCCTATCCGTTTAAAGATAATCTCGTTTTTATTTTCGGTTGATAGTGCAAGTTTTAAAAAATTAATTGAGATTTCTGGAGCTACAAAAGGAAATATAAGTATTCAAATTAAAAAACTAAATGAAGCAGGACTTATTAAGGTCAAAAAAAAATTTAATGAAAATTACCCTTTGACCCTTTGCTTGATAACTCCCAAAGGTGTAAAATCTTTTCAAACTTTTTTCAAGGAATTAAAGTCCTACTCAAATAAAAAAAAATGAAATTAAAAAAATTAGATCTAAAATATCTTTTAATTATTCTTGTTGTTAATTTACAAATTGTTCTTGGTCAAAAAGAATCAAGTCAAAAAATAAGGTATTTTACTAAAAAAGGTATTTATTCTTTAACTATAGAGATCTTGGATCTAGAGAGTAATGAAGGGAACATAATGCTTGGGCTTTTTGATGAAAACAAAAACCAAATAGTAGGTGTTAAAAAAATTTCCATCAGTAAAAAAAAATCTTTTGTGAAGATAGACTCCATAGCTTCGGGGAACTATGTTGTTAAATTTTGGCATGATACAAATAATAATGAAAAATTAGATATAAATTTTCTTGGGATACCAAAAGAGGAGTTTGGAAATTCAAATAATGTAAAACCAAAGTTTGGTCCTCCAAAATTTGAGGATATGATATTTAAAATTGAAGATAATTTTTATTTAAAAATGATAGCTCAGAGCTTAAACCTTTAGTTATAAATGCAGTCCAAACAATAAAAAAAATACAAAGTATTAAAATGTATATTTACAGCGAAAAATTTAATTAATGATTAATATTGAGAATCTTCACAAGTCATACAAAATGGGCAGCAATACTTTACATGTACTAAAAGGAATTGACTTTAAAGTTGAAGAGGGGGAATTAGTAGCGATTATGGGTTCTTCTGGCTCAGGTAAATCCACACTTTTAAATATAGTCGGGATGTTGGACCTTCTAGACAAGGGCAAGTATACTCTTGACGAGGTCTTGATAAAAGATTTAGACGAAACCAAAGCAGCTAAGTATCGTAATAAGTTTTTAGGGTTTATATTCCAATCATTTAATTTGATAAATTATAAAAATGCTCTTGAAAATGTTTCGCTACCATTATATTATCAGGGTATAAAGAGAAAAGAGCGACAAGAAATTGCTTTAAACTATCTTGAAAAGGTAGGTCTTAAAGATTGGGCAACACATTTACCAAGCGAATTATCTGGAGGTCAAAAACAAAGAGTAGCAATAGCAAGAGCAATGGCGTCTAGGCCGAAAGTTTTACTTGCGGATGAACCAACAGGAGCTTTAGATACTACAACATCTTACGAAGTAATGGACTTGATTCAAAAAATCAACGAAGAAGGGAAAACAATTTTAGTTGTTACTCATGAAGAAGATATTGCAAAAATGTGCAAAAGAATAGTTAGACTTAAAGACGGTGTAATTATTGACGATAAAAAAGTAAATCAAGTATTAGCCTCAAAATATGTTTAGTTTAGATCGCTGGCAGGAAATTTTTCAAACTATTGCAAAAAATAAACTAAGAACTTTTTTGTCAGGATTTACTGTGGCACTTGGAATTTTTATTTTTATAATCTTATTTGGCTTTGGAAATGGTTTAAAAAACACTTTCAAAGAAGAATTTTTAGAAGACGCAACAAATACACTCAGAATACGTGCAGGTAGAACTTCAAAACCCTATATGGGATTTAAGACAAATAGACGTATAGAATTTATAAATTCAGATCTAGAGGACATCAAGCTAAATTTCCCTTTTTATCTTCAATACATTACTCCCAGAATTACAAGGTATGCAACTTCAAGCTACAAAAATGAATCCAATAGATATCCAACTCAAGGAGTTGCACCTTCTCATCAATATTTTGAAAAAACAATAATGATGAAGGGTAGGTATTTAAATAAAAATGATATAAAAAATAAAACAAAAAATGCAGTTATAGGTAGGCTAGTTGCATTAGATCTTTTTAAGCAAGAAGAACCCTTGGGGAAATACATTTCTTTGGAAGGAGTTGCATTTAAGGTGATTGGTGTATTTCAGGATGAAGGAGGAGACAATGAGGAAAGGATAGTATTTATTCCTTTTACTACAAGACAATTACTTGAAAAAAGTAATGATAAAATTGATCAAATTTTAGTTAGTTTCAAGCCTGAATTGGGATCAACAATTGCGTTGATTTTTGAAAAAAAACTTAGGTTATTTTTTAAAAATAAAAAATCTATTGACCCCACTGACTCAAAAGGTATTTTTATCAGAAACGTAGCGGAGCAAGCAAGTCAAAATGAAGAATTTGCTAGTATTCTCCAATATATCGTCACTTTTGTTGGCCTTGGAACTTTAATAGCTGGTATCATTGGGATTTCTAATATTATGGTTTTTGTTGTCAAAGAGAGAACGAAGGAATTGGGAGTTAGAAAAGCATTAGGAGCTACACCAAGATCCGTTATTGCAATGATTCTCCAGGAATCTATTTTCATTACAACCTTATCAGGATCAATAGGTATGATAATTGCCATTGTCATTTTACAAAATTTAGGAGATACTTTAGAAAAGTTTTTTATAAGAAATCCATATGTAGATATTTCTACTGCCCTTTTTTCAACAATTATTCTTATTATATTTGGAGCTATAGCGGGGTATATTCCAGCCAAAAGAGCCGCATCAATAAAACCTATTATTGCTTTAAGAGATGAATAGTTTAAAAATAATATTTGATGGAGATACCTGGCAAGAAATTTTTGGATCAATCCAAAAAAATAAAGTCAGAACTGCAATAACTGTAGTTGGAGTTCTTTGGGGAATATTTATTTATATAGTACTCTCGGGATCAGCTAAAGGTCTAGATAATGGTTTTGAAAGACAGTTTCAAAATGTAGCAATGAATTCGATGTTTGTTTGGAGTCAGTCTTCAAGTATTCCTTATGCTGGTTTTAAAATTGGAAGAAAACCAGGAATAAAGTTACAGGATGTTGAAATATTGAGAAATAGAATTCCTGAAATTCAATATATAGTTCCAAGAAACTCCAGGGGTAGTTTCAGCGGAGGAAGTCCTGCGAATATCGTAAGAAATAATAATTATGGTGATTATGCTATTTTCGGAGATTTTCCAAATTTTACAAAAATTGCCACTCAGGACATATATGATGGAGGAAGATTTATAAATGAAGACGACATAAAAAATAAAAGAAAAGTTTGTGTTATTGGAGAGAGAACAGCGGCTGACTTATTTGAGTTAAATGAAAATCCAGTAGGGAAATATGTTAGAGTGGACAATGTTTACTTTAAGGTTATCGGAGTATTAGTTTTTAGACAGGGAAGTCCTTTTGACTCCGATTCTGACGTGTTTATTCCATTTTCTACTTACCAAAACTTATATAATACTGGGGATAAAGTTGGTTGGTTAAATATAGCTGCTTATGACGATGCAGACGTTGTTAAAGTTGAATCAGAAGTAAAACGGGTTCTAAAAAGAATTCATAAAGTTTCTCCCAAGGACGATAGAGCCTTTGGGTCTTTCAATCTTGGTGAAATATTTAATAGTATAATGGGTTTTGCTGAGGGAATGACATTTTTATCTTTGGTTGTTGGAATTGCAACTATCATTGCCGGTGTTATTGGAATAGGAAATATTTTGTTGATTTCTGTAAAAGAAAGAACGAAAGAGTTGGGAGTTAGAAGAGCGCTTGGGGCCACACCTGGGGAGGTTCGTATCCAAATAATATTAGAGTCAGTCTTTTTAACAATTATTGCCGGAATTTTAGGAATTATCCTTGGAGCATTTGTTTTAGCTGGAATTAATGCTTTCACTATTGACATGACAGATTTACCATATACTAACCCAACTGTTCCAATCCCCTTTGTTTTAGGAGCACTTGCCATAATGGTAACTTTAGGAACTTTAATTGGATTAATTCCAGCGCAAAGAGCAATTAGTATCAAACCAATAGATGCTTTGAGAGAAGAGTAAATTTATAATATAATCAATACACTATGAAAATTTTAAAATATTTAACTATTACATTTATAATTTGTGGGGTCTTATTTGCCGCTGCCTACTTTATAAAAACCAATAGTAAATCAATCATCATATATAAAACAGAATCTCCATTTATTTCCTCGATTGAGGAAAAAACAGTAGTAACTGGTAAAGTAATTCCAGAAGATGAAATTGAAATTAAGCCTCAGATTTCTGGAATTATTCAAGACTTATACGTCGAAGAGGGAGATGAAGTAAAGCAAGGTGATTTATTAGCAAAAGTAAAGGTTGTGCCTAACGAAGGCTCCCTAAATAGTGCGAAAGGAAGAGTTGCTTCGTTAAAGATAATATCAGATAATGCGAAAATTGAGTATAATAGAACTAAAAACCTATTTGAAAAAGATATAATATCCAAACAGGATTTTCAAAATGCATCTTTAAGTTATAATAGATCCAATCAAGATTTGGCTAATGCTAAAAGTGATCTTCAAGTAATCCGTTTAGGTTCTGCAGGTGGTTCTTCCACAGCAAACACTAATATTCGTGCCACGGTTGCTGGAACAGTATTAGAGATTCCAGTAAAAGAAGGGGATCAAGTGGTTGAGAGTAATACATTCAATGCAGGAACTACAATAGCAACAATAGCTGATTTGAATAAAATGATTTTTGAAGGCAAAATAGATGAATCCGAAGTAGAAAAACTAAAGGTTGGTATGGCTTTAATTGTAAACCTTGGAGCAATCCAAAATAAAGATTTTGATGCGAAATTAAAATTCATAGCACCTAAGGGAAATGAAGAGCAAGGAGCAGTTAAATTTAAAATTGAGGGAGATGTTTATTTAGACAATTCAGTAAGCGTAAGGGCAGGATACAGTGCAAATGCAACACTAGTTTTGGCAAGAAAAGACAGCGTTATGGTAATGGCAGAAGCGTTACTTCAATTTGACAAAACAACTGAAAAAACATATGTTGAAGTTGAAAAAGAAGATCAAACATTTGAAAGGGTTGACTTAGAGGTTGGAATTTCAGATGGAATTAATGTGGAGGTTATTTCTGGTTTATCTATGGATGATAAAATTAAGGTTTGGAATCAGACTACACCTGAAAAAATTGGAGATTCTAATGACAATAACGACTCTGAAATCAAAGAAGATTAATTTAAAAGACTTATTATAGCATTAACATGAAACATATTTTAACTATTTATTTATTTATTTTTTCAAACTATGTTTTTTCTCAAACATTATCATTGGAAGAATGCGTGGAAATGGCCATTGAAAAAAACATTTCAATAAAACAATCAATATTGGAAATTGAAAATGCTGCTATTGATAAGTCCAATGCTATTGGTAATTTTTTACCAAATTTAAATGCTCAATCTTCACATTCTTGGAATGTTGGACTTAACCAAAATATCACAACAGGTTTGTTAGAAAATTTAACTACTCAGTTTAGTTCAATGGGAGCTAGTGTTGGGATGAATTTATATAATGGACTTCAAAACTTCAATAGACTACATAGAGCTAACCTAAACATACTAGCCAAAAAGTATCAGTTAGATGATATGATTGATGACACAAAGCTTCTTGTAGCTAATAGTTATTTACAAGTTTTGTTTAATTCTGAAATTCTTAATTCACAAAAAAGTCAATTAATAGTTGCAGAAGAACAATTAAAGAGAACGGTTTATTTGATTGAAGCAGGCTCTCTTCCCAGCGGAGACCTTTTTGAGCTTGAAGCAAACATTGCAAGTCAGGAACAATCTATTATTCAGGCTGAAAATAATTTCATCCTTTCTAAAATCAATTTAGCTCAATTACTACAAATTACAGACTACGATAATTTTAATATAGTTTTTGAAGATCTAGATATTCCTTTTTCTAAAATCTTGGAGCAAAATCCAAAATCAATTTTTGAAAAAGCGTTAACATTTAGAAATGATATTAAATTAGGAGCTGTAAATATAAATATTGCAGAAAAAGATATCGAATTGGCAAAAGGAACCCTTCAGCCTACTCTAAGAGCTTTTTACAGCTACAGCAACAGGATCGGATACTCAGACAGACTTATCGGTACTGGTGATTTTTATTTAGCTCCGATTGGAACAGTTCTTTCTTCAGGAGAAACTGTTGTCAGAGAAGTTGAAAATAGAAGGACTGCTTCTCCACTATCTTTCTCAGATCAATTTAAATTTAATGAAGGTCAAAATTATGGATTGAGTTTAAATATTCCAATTTTTAACGGTTTTACCTCAAGGAATTCAGTTAAAAGAGCTAAAATAAATTTGGAGAGAAGTAAAAATTCCTTCGAAAGACAGAAACTTGACTTGGAAAGTCAAATTAATCAAGCTTACAATGATTTAAGAGGTGCATATAAGTTTTATGAGGCGTCTCAAAAAACTGTAAAATCTAGAGATATTGCATTTAAAAATACTCAGGACAGATTCCAAGCAGGGGTGATGAACTCTTTTGATTATGTTCAGGCCAAGCAAAGATATGAACAGTCATTATCTGATCAAATAAGGTCTAAATATGATTATATCTTTAAGTTAAAAGTTGTTGAGTTTTATTTTGGTATCCCTATATCCATTGAATAAAATTTAAATGGATACTTGGATTCTACATATTGAAACTTCCACTAAGAATTGCTCAGTTGCCCTAGGCCTCAACGGCAAACTCTTTAATTTAATTGAAAAAAGTAGTGAAAATTATTCTCATGGAGAAAAACTTCATCCATTTATAAAAGAACTCGTGGATGAATCTCCGATAGATTTCGATGAAATATCGGCTATTTCTGTGAGTAAAGGACCTGGATCATATACTGGCCTTCGAATTGGAGTTTCAGCAGCTAAGGGGCTTTGTTATGCTTTAAATACTCCTTTAATCTCTTTGAATAGTCTTTCTATAATTGCTCAACAGGTAACTACTTCAAAAGGATTTTTTTTAGCACCTATGATTGACGCGAGGAGAATGGAAGTTTATACTCAGATTTTAGATCACAATTGTAAAATTGTTAAAAATACTTGGGCTGAGATTTTAACTGAAAATAGTTTTGAGGATTATTTATCAAAAAATAAGATATTGGCTTTTGGATTTGGATCACATAAGACAAAAAATTTGATACAAAGTCCAAATTTTAAAATTCTTGATTATCCAATTGAGCCATCAGCTAAGTATATGGTTTCATTGTCTTATAATAAGTTTCAAATAAAAGATTTTGAAGATGTTGCATATTTTGAGCCGTATTATCTTAAAGAATTTTACTCCACTAAAGTACAGAAAACTTAATTTGTTTAATTACTTCTTCTATTGTTTTGACTGGAAGATTGCACCTTGAATCTTCACAAACGTAAAATAAAGTTTGATTAGTTTTAAATCGATTTTTGAATAGAGGAAGATCACTTTTTGATTGACTAGCTGAAATACGACAATTAGGTAAGTATATTTTATTGAGTTTTTTTGACAGTTCAAAAGCGTTATTTCCAATTATTGCAATTTGATATTGGGGAATTTTATTTAATGCAATTAACTGAAGCCATTGAGAATAATTACCAGGAAACATTTTAACTTTTTTAGTCATGTTTTTTATCATTTTCAAAGAGATAGATTTTAAATCATCTCGGTTCAAGTGTTGAGAAATAAAACTTAAATTTTCAGCCATGAGAGCATTGCTAGATGGAATTACATTATCCTCAACATCTATTTTCTTTGACCATAATGACTTATTTTCTCTAGAACTAAAATAAAAATAATGAAGATTAGTATCGTAAAAATTCAAAAGACAATAATCAATTAATCTGTATGCAGTTTCAATATATTTTTTTTTGTGTAGAGTTTCGAATGCCATAATTAGTAGTGAAATCACTGAAGCATAATCTTCTAAGACTCCATAGATTTTATTTTCTTCTTTTTGATAAATTCTCAAAAGTTTGTTGTCTTCTAATAAAAATTTAGATAAAATAAAATCAATATTTATCTCTGCTGCATCTTTAGATTCTTGCCACCCAAAAGTTTGGTAAGAACTTAACAATCCTTTAGCTATTATTGCATTCCAGCTACATATTATTTTTTCATCTCGAAATGGTTTTATTCTTTTTTCACGATTAGCATAAAGAAGTGTTCTCCAGTTATTTGTTTTTAAAATAAAATCCTTTAGATTTAAATTGTTTTTATCACAAAACTCTTCTTCAGTTCTGGTTCTAAAAAGAACTAACTTTTTTTCCTCAGGCCAATAACTGGAGTTATTATCATTTAAAAACTTAATAAATAAGGAGTAATCTTCCTTTAGAATATTTTTAATTTCCTCCTCATTCCACACATAAAATGCACCCTCTTTAAGATTGAATTTTTTAGAAATACTGTCGGCATCTAAAGCAGTATAAAAGGCGCCATTTTCATTTTTTAGTTCCCTTAAAATAAATTGTAATGTCAGTTTCGCAGTTCTTCTAAAGTGAGATAAATTATTACTTTTAAATGCCTCAGAAAAGACTTGTAGCAGTTGACCGTTATCATATCCCATTTTTTCAAAATGAGGAATATGCCACCTTTCATCAGTAGAATACCTTGAGAAACCACCGCCAACAAAATCAAAAACACCACCCATAGAAATTTTGTGAAGAGTTAGAAGCCAGAACTGTTGTAATTTTAAATTATTTTTATTAGTTAACGATAAAAACTGCCAACACCTCAATTGAACAGGCATCATAAACTTGACATGTCCTCTGAATCCACCATTTTCGTAGTCAAAACTTTCCTCAGCGGTATTTAATACTTTATTTATATCAATTTTAACTTCCTCTTTTTTGGTCGAGCTTTTTTGTTTTTCAATGATTTTTTGAATTTGAACTCCATATTCAAAAGCTGTCTTAGGTTTTTTATTATATAATTCAACTAGTTTTTTTAGTGTAGCATTCCAGTTATCAATATTTACATATGTGGACCCCCATATTGGGGCTCCATTTGGGAGTGCTACAATATTTAAAGGCCAACCGCCTCTACCACTAATTATCTGTAGAGCTTCCATATATAAATGATCAACTTCTGGCCTTTCTTCCCTATCGATCTTAATTGAGATAAAATTTTTATTCATGTATTTTGCAGCCTCTTTATTTTCAAAGACTTCTTTTTCCATTACATGACACCAATGACAAGTCGAGTAGCCAATACTTATTATTAAAAGCTTATTTTGTTTTTTAGTATAATCTAATATATTGTCTTCCCAAGAAATCCAATTAACTGGATTGTATGCGTGTTGAAGTAAATACGGGCTAGTTTGTTTAATTAATGAATTAGAATGTTTTTTGGGCTCACTATCCATTAATTGCAGTTACTGTTTCTACTTGGCCTGGCATCATTTCTTTTAACATGTTTTCAATACCATCTTTAAGTGTAAGAGTAGAAGATGGGCATCCGCTGCAAGCTCCTTGAAGAATTACATTTACACTTAAACTCTCAGGTACATATGAGTCAAAAACAATACTTCCTCCATCAGAAGCAACTGCAGGTTGAATATATTCATCCAAAATTGAAATGATTTTTTTCTCAATATCACTATGGTTTGTAGTTTCTATGGTTAATTTTGAATTCTCAATTTTTTTTGGATTAAATAGCATCTTTTGTTGTTCCAAACCTTTTACTATTAATTCTCTTATATCTAAAATAACACTGTCCCATTCTGTTATGTCAAACTTTGTGATTGAAATATAATTTTCTGACACAAAAACTTCTTTCACGTAGGGTAGATGAAATAATTCAATAGCTAATGATGCGTCTTTGGCATCCTCAATATTTTTGTATTCAATATTTTCTTCAACTAATTTTTTATTAGCAACAAACTTCATTACCGATGGGTTTGGAGTGCTTTCAGCATAAATACTGATTGGAGTTTTGGTTTCACTAAAACTAGACTTAAGAATAGCTTCCCCTGAATTTAAATAAGTTTTGATTTGATCACGAACCTCATCTATTACCTCTTCCCATTCTAAGATATTAAAACGCTCAATCAAAATTGATTGATTATTAATAGTTACAGACTTTACAAAAGGTAAATAAAAAAGTTTTTGAACAATAGGAGAGTCTTTAGCATCATCAATATTATTAAACTTTTTAGAATATGCGATACCTATAGGTTTGTCCATCTGAAAATCAGCTATTGGATTTCCTAATTCACATTTTGCTTCAACATTAAAAGATTCCATTATTTTTTTTACAAAAATACTACATCAACATGATATTATTTAATTTAGTACTAAACAAATTATTTATTATGCTTATAAAAAGTGTTAGAGGTTTTACTCCTGTTTACGGTGAAGAGTGTTATTTTGCTGAAAACTCTTCGGTTATTGGAGATTTAATTATAGGTAATAACTGTTCCGTATGGTTTCAGGCTGTCATTCGTGCAGATGTTAATTCAATTAGGATAGGAGATAGAGTCAATATTCAAGATGGAGCTGTAATACATGCAACATTTAAAAAAGCATCAACAAAGATAGGGAACGATGTTTCTATTGGACATAATGCAATAGTTCATGGGTGTATTATTGAAAGTAGTGTTCTAGTTGGAATGGGAAGTATTATTATGGACGACTGTATAATTGGAAGCAATAGCATAATAGCAGCAGGATGTGTCTTGCCAAAAGGAACTATTGTCCCCCCAAATTCAGTATATGCCGGTGTTCCAGGAAAAAAAATTAGATCTGTAGATTCAAAACTTAAAACAGAAGAAATAGACAGGATAGCTAAAAGTTATATTATCTATTCTTCTTGGTTTAAATAAAAAAACCCATCTTTAAAATGGGTTTTTTTATTGAATTGATGGAGTTAGATTTAAAATCCAAGTTCATTTTTAACGTCTACAAGTAAATCTTTTCCTTTAGCCATAATAACAAAACCTCCAGGAGTAGAATCTATTACGTAATCAAAACCTTGAGCTGCGGCAACTTTCTCAATTGCGGAACGTGCTTTTTCAATTAGCGGAGACATCATATCCTTTTGTTTTTTTTGCAAATCTTGAGCGGCAGTTTGCTCAAATTTTTGAATATTTTGTTGCATGGCCTGAAGTTCTTCGGCTCTTGACTGATTAGTTATTTCAGTCTGATTTGCTGCATCTGCAGAATATGTTTGCTGCTTGACTTGTAACTCCTTGATAGTGTTTTGGATATCAGTTGTATAAGTTTTTTGAAGCTTTTCTAATTCTTTTTGAGCAGTAATTACTTCTGGCATATCTGTAATTAGCTTCTGAACATCAATGTGTGCAACTTTAGATTGCGAATGAGTAAATTGAAAAGGTGCTATCATCAAAAAGACAAAAGCAAAAAGTTTAATTAATTTTTTCATTTTAATTTAGTATTTCGGATTATTAATTTTTGTTTTTCAAAGCGTCCAACTTTTGATTTCGCGCTTTTATTTTTTCTTTAGTTTGTATTCTTTTAAGAACCAGGTCGCTAATATCGTAATTTTTTGCTGAATATAACATAACAATATCTGAAGATCGGTCAAAAATAAAATCATATTTCTTTTCCTTAGCTATTTGTTGAACTATAACAAGAACTTGATCTTGTATGGGTGTAATTAACTTTTTCCTTTGTTTAATTCTGTCACCATTTGGACCAAATCTCTTTTCTTGAAGAGCAATAATTTCATTTGCATAGTCATTGATTTCTATTTCTCGGTCAGCTATTAGTTCAGATGTTAGTAATATCCGCTCGGAATTAAGTTGATTTTGAAATTGAGATAGTTGTATTTTTTTTAATTCAATTTCTTTTTTCCACTGAACTATTCTTTCATCTAAAATTTTAGTTGATTTCTTGTATTCACTAATGTTATCTAAAATAACATTCATATCAATATATCCAATCCTAACCCCTCTTTGTGCATTAATTAAGCCACAATAAAAAACAAAAGTTAGAACTAATACCCTTTTTAAAAAAATAGTGAAGTCTTGCATCATAAAACTGATTGTTAAACTTTTATAACGTAATTAAACATTTTTTATTTCCAATTCAATAATATTTTAAAAGTTTTGTCCAATTATAAAGTGAGTTTCCCATCCATTTGGAGTTGGATCCCCAGGAGTAGTACTGTCAAATCCATGTCCAAAATCAATACCAAGTAATCCAAATGCAGGCATAAAGATTCTAACACCCAATCCAGCTGATCTTTTTGATTCAAAAGGATTAAATTGTCTAAAATTATTATAACCATTCCCTGACTCAAGAAAAGTAAGAGCAAAAATTGATGCTGCAGGTTTGAGAGTTATTGGGTAACGAAGTTCTAGTGTAAATTTATTGTACAAAAGCGATCCATCTCTTGAAGACAAAGATTGATTTGGATAACCTCTTAAAGCAATTGTCTCCCTTCCATCCATGGAATAATTATTCGCCATTCCGTCTCCTCCGAGATAAAACCGTTCAAAAGGAATATTGCCTCGATCATTATTGTAGGCACCAATAAACCCAAAATCTGTTTGCGTTTTTAAAACCAGTTTATCAATTATAGTAGTATACCAAGTTCCATTAAATTTTATTTTATAATATTCAAGCCACTTAAATTTAGCCTGATCAATTTTTTGTGTATCTGGATCCCCATTAGGAAGTTGAAACTCCGGATTTTCCTCCATATTAGAGAAGTCCTCCCCTGTAATTAATGAATACGGAAGAGTAAATTTACCTGATAAGGAAAATGAAGATCCACCTACTGGAAAAATTGGATTGACAAAAGTATTGTTTCTTGATAGACCAATTGTATAATTTAAATTACTTGCTTTACCATCTCCAAAAGTGAATAATCCAGTGTAATAATTTTTGAGATTAAAATATTGATATTGAATAGCCTGAGATAAAGTAAAATAATCGTCTGGCACTCTAAGTCTTTTAGCTATTCCGATACTTGCACCACTAATTTGCATGTATTGTGACTTATCTGCTTGGCCTGTAAAGTAATCATACCTATATTGGACTGTATGAGATAATGATGTGGATAATTGAAAAGGTTGTTTCCCTCCTAACCATGGCTCAGCAAAACTAAAACTGTAAGTACTATAAAACTGACTTGCTTGAAGCCTTAGGCTCAGTGTTTGACCGTCTCCCATTGGAAGTGGTTTATAAGCCTTTTTATTTTTTAAATTTTGGATAGAAAAATTGTTAAATGAAAACCCCAATGTTCCTATAAAACCTCCACCACCATATCCGCCCTGAAGCTCTATTTGACTTGCTCCCGACTCAACTAAGCCATATTCAATATCGACTGTTCCCTGATTAGGATCAACATTTTTAAAATTTGGACTTATTTGTTCTGCATCAAAAAATCCAAGCTGCCCAAGCTCTCTAACTGTTCTAACAACTTTATCTTTACTGTACAATTCACCGGGTTTAGTTCTAAGTTCTCGATAAATAACTCTGTCGTTGGTTTTGGTATTTCCTACAACAGTAATCTTATTAAACTGAGCTAATTTTCCTTCATTTATCCTTATTTCATAATTAATAGTATCGTTTGTTGCACTTACTTCAACAGCATTTATGGAGGAAAAGAGGTATCCGTTGTTTTGGTAAAGATTTGTTAGGTCATTACCATCGGGTTTTTCATTATCTGCAATTTGTTTTTTTAATAGAACACCATTATATGGATCTCCTCTTTTTATTCCAAGTATTTGCTTGAGTTGATAGTTGTTATAAGCGCTATTACCAATAAAATTAATATTACCAAAATAATATCTATTACCTTCTTCAATGTCAATATTTATACTAAGTGAATTGTCATCATTTTTAATTATAGTATCAGAAATGATACGTGCGTCTCTGTATCCTTTTTCCTTGAAAAAATTAATTAAATTTTCTTTGTCTTCAATGAAATCAGAACTAATATATTTTGATTTTTTCCAAAACCTACCTGGAAACTTTGCTTTGGTATTTTTAAATTTTGTTTTTAATTTGAAATCTTTAAAAACTTCGTTTCCACTAAAGTCAATAGATTTTATTTTAATTCGATCTCCTTTATCAATATTAACTACCATTTTCAAACTATTATTTCCAATAGTATCAGGTATAGTATTCAAGATTACTTTCGTATCTAAGAAACCCTCTTTTTTATATTTATTGACTATATAGTTTTTTGTATTTGTAAGAAAACTTTCAGACAATTTTTTTCCTTCAGTTAATTCAGTGTCGGTAATGAGTGTTTGAGATTTTGACTTTTTAAGTCCAATTATCTTGACTTCCGTTAGTGTAGGAAGCTCTTTTATTTCAATTTCAATAGTTGCTCTATTGCCTGAAACATTAGAAACAAAAATATTGATATCACTAAAAAGTTCTAATTTCCATAGTTTATTTATTGTATTACTGATCTCTTCTCCTGGGATTTGAACCAGTTGTCCTTTTCTGAGTCCACTGTAGGATATAACAGTTTTGTTATTGAATGTTTTAAGTCCAGTAACTATAATCGAGTCAATAACATATTTTTTTCCTTTATTGAAATCACTATCTTGAGAGTATCCTTTGATTACAAAACAAAAAGTAATTAAGATAAAAAATAATATTTTATGGATAATATTTTTTTTAAACATTGATCTGTTCACTTGTTTTACCAAATCTTCTTTCTCGATTTTGATAATTAAACAACGCTTTATAAAGGTCTTTTTTTCCAAAATCAGGCCAAAAAACTTTTGTGAAATATAATTCTGCATATGCTATTTGCCATAGTAAAAAGTTACTAACTCTTTGTTCACCACTAGTTCTAATTAGTAAATCAACATCTGGTAAATTTCGGGTATAAAGATGATTATTTATAATGGATTGGTCAACTTTTTCTATTGAAATTGTATTATTTTTAACTTCTGAAGCAATTTTTTTTACTACATGTTCAATTTCTTCTCTTGCACCGTAGTTTAAGGCAATAGTCAAAACCATTTTTGTGTTATTTTTTGTTTTTTCTGAAACTCTTTTGACTTCATTTTGAACTGATTTCGGGAGTGCACTTAGATCTCCAATTGTGTTTAAACAGATATTATTTTTTATAAGTTTATCAATTTCATTTTTAAGTGACTTGACTAAAAGATTCATTAAGGTTCCAATTTCATGCTTAGGACGACTCCAATTATCTGTTGAAAACGCGTAAAGAGTCAAAAATGGAATATTAAGATTTAAAACTTCTTCAACTACTTCTTGAACTGATTCAACACCAGTATTATGACCTAGAATTCGATCTAAACCTTTTTTCGCAGCCCATCTACCGTTGCCATCCATTATAATGGCAATGTGTTTTGGAAGGTTGTCTTTGTCTAAGTTATTATTTATCATTCTTTACAATAACAAGGTAAATCCCCAAAGGTAAAAGAAATTGTTATTCCGCTAAAAATATACCAATCATTATTATTCTTATTTCCAAAGGAATAGTCATTTACCCCTGTATTTTCTCTAGGAGAGCTTCCGTCTAAATTATCAGTCAATGCGTATCTTGCCCCAACTTCTAATCCAATAACCCAAAACGGACTTGGATTAGTTTTTAGGCCAAAAATAATAGGAATTGAGACACTTCCTCCTTTGCCATATTCTATGGGTTTTGCGATTGGAATTATTGAGGAATTATAATAAAATTCATTGAACATGATATAGCTTGCGCCTAAATACAAATATGGACTGTAGTTTGTTTGAGAATCGTGTAAATTAAAATCAATAAAATTGAATTCAATACCTAAACTTCCCTCACTTATGTTATTCTCAAAACTATATGCTCTTCCAAATCTATTAAGATCATTGGTTCTGTAATCAGTTGATTTTAATGTAGAATTTATCGCACTAAACCGAATAGAATATCTAGTGGTTAAGTTCCATTTATAAACTACACCAATTGCTTGATTTGAAGGCATTAGATAATAATTAGACCCTACATCTCCAATGTAATTACTTGTCCCCAAGAATAAGCCGATTTCGTGGTATTGGGAACTCAAGGGTGATGAGTTAAATATCAATAAAAAAATAAAAATTAATTTATTCATTCGATTAAAACACTTTGTGTTTGTCTAACTAAAAAAAATGATTTTTATTGCCTATTTCGTTTATCTAAACCCCAAAAAAGTTTATCTCTAAGTGTCATGAAAAAATCATCTCCCTCTAATTGGATTGTTTTAATAAAAAAAGGTGCTTTTGATATCACAATAGAGCTGTTATTATTTATTGTAAATCTTCTGTTATCAAGAGAAATGAGATATTTTTTGGACCTTCCTGAAACATAAATATCAATATGAGATTTGTCAGGAACTATTAGAGGTCGTATTCCTATATTATGAGGAGCAATAGGGTTTAGCACAAAAGTACTTGCGTCAGGACTTATTATTGGACCTCCACTACTAAGAGAATATCCGGTTGATCCAGTTGGTGTTGAAACTATTAAACCATCAGACCAATATGTAGTTAAAAGTTTTTGATCAATAGTTGTTTTAATAGATAACATTGAAGTACTATTTTTTCTATTGACAGTAATTTCATTTAAAGCATACGGAAAGTCTAATATGTCTAATATTTCAGGAGAAGTTTTGACTTTTATGAGTGTTCTCTTGATTAATTTATAATTTTTATTAAAAAATATATCAAGCCCTTTAATTAAATTTTCTTTGTTGAGGCTTGTAAGGAAACCAAGCTGACCAGTATTAATACCTAATATAGGAACTTCACTATCTCCAACTATTGGTATAGCTCTTAGTAATGTTCCATCACCGCCAATTGTGAATAAAACATCAATCTCGTTTATATCTAATGGTTCTTGTTTTTTCTTAAGAGTTAGTGATTTTAAAAAATCAATATAAATTTCGTGATTATGATTATCCAAGTATTCGATAACTGCAATTTCATATTCAGTTAATGGATCTGGTTTTGGAGAAATTCGAAAAATACCAACTTTCATGATATTAGATATTTAATACAATATTACAAAACTTTAGTTCTTGCTTATATTGATTCTGAGTCTTTAACTAAATTTAATTAAAAAGCTTATTTAATTGAATTTCGAATCATTAATTTTGAAAAAAAAACATGACCAAACTTAGTGTAAATATTAATAAAATTGCAACGTTACGAAATGCTAGAGGAGGAAATACCCCAAATTTGATTGATTTTGCTAAAAACATAGAGTCATATGGAGCTCATGGAATCACAATACATCCTCGACCTGACGAACGTCACATTAAGTATGCAGACGTTTATGACTTATCTAAAGTAGTTAAAAGTGAATTTAACATTGAAGGTAACCCTAATAACAGGTTTGTTGCTATGGTTATCGACGTAAAGCCAACTCAAGTTACTTTGGTTCCTGATTCAGATGATGCAATCACTTCTAACTCTGGATGGAATACAAAAGATAATCTGATTTTTTTAAAGGAAACTATTTCGGAGTTCAAAAAAAAAGGAATTAGAACATCAATATTTGTTGATCCAATAACTGAAATGATTGAGTACGCAAAAATGACTGGAACTGATAGGGTTGAATTGTATACTGAAAATTATGCGGTTGGGTTTTTAAAAAACAAGAAAACTGCTGTGTCATCCTATGTTTCTGCTTCTAAAATAGCAACTGATTTAGGTATAGGTATAAACGCAGGACATGATTTAAATCTTGAAAATTTAAAGTTTTTTAATGAAAGTATTCCTGAATTACTGGAGGTTTCTATTGGTCATGCATTAATTTCTGAATCATTGTGTAACGGGTTAGAAAGTACAATAAGAATGTATATTGATCAATTATCTAGATGAGAAAATTGTACTCCAATATATTAGGTGAAGGCAATAATCATTTGACTATATTACACGGGTTCCTCGGAATGAGTGATAACTGGAAAAGTTTAGGTAATGTTTTTTCAAAACTAGGGTTTAAGGTTCATTTAATTGATCAAAGAAACCACGGAAGGAGTTTTTGGAATAAAGATTTTAGTTATGAGATACTGGCAGAAGATCTTCTTTTTTACATGAATCAAGAGAAAATCACTAAATCAATTATAATAGGGCATTCAATGGGAGGAAAAACTGCTATGAAATTTTGCTCCAGATATCCTGAGAGGATAAGTAAATTAATTATTGTTGATATCTCTCCAAAAAAATATAATTCAAGTCATGATAAAATATTACAGGGCCTGACTTTATTAAATTTTAAAATTATTAAAACAAGAAAAGATGCAGATTTACATTTATCTAACTATATTTTAGAATCAGAGATAAGGCAATTTTTGTTAAAAAATTTATATTGGATAGCTCCTGGAAAATTAGCATTAAGATTAAATATTTCTATTTTAAAAAACTCATCACAGATTATTAGTAAAGAAGTAATAATAAAAAATATTTTCAATAAACCGGTACTATTTCTTAAAGGTCAAAATTCAGACTATATATCAAATAATGAACCTAAGCTATTAGAAAAATATTTTTCAAATTTTCAAATTAAAATAATTAAAAATTCTGGTCACTGGCTGCACGCTGAAAACCCAGTAGACTTTATAAAAACAGTAAATAATTTTTTAGGGTCTGAATAATCACAAATTATTATATTTAATAAAGTATTTTAATTGGTATTAAAAATAAAAAATGCAAAATTACATACTCCGCAACGGAGAGAAGAGTGATTCACTTTCCATACTTAGTTTAATAAAAGAATTAGCTGAATTTGAAAACGAGCCGAATGCGGTCAACCTAAGTGTTCTGGATATAGAAAATGATGGTTTTGGATTAACACCTAAGTTTAAATGTTTTGTTGTCGAAGCAAATAGTAAATTAATTGGAATGGCATTATATTATCCCCGCTATTCAACTTGGGATGGAGAAACACTTCATTTGGAAGACCTAATTGTTAGTCAGAACCACAGAGGAAAAGGAGTAGGAAAACTATTGTATACGGCCTTTATTAATGAAGCTTTAAAAACTGGATCAAAAAGAGTTGAATGGAATGTTTTAGATTGGAATGTTAACGCTATAAAATTTTATGAAAGTACTGGAGCAGAAGTTTTAAATGATTGGAGAACGGTACAAATGACAAAAAAAGGAATGATTGATTTTACTAGCTTAAATAAAAAAAATTGAAAATATTTAAGTTCGGGGGAGCTTCTGTAAAGAACGCAGAGGGAGTTTCAAATTTGGTTAAAATTTTAAGAGGAACCGATTGCAATGATACAATAATTGTTGTTTCAGCTATGGGTAAGACGACAAACTATCTTGAAAAAGTAGTTGATTTATATTTAAAAAACAGTGATAAGTTAAATGAATATTTATATGAAATTGAAAATTTTCATCAAATAATAGTAAATAATTTATTTGATTCAGAATCCTCCGAAATAGCTTCTTTAATTAAAAATATTTTTAAAGAATTAAAGATTTTTCTGTTAACCAATAAATCAGAAAAATATAGTTTTGTTTATGATCAGATAGTGAGTTATGGTGAAATTTTATCTACAAAGATTATTCATAAATTTCTTATTAAAGAACAAATTGAAAACACATGGTTAGATTCAAGAAAGCTAATAAAAACAGATAGCTATTACAGAGACTCTAATTTAAATTGGGATTTAACTCTCCAAAAAATAAAAGCAAGATTAGAAAATGGAAAAACTTATATTACTCAAGGTTTTATTGCCAGTGATATTAATAATTTCACAACCACATTAGGAAGGGAAGGCTCAGATTATTCTGCAGCTATATTTGCATACGCTCTCAATGCAACAGAAGTTACAATATGGAAAGATGTTGAGGGTATTTTAAATGCTGATCCTAGATATTTTAGTGAAACAACTTTACTGGAACATGTCTCATACAGAGAAGCTATAGAGTTAGCTTTTTATGGTGCATCAGTAATTCATCCTAAAACTCTTCAGCCCCTACAGAGAAAAGAGATCCCACTATATGTCAGGTCATTTTTAAATCCAAATTTAAAAGGAACAACTGTAAAAAAGGGGAGTCCTCTATCCCCTTTTATACCGTGTTTTATCTTAAAAAAAAATCAAACTCTCTTGGAATTATCTTCGTTAGATTTTTCATTTATTATAGAAGATAACATCAGTTATATATTTAAATTATTACACTTACATCAAATGAGAGTTGAATTAATTCAAAATTCTGCAATTAGTTTTTCTGTTTGTATTTCAAATAAATATAATCGATTAGATGAACTTGTTTCAAAACTTAAATCTAGATTTAGAGTACGGATTAATAAAAATGTGAGTTTATATACAGTAAGGCATTTTGATCAAAAATCTATTGAGAAAATCACTAAGAATCAAAAAAATATTTTGTTGGAACAAAGAACTCAGGATACAGTTCAATTTATAACTCATTGATTTTATTTAAAATAACTTTTGAGAGTTTCTCATAACTTTCAAAAGTCAATCCAGCAACATGAGGACTTAAAACTACGTTTTCACTTTTAATTAAATAACGTAATGAGCTAGGAACTTGTTTTTTTTCAAAAACAGCATTAAAAGAGCTAGATTCATATTCTAGAACATCCAGACCTGCTCCAAGTATTTTTTTACTTTTCAAGCCTTTGACCAAATCTGTAGTAACAACTGCACTTCCTCTTGAAGTATTGATTAACCAAAAAGGATTTTTCATTTCTGAAATGAATTTTGAATTGATCATGCCCAAAGTAAGTTCAGTTTGAGGAATATGAAGACTTAATATTTGAGCTTCATCTTTAATTATTGAAAGATCAACTTGTTTAGCATTTTCATCTTCAATATTTTTCTTAATATCATAAAAAATAACCTTAGCATTAAACCCCTTCAATTTTTTTGCTAGACTTTTCCCCATATTTCCATAACCAATTATTCCAAAGACTTTATCCTTGACTTCATACCCTCTTGAAATCTCCCTATCCCATATACCATTTTGAATATTTTTATCAGAGAAGATAATTTTATTCATAAGACATAAAATCATTCCAATGGTATGTTCGCCTACTGCATCTCTGTTGCCTTCTGGTGCAGATAAAACTTTTACACCTTTTATCTTTGCAAAATCAACATCAATATTTTCGACCCCAGAACCTATTCTTCCAATTATTTTTAGTTTTTTTGCCGCAGATAAAAACTCTTTATCAATAGGGAATCTACTTCTAATTATTAATGCATCAAACTTGTGAATTATTTTTAAAATCTCTTGCTTTGATTCTAAATAGAATTCAATATTTTCATGTCCTGAAGACTTTAGTCCTTTGATTAAAAGAGGATGGTTTTTATCAATATGTAGTATTTTCATATTAAAAACCTAAAATACTTTTTGCTATATAAAAAAACAAGAATATACCAAAAATATCATTTGAAGTAGTTATGAAGGGACCCGTTGCTAATGCGGGATCAATACCTTTTTTATTTAAAATAATAGGAGTAAAGGTTCCAACAAGCGCAGCAACAATAATAACACTCATCATAGACAAAGCAATTGTAAGACTTAACTTTATATCTTGATTTATAATTTGACCAAATATCATTAATAAAACAGACAATGCAAAACCATTTATTAAACTTAGCCCTACTTCCTTGATTAGCCTTGAGAGAAGAGATCCTTTTAGGTTGTCATTTGCTAAACCTTGAACTATGATTGCAGAAGACTGAACCCCAACATTCCCAGCCATTGCAGCAATAAGAGGGGTATAAAAAAATAGACTTCGCAACTTCGGATTAGACATTATTACTTCAAATTCTTGTAAAATAAAAACACTTCCTAAACCACCTACAAGACCCAGAAAAAGCCATGGAAGTCGCGCTCTAGTAAGTTCATAAATCGTGTCATCTGCCTCTACATCTGTAGCAATACCTGCGGCAAGTTGATAATCTTTTTCTGCTTCCTCTTTGATTAAGTCTAAAATATCATCGATAGTAATTCTACCGACTAGTTCTTTGTTTTTGTTAACGACAGGAATAGCCTCTAGATCATATTTTGTCATGATTTTGGCAACTTCTTCTCCGTCTTGATCAACAGTAACAAAATCAACTTTTGAAATATAGATATCTTTTACTTTGTCATTAGATTTAGCAGTCAATAAATCTTTTAAAGATAATCTTCCTTTTAGTCTATTATTAATATCCACTACATATACCGAATGTATCCTAGTTATTTCTTCTGCTTGACTTTTAATAGTATTCAAGCATTTTGATACACTAAGATTTTCTTGCACTTTAACTAATTCTTTCGCCATTAAACCACCTGCTGAGTTTTCTCCATATGTTAATAGTTCTCTGATATCATCAATATGCGAAGAGTCCGTAATTTCTGACATTACTTTTTCTTGCCTTTCTTCTGGAAGTTCAGCAATAATATCTGCAGCATCATCAGTATCAAGTTCCTCAACTTCTTCAGCAATTTCTTTTGCTGAAAGATTTTCTAAAACTGCTTCCCTTTGATCTTCGTCAAGCTCAGGGAGAATATCTGCAGTTTTCTCACTATCTAAAAGTTTGATTAAATATGTTCCTTGGTCTGGATTAAGTTCATTAACTAGCTCAGCAATATCTGCAAAGTGAATATCTTTTAGTTGTTTTCTTAGCTTTATTTTATTTTCTTCAGCTATTAATATTTTAATAGCTATGATAAAGTCTTTATGAATTTGAAAGTTTGACATTTTCAATCATTTTAGTAAGCTTGACAAATGCCTCAGTATCGAGGGACTCGGGTCTTAAGTCAAATATACTATCTTCTTTAATATTTTTCGGTAAACTAAAAGTTTTTAAACTATTTCTTAGTGTTTTTCTTCTTTGTTGAAAGCTTGTTTTAACAACTTTAAATAATAATTTTTCATCACAATCAAGCAAAATATTTTCTTTTCTATGCATTTCAATAACACCAGATTCTACTTTAGGTATTGGTTTGAAAACCTTAGATGAGACTGAGAATAAATAGCTTGTGTTAAAGAAAAGTTGACATAAAACAGAAAGTATTCCATATTTTCTTGAACCAGGTGGTTCACATATCCTTTGAGCTACTTCCTTTTGAAACATTCCTGAAAAAAAAGGAATTATTTCACGGTTTTCAATTACTTTAAAGACAATCTGGGTTGAAATATTATATGGAAAATTACCAATAACTGCAAAAGGTCTAACAAAAATATTTTTAAGATTTAACTTTAAAAAATCCTCTTCAATAATCTTATCTTTTAATTCAGCGAATTGATTCCTCAAGTATTGAACTGATTCAGGGTCAATTTCAACTACATAAGGAGTTGTTTTATCAAGTATAAATTTTGTTAAAACGCCCATTCCTGGTCCTATTTCTAAAACATCCTTGTAGTTTTCAAACCTTAATGTGTCTGAAATTTTTTCTGCTATGTTTAAATCAATTAAAAAATGTTGACCTAATTTTTTTTTTGGAGTTATTTCTTTCATTTATGTTCACTTATTATCTCTAATTTAGTTCTAAATGATAGTACTTTTTCTCCAAATTTCTCAACTACTGTCCTCCTTAAAACATTAGATTTATTTTTAATATAACTATCAATTAGTGGTTCTGAAATCAATAAGTATTGAGTTGCATAATTACAAAAGTCATTTTCATCATCAATTTTAATTTTTAAAACTTTCACTTCAATAAAATAATTAGTACTTAACATTTCAGGAATGTGCTCCTCTTGCATCCATCTCAACCACTCAGTCTCTATACTTTTGTCTAGTTGAGATGTTACATTATAATATATCACAATCCAATAATATCAAACCCTGTATAGGGAACAAGAGCCTTTGGAATTATAATTCCTTTTTCTGTTTGAAAGTTTTCTAATAAACCAGCCACAACTCTTGGAAGAGCCAATGCACTTCCGTTTAGAGTATAAACTCCTAGTTTCTCCCCTTTAATAGTTTTGTATCTGAGTTTAAGTCTTTCAGACTGGAAATCGTTAAAAATGGATACAGAACTTATTTCTAACCATCTTTTTTGTGCAGCTGAATAGATTTCAAAGTCATAAGTTAGTGATGAAGTGAAGCCCAAATCTCCACCACAAAGTTTTAAAATTCGGTAAGGTAATTTTAAATCCGAAAGTATATTTTTAATATGTTCAACCATATTATTTAAAGCGTCTAATGCATTTTCTTGTTTTTCTAAACGAACTATTTCTACTTTATCAAACTGATGTAAACGATTTAAGCCTCTAACATGAGCTCCATAGCTTCCAGCTTCCCTCCTAAAACAAGGGGTATAGCCTGTTATGCAAATAGGTAATTCATTCTCTTGCAACAAGACGTCCCTAAACATGTTAGTGAGAGGAACTTCAGCAGTAGGTATCAAATAAAGATCGTCTTCTTGTGAATGATACATTTGCCCCTCTTTATCCGGTAATTGTCCAGTTCCAAATCCTGATTCAGAATTTACAAGATGTGGGACTTGAAACTCATTATAACCTGCAGAAGTATTCTTGTCAAGAAAAAAATTAATCAACCCTCGCTGAAGACGAGCGCCTTTATTTTTGTATACTGGAAATCCAGCCCCAGATATTTTACTACCAAGTTCAAAATCAATAATATCATATTTTTTAGCAAGATCCCAGTGAGGAAGTGCTTTATCAGATAGCTCGATTAAATTACTACTTCTAAAAATTTCTTCATTGCTATCTTCTGATTTACCGTCAGGAACACTTTCGTGAGGAATATTTGGCACCAATGTTCTAAGATCAGTTATTTTTTTTTCAATTATATTTAAATTTTCTTGAATAGATTTAGATGAAAATTTTAATTCAGAGGATTCTATTTTTAATTTATTTGCTTTTTCATTTACCCCACTTTTATAAAATACTCCAATATTTTTTGCGATAACATTTGCTTTTGCTTGATTGTTTTCCAGTTCTGTCTGCATACTCCTTTTTGAAGAATCAAGTTTGATTATTTCATCAATTATTTTTTCAGCATCAAAATTTCTTTTTTTTTGAGCTTCAATAATTTGATCCCTATTTTCTCGAATGAATGATAGTGTTAACATATCTTATTATTTAAATACAAAAATTATTGTATTGTTATTTATTATTTTCTAATTCATGACATAACTTTTTGTCAAGTAGTAATTGTGATTTTAGGGATTCCAATGAATTAAACTTTTTTTCATCTCTAATTTTAGTATGAAAACTGATCTTAATAGTTTCATTATAAATATTTTTATTAAAATTAAAAAAATGAACTTCAATAGTTGTTTTTTTTGAAGAAACGGTTGGTCTAATTCCATAGTTTAACATTCCAAAATACTTTTCACCCATCCATTTCATAGACACCCAATAAACTCCTTTTTTTGGTAATATCTTATATTCTGTTGTAACTTTAATATTTGCAGTTGGAAAACCTAATTTACTTCCTAATCCTTGATCGTGAATAACGACACCCTCAAGAACAAAATTTCTCCCCAAATATTCGCTTACAGTTTTAATATCACCACTAGAAATAGCATTTCTGATTTTTGTTGAACTAACAGAAATAGCATCTATATCTTGAGCTGGAATGACTTCAACATTAAAACCAAATGTTTTGCCATACGAAATTAAGTCTGAAACCGATGCAGTTCTATTTTTTCCAAATCTATGATCATAACCAATAAATAATTTAGAAACTTTTAAAGTATTAACTAAGATATCTTGTGTAAATTTTTTAGCACTCAAATTAGAAAAATCAACTGTAAAAGGGTGAATAATTAAAACATCAACATTTAATTGTTGTAATAATTTTTCTTTTTCTTTCATGCTATCTATTAATGATAGACTTTTTTTGTCTTGAATTACACTTCTGGGATGCGGAAAAAAAGTTAAAACTACAGCATTACTATTGCTAGAATGAGCACTTTTAACTAACTTTTTTATTATGGCCTGATGTCCAATGTGAACACCGTCAAAAGTTCCAATAGTTAAAAAAGATTCTTTTAAACTTCTATAATCTTTTATGTTATTGTAAACCTTCATTAAAAAACACTAATTTTATATTTAATAATCAAAAATACCATTTTCATTTTATCATATTGACTTGATTATTTATTTATATGAAAAATTTTTTTTTAAACTTATTTTTACTTCTAATAATTAATTTATTATTTTTTTCTAATGAAATCAAATCTCAAGAATATTTGATTTCTGATACTGGTAAAGTTGAAGAAGTAGATAATACCTCAGTTAAAATTTTTAGGTTAAATAATTATGTTTTAAAAAACGAATTTTTATTTCACAAAAAAAATGAAATTTTTCTTCCAAATGAGGATAATGAATATGAATTATTTTTAATTGAAAAAACACAAGTTCTATCAGAAAAACTTTCTTTAAGGTACCCTTCAATTAAAACTTTTAAGGGTTCTAGTAAAAATAGACCCAGTGTTTCTTTAAGAATTACAATAACTCCAAGAGGCATTTCTGCTTGGATTAATATTCCAGATAAAGAAAATGTTTTTATTCAGCCAAATCGAGCCTCAAAAGGAAGACATTATGTTTATAAAAGAAGTGAAAAAGTAAATAAAGATTGGGAATGTGAAACTACAAGTAATTTTATTTCAAATAAAAATTCAAAAAAAAATATTAGCTACAATAAGCCCATAAATAATGATAAAACTCTCAGAAAATTTAGATTAGCTATAGCTACAACTGCTGAATATACAAACCATAAAGATGATAATGATGACGAAAACGGTACTGGACAGGAAGACGCACTTGCCTCAATTGTTTCAACTATAAACAGAGTAAATAGTGTTTACGAAACAGATCTAAGCATAACAATGCAACTCATTTCTGGTATTGAAATTATTTATACTGATCCCGACACAGACCCTTATACAGGTAATTATAACTCTGAAGTACAAGCAGATCTGACTTCAAATATTGGAGAAGAAAATTATGATATAGGTCATCTTTTTGCTTATGGCTCTAATAATGGAAATGCAGGTTGTATTGGATGTATATGTAAAAATGGAGACAAAGGAAGCGCCTTTACATCGCATGGTTTTTTATCCAATGATGGAGAGTTTTTAACAGATTATTTCGATATTGATTATGTTGCCCATGAAATGGGACACCAATTTGGTGCATACCATTCTTTTGCTTTTAATGATGAGGGTACTGGGTCAAATGTTGAGCCAGGTAGTGGTTCCACAATAATGGGCTACGCAGGAATAACTGGACCAGATGATATTCAACCCCACAGTGATCCATATTTTAATTACAGAAGTATTGAAGACATTTCAGATTACATCGCAACTGAATCTTGTTATACTTCAAGTGAAGTAATAAATAATCCTCCAATTGCAGATGCTGGAGTTGATTTCACTCTCCCAAAGGGAACTGCTTATGAACTTTTAGCTTCAGCAACAGATCAAGACGATGACCTGCTTACTTATTGTTGGGAGCAAATTGATAGTGGTCCAATGACCGCTTCACAATTTGGCCCTAGTAATTACACCGGTGCTACGGCTAGATCTTTACCTCCATCTATTAGTTCTTCTAGAAGTGTTCCAAATTTAAACTCAGTTTTAAACGGAGAATTAATCCTAGATAATCCACAAATTAATTCATCCTGGGAGACAGTATCAAATGTATCTAGAGAGTTAAAATGGGGATTAACTGTTAGGGATCGATCTCCCTCATCAATGGGTCTAGGGGGTCAATCTTCTAGAGACTCTATGACCTTAGTCATAAATACTAATGCTGGACCTTTTAAAGTAACTTCCCAAAATGAAGATGAAAATATTTGGAAAACAGGAGATAAAGTTACTATTGGATGGGACGTAGCCAAAACAAATTTAGATCCAATTAACACTTTAGAAGTTTCGATTTTATTGTCAGTTGATGGAGGTCAAAACTTTGATACAACTATAACAAGTTCTACGTTAAATGATGGTGAATTTAATTTTAGAGTGCCCAACGGGTTATCATCAGATAATGCAAGAATAAAGATTATTCCTACCAATTCGATATACTATTCTGTTAATCCAAAACCAATAAAGATTATTCAAAGACCCTTTGCAGTTTTATTTGATAAATTCTCGTATGATTTTTGCAACCCAATTTCAGAAAATATATACTTTGATATGGGAGTTTATGAATCTTTAAATGATCCTATTACACTAAATATAATAGATCTGTCAAGTGGTGTAACCTCTGTGTTTGAACAGAATTCTTTTTTATCAAGTACTTCAAGTGTTAGTATAAACTTAACTGGACTGTCAAGTTTACCTATTGGAAAAAGCATATTTCAATTAGAAGCTCAAGCAGGAACAATATCTGATATTTTTCCATTGGAAATAAATAATTATCAAGAATTCACATTCGGACCTAATCTTTTAAGTCCATCTCAAGGGAACGAGGAAGTTTTAGATTTTCAATTTGAATGGGACAATAACCCTAATGTTTCAAAATATATATTTGAAATTTCATCAAATCTCAGTTTCTCGAATTTAGATTACCAAATCAATACCGAAAATAACTTTTTAAGCTTAAATGATTTGGATCCCTCAACAACATATTACTGGAGAGTGGCTTCGATTAATGAGTGTGGCACTAGTGAGTGGTCAGAAGTTTTCTCTTTTGTCACTGCTAAAATTACTAATAATAGCTATGTTGCTGGAAACTTGCCATTAGTTTTAAATGATGCTACTATAATAAATAATCAAAGTGTTACTACTGGATATACTAACGCTTCCATTTTCATAAGTGATGTAAATGCAATTAGTAATATTGAAATTCTTATTAATATCAACCATACTTGGGTGTCTGATTTGTCTCTGTTTTTAGAGTCACCCGATGGTACTATATTTAGCTTAGCTGAAAATATAGGTTTACAAACCCAGTTTGGAGAGGGAGATAACTATACAAATACAGTTTTTTCTCAAAACTCAGATATATCAATAAATGATGGAACACCACCATTTACAGGAAGCTTTCGCCCTAACCAACCAATTGATGGTTTGATTGGTAATTCGGCATTTGGTAATTGGACTTTAAAAATAGAGGATAATGGTCCGCAAGATGTTGGTGAATTATTGAATTTTCAAATAAACTTGACTATCAAAGGAAATTTACTGATTAACAGTGACCTAGATAGTATTCCAGATAAAACCGATAATTGCCCTAAAATCACCAACGAAGATCAATCTGATAATGATTCTGATGGAGAGGGAGATATATGTGATTTTGATGCCCAAGACAATTTTCAAATTTTAAAATTTGATGAAAGTTGTATTACAAAAAATAACGGTTCAATATCTATTTCAGCTTTTGCAGAGTTTAATTATACTTATAATTTGTTGGGCCCAAATGGTTATAATGAAGAAGGAAGCTTTACTAAACAAACTGGAAAAATAATTAACAACCTTCAAAGTGGAGAGTATTTGTTGTGTATTTATTCTGATGACGATCAGCAAATTCAAAGATGTTTTGCCGCTGCAATCAGTGAACCAGATGCATTATCGGTTAGTACTTTAATTAACTATAATAATCAAGAATTAAATTTAGACTTAAATGGAGGTGACACTTATCATGTTGAACTAAACGGAAGAACATACAACTATAACAAATCAAAAAACATCAGTCTGCCATTAATAAAAGGAATTAATCAATTAAAGGTATCTACCGACTTGGGATGTCAGGGAATCTTTGAAAGAAAAATTAATATTAGTAATAGTGCTTATGTAGCTCCTAACCCGGTAAGTTCAGTTGCTAAAATTTATTTAGGAGAGTTTGAAAAAAAATTAAATATTAAATTGTACAGTGTCGACGGAGAATTTATAATCTCAAAAAAAATAAATCTACTGAACGATAAAACTTATTTTGAATGGTCTATGTCTGAGTATCCTCCTGGAGCATATATTATGACTATCATTTCTGAAAAAGGAGGACAATCTATAAAAATCATTAAAAGATGAAAAACAAAATAATTCTCTTATTAATTGTTATTTATAGTTGTGGAAAGGATTCAATTCCAGATCCAGATCCTGCAGTTTTGTTAGCACCTCAAAACGGCAATAATTGTAATACTGCTTCGAGTGTGAGTCTTGACCAAAGTAGAGTTGATTTCTCTTGGACTAAATCAAATAATACGGACTATTACGAGGTAATAGCTATTAACAAATCTTCAAATATAAAATATAAAGACACTACAAGTGGCATTAGTTTTAAAGGAGAAGTTTCTGAGTCTATTTCACTAAAGCTGACCCTTCCAAAGGGGTTTGCTTACTCGTGGTCGGTGACTTCTTTTTCAAATTCAACAATTATAATGACTGAAAGTGAAATATGGGAATTCTATCTAGAAGGTAATGTTGATGGAGATTTTTTACCGCAGCCTGCAAATTTAGTTTATCCTGCAAATGAAGATTTTATATCTCTTGAAAACTCAGATATCATTCAATTTATTTGGACAAGTAGTGATCAGGATAATAATATTTTGGGATATGACTTTTATTTGGGAACGTCAGTTGATAGTTTGGTAAAGATTGGAGATAAAATTTCTCAAAATTCATTTGAACATCAACTTCAGCCTGATGCAAGTTATTTTTGGCAGATTATAACTTTTGACCAACAGGGAAATTATTCCAATTCTGGGATTAATCAATTTCAAACCCAGCCCTAGATTTTTAGATTAAAATTATTCATGGTATTTTCTATACCATCTGTTCCAAAACTTAAAATCATTTTACAACTTTCACCTATTTTTTCATCTAATAAAAGTTTTTCTTCCTTTTTCCATTTTCCAAGTACAAATTCAACTTGGGATGTTTTGTGAATATTTCCTATTCCAAACCTTAATCTTGAGTAAACAGATGTATTCAAATGATCTTCAATATTCTGGAGCCCATTATGGCCTCCAGAACTTCCTTTAGATCGGAGTCTGAGTTGACAAAACTTAAGATTTAAATCATCTGTTACAATTAGGATATTCTTAAGATCTATTTTTTCTTTTTGAGCCCAATATTTAACAGCTTTACCGCTAAGATTCATGAAGGTAGTAGGTTTTATACATATAAACTGTTTTCCTTTATAATTAAAAGAGCTCTTTAAGACATATTTTGAAACCGAAAATTCTTTTTTATATTCTTCAGTCAACATGTCTAGAATTTCAAAGCCAATATTATGCCTAGTATTTAAATATTCATCACCAATATTTCCAAGCCCAACAATAAGAAATTTTTTCATTTTATCAGGTTTTGATTTTTTTTTAAAAAGAGTAGTTAGCCACATTTTCACTAAAATAAAAAAAGCACCCCAATTTTGAGGTGCTTTTTTTATTTTAGATATACTAAATTTTATTTTTCAGAAGCAGGAGGGTTTTTATCTGTAGATTCCTTATCAGTATTTTCTCCACCTTCACTTCCTTCAGGATTTTCACCTTCTTCAACAACAACTTCCTCTTCAACTAGAGATGCTCTTGATATTTTAACTTGACAAACAACCATGTTGTCAGAGTGTTGAAGTACATATTTCTCATTCTTTAAATCCGCAGTGTAGACTTTATTACCAAGTTCTAATCCGGAAATATCAATAGTTATATCGTCTGGAAGATTTGATGGAATAGATTTAATTTTCAACTTTCGCTTATTTAAAATTAAAGTACCCCCGCTATTCAATACTCCAGGAGCTGAACCTATAATCTTTACAGGAACATTTATTGAGACTTCTCTGTCATCAAATAATTGATAAAAGTCTACATGTAAAATTTTATCGCTTACCGGATGAAATTGGATATCCTGAAGAATAGCACTAATTTTTAGCCCATCTTCCATTTTAATTTCAACTGTATGAGCATTTGGTGTATAAACTAATTTACTGAAATCAAGTTCAGCTGCAGAAAAATGTAGAGGACTATCTCCTCCATAAACTACACACGGAACTCTTCCAGCATTACGTATGGCTTTAGTAGCTACTTTGCCAACGCTTTCTCTTTTAGAACCTTTAATTGTTATTGATTTCATCTTTTTTTATTTAAGTAATAAAGTTTGAACTTATTGATATATTGTTGTGAACACTCTTCATAACCTCAGCAAAAAGTGGCGCACAACTTAACACTCGAATTTTGCTATGGTTTTGCTTTGAAGGTATTGAGTCGGTTACTATCAATTCCTCTAATTTTGAATTTTCTATTTTTTCGTAAGCTTTACCTGAAAGAATTGCGTGGGTGCAGATTGCCCTTACTGAAAGAGCTCCTCTTTCAATCATTAAATCAGCTGCCTTTGCGAGAGTTCCCGCAGTATCAACCATGTCATCAACTAAAATAACATTTTTACCTTTTACATCTCCAATAACTTCCATGTGTGAAATTACATTAGCTTTCGCCCTTTGTTTATAGCATATAACAACATCACTCTGAAGAAACTTGGAGTAAGCGTATGCTCTTTTGGAACCTCCCATGTCAGGAGACGCAATAGTTAAATTATCTAGCTTTAAAGACTTAACATAGGGAAGAAAAATAGTGGACGCAAAAAGATGATCTACAGGTTTTTCAAAAAAGCCTTGTATTTGATCAGCATGTAAATCCATTGTAATAATTCTTGTAGCTCCAGCAGCCTCAATTAATTTTGCAATTAGTTTTGCGCCAATTGGTACTCTAGGCTTGTCTTTTCTGTCTTGTCTAGCCCATCCAAAATAAGGAAGTACTGCAGTAATATGTCTTGCTGACGCTCTTTTTGCTGCATCAAGCATTAGAAGCATCTCCATAAGATTTTCAGAACTTGGGTGGGTAGAGCCGATTATAAAAACTCTAGCTCCTCTAATCGATTCTTCAAAAGAAGGCTGAAATTCACCATCGCTGTACCTTGAAAACAATACATTTCCCAGAGGATAACCAAAAGATTTAGCTATTAGCTTAGACAAAGTTTCACTTTGAGTACAAGAAAAAATTTTAGCTGGCGTTTTCAACTATTAAATGTTTTGAGGTTTGCAAATTTATAAATTAATTTGAGTCATTAGCCTAATTATCTAAAGAATTCATTAGTAAATAAAATAATTTTATATGTTTGCAGATAAGTATGCCTTGGTGGCGGAATTGGTAGACGCGCTGGATTCAAAATCCAG
>TARA_B110000444_G_scaffold73755_1_pt1 | contig 39174 bp, 23 predicted proteins | sample TARA_B110000444 | Tara Oceans TARA_B110000444 (sample SAMEA4398370) | marine metagenome | biome: Polar Biome; feature: [SRF] surface water layer (ENVO:00010504); material: water (ENVO:00002006), including particulate matter (ENVO:01000060) such as... | depth 5 m | reverse complement strand
AAGATCAATAACTTACAAAATCTTAAAAAGATTCAAAGAGAGATGGGGTATAAACTATTATTAAATGAAAATGATTTTATAATAAAAAATGGGGAAAAGTTAGCTGTAATTGGAGTTGAAAATTGGGGCGCAGGAGGGTTTAAAAAAGTAGGTGATTTAAATAAAGCTATTGAAGGTATCTCTGATTCAGATTTCAAAATATTATTAACTCACGACCCGTCTCATTGGAGTAATCAGGTTTTACCTCATAAATTTTCTTTCCCACTCACTTTGAGTGGACATACCCATGGTATGCAATTTGGAATAGATATTCCAGGGTGGATAAAATGGAGTCCAATTAAGTGGCGCTATCCAGAGTTTGCTGGCCTATATAAAAAAGTAAAACAGTATTTATATGTTAATCGAGGATTTGGATACCTTGCCTATCCAGGAAGAGTAGGAATGTGGCCAGAAATCACGGTTCTAACCCTTAAAAAGGGCAAAATTGAAGTTTAAGCAAAAAATAACTATTTTTGGTTTACTGCTAAAAATAAAATTGAATGTCTAAATTCGGTCAATTAATTGATGACAACCATCCATTACTGTTAGTTTTTTACAATGAAATTGATACCATATCTTCTGCAATGCACCCCATTTTAAAAGATGTAGCAGCAGCATTAGGAGATAGCGCTAAAGTAATTAAGATTAATTCAGATAAAAACATAGAATTGTCACAAGCTCTTAGGGTAAAGGTTTTACCTACGTTGATGATCTATAAAGATGGAGAAATGCTCTGGAGACAATCCGGTGAGCAAGATGCCAACACACTAATTGGGTTAATAAAAGATCACATTTAAAATTATTTTTTAAACTCATCTACGATTTCTTTGTATTCCAATTCAACTTTTTCAGAGAAGGTGCTTTTATCATTTAGTAGGATCATTTCAATAAAGTAACGAAAATCTAAAATTTCATTTTTAATTTGATTAGAATATCTGATTTTATTTTCAGGAGATAGGCTAATAAAAACTTTCATTCTTTTTTTGTAAACATTCAATATCTCTAATGCATTTTTTTGTGCTTTTTCATAAGCTTTTGTTGAATAATATCCTTCAGTCATGTCATAAAGAGCTGTATAATAATCATACTCTCCATATAAAAAAATAAATGGTTGGGTAGATATTAAAAAAGTATCAAGTTCCGATTCTAAAATTTCTAAATCATCATTTACTAATATTGACTCTATTAAAGTTCTGTATCTTTCAATTTCAGTAACAATTTCTTCACCCATACCATATTGAAAATCTGTTTTTAATGATGAAAAATAATTTAATCTATCAGAGTATTTTTCAGAAACTTGATGGGCTAATTTTTGTGCTGATTTTATTTCAGAAATTTTATAATAATTATCAATAAAAGGAACTAAAAGACTGTAATACCCAAATTTATCTATTGGCATTTTTTCTTGAGCAAGGTCAATTATTTCTTTAGCTTTTTTTGATTTCCCCTCATAGATTAGTTGCTCAGCTAGACGAGCCATATTGCTTCTAAAACTTATACTGTTTTTCCTGGTCTCAGGATCGTGATAAATTTCAGAATCACTCGAGTTTCCCCAACTCCATTGTTTCACAATATTATACATTAAATCACTATCAATTCTCCCCATTAAATAGGGGTTATTAGGGTTTAGCGGGGTTTTAATAGGTACTAACTTGTAAACCAATCCATCTAGTTGAAGATATTCTTTCATCCATATGTATTCTGAATCTTCGTAGCTACCTCCAGTAAAATATATAGGCCTTGTCCAATCATTGTTTGCTAATATATCTAGCATCAAAAGCTGATTTTTAGTAATACCTGTCTTTGGAAGATCTATATCAATATGAGTAACAATTTTATCTGAATCGTTAGATGAAACAATCCCACTTTTTAAAACATTTTCTTTATTTACTGTAACTCGAATTTTATTAGTAGGATAAAAAACCATTTCTTGAGTGTTTTTGGGATAATCATTAGGGTTTCCTCCAGATTGAGTAATTAAACTTTTATATTTTGTTCTATCGTCGTCGCTTGCAACCCAATTAATAAAGTCTTTTATGTCCCACCTCAAGGAATCAGTTAAAGATTCATATTTTATATAATCCCTAACACCATAAGCATAGAGCTTGTGTTCAAGCTGGGATTTAATAGGGTCACTTTTATAAGTTTTTCTCTTAGTTTGATCAATATACCAATCAGTTGCTAAAAGGCTCGTATTAATAGTTCTTACATCGGTCCTGTATTCTTCAATTTCTTGAGCATACCATAGCGCAAAAGTATCGTTGTCTCCAATTGTAAATATAATAGCTCCGATATCCTCTTGAATTGATGAGAGATAGGATTTAGCAATTGATTGGGCAGTGTATCTATTTGATCTATCATGATCATCCCAATTTTGGTATCCCATTAAAAAGGGAACACAAATAAAACAAAGAAGTGTAATGGGAATTTTTAAAAATTTTAAATTACTGTATTTTTTTATTTTATTCACTAGTGATAAGGCTCCAATTCCGATCCAAATTGAAAAAACATAGAATGAACCAACTAATGCATAATCTCTTTCTCGAGGTTCAAATGGACGTTCATTTAAATATATTTTAAGTGCAAGTCCCGTAAAAAGAAAAAACAATAAAAGAACCCAAAACTTTTTTGGATCTTTTCTATATAAATAAAACAAACCTATAAAACCTAATATGAAAGGAAAAAGGAAATAGGTATTCCTTGCTTTGTTATTGAGAGCATCTTCATCTAGCTCATTTTGATTACCAAGCCTTAAGTTGTCAATAAAGGATATTCCACTAATCCAGTTTCCGTTAAGAGGTGTATAGGTCCCAGCTACATCATTTTGCCTTCCTGAAAAATTCCACATTAGATAACGCCAGTACATATATCCAATTTGATATTCAAACAGAAATTGTAGGTTACTTAAAAAAGAGGGCTTTTCAATTATAAGATATCGACCATATTTTTTAAAAAAATTATGATATTCATCACCAGAAAGTTTCCCTTCTTCGGCATCGTATCTAAACTCATTTACTGTTTTAACTAAAGACTCGTTTGAGCTGTATTGTTTGTCAATTTCAAAATTAAGTGGCTTTGTAAAATTCATATAATTCCCAGCATGCTCCGTACTCCACAGTCTTGGTAGTAGTCCACTCTGTTTAGAGTTTGAATTTATTCTAGCATTTTCCCAATTATTTACAATTATATATTTATTATTTTTTTCATCTCGCTCATATTTTGGTTTATCATCCTTATATGGTTTATCATCATCTTGACCTACATACATGTCTGAGAAAAATGGACCATAGAATAATTTAGTTTCTGGATATTGCTCAAGATTGTAATATGCCAAAAGGAGTCGTGCATCCGAAGGAGAGTTTTCGTTTATGACCGTATTTGCATTAGCTCTAATTGGGATCATTATCCAAGAAGAAAATCCTAAAAAAATAAAAAGAACACAAAGTAAACCAGTATTAATATTTACCCATTTTTTTGCTTTAGTATAATTTAAAGAGAAGTAAAAGAAACTAAAAATTAGTAATGCAACAAAAATAGTTCCGCTGTTAAAGGGAAGACCGATTTCATTTACCAGATATACTTCAGCATTACCAAAGAAGAACAATGTTAGGGGAAGAAGAAGTTTAAATATGAAAAGGAGAATAGCTATTGAAATAATATTCGCAGCAACAAATCCCTTTAAAGTTACTTTTTTATAGTTTTTAAAATAATAGAGCATGCCAATCGCAGGAATAGTTAACAATCCCATAAAATGAACACCAAAAGATAATCCAATAATAAAAGCAATTAAAAGAAGCCATCTGTCTCCTCGAGGGGTGTTCATTTCATTTTCCCACTTCAATGCTAGGTAAAATAAGATTGATAAAATCATAGTAGCCATTGCGTAAACCTCAGCTTCAACTGAATTGAACCAAAAACTATCAGAAAAACAAAGGGCAAGAGATCCAACTAAAGCACTACCGAAAAAAGTTAATTTATCAATTAAAGTATCATAATTCTCAAACTTAAAAATCTTATCAAACAAAAGTGTTATAGTGAAAAATAAAAACAAAATTGTAAAAGCACTGGAGAACACAGACATTAAATTTACCATAAGAGCAATATTTTCTGGTTCCGACGCAAACATGGCGAAAAAGGCCCCTATCATCTGGAATAAAGGAGCTCCTGGCGGATGTCCTATTTGTAACTTTGCTGAAGTTGAAATATATTCTCCTGCATCCCAAAAACTTGCTGTAGGTTCTACAGTTAAACTGTATGTTGCTAGAGCTATTAAAAACACAAATAACCCGAAAATATTATTCCAAAAAGTAAAAGACTTATTATTCATAAATAATTTAAAGGAATACGAAAATACATATTAATAATAAATACTAGAATTAAATCACCTTTAACTATTGTTATTACTTAATAATTGAAAAAAAGACGATAAATCAGAAAATTTATTTGCAAGATGGAATGTTTCGGTTAAATTTGCACACCAAAATGGCCTATGGTGTAACTGGTAACACGTCTGGTTTTGGTCCAGAAGAGTCTAGGTTCGAGCCCTAGTAGGCCAACAAAAGAAAAAATATTAAAAATGGGTGTAGGTGGAATTGTAATTGCAACCGTATTTGTCTGTTTATTAATAGGTTTGATTATTGAAATCAAGGAAAGGTTATAATTTTATAAACCACTTATATAGCTTCCTAAATTATCTTTAAATTCATACCCCTCAAGGCTTTTGTATTTATTTAACTTCTTATTAGCTTCTAACCCCCAAAGTAAAAATTCCATTATAAAATATTTATCCTTTTCGTCAATATCAGGTTGGTGTTTTTCAATAATACTAATTAGTGGATTAATACTATCCAATGTGGTCTTGTATTCTTCATCACTGAAACAGTCATCCAGATAAAGCTGATTGTCTTTAAAAAACCAGGCTAATAATTCATCATAAGGACCTTTTGAATCAGGTTTTTCAATTTTCTCTATTTTTGGAAATAGTTCAGGGAAAATTGTTTTAATTGCTTGAGAAATTAAATAATAAGAGATTTGCTCTGCGCCTTCCTGTTCTCCCTCATAAACTAATTCTACTTTTCCATTTATTGACGAAATAACTCCCGAAAAGTCAGTAAGCCTTATGCAAGTTTTTTCCTCATTATTAATTAAAGCTCTTCGTTCTGCCGAGCTTATTAAATTTTCAAATGATGTAATACTCATCCTTGCACTAACACCACTTTTTGAATCTACATAATCACTTTTTCTTGCCTCAAAACCAATCTGCTCTAAAATATCAAAAGCTAGCTCTGGAATATGAATCGAATTAGATTTTAAAAATGCATTTTTTGATTCTTGTTTTGTAATTTCTTTAGCAATTGATCTGTTATGGGGGTAGTGAGTTAGAATTTGAGATCCTATCCTATCTTTCAATGGAGTAACAATACTTCCTCTATTTGTGTAATCTTCTGGATTAGCAGTGAAAATGAATTGAGTTTCTACTGGCAGTCGAAGTTTAAAACCTCGAATTTGTATTTCCTTTTCTTGCAAAATAGAGAATAATGCAACTTGAATTCTAGCTTGCAGGTCAGGTAATTCATTTAAAACAAAAATACATCTATGAGCCCTTGGTATCATTCCAAAATGAATAACTCTCTCATCTGCATATGACAATTTTAAAGTCGCAGCTTTTATAGGGTCAACATCCCCAATTAAATCAGCAACGGTGACATCAGGCGTTGCAAGTTTTTCAAAAAAACGTTCACCCCTATGCATCCATGAAATAGGTGTTTTATCTCCCATCTCTTTTATGATACTTTTAGCAAAACTTGATATTGGATCTAAAGGATCATCATTTAATTCAGACCCCTCAACAATAGGAATCCATTCATCTAACAAGTCGGTCATTTTTCTTGCTATTCTAGTTTTTGCTTGCCCTCTAAGTCCCAATAAATTTATATTGTGATTAGATAGTATAGCTCTCTCTATATCTGGGATTACAGTGCTGTCGTAACCTATGATTCCATCAAAGCTATTATTGTTGGAACTTAAGTTTTTTTTCAAGTTATCAGCTAACTCCTGTCTTATGGTTTTTGGTTTGTATCCAGATTTTTTCAAATCTCCTAAATTGGTAATTTTCTTCATAATTTTTTTATCCTAACTTTTTTTTTCTATTTTTTTCATAATCTTCAAATATCATTTCTCCCAAATTATTTAAACCAGTATAAAAGGCTTTACCCAAATTAATTTTAGTAAAATTTTTCACAAACCTTTGCAGATACGGATCACTTGCAATCATAAATGTTGTAATAGGTATATGCATTTTTCGCGCATGTTTTGCCATATTGTAACATAATTCTAAAATTTTTTCATCAAGCCCAGCACTATTTTTATAGTAATCACCATTTGATAATTTAATACAACTGGGTTTGCCGTCAGTTATCATAAATATTTGTTTGTTCGTATTTTTTTTTCTTCGAAGTAAATCCATTGCTAACTCAAGTCCAGCAACTGTATTTGTATGATATGGTCCTACTTTTAAATAAGGCAGGTCTTTCAGTTGAATGGTCCATGCATCATTTCCAAAAACAATTATATCCAGAGTGTCTTTTGGATATCTTGTAGTGATCAATTCAGAGAGTGCCATCGCAACTTTTTTTGCGGGTGTTATTCTATCTTCTCCATAAAGAATCATGCTGTGACTTATGTCTATCATTAAAACAGTACTCATTTGAGTTTTGTGTTGAGTATCTTCAACAACGAGGTCGCCTTGGGTCAATTCGATATCTCCAATACCTGAATGTAATTGTGCATTTTTTAGACTTTCAGTCACAGATATTTTTTCTACGGAATCTCCAAATTGGTATGCTTTCAACTCTCCTGTTGATTCTTCCCCATCTCCACTATTTTTTGACTTGTGATTTCCTCTTCCAGATTTTTTTAATTTACCAAAAATTTGTTTTAACGCATGTTCTCTTAAAAGTTTTTCAGTTTTAGCAGTTAACTTTTTTCCACTGGTTCCTTTTTTGGGATCTATTTCTTCTTTTACGAAATTTTTTTTCAGTAAATCATCAATGAAATCGTCAATAGTATATTTTTCATCGGTCAATTTGTATTCTTTATCTAACTCTCGCAACCATTCTATCGCTTCATCAAAATCCCCAGAAGTGTGGGTAATTAGTTCTTTAAAAATATCAAATAGTTTTTCAAACGGAGTTTGATTTTTGACAATAAATCTTGAAAAAACTATTCCAGAATTAAGCAAATTTGAACTCATAAATTATTCTTCATTTTAAGAAAAATCAAAGGTAGGAAAAGAATACAATTTAACTCAATTGCATTTTTATTAAAAAAACCTATATTTGTATTGCAAAACGGAATTTCTGAAAGGCGACCTTAAGGTCTCCTTTTTTATTTAAATGAACTTTAAGACTCAAGTTGAAAATTTACTAACTAAATCTTTGGATGAGAATCCAGACCTTTTTTTAATAAATTTAACTATAACGATCGACAATAGAATTAGGGTAATTTTAGATAGTGACAAATCAGTTTCTTTAAAAGATTGTGTCAAAGTCAGCAGGGACATAGAACATAATTTAGACAGAGACCTTACAGACTTTGGTATAGAAGTTTCCTCTGTTGCCGCTAACGAACCATTAATAAATACAAGACAGTATTTTAAAAATATTGGAAGAAAATTGTCTGTTAATGATTTAGATGGAAATAAATATGAAGGTATTTTAAAATCTGTTAACGAAAGTGAAATTGGTATTGAATGGAAACAAAGACAACCAAAAAAAATAGGTAAAGGAAAAGAAACAGTAACCATAAATAAAACGTTGAGCTATTCAAGAATAGTTCAATCCAAAGTGGTTTTAAAATTTTAAATTAAAAATTATGGAAAACTTAGCATTAATAGACTCGTTTTCAGATTTTAAAGATGAAAAGCTAATCGACAGAGTAACTCTCATGGTGATTCTTGAAGAGGTGTTTCGTAGCACATTGAAAAGAAAATATGGATCTGATGAAAATTTTGATATAATTATCAATCCCGATAAAGGAGATCTAGAAATATGGAGAAATAGGGTAGTTGTAAAAGATGGAGAGGTTGAGGATTCAAATCAAGAAATTGAGCTCGCCGAAGCTCAAAAAATAGAACAAGATTTTGAAGTAGGAGAAGATGTTTCGGAGGAAGTTAAGCTTATTAATTTGGGAAGAAGAACAATTCAAACTTTACGCCAAAATCTTATTTCCAAAATATTTGAACATGATAGCACAAACGTGTTTAATCAATTTAAGGATAGAGTTGGAGATCTTTATACGGCAGAAGTTCATCATGTTAGAAGCCGTGAGGTTATTCTTTTAGATGACGACGGTAATGAAATAATACTTCCAAAGGATCGTCAAATTCCAACTGATTTTTTTAGAAAAGGTGATAACATAAGAGGGGTAATTGAGACAGTTGAGCTCAGAGGAAATAAGCCTAGGATAATTTTATCCCGAACTTCTCCAATGTTTTTAGAAAAACTATTTGAACAAGAAATACCTGAAGTTTTTGATGGATTAATTACCATAAAAAAAGCAGTGCGTATCCCCGGAGAAAAAGCTAAAGTAGCGGTAGATTCTTATGATGACAGAATTGACCCTGTAGGTGCTTGCGTTGGGATGAAAGGTTCAAGGATTCATGGTATTGTAAGGGAGCTTGGAAATGAAAATATTGATGTTATAAATTTCACAAACAATCTTCAGCTTTTTATAACTCGTTCTTTAAGCCCAGCCAAGATAAACTCTCTAAAAATTGATGAAGAAACCAAGCGTGTTCAAGTATTTTTAAATCCTGAAGAAGTTTCAAAAGCCATTGGGAAAGGAGGTTACAATATCAGATTAGCTGGTAAATTGACCGGGTATGAAATAGATGTTTACAGAGAAGGTATGGAGGAAGATGTTGAATTAAAAGAGTTTACAGATGAAATTGAGGCTTGGGTAATTGAAGAATTTAAAAAGGCAGGTTTAGATACTGCTAAAAGTATCATTGAACTCTCTAAGGCAGACTTAATGAAAAGAACTGATTTGGAAGAGGAAACAATAAACGAGGTAATTAAAATTTTAAAAGAAGAATTTGAAGAATAATAGTTATATAACAAATACTATTATTTTTTTAACTTTGATATGCAAAATTTATGGCTGATAAAGCAAGTATTCGATTAAATAAAGTTCTTAGAGAGTTAAATATATCTCTAGATAGAGCTGTGGAGCATTTATCTTCGAAAGATATTCAGATAGAGGCTCGACCAACAACAAAAATTTCAAATGATGTCTATCAAAATTTACTGGATGAGTTTGAGACTGACAAATCTAAAAAAGATGCATCAGCTGAAATAACTGAAGAAAAAAGAAAAGAAAAAGAACAGCAAAGATTAGAGCTAGAAAAAAAAGAAAAAGAAAGATTAGAGCTTGAATTAAAAAATCAGGAAATAATCAAAGCAAAGAGAGTTGAGCTTGAAAAACCGAAAACAATTGGTAAAATCAATTTAAAAGATAAGAAAACAAATAAATCTTTAAATACAGACTCATTAAAAAAAAATCTGGAAGAAACGGCCAAACCTTCTTTACCTATTTCAAAAACTAACACCATTTCTGCCACTGAAGTAAGCAAGGAACCTGAAATTAAAGAAATCTCAAAGTCAGTTAAGTTAAATTCCGAGTTAAGTCCCAAAAAAGATATTACCAATAAAACTTCCGAAGAGTCTGATTCAAACTCAAAAATTCAAACTCAATATCAAAAATTAAGTGGTCCAAAAAAAACAGGACAAACAATTAATCTAGACAAGGTAAATCAAAAGGAAAAAAGTGTCGAAGATGCCAGAAAAAAGAAAAGAAAACGTATTAGTAAGGAGTCTCCTTCCTCAGCAAATAAAAGTCAAGCATCTAATTCTGGTAAAAGGTTTCAAAAAACCAATAAACAACCTCAAGTAGCTAAAGTCGAGCCAACAGAAGAAGAGGTGCAAAAGCAGATAAGAGAAACACTTGCAAAACTTCAGGGAAAATCAAATAAATCTAAAGGGGCTAAATATAGAAAAGACAAACGTTCTCAACACCGAGAAAAGTCTGAGGATGAGATAGCACAAATTGAAGCAGATAGTAAAACCATTAAAGTGACCGAGTTTATAACAGTTGGAGATGTCGCCACACTTATGGAAAAAAGTTCAACAGATATAATTTCTGCCTGTATGTCACTTGGAATAATGGTTACAATGAACCAAAGGTTAGATGCTGAAACCTTAACTATTGTTGCTGATGAATTTGGATATCAGGTAGAATTTGTTAAAACTGATCTAGAAGATAATATTAGTGATGAAGAGGATGATTTGGAAGAAAATCTTTCTCCTAGAGCTCCTATTGTAACAGTTATGGGGCATGTGGATCATGGTAAAACATCATTATTAGATTACATACGTGAAGAAAATGTTATAGCTGGTGAATCTGGAGGAATAACTCAGCATATTGGAGCTTATTCAGTTGAACTCAAGGAAGGTCAAAAAATAACCTTTTTGGACACACCAGGTCATGAGGCCTTTACTGCTATGCGGGCTAGAGGCGCTCAGGTGACAGATATTGCAATAATAGTAATTGCAGCAGATGATGATATTATGCCTCAAACAAAAGAAGCTATAAGTCATGCTCAGGCAGCTTCTGTTCCTATAGTTTTTGCCATTAATAAGGTTGATAAAGAGAATTCAAATCCAGATAAAATCAAAGAAGCATTAGCGGGAATAAATTTAATGGTTGAAGATTGGGGAGGTAAAGTTCAGTCTCAGGATGTTTCTGCTCTAAAAGGAACGGGTGTATCTGAGTTATTGGAAAAGGTTCTTCTTGAAGCTGAATTATTGGAACTCAAAGCGAATAAAAACCGCAAGGCAAAGGGAGCTGTTGTAGAGGCTTTTTTAGATAAAGGAAGGGGCTACGTGTCTACAGTTCTAGTTCAAAATGGGACATTAAATATTGGAGATTATATTCTTGCAGGAAAGCAAAGTGGTAAAATTAAAGCAATGTTCAATGAAAGAGGTAGTGATTTAGATATTGCTTTACCATCTACCCCTGTCTCTATACTTGGTCTTGATGGAGCTCCTCAGGCCGGAGACACTTTTACCGTTTTAGAAGATGAGAAAGAGGCTAAACAAATTGCCGCTAAAAGAACTCAGCTGTTAAGAGAACAAAATGTTAGAACTCAAAGACATATAACTCTTGATGAAATTGGGAGACGTATCGCTCTCGGAGACTTTAAAGAATTAAACATTATTTTAAAGGGAGATGTTGATGGCTCGGTAGAAGCTCTTACAGATTCTTTACAAAAACTATCTACTGAAGAAATTCAGGTTAATATTATTCACAAAGGAGTTGGAGCTATCACAGAATCAGATGTATTACTTGCCTCAGCTTCTGATGCAATTGTTATTGGTTTTAATGTTAGACCCATGGGTAATGCTAGAATGATAGCTGATAAAGAAGAAATTGACATTCGTTCATATTCTATCATTTATGATGCCATAAATGACGTTAAGGATGCTATGGAAGGATTATTATCTCCTGAAATGAAAGAGGAAATTTCTGGAAATGCCGAAGTAAGGGAAACTTTTAAAATATCAAAAATTGGAACAATTGCTGGATGTATGGTGACTTCTGGAAAAATATTTAGAAAATCTGGAGTTCGAGTAATCAGAGAAGGAGTTGTTGTTCATGTAGGTGAATTAGTTTCGCTGAAAAGATTTAAAGAGGATGTTAAAGAAGTTGCAAAAGGGTATGACTGTGGACTTCAAATAAAAGGATATAACGAAATTAAAAATGAAGATATAATTGAGTTTTATCAGGAGATAGCAATCAAAAAGAAATTATAATATTTTTTTTGGTTCAATTATAAAAGCTCCTGGATATTTTTTTTTGACCAATTTCAAAAGATTAATTACTTTTTTATAGCTTCTATATGGCCCCATTTGAACTTTGTAATTTGGGGTTTCAAAAAAAATATTTGTAATTTCTTCAGGAAATTTCCATCGCATGATTTTTTTGATTTTTTGCGATTTAGAAAACTCTCCATTAAATAATTGAATATTGTAAAATTGAGTTGCATAAATATCTTTATTAACTTTTGTTTTTAATTCAACTAATTTTAAAATTAAGCTGTCCTGCTCGAGCTTAAGTAAACTTTCTTGAGAAAAGCAACTCGAGTAAGTCGTTGATATTAAAAGTGTTAAAAATAAATTTTTCATTTTTTTTTTGATTATTACAAATTAACAAAAAAATAAATTTTATCTCAATAAAAACATGCAAATCATCTTTGTAATTTAGAATCAATATAAATTATATATTTACCATTATAAACCTCTAAAAACACTTTAGCAAAACGTTTAACTGCCTTACTTTTGCCCAAGATTTGAATCATATTTTGCACAGATTAATTCATAAATCAGTTTTATCAAAGTTAGGCAGATTTTTTGGGCCCTTACTTTTTAATTTTTTCGCATTCATCTTTATTTTATTTCCTCAAATTATAGCATCACAGGAGCTAGATCCTATTGCTGGAAAAAAACTCTTCAATGCAAATTGTGCTGCTTGTCATAAAGTTAATAAAAAAGCTGTAGGACCAGCTTTGAAGGGTGTTTCTTCAAAATATGAAAAAGAATGGCTTTACAGTTGGATTAAAAACAGTTCAGCTATGATAAAAGCTGGAGACGATCAAGCAGTTGCTATTTGGGAAGAATATAATAAAAGTGCAATGACAGCTTTTCCTCAGCTAAGCACTGTCGATATAGATAATATTATTGCATACACGGATTATACCCCTCCCGCCCAAGCAGTTGTAATTGGAAAATCTAATCAAATTTCAAATCAAAACTCAAGCTCAGGCATTGCAAATGAATTAATACTTGGAGCTTTAGGTTTCGTATTTGTAATTTTGATATTAATGCTAGTCTTAGTTCGTAGAACATTACTAAGAATTGCAAAAGTGAGTGGTGTTGATATAATTCCCAAACCAAAGCCGAAACGTATCCCAATTTGGGAAGCTTTTGTCCAGAATCAGTTCATTGTATTTGTTAGTGTAATTTTACTTTTATTGAGCAGTGCTTATTATGCTTACGGTTTTCTTATGCAAATTGGTGTTGACCAAGGATATATGCCAGTTCAGCCAATCCATTATTCTCATAAAATCCATGCAGGAGCAAATCAAATAGAATGTAAATATTGTCACTCTTCGGCCAGAGTATCCAAACACTCTGGAATACCATCTTTAAATGTTTGCATGAACTGTCATCAAAATATAGCTGAATATAATGGTGAGGAAGACCTTGAAAATGGCTATACTAAGGATTTCTACACCAAAGAGATTAAAAAGCTTTATTCAGCTGTAGGGTGGGACGAAGAAAATCAAGTTTATACAGGGAATACTGAACCTGTCAAATGGGTGAGGATTCATAACTTACCCGATTTCGTATATTTTAATCACGCTCAACACGTTATGGTAGGTGAGGTTAAGTGTCAGACATGTCACGGGCCAGTTGAAGAAATGGAAATAATGTATCAATATTCTCCATTGACCATGGGCTGGTGTATAAACTGTCATAGAGAAACAAATATTAAAGTTGAAGACAATGAGTACTACACAAAAATACACGAAGAGTTGTCTAAAAAATATGGAGTTGAAAAACTAACAGTTGCTCAAATGGGAGGCTTGGAATGTGGAAAATGTCATTATTAAATAAAGAAATATAAATTTAGCTTATGGCTATAAATAAAAAATATTGGAAAAGCGTTGATCAATTAGATCAAAACAACCCAATAGTGGCAAAACTTGAGCAAAATGAATTTCCTGAAAAACTTCCTCAAGACTTTAAAAAGGATGACTCCAAAATAGAAGATAGCTCATCTTCAAGAAGAGATTTCTTAAAATATGTAGGTTTCACGACGGCTGCTGCTACTGTTGCTGCCTGTGAAGGCCCTGTAATAAAGTCTGTTCCTTACGTAGTTCAACCAGAACAAATTAGACCTGGAGTAGCAAATTATTATGCTACCGCAATAGCTGATGGTTATGACTTCGCCTCTCTTTTAGTTAAAACTAGAGAAGGAAGACCAATTAAGATTGAAAGCAATCCAGACTCCCCTGTTTTAGGCTGTGCAAACGCAAGAGTCCACGCTTCAGTTTTATCGATGTACGACTCCCTTCGACTAAAAAAACCAAGACTAAATCAATCTGACATTAGTTGGGACAGCTTCTTGATTCAGTTTAAGGAAAAGTTGAGATTATCGAAAGAAAATAAAAAACCATTAGTTCTTTTAACACAAACTTTTGCGAGTCCCTCAACCAAACAACTCATAGATAAATTGACAACTAAGTATCCAAACATTACACATGTAGTTTATGATACCATATCTGAGTCACATGCTTTAGACGCCTATGAGAAAATTTACGGACTAAGAGGTTTTGCAGATTATGATTTCTCAAAAGCAGAGACAATTATTTCAATAGATGCAGATATTCTCGGAGATTGGCAAGGAGGAGGCTATGACGTCGAATATTCAAACGGAAGAATTCCTAGAAAAAACAATGGTAGCTCAAAAATGTCTTACCATATGCAGTTTGAATCAAACATGAGTCTTTCAGGTGCAAATGCAGACAAAAGAGTTCCCACCTCTCCTTCGGCACTTAAAAATGTTTTAGCTTTTATTTACGGCGAACTATCCAATCAAGAGGTAAAATACAAATTAGAACCTAATATTAAAAAAGCAGCATCTTTAGCTGTTAAAAAAATAAAAAATTCAAGTCAAAAAGCAGTTTTAGTCTCTGGTATTCAGGATAAAAATGCACAAGAATTAGTTCTTGTTATTAATTCTTTAATTAAAAGTGATGCTTTTGATAGTAATAGACCAAAACTAATTCGTCAGGGAAATTCTGAACAAGTAGATAAACTTGTTTACGATATAATTAATGATAATATTTCAGGACTAATAACAGTTGGTGTAAACCCAGTGAATAATCTGTCTGATGGGGTTGATTTGGGAGAGGCGATAAAAAAATTAGATTTTTCTGCTACTTTTTCATTAAAAATGGATGAAACTGCTTCTGTTTCTCAATTTGTAGGAGCATTACCTCATTACCTAGAGTCTTGGGGTGACTATGAGTTTAAAACAGGTCAATTTGCATTGGCTCAACCTACGATTCGTCCATTATTTGACACTAAACAATTCCAGAGTTTTTTAATTGAACTTTTAGAGCTGCAAGGAGTTGACGATTATTATTCATTTATTAAGAATTATTGGACAGATAATATTTTGTCAGGTATCTCATTTAGTAAAACTTTACATAATGGATACTTTACAAAAAATGACTACTACATAAACCCAGTTGAATTTAGTAGTTTAAAAGAAACTACTTATAATGCAAATTTGTTATGTGTTGATAAAGAAAAAGGCATCTCGTTAGTTCTTTATCCTAAAACAGGAATGGGTGATGGTCAGCAAGCCAATAATCCATGGCTTCAAGAATTTCCTGATCCAATAACAAGAGTTTCTTGGGATAATTATTTAACTGTATCAAAATTAGATGCAGACTCAATAGGAATAAAAAATGTCAATGTGGCAAATGGTGCCTTAAATGGAAGTTATGCTACAATTAATTCTGGAAAAGTAAAAATGATTGTGCCTGTTTTAATTCAGCCAGGTCAGGCTAAAGGAACAGCAGGCTTAGCTTTTGGATATGGAAAACGATTAGGTTTAAAAGAAGAAATGCAAGGGGGTGTTAATGCATATCCACTTTATCGAAATCAAAATAGAGTTCAAAAAATTTCTATTACACCCGCCGAAGGGTATCATGAGTTTGCCTGTGTTCAACTTCACAACACTCTAATGGGTAGGGGGGATATCGTTAAGGAAACTACCCTTGAGGTTTTTAATTCAAAAGATAAAGAGTACTGGAATCCTGTGCCTAAGGTTTCCAAAAATCATATTGAAACAAAAGTCACATCTCCTGAGGTTGATATGTGGCAAGGTTTTGATAGATCTATAGGGCATCACTTTAATTTATCTATAGATTTGAATTCTTGTACTGGTTGTGGTGCCTGTGTTATTGCATGTCATGCTGAAAACAATGTACCTGTTGTTGGTAAAACCGAAGTTAGAAGATCCAGAGACATGCACTGGCTTAGAATAGATCGCTATTATTCATCTGAAGACTCTTTTGAATCAGATAATGAAACAATTGATAACATTTCTGGATTAGGAGATTCGCTTTCAACTTTTGGAGAAATGGAAAATGCCTCTGAAAATCCTCAAGTAGTTTTTCAGCCAGTTATGTGCCAACATTGTAACCATGCTCCTTGTGAAACAGTATGCCCGGTTGCAGCAACCTCTCACGGAAGACAGGGCCAAAATCATATGGCGTATAACAGGTGTATCGGCACAAGGTATTGTGCAAATAACTGCCCATATAAGGTTAGAAGATTTAATTGGTTTTTGTACAATAAAAATGATGAATTTGACTATCATATGAATAATGATTTAGGTCGGATGGTATTAAATCCTGATGTTGTTGTTAGATCAAGAGGGGTAATGGAGAAATGTTCATTTTGTATTCAAATGACCCAAAAAACTATTTTGGACGCAAAACTAGAAGGAAGAGAAATTAAAGATAGTGAATGGAGTACTGCATGTTCAGATGCATGTAGTTCTGGCGCTATGGTTTTTGGAGATATTAATGAAAAAGAAAGCAAAGTATCTAAATTAAAGGAAAATGATAGAATGTATCATTTACTTGAAAGTGTAGGTACTAAGCCAAACGTTATCTACCAAACAAAAGTAAGAAACATAGATAAAACATAATTTTAGAAAAACAAAAAATATGTCATCTCATTATGAAGCGCCAATAAGAAAACCTCTTGTAACCGGAGACAAGTCTTATCATGATGTTACTTTAGATGTCGTTGCTGCAGTAGAAGGCAAAGCCAATAAGCTGTGGTGGATTGTTTTTGGTATTTCTTTGTCTGCATTTGCTTGGGGAGTTGGTTCAATGGTGTATACGATTTCAACAGGGATTGGCACGTGGGGACTTAATAAGACTGTAGGATGGGCTTGGGATATTACAAATTTTGTTTGGTGGGTAGGAATAGGTCACGCAGGAACTTTAATATCTGCAGTTTTATTATTGTTTAGACAAAAATGGAGAATGGCAATAAACCGATCTGCTGAGGCAATGACAATATTTTCGGTAATACAAGCTGGTTTATTTCCAATAATTCACATGGGTAGGCCATGGTTAGCATACTGGACACTCCCTATACCTAATCAATTTGGCTCCCTTTGGGTAAATTTCAACTCTCCATTATTATGGGATGTTTTTGCAATTTCAACTTATCTATCTGTTTCATTAGTTTTCTGGTGGACTGGACTTTTACCTGATTTTGCAATGATTCGCGACAGAGCCACTCGTCCATTTCAAAAAAAAATATATTCACTATTAAGCTTTGGTTGGTCCGGAAGAGCCAAAGATTGGCAAAGGTTTGAAGAAGTTTCATTGGTTCTTGCAGGTCTAGCAACTCCATTAGTTCTATCTGTTCACACCATAGTTTCTTTTGATTTCGCCACCTCAGTTATTCCTGGTTGGCATACAACAATTTTCCCTCCTTATTTTGTTGCAGGAGCCGTATTTTCAGGATTTGCAATGGTTAACACGTTACTTATTATAATGCGTAAGGTTTCCAACCTTGAAGATTATATTACTATTCAACATATTGAATTAATGAATATTGTAATAATGATTACTGGGTCAATTGTTGGTGTTGCTTATATAACAGAGTTATTTATAGCATGGTATTCCGGAGTTGAATATGAGCAGTATGCTTTTTTAAACAGAGCTACTGGGCCTTATTGGTGGGCTTATTGGTCAATGATGACATGTAATGTTTTTTCACCCCAATTTATGTGGTTCAAAAAATTAAGAACTAGCATTATGTTTTCATTTATCATATCAATTGTAGTTAATATTGGGATGTGGTTTGAAAGATTTGTAATTATTGTAACCTCTCTTCACAGGGATTACTTGCCATCTTCATGGACAATGTTTTCTCCAACTTTTGTTGATATTGGAATATTTATAGGAACAATTGGTTTTTTCTTTGTTTTATTTCTTTTATATGCAAGAACTTTTCCTGTAATTGCTCAAGCCGAGGTAAAATCAATTTTAAAATCATCAGGTGAAAATTATAAAAAATTAAGAGAAGCAAATGAGTAACGAGGTTTTACATGTTTTATATGACGATGATGACGTGCTAATGAAAGCAGTTAAAGACATTCGTGATAAAAAATATAACATAGAGGAGGTATATACTCCCTTTCCAGTTCATGGTCTTGATAGAGCATTAGGTCTTGGTGGAACTCGTATAGCTATAACTGCTTTCATATATGGGTGTATAGGACTTATCGTATCAATACTTATGATGAATTACATTATGATCGAAGATTGGCCACAAAACATTGGAGGTAAGCCTAGCTTTTCATATATACAGAATATGCCGGCTTTTGTCCCTATTATGTTTGAATTAACTGTCTTTTTTGCAGCACATTTAATGGTCATCACTTTCTATATGAGGAGTAGATTATGGCCTTTTAAGAAGGCGGAAAATCCAAATCCACTCACTACCGATGATAAGTTCTTAATGGAGATTTCTATAAATGAAACTAATAAGAAAGACATTATCAGTTTAGTAAAAAAAACTGGAGCAATTGAAGTTAAAGTAATAGAAAAAAAAGACTAAGATGAAAAAACTATTTTTTGTTTTGATTTTTGCATTAATGATTTCTTTTGGGTCGTGTTCAAATCCTTCTAGGCCAAATTATCAGTATTTCCCAAATATGTATGAGCCTATTGGTTATGAAACATACGCCGACAGTGATGCTTTTTCAAATGGAATTGAGGCTCAAATTCCCGCAGAAAACACTGTTGCTAGAGGATGGGCTCCGTACGATTTTCCTGACACAAATGAAGGCTATGAAATGGCTAAAGCTAATTTAAAATCACCCATTGATCAAAGTGAAGAAGATTTATCCAATGGAAAAGAGCTGTATGGTATTTATTGTGCAGTTTGTCATGGAAAAAAAGGGAATGGCCAAGGAATTCTTATGACTCGAGAGAAATTTTTAGGTATTCCTAGTTATTCAGATAGGGAAATAACACCTGGAAGCATTTATCACGTTTTAATGTATGGTAAAAATGCAATGGGTTCTCATGCAGGACAGGTTAACGAAATAGAAAGGTGGCAAATCGCTCAATATGTTATGATGTTAAGATCAAATTTGATTAAAAAATAATAGAAAAAGTGAATTATATTTTTACAAAAAATATTAGAAATACCTCTTTAGCACTCATTTTACTTGGGGCTTTAGGTCTCGGTTATGGTTTTTTATCTTCTCCTTCATCTGTCTTTGAAGCTCAAAAAATGGTTTCAGTTTCAGATCACGGTGAAGATCACAAATCTTCATCTAATCACGATAAGAAAACCATGGACGAAACCCACCAAAATGATCATAGCTCAGAAAACATAGATCACAATAGTGAAACGGAATCTAAAGATCACCAGGTTGACCACGGTGAACACTTACTTCATCAACTTCAAAATAGACCATGGGCTGCATTATATGTTGCTGCTCTATTCTTTTTTATGATTCCCTTAGGAGTTTTAGCATTTTATGCTATAAACAGAGCTGCTCAAGCCGGATGGTCAATTGTTTTATTCAGAGTAATGGAGGGTATTACGGGATACTTGTTGCCTGGAAGTATAACAATTTTGATAATATTAATTCTTTCAGTAATGCATTTGAACCATCTATTTATTTGGATGGACCCTGAAGTAGTGGCACATGACGAATTGATTCAAGGAAAGTCAGATTATCTCGATACTACGTGGTTTTTAGTTAGAGCTTTATTTTACATGTCTGGGTGGAATATTTACAGATATATATCTCGTAAAATTTCTATATCACAAGATAAAGGAGATTATCTTAAAAATCATAAGAAAAACTTTCGCTTAGCTGCAGGCTTTCTGGTTTTTTATATTTACTCAGAATCTATGATGTCATGGGACTGGATCATGTCTATTGATCCACATTGGTTTAGTACATTGTTTGGTTGGTATGTTTTTGCAAGTATGTTTGTAACTGGAATTACAGTAATTGCCTTAGTAACTATATATCTTAAATCTGAAGGATATTTAGAATTTGTTAATGCGAGTCATATTCATAATTTAGGATTATTCATGTTTGGAGTTTCTGTATTTTGGGCTTATCTATGGTTCTCTCAATTCATGTTAATATGGTATTCAAATATTCCAGAAGAAGTAACTTATTTTATAACAAGGATAGAAGATTATAATGTGCCGTTTTTTGGAATGTTAGCTATGAATCTTGTTTTCCCATTTTTAGTTTTAATGAACAGAGATTATAAGAGAAGTAATTTTTTAATTGTAATGGCAGGAATTGTAATTGTATTAGGTCACTATATAGATGTTTATAATATGATCATGCCCTCAGCGGTTGGAGATCAGTGGTATTTTGGTATTCCAGAAATTGGAGGTTTTATGTTTTTTATGGGACTATTCATATTTTTCACATTTAAATCACTAGAAAAGGCTCCGTTACTTTCATCTGGGGATCCATTTCTGGAAGAGAGCAAACATTTTCACTATTAAATAAGTAAGAAAGTAAGATGACTATATTTTTAATTTTAATGCTACTTATACTTGTCACGGTTTCAATTTGGCAGGTTACAAAAATTATGGAGCTTTCTCAGTCTAAAGTTGAGTCTACTCAAATCGCTGATGATATTGACAACCAAACACAAGGAAAGTTATTGTTTGGTTTTTTAATATTCTTATATGGTTTAACTATATTTTCTTTTTGGATGTGGGGCGATGTTCTTCTTCCTAATTCTGCTTCTTTACACGGATCGGAGTATGATAATTTAATGTGGATTACTTTTTCTGTAATATTCTTTGTTCAAACTGTTACACAAGCCTTACTTTATTATTTTGGTTATAAGTATCGAGGTGAAAAAAGTAGAAAAGCACTTTTTTATGCTGATAATGACAAGCTTGAAGCAATATGGACAATTATCCCAACAATTGTTTTAGCTGTATTGATATTATATGGTTTATATACGTGGAATGATGTAATGTTTGTAGAAGAAAATGAAGATGCACTTATGGTTGAGTTGTATGCGCAACAGTTTAATTGGAAAGCAAGATATGGAGGAGAAGACAATGTCTTAGGGGATGCTAATGTCCGTTTTCTTCAAGATTTTGATGGAAAAAATCTTGTTGGTATTGATGCTACAGATCCAAACGGCCTTGATGATATTATAGTTCAGGAATTGCATTTGCCGGTTGGTAAAGAAATAATTTTTAAGATGAGATCACAGGACGTACTTCATTCGGCATTTATGCCACATTTCAGAGCTCAAATGAACTGTGTGCCAGGAATGATAACGGAATTTGCTTTTACACCAATTAAAACAACAGAGCAAATGAGAATGGAGCCGGACATAATTTCTAAGGTCAGAAAAATAAATAAAATAAGAAAAGATAATAATGAAGAGTTAATTGCAAATGGAGAAGAAGCGTTAGAACCTTATATTTTTGATTATTTGTTACTTTGTAATAAGGTATGTGGAGCATCTCATTACAATATGCAAATGAAAATTATAGTAGAAACAGAAGAAGAATTTAATAAATGGATAAAAAGTCAACAGACTTTTGCTGAATTCGTACAATAAATTTATAAAAACATGTCAACAGAATCAATAAACGAACACGAAGAAGAACATCACCACAAAGAAACTTTTATTACTAAGTATGTTTTTAGTCAAGATCATAAAATGATCGCTAAACAATATTTAATTACTGGTCTATTCATGGGTTTTATTGGAATAGCTATGTCCTTGCTGTTTCGTCTGCAATTAGCTTGGCCTGAAAAACCTTTTGGAATATTCGAAGTTCTACTTGGTAAATGGGCTCCAGACGGCGTAATGGATCCAAATGTATATTTAGCTTTGGTTACTATTCATGGAACAATAATGGTGTTTTTTGTTTTGACAGCTGGTTTAAGCGGAACGTTTTCTAACCTTCTTATCCCTCTTCAAATTGGTGCGCGAGATATGGCTTCAGGATTTTTAAACATGGTATCATTTTGGTTATTTTTTGTTTCCTGTACATTAATGATTTCTTCATTGTTTGTTGAAGCTGGTCCGGCAGCAGCTGGATGGACAGTTTACCCCCCATTATCAGCTCTTCCTCAAGCTCAGCCCGGCTCAGGAACTGGTATGACGCTTTGGTTGGTCTCAATGGCTATTTTTATTGCATCATCACTACTAGGTTCTTTAAACTATGTTGTAACCGTAATTAATCTCAGAACCAAAGGGATGACCATGACTCGATTGCCATTAACTATTTGGGCGTTTTTTGTTACTGCTATAATTGGAATAGTATCGTTCCCAGTATTACTTTCAGCAGCACTTCTTTTGATTATGGATCGAAGTTTTGGAACTTCTTTTTTTCTGTCAGATATATTTATTCAAGGAGAAGTTCTTCATTACCAAGGAGGATCTCCAGTATTATATGAACATCTTTTTTGGTTTTTAGGACATCCAGAAGTTTATATAGTTTTATTACCAGCACTTGGAATAACTTCTGAGGTTTTAGCTACAAATGCTAGAAAACCAATTTTTGGATATAGAGCAATGATTGCATCAATTCTAGCAATTGCATTTTTATCCACAATTGTCTGGGGCCATCACATGTTTATATCTGGAATGAATCCTTTTCTAGGTTCGGTATTTACATTTACAACTCTTTTAATTGCAATACCATCTGCTGTTAAAGCATTTAATTACATTACTACCCTGTGGAAAGGAAATTTACAATTAAATCCAGCAATGCTCTTTTCAATTGGCCTTGTTTCTACTTTTATTTCAGGGGGATTGACTGGAATAATTCTTGGAGACAGCACATTAGACATAAATGTTCATGATACTTATTTTGTTGTAGCTCATTTTCATTTAGTCATGGGTATTTCTGCTCTTTATGGTTTATTTGCAGGAGTTTACCACTGGTTTCCAAAGATGTTTGGTAGAATGATGAATAAAAATTTAGGATATATTCACTTTTGGGTAACTGCAATCTGTGCATATGGTGTATTTTTTCCAATGCATTTCATTGGAATGGCTGGACTTCCAAGGAGATATTATACTAACACAAATTTCCCTTACTTTGATGACCTAGCAAATATTAATGTTGTTATTACTGTATTTGCTCTTATTGCTGGAGCTGCACAAATTGTCTTTCTTTACAATTTTATTCATAGTATGTTTTATGGTAAGGAAACTGAGCAAAATCCCTGGCAATCTAATACACTTGAGTGGACAGCTCCAATTGAACATTTTCATGGAAATTGGCATGGTAAAATCCCTCATGTACACAGGTGGGCTTATGATTATTCCAAACCAGGTTATGATAAAGATTTCGTGCCTCAAAATGTGCCATTAAAAAAAGGAGAAGAAGAACTTCAGCATTAATTTTTTTAAGATTTTAATCTTTTTTATTGTGCCCACATAAAATTGATATCTTTATCGGATGAATGAGAATCTTGATCCAACAAATGAACAATTTAATTCAGATGAACATGAATTTGATCGTGCATTAAGACCTTTAAGTTTTGATGATTTCGCAGGGCAAGAGTCCATTTTAGAAAATCTTAGAATATTTGTAGCTGCATCAAATGAAAGAGGTGATGCATTAGATCACACCCTATTTCATGGCCCACCTGGTTTAGGAAAAACAACCCTTGCTCATATACTAGCAAATGAACTTAATGCAGGTATTAAAATGACTTCTGGTCCAGTTATTGACAAGCCTGGTGATTTAGCCGGACTCTTAACTAACCTTCAGCCTAGAGATATACTTTTTATAGATGAGATACATAGGTTAAGTTCAGTTGTTGAGGAGTATTTATACTCTGCGATGGAAGATTATAAAATTGATATCATGATTGAATCTGGCCCAAATGCTAGAACAGTCCAAATCAATTTGAATCCGTTTACATTAGTAGGTGCTACTACTCGATCAGGTCTATTAACTTCTCCAATGAGAGCGCGTTTCGGAATTAGTAGCAGACTCGAATATTATTCAACAGAGCTTATATCTACCATAATTGAAAGAAGTGCTGAAATTTTAAAAGTTAAAATTAATCAAAAAGCTGCTATTGAGATTGCGGGTCGAAGTAGAGGAACTCCCAGAATAGCTAATAGTCTTTTGCGTAGAGTTAGAGATTTTGCTCAAATTAAGGGAGATGGGAATATTGATGTTGATATCACAAAATACGCACTAAAATCGCTTAATGTAGATGATTATGGCTTAGATGAAATGGATAATAAAATTTTAACCACTTTAATTGATAACTATAAAGGTGGACCAGTTGGAATTTCTACACTGGCAACTGCTGTTGCTGAAAATGGAGAAACAATTGAGGAAGTTTATGAGCCTTTTTTAATTCAGCAAGGGTTTATAGTCAGAACCCCAAGAGGAAGAGAGGTTACAGAAAAAGCCTACAAGCATTTGGGGAGAATTAAAAATAATCAAGAAGGATTATTTTAAAATGAGGACTCTCTGACTACTAATTTTGTTTTAAATATTTTTTTTTCAAAGCTGAAATTTGTTTTATTTTTTCTAGAACGAATTTCTTTCAAAAAAAGTTTAAAACTCATATTACCCATTAACTCTCCGGGTTGATCCAATGTAGATAAAGATGGGCTTAGTTTATCTGAAAATGGCCAGTTGTTAAATCCAACTACTTTTACATCATTAGGTACATTAAAGTTGTTTTTTTTAAGACATTCAATTGCTCCAACTGCCGTGTAATCAGATATTGCAAAAATACCATCAAAATCAATTTTTTTAGAAATAAAATTACTAGTTGTTTCAAAACCCTGCTTGTCAGTCATTTTATTCAATACTACTACTAATTTTGGATCATAATTAATATCGTGATCCTCTAGGGCTTTTTTGTAACCTAAAAACCTGTCAATTGAAACCTGAGAGATTAGCGAGCCTCTATAATGTAAGATTTTTTTACACCCATTTTTGATTAAATGTTTAGTAGCTATATATGCAGATTCTTGATCATTAATAACAACTTTTGACGATTTAACAATTTTAGAAATTTTATCGATTTGAACTAAGACGACACCTTCATTTTTTATGTTTTCCAAGTAATCCAATCTATTAGTTTCTTGAGTAAGTGAAATAAAAATCCCATCTACATTTTGGCTCAGCAATTTTTCTACTAAAATTTTTTCACGATCACAAGAATCTTTTGATTTTAGAACTATTGTTAAATAACCTTTTTTTTCAGCTGAAGTTACAATTCCATTAATAATATTGCTAAAAAAAGGATGACTAATAAAAGGTACAATAATTCCAATTAGCTTGGTTTTTCGAGTTCTAAGAAATGATGCTTGAGAATTTGGAATGAAATTTAAATCCTTGGCAAGTTTTATTATTCTTTCTTTGGTTTTTGAATTAATGTCAGAGTATCCGTTCAAGGCCTTGGATACGGTTGATACTGATACATTTAATTTTTGTGAAAGGTATTTAAGGCTATATTTTGACATATTATTTGTATTGTTAATTGTTTTAAGCAATTAAATAGTTAATAATTTAATAAAAAAAATGACTATTATTTATTTCTAAAACGTTTTCGTTGCAAATATAATTAGTTAGTTGCTAAATGTGAAATTTATGTTAATTATTTAGTGTAATATTGAATATCAAACTTTTAACTTAAACATATTTAAGAATGAAAAATAATTTAAAGACTTCATTCCTTACCTTTTTGGCTACGCTATTAAGTATAGGAATGTATGCTCAGACGGTCAATGGTACTGTTGCGAGTGATGATGGGCCACTGCCTGGTGCAACGGTTCAAGTAAAAGGTACTGACAGTGGAACAAGTACAGATTTTGATGGTAACTACACTATTGAGGCATCGTCCGGTGATGTACTGGTGGTTTCATTTGTTGGATTTGCAACTGTTGAAGTAACTGTTGGAGATCAAGATCAAATTAATGTAAACCTTACCCTCGATAGTGAATTAGAGGAAGTTGTTGTTACTGGTTATGGTTCTCAACGTTCAAAAGAAGTAACTTCAGCCGTTGTAAAAGTAGATGCTGAAGATTTCAATAAAGGAAATATTTCTGATGCAGCTCAATTATTACAAGGTAAAGTTGCTGGTCTTCAAGTATACAACCGTGGTGGTGATCCTAACGCTGCCGCAGTAATTAGATTAAGGGGTATTTCTACAGTTGGAGCCAACGTGCAACCATTGGTTGTTATAGATGGTGTTGTAGGAGCTTCTTTAGCTAATGTTGATCCTTCAGATATTCAGACTATTAACGTTTTAAAAGATGGATCTGCATCTGCTATTTATGGATCTAGAGGTTCTTCGGGTGTTATTTTAGTAACTACTAAAACAGGTAAAGAAGGAAAAATTTCCCTTAATTATTCTGGACAACTTGGAGTTTCTGAGGCAATGAATACAGTTCAAACCATGCGTCGCGATGAATTTATTGCTGCTGGAGGAACTGATCTTGGTGCTGACACAGACTGGACTGCCGCTGTAACGCGTCAAGCAATCACAAGAATTCATAACATATCTGCATCTGGTGGTTCAGGGGACACTTCATACAGAATTTCTGCTAACTTCAGAGATGTACAAGGTATCTTGATAAGCTCAGACTTTAATCAATTTAACACTCGTCTTAACTTTACTACAAGAGCTTTAAACGACAAGTTACGTTTAACTGTAAATACTGCTTTTACTAGTAGAAAACAAAATAATGGAGACATGGAGTCTTTAAAGTATGCAGTTTTGTATAATCCAACCGCTCCAATTTTAGCTTCTAACTATACAGGCGTCTTTAATGGAGATCAGTATGGTGGATATTTTGAAACACTTGGTTTATTTGATAGTTACAATCCTGTTTCTATTGCCAAACAACAAATCAATCAAGGAGATAAAACCGAATTAAACTACAGTGTAAATGCAGAATATTCTTTTAGTGAGAATTTTGCAATTAATTTAAATGCTGCGAGTCAGGTTAGTAAATATTCTAATAGACTTTATAATCCTACTACATTGCTTCGTGGAGGAAATGCAGCTTCTCCTATAAGAAAAGGTTCTGCAAATTTTTATGATCAAACATACAGTTTTAAATTATCAGAGGTTTATGGAAGATACAATGGTCAGTTTTTAGGAAATGATCTTGTTATTACAGCTGGGTATTCTTACCAAATGCAAAATTTTAACGACCATTCTGTTACCCTTGGAGATTTTCCAAATGAAACAGAAGCAGGAATTAGTTTCATTAATGCTATAGAATATTCTCAGGACTTATTAGGAGCCGGATTTATTGGGGCAGATTCTAATGCTACTCCAGATGAGAAAATCATTGCATTTTTTGGAAGAGTTAATTATAATTTAGGTGATGCAATTTTCCTTAATGCTTCGCTCCGTCGAGAGGGCTCTACCAAACTTGGAGCCGAAAATCAGTGGGGTCTTTTTCCTTCAGCTGGTTTAGGTGTTGATTTAAATAATTACTTAAATCTTGGAGTTGACAAATTTAAAGTTCGTTTAGGATATGGAGTAACTGGAGCACTTCCAGGTCCAAATGGATTATCTAGACAAATCCGAGGATTTACCTATGCTAGTGCAACGGGAGGTGGATCATCTTCTCCATCGCGTGATGCTAATCCAGATTTAAAATGGGAAGAAAAAGCAGAAACGAATCTAGGATTGGAATATCGAAATGGAAAACTAGATGCTACTATAGATGTTTATACTAGAGATATTTCTGATTTCATTTTAAATCGTCAAGTTGACCAGGCAATCTATCCAACAGGTTCGAGATATGAGAATGCAGGTAAGTTAAATACTCAAGGAGTTGAAGTAGCTCTTAATTACCAGTTGACCGATAACTACAATACGGGTCTAGTTCTATCTACTTATAAAACAATATTAGAAGAATATGTCAACAATGCGGAGATGAGAGCTAATCTTGGTGCGCCTGGGCAAAACTCTACAGCTACGATTCGAGTTAAAGTAGGAGAAGAAATTGGAACTATATGGGGTCCCATCCATGAGGGAGTTTCAGGCGGTAATAATGTATTTGCCGATGTTAACGGAGATGGAACAATAAATGTTGGTCAAGACCAGGCATTAAATGAAGATGTCGATTTTGCAGTACTAGGTAATGGTACTCCAGATCTTGAATTAGGTTGGACAAACCAATTAACTTTTGGATCATGGTCAGTAAACGCATTCTTTAGAGGGGCATTCGGACACAGTTTAGTTAATACGTTCCGTGCTTTTTATGAGCCTAGAATTTCTACGCAGAGTTCATATAATTTTGTGAATACTGAGTTGGCTCCTGAGGGATTAACTCAAGCACGTTTTAGTTCATTGTATGTTGAAAAAGCTGATTTTTTCAAATTAGACAACCTTACAATAACTCGTGACATGGATGTAAGTTCATTAAATGGTATTGATTCAATGCAAATTTCATTGAATGCTCAAAATCCTTTTGTTCTTACAAATTATACAGGTCTAGATCCTGAGCCTTCATTGGTTGACATAGGAGAAGATACAGGTGGTAATTATGATGTATTATCCCCCGGGATAGATCGTCGTCGTAGCTACTTTGCTTCACAATCTATGACTTTAGGTATAAACATCAAATTTTAATATAAAAACAAAGAAATTATGAAAAATATTTTCAAAAATTTATTCCTTGCAACTTCGGTTTCAGCCTTAATTTTTTCTTGTACTGATTTAGAAGAAGAATTAATTGGAGACATTACTAAAGCAGTAACAGTTTCAGCTCCAAATATTGGAGGTGCAGCTGGAGGAGGTAATGATGCGTTAGCAGGCGCATATTCACAACTACAGTGGTCCGGAACTGCCAATCACTCTAGTTATTTTAGCTTACAGGGGCTAGTCTCTGATGAAATGGCAGTTGCTGCCAAAGGAGGTGACTGGTATGATGGAGGAGTTTTAGTTCAATTGCACCGTCACACATTTGATCCAACCAATGGTTTTATTGGTAATACATGGGGTGGTCAATATGGAGCAATTGGCGCTATAAATGATGCCATTGCTAACTTAGGTCTATCCGCAGGAGACATTATGCAAATGAGAGCTTTAAGAGCTTATTTCTATTGGAGAATGCTTGACCTTTATGGAAGAGTAAAAATTGTTACAACTCCAGGTGGAGATGCTCCTCAATCAACGCGCGCTGAATTATATGCATTTGTTGAATCTGAGTTATTAGCAGCTTTGGGTACTAAAGAAATCACTGCAAATACAACCTTTTCAGATACAGGTCTTCCTGCTTCTGGAAGTGTTTATAGGGTTAATCGTTACGGAGCTTTAGGGTTTTTAACAAAACTTTACTTGAATCATGCAGTTTATCTTGGCACTGAAACTACAGCAACTTATACAAAAGCAGCGCAAGCTGCTCAAATTATAATGGATTCTAATTCATATCAATTATGTGCATCAGGATGTACTGTTGCCAATCTTGCTAAACGTCCAGCCGTTGCATCGGATCCAGATAATTTAGAAGGATATGCTGCCGTATTTGCTCCTAACAATGATAATAACGTAGAACATATTTTTTCAGTAAATTACGATGAAGCTACTGCAGGAGGAATGAACTTTGCAAAAATGACGTTACATTACTCCAGTCAATTGACATGGAATTTTGAGGCTCAACCATGGAATGGTTATGCTGCTTTAGAAGAGTTTTATAATTCTTATGAGAATGGTGATGCCCGTAAAGCAAATAACTTTATTGTTGGCCCACAAAAAGATTACGGTGGAAGTGCCTTAAATGATTTTGCTGCAGATGATACAGGTGGAATTGTTTTAGACTACACTCCTGCAATTAATGAATTGGAACCAAATGCTCTTCGTCAGTCTGGTGCTCGTTTAGGGAAATTTAGTTTTCAGCAATTTGGAAGACCGGATCAAAGTAATGATTTTCCAATTGTAAGATTAGGAGACGTTATGTTAATGTCCGCCGAGGCTCAAATGAGAGCTGCAGGTAGTTGGAGTCATGCTCCAGCATTAGCATTAGTGAATGCTGTTCGAGCTAGAGCAGGAGTTTCTGCTTTCTCTTCCATGAATGCTGATTCATTTTTAGCGGAAAGAGGACGTGAGATGTTCCAAGAATCATCTCGTCGTACGGATTTAATTCGATTTGGAAAATATAGTTCTGGAACATGGTGGGAAAAAGCTGCTTCTCCAGCACATAAAACATTATTTCCAATTCCATTTGATGCAATTCAATCATCGACTGGACTTAGTCAAAATGCAGGGTATTAATAATATCTAATATTCTTAAATTAGGTTTAAAGGCTGCTCAAATGTGAGTAGCCTTTTTATCTTTACATGAAGATGAAAAAAATAAGTTTTGTAATAGTATTTCTAATCATAGCTTGTTCAGACGATAGTTCTCGATTTGAATTGATGGATGACACTACCGGAATTCAATTTGAAAACACTTTATCTTACACGGAAGAATTCAATCCATATACATATAGAAACTTTTATAATGGTGCTGGAGTTTCGCTAGGTGATATAAACAATGATGGACTAATTGACATATATCTAACAGGAAACATTGTTGATAATAAGCTATTTCTTAATAAGGGAAATTGGAAGTTTGAAGACATAACTGAATCTGCAGGGGTGTCTTGTCCAAAGATTTGGTCTACTGGATCAACTTTTGTTGATATTAATGGTGATGGATTATTGGATATATATGTTTGTAAGTCTGGAAAACCAGGAGGAGTTAATCGACATAATGAATTATTTATTAATCAAGGAGATTTAACTTTTAAAGAAAGTTCTAAAGAATATGGATTAGATATTACAGGACTTTCTGTTCATGCTGCTTTTTTAGATTATGACAAAGACGGTGATTTAGATGTATACATTCTAAATAATTCAATTCGTTCGGTAGGTGGATACGACTTGATTAAGGATCAACGGAATATTCCTGACCCTAATAATAATGGAAATAAATTTCTTGAAAACAAAAATGGATATTTTATTGATGTTACTGAAAAAGTTGGAATGTTTAATAGTGCTATTGGATTTGGACTAGGAATTACCGTTAGTGATTTCAATAACGATAATTGGCCTGATTTATTCATATCTAATGATTTTTTTGAAAAAGATTATTTATATATAAACTCTCAAGATGGAAGTTTTGTTGAGTCATCAGATCTGTATTTTGACTCTTTGTCAATGGGATCAATGGGAGCAGATGCTGCAGATTTAGACAATGACTTGAATTCAGACTTACTAGTTACGGAGATGCTTCCTTCCTCATTGAGACGAAAAAAAACAAAGGCAAAATACGATTCTTGGGACAAGTTTAAATTGATGGAATCAAATGGATATGCTAAACAATTTCCTAGAAATGTTTTACAAAGAAATATGGGAGATGGTGGATTTTTAGAGATCGGAAGAAAAAGTGGTGTTGCTGCAACTGAATGGAGCTGGGCATCACTTTTATTTGACATGGATAATGATGGGTTAAGAGATATATTTATTGCAAATGGAATCAATAAGGATCTTCTGGATAGGGATTACTTATCCTACATGGCAAACGAAGAACAAGTTAGAATGCTAATGAATAAAAAAGAGGAGGTTATTAAAAAACTAATTGATATTATGCCCTCTCAAGCTGTACCTAATTTTGTTTATCGAAATAAAGGAAATTTTCTATTTGAAGAGGTTGGTGAAAAATGGGGTCTAGATCAACCTAGCTTTAGTAACGGTAACTCATATGCTGATTTAGATAATGATGGAGATCTGGACTTAGTTGTTAACAATGTTAATATGGAGGCTTTTGTATACCAAAACAAGACAGACACCCTTAACAATCGAAGTATACAAATTCAGTTGGTTGGGTATAAAAAAAACTTAAAAGGGGTAGGTTCTAAACTTGTTTTATACAGTAACCGTAATAAATATATGGCAGAATTATTCCCATCCAGAGGTTTTCAGTCTTCAGTAAGTCATCGTATACATTTTGGGGTTGGCTCAGAAAAGAAAGTTGACAGCCTTGAGGTTATATGGCCAAATGGTAAAAAAAAAGTATACCTAAACTTGGTCTCAAACTCTGTAAATACTATAAACTATAAGTTAGGTAAAGCAAGTAAGGTTGAAACTAAAATAAAAATAGAGAAAAAAAACAGTAATCTTTTTCAATTTAAGCATGTTGAAAACCAATTCATTGAATTCAATAGAGAGCGACTTCTTACCCAAATGAGACATAACGAAGGCCCCGCTATTGCTGTTGCTGATTTAAATAATGATGGAGTTGATGATGTATTTATCGGAGGAGGAAAAAACCAAACAGCATCTTTATTTATTTCAAATAGACAAAATGACTATGAATATATAACTGACCCATTTATTAAAGATTTAGAATCAGAGGACACTAATGCTTTATTTTTTGATAGTGATAATGATGGTGATTTAGATTTAGTCGTTGCAAGTGGAGGTAAATCATTTTCTAAATATAGCTTATCGCTCAATGACAGGTTCTATGAAAATACTGGAAATGGACTATTTCAAAAGAAAGATGACGCATTCAATTTTAATAAAAAAATGTCCACAAAAGCCTTGGCTTCAGCAGATGTAAATAAGGATGGAATAATTGATCTTTTTTTAGGAGAACGATACGATCTTACTACATATGGAAAAAAAGGAAATGGGGTATTAATGATCAATGATGGTCTAAACCATTTTAATGATAGCAATCAAGAAGTGTTTATAGATATAGGGATGATTACAGATGCTAAATTTCATGATTTTAATAATGATGATTGGCCGGATTTAATAATTGTAGGAGAATGGATGCCCATTACAATTTTAATAAATAAAAATGGAATTTTTGAAAATCAGACTGATTTATATGAATTGAATCAAACATCAGGTTTGTGGAATACAATAGAATTAATTGACATTAACAATGATGGTCAAATGGATTTTATAGCAGGTAATCACGGAACAAATTCTTTTTTTGAAGAAAAAATGAAAATGTATATAAACGATTTTGATCAAAATGGAAGTTATGAGCAAATTATTTGTCTAAACAGAGATAATAAGTATTATCCAATTTTAGACAAGGATGAGTTGTTGAGTCAGTTGCCAGAATTTAAAAAAAATATAATTTTTTATAAAGATTATGCTGAAAAATCAATAGAAGAAATTGTAGGCAAACAGAAAGTTTTAGAATCTTTAGTTTTGGAAATAGATATACTGAAAACAAGTTTATTTGTAAGTAAAAAAAATGAATTTAAACAATATGATTTACCTGAGGAAATACAATATAGTCCAATTTATAGTATATTATCAAAAAGCGATCCAGACACCAATAAAAACTCATTATATTTGGGAGGAAATCAGTATTTAGTTAAACCACAATTTGGAAGTTATGATGCCTCTAGAGGATGGTTTTTAACAATAGATTCAAATTCTGAAAATTACTTTAACGATAAACCAAAGAGTATTGGTGTGAAGGGGCAAATTAGGGCAATTAATTCAATAAAAAACACCCAAAATGAACACATAATTTTTGCTATTAATAATGATTCAATTAAATTTCATGAACCATACTAAATTTTTTATTTTTTCTATTGTAGGTTTTTTATTCATGTCGTGTCAGTCAAACTACGATAGGGTTGTTAAGCATGAGCTTTCTCTAGGAAAAAACTATACAGATTTGATTTTTGATTTAAAAACAGGTCAAACCCAAAAGAAATATTTTACAGATTGTTGGGAGCTCAATAAAAAGAAACTAATTAATCAAGGACCCAGAAATAAATTCGTAAGACATGTGCTTGATTCTGTTTCTCCAATTTATAACCCTGATAATAACATGGAGCTTTTGTTTTATGGGATTTTTGATAAAAATAAAATATTATCAGGTTTGAAAATGCGTATTTCTTTTTTGGGGTGGGATCCAACCATAGAGAGTTTGCAAAAAGAATACTTATTAATTGAAGGGGTAAAAATGATGGAGTATATATACCCTGGCAACTCATTTTTTAAATTAGATAAGGAAATTAATGGGTCACCAATTATGACTAAAATAGATGGAAATAGAGCTATATCTGCATATATTTTCGACAATAGATTCGTTGAATTAACTATTAAGAACTTAAACTTTAAATGACATGAAACTACTATTTAGTCTTTTTTTGTGTTTAATTTTTATTATTTCCATTGGATGTGATAACACAAAGCCAAAACTTTTTGAGCTTCAAGATTTAAGTTCTATTGGTATTGAATTTTCTAATAATTTAGATTTTACTAATGAATTTAATGTCTACAAGTATCGAAATTATTATAATGGAGGAGGAGTCTCATTGGGAGATATCAACAATGATGGACTAATAGATATTTACGTAACAGCGAATCAAAAATCAAATAAATTATTTCTGAATCAAGGTAACTTTAAATTTAAAGATATTACAGATGTAGCAAGAGTTCAAGGAGATAAAGCTTGGTCTACAGGAGTAAGTATGGTAGACATAAACTCTGATGGATTTATGGATATTTATGTCTGTAATTCAGGAGATGTAAAAGGAGATAATAAGCAAAATGAGTTGTTCATAAATAATGGAGACCTCACTTTTACTGAAAGTGCAAATAAGTATGGATTGGCTGACAGAGGTTTCTCAACACATGCTACTTTTTTTGATTACGATAAGGATGGAGATTTAGACGCCTATATTTTAAATAATTCCTATCAAGCCATAGGAAGTTTTGACCTAAGGAGAAACGAACGCCCAAAAAGAGACTCACTTGGAGGCGATAAATTAATGGAAAATATAAATGGTAAATATTTTGATGTAAGTGAAAAGGCTGGAATTTATGGAAGTGTTATTGGCTTCGGATTAGGAGTTAGTGTTGGAGATGTAAATGGTGATAACTGGGAGGATATTTTTGTGTCGAATGATTTTTTTGAACGTGACTATTTATATATTAACCAAAAAAATGGAACATTTAAAGAGTCATTAACGGAACAAATGAGATCTATAAGCGGAGCTTCTATGGGAGCTGATATGGCAGACTTAAACAATGATGGCTTGAATGATATATTTGTGACAGAAATGCTCCCGTCTGACTATGAGAGGCTAAAATCTGTAACTACTTTTGAAGGTTGGAATAAATATCAGTATGTTGTTAAAAACGGATATCATCACCAGTTTACAAGAAATATGCTCCATTTAAATAATGGGAATAATACATTTAGTGAGATTGGAAGGTGGACCGGAGTGGAAGCCTCTGATTGGAGCTGGGGGGCTTTATTTTTTGATATGGACAACGATGGTTTTAAAGATCTTTTTATAGCTAATGGAATATATCAAGATCTAACGGATCAAGATTATTTGCAATATGTTGCAAGTGATGAGGTAATAAAATCCGTTGTGACAAATAATCAAGTTGATTACAAAAGACTAGTAGACATTATACCTTCCAATAAAGTTCCTAATCATTCCTACAAAAACACTGGAGATCTGGGCTTTGAAACTTATGAGAGATCAGGATTAAATATTCCAAGCTTTTCTAATGGATCTGCATACGGTGATCTCGACAACGATGGGGATTTAGATCTAGTTGTAAATAACGTAAATATGCCACTTTTTGTTTTCAAAAATAAAGCAGAAAGCTTAAATAATAACTTTGTTAAAATAAAGCTTAACGGATCAGGTAAAAACCTAAACTCTTTAGGAGCAAAAATAGAAGTTACTACTGGTTTAACTAAAATATATCAAGAAGTACAGCCTGTTAGAGGTTTTCAGTCTAGTATGGATTTAGTTGCAACTATAGGTGTCGGTAAATCAAAAATGGTAGATATAAAAATAATATGGCCTTCGGGAAAAGTATCTATTGATAAAAATTTAAATGTAAATACTTCATATGAGTTTGATGTAATAAATTCATATCCAAATAAGGAAAGGCAGTTAGATTCAGATAATTTAATTTTTAAAAAAGACATTCAGGATTTCTTTCCAGTTCACAAAGAAAATTCTTATGTTGATTTTGATTCAGAGAGACTCAATTATCACATGTTAAGCACGCAAGGACCAAAAGTCAGTATTGCGGACCTTAATGGAGATTCTAAAAATGATATAGTATTTCCTGGAGCTAAGGGATATCCTACTCAAATTCTTTTTGCTGACGATGATAAGTTTGTAAAAAACGAAAATAACAATAATTTACTAGAACAAATCAAAGAATCTGAGCATATTGAAAGTGCAATATTAGATGTAGACAACGATGGAGATTTGGATATATATATGACCTCTGGCGGGGTGGAAACCTCAATATATTCAACCTCTCTTTTTGATATCTTACTTTTAAACGATGGATCTGGAATATTTACAAAAAGTGCTCAAAACTTGCCTGATAATGATTCCAAGATTAGTTCTGAATGTGTTACTTTTGCAGATGTAGATTCTGATGGGGATTTAGATATTTTCGTTGGAGAAAGATCAAAAATTGGACAATACGGTTTACCTGGAAATGGTTATATTTTAGTTAATGACGGTAAAGGAAATTTCCAAAATAAAACTTTAGAATTAGCCCCAGATCTTATAAAAATTGGTATGATTACAGATGCTACCTTTTATGATTTTGATAATGATAAAGATCAAGATCTCATAGTAGTTGGTGAGTTTATGGGAATTAACTTTTTTGAGAATATTGAAGGTACTTTTAAGCCAGTTGAAAACATATGGAAGAAAAAAACAGGATGGTGGAACACTATAGATATTTTTGACATTGACAATGATGGTATAGAGGATATTATAATAGGAAATCACGGAACTAATAGTAAGTTTAAAGCATCTGAAAGTAATCCAATCTTATGTTATTACAATGATTTTGATGGAAATGGTCGTGGTGAAGGAATTCTAGCGTTTACTTCGAATAATGGTAAAGAGTACCCTTATGCATTAAGGCATAACCTTATTGATCAAATGAAAAGTTTGAAAAAGAAGTTTCCTAATTATGCCACATTTAAAAATGCAGATTTAGTTTCAATCTTTAACAAGAAACTATTAAACGACTCATACGTTTGTTCAATTAATACTTTATCAACAATAGCATTAAAAAATAACGGTAATTTTATTTTTTCTGAAATTCCACTTCCAAAACAAGTCCAATTCAGTCCAGTATATTCAATCACCCACTCAGATGTTGATAATGATGGAGACTTAGACGTTTTAATGGGAGGTAACCTATACAATGTAAAACCTGAAGTAGGATCCTACGATGCAAGTTATGGATTGTATATCGAAAACACTACAGATGGATTCAAGTTTCATCCTAATGGAAAAGGTTTTAATATTTCAGGGGAGATTAGATCTCTAGTAGTGGACAACAACCAATTATGGGTTGGAAGAAATAGAGATACATTAAGTCGTTTTATTTTTAAAAACAATTAATGAAGAAAATACTAATATTATTTTTTTGTCTAATTCTCATAAAATGTAATAAATCAAATGAAACTTATATAAATGATATATTATTCGAAAGTATAGAGAGTAATTTCTCAGGGGTTGACTTTGTAAATCAATTAGCTTATAAGCCATATTTAAATATCATTGAATATTTATATTATTATAATGGAGGTGGAGTTGCAGTTGGAGATATTAATAATGATGGATTAGAAGATATTTTTTTCACAGCTAATCAAGAAATAGATCGGTTGTATCTAAATATGGGTAACCTTCAATTTAGAGATATAACTAGACAGGCAAAGCTAGATTTATCCCCTTCTTGGTCTAATGGAGTAACTATGGATGATGTAAATAATGATGGTTTTATTGATATTTATGTTAGCAAACTTCCAATGGAAGGACTTTTTAAAAATCAAAGCACTCATAACTTATTATATATAAATAACGGTGATTTAACATTTACTGAATCATCAAGTAATTATGGTCTAGACTTTTTAGGTTTTTCAACACAATCCACATTTTTTGATTATGATAGAGATGGTGATTTAGATATGTATCTAATGAATCATGCAACGCATTCAGTAAGAAGTTATGGAACAACTAAAAAAAGAAAGGAAAAGGATTCAATTTCTGGAGATAGGTTTTATGAAAACTTACTGGACGAAGGAAAAAATAAATTTATCGAGGTAACTGATAAATCAGGGATACTAAGTAGTCCACTAGGTTACGGATTAGCTCTAACTACAACAGATGTAAATGATGATGGTTGGCTTGATATATATGTTGGGAATGATTTTCATGAAAATGATTATTTATATATAAATAATGGTGATAAAACTTTCACAGAATCCTTCAAGAAATACTTTAAACATAGTTCAAGGTTTACAATGGGAGTAGATGTAGCTGATATGAATGAAGACGGAAGATTAGATATTTTTACTACCGACATGATGCCTTTTGATTCAAAAATTGCATTAAAATCTGGGGGAGAGGATTCTGATAAGTTAACCCGTATAAAAAGTGATTATGGTTTTGAATTACAATATTCTCGAAATCATTTTCATTTAAAAAAACCATACGGTGATTACGCTGAAATTGGACTTTTAACAAAAACATATGCAACAGATTGGAGCTGGTCAGTTCTTTTACAAGATTATGATAATGACGGTATAAATGATATTTTCATTTCTAATGGAATTGCAAAAAGACCCAATGATTTAGACTATATAAATTATTTGAGTACTTCAAATTACAGCAGTTTTGTTTTAACAAAACAAAATGAGATGAAAGAAGAACTAATTAATCAAATGCCAGAACTTAAAATTCCAAATATGTTATTTAAAAACAAAGGAAATTTTGATTTTGGAAACATTAAAGAATCATTTTTTGGAGAGCCTTCTTATTCTAATGGATCGGCCTACAGTGATTTAGATAATGATGGTGATTTAGATCTAATTATTAATAACATTAATTCTGTCGCAAGTATACTTGAAAATAAATCAAGTAAAGAAAATAAAAGTTTAAC
>TARA_B110000444_G_scaffold149867_1_pt1 | contig 40416 bp, 31 predicted proteins | sample TARA_B110000444 | Tara Oceans TARA_B110000444 (sample SAMEA4398370) | marine metagenome | biome: Polar Biome; feature: [SRF] surface water layer (ENVO:00010504); material: water (ENVO:00002006), including particulate matter (ENVO:01000060) such as... | depth 5 m | reverse complement strand
TTCCTTCTTTCTCCTTTCGCTCTTGGGATTCGAGTTTTAGTAATCTTTAGCCAAAATTTACCATCTTCTAAATCAACCCGATCAACAGTTAAATTGCCTGATATGAATTTTCTTGCTCGAATCCATGAATTTGCCATAAGTTCAGTCGGAAAATATGCAAGGCCCTCGCCCTTTTCATTTTTGACCATGAATGCATGGGTATCTGTGGGATCAATGGGATGAGTAAAAACGCCAAATGAGCCCTTAACATCTTTGTTATTCACGTCGTCATTAATCAAACCTATATCTTTTACAAATCCAGGCATAATGCGATCATTCTTGACTCGAACTTCACGATCATCAATTGCCATTCAAACCAGCCTTGTTCTTTGCAGTCGTTATTTTGGTTTAACAGATTTGCTTTGGTTTCTTTGATAAGCACATATTAACGCATCGGGCCAACCATAACGTGATAAATATTCTTGATTTTTAGGATTCTAACCTTTCGTTTTGTTGAACGTAAAATGCGAGCTCTACTTTCTGCTTGGGGTTTATTCTTCTCCTGGTATCGGGAAAAATATATTTCACCCCCAATGTTCTTTTTGAGCATGAAGAAAACAGGTTCTCTATGGTTCTTTAACCATGCACATCGAACTTCTTGATTTTGTCATTAAAGAAAAAATATCTCTGCGAATTACAGGATTAGAAGAATTTTTACCACAATTCGAGCAAACATCAATTCCATTAGGTTCGGGAATCCATCCTTTAGGATAATCGCTAAAAACATGGATCACTCGAACATCATTCCTATTGGTAAAGTAGATGGTCATTAAATCACCCAGGTAATGGCGACATAATATCCAATCATACCAATGATTATGTCCGTAATTAAATTGCCCCATGAATCACCGTAATAATTTGCTTGATCATCACCAGGCAACAACATAGTTACATATTTCCTCCAGAATGCAGTTCCTCTACTGCTGTTCTCTATGACTTCCCAAGCTACAAGTATTGAAAGAACGATTAAGACACCATCACTTTCGAACCAAACGCCCAACAGAAAACCACTCATAAAATGAATAATAGAGTAGAAATCAATTGGGAACTGATCTATTAGACCAGGCCCCCTTCGACCAAAAACAAATTTTTCTCTCCAATCCGACATGGACTAACTCCAGTCAATTCCATTCTTGAAAATGAGTTGCATAATGTGTATTGTGTAGATAGCCGAACCAATAGATGCGATTAGCGATTCATCGACTTGTATTGCTCGAACAGTTATGAATCCACTTCCAATAAATGCCAATATGTCAGTTAATGGATTTGCCACATAACTTCTATTGTTGCTTTCCATCCCCATCTCTCCCCAAAAGTAGTAGAGAATGCCGATCACGCAACCCGCGAATACAAAAGCACCAGTATTTGTAAATCCATTCAATTCCTTGTAATCTGCCGAACCTATCTGATTAAGACCTATCGTAATAAATATGACAGGGAGTAGAATAAGAGCAATCATAGAGATTGGGGATAACTTCATTTTCATTTTTTACGCCTCTTTGTTTGTTTTTTCAATTTCATTCCAACAAGCATATTTGGGGTTGCAAAATTGTATGGCCTCCCTTTTGTCTTGTGCCGAACCCAATTCCCAACTTTATCTTTGTCGATAGTTCCATCCATGATTGCAAGGTTTTGACCACCGTAAGCTCCAGTTATTCTATTCTTGAATGCCTTTGCATTATTGATAGCAACTTCCTTTTGTTTTTCCGTTGTGTAAGGGGTTGCAGAGTAAATTGTTCCATCGGAGTTTTCCATAATAATCGCATTTATTTGGCTTTGCTTTGGTCTTTGAAAAATCTTATATCCGTTATTTGTTTTCACAACTCTTGCGTTATTGCCCTGGTTTCTAATTCTATTAGCAACTCTTTGAACGTCGCCTTTGTTATTGCTGTAAGTGAAACCATCATTGTAGTATTCTTTGCCATCGAATTTTCGAGATCTACTGCCTGGAGTCTTTCTATTGAATACCCTGGCTTCTTTCAAATCTTGTCGAGAATAACGTTCAACTCCAGACATTGTATTGATCTCCAGCATTTCTCCATCCCATTTCCAATCAATTACATTTCCAAAATCATCGGATTTCTTTACAAATCGTTCAATTTTACTCCCTTCACGGTCAAGCGTTCTTGCAGTAACTCGTTTATTATTTAGGGTGCTCTTTCGCCCGCCAGCTCTCGGCCCGCCTCTCTGATAGGCTCGTTTTTTCATGCAATTATTGCAATTGCACATTTGGCCATTCTTCATTCCATTTTTACAACCGCAAGAACCCATTATATCTCCCCATTTAAATCTTAAAATCTCATTTATTTCATTGATTGCCTATTTCTTTGGAAAAATAATATCGGGCTTTCTCGCTTTCAGACCTTTACGCTCCATTGATTTCCAGTCAATGCCATTTCTCGACAGCATCTTTCTCTCATCATTTGAATATCGAACCTTTTTGGATAAAAATAATGCATACTTACCATCTTTATCTCCAGCCATAGGTATTACCCTGGCATTATATCCTTTTTTACGCAATAAATCGGCTCTACGGCGCATAACAGACTTTCTTGCATAAGGACCACCCACGGCTTCTCCAGAGGCTCCAGAACCCCCTCCTATGAGCATCTGATAATTTTCCCCATTGATGTTTCGCATTCTTTGTTGCTTGACTCTTGGGTTCAGGTATTCGCCTCGTCTTTCGTTTGCAGTTCCGTGATTATATTGGCGCATGAATCGAGTAGGCTTAGATTTGGTTTTAGACGGTTTGGTTGTTTCAAAACGATATGCACGTTTTTTACAATCGCATGAACTGCTTGGTTGGCCACAACATAGGTTAATCATTCGAGGGGTCATTGAATCCCCAAAGGCATTATCTTTGTCGGTTTCATCAACCTGCCATCCAGAATAAACGCCAGATTCATCATAATCCCAATCCGAATAATCTACATCTTCTTCATCGTATTCTGGAGGGGGTGGGTTATACCATTCGGGAGTGATCACATATTCCTTCAAATTCTTGCCAACGATTTGATTGTTTATCCAATTACTATCCACGTCAATAACTTCGCTATCTTTGAGCCTTTCATATTCAAGCAGTTCATTCTCATTCGAATATATGTTGTTAGGATCAATTGCTTTCCCATCCTCATCAACCACCCAAACATAATTCACCCTTTCGAGTTCGTCAAAATCATCATCATCATCATTTCTTTTTATCGAAGCTCTTAATTTCATGGCAGGGTATTTTTTAGCCATTTCTTCTGCAAATTGATGGAAATACTTGTCGCTATACATTTGTTTATCCATTGTTTTAGGATATTCTATTTTGTAGAAATATGGCTTTTGGATCGGGCTAAAAAAGTCAGTCATAGATTCTTCTAACATTTCGTCATTGACTTCAATCATTACGTCTGGCTCTTCCCGCATTTCATCCAGGTTTTTTATTGATGAATCGTTTACTTCATACAAATAATAAGGGGAACCATCGGAATCGTATTCAAAATCGTATAAAGTGTATTCGAGATTATTGTCCGAATTTGTAAAACCAAGCGGAACTAAATTAGATGTAGATTTGGCAACTTTGAATTGAGCACGTTCAGAACCTTCCATCAAAAAACCTTCTGGATTCTCTTGTATCTCTGGAAGTGCTACGTTAAAGAGTTCTTGCGACTGTTCCCAAGTAAGATTCTCATTGAATCCAGGTGCATTCCTTAACCATCTATCGACGTAAGGATTTGGTTTGACATTTTTATGGATCAACATTCTTCGAACCAATTCCCTATTATCTTGCATTTCATACCAGTCAAGCTCTCTAAAATCAATCCGTTTTCTCTTCACAATATCCACCATATTTTTTACCGTTTCAAGTTTTTGCTTTTCAAGTTTTATCAAAGAATTCATGTCTTCTATTGTATTTCCCCATCTAACCTGTTCATCCAAAGAAGTATTTCCAGAGATTGGCAGATTTCTTAGATCTCTAAGCCTAATGAATTGTTGAACTGAACCTTGTAGCCGTAGATCATCAGTTCCAATGTTTTGTTCGATGTAGTATTTCAAAGCGTTTTGGTCAAAGCGATTTTTATATTTTCTTTTGACTTGAATAAAGATGCTGTTTCTTGGCAATTTTTGGTCTGGCCCTTCGTAGGTAAACACCCTGCCTCCAATTCGAGTAATTACAATGTCTCCTGGCTTCACCCACTTAGGCAATTGTGAAGGTTTTGGCAAGGGTTCCCCATTGTTGGGAAAATATCTTGCTTTTTCAAGCCATCCCCTCAAAGGGAATTCGCTGGCATCATATGGATCGCCAGACCAAACATTTGCAATATCATTTAGATTCACAAATTACCCCTCTTTCGCTGTGGGCCGACATAAACCCGATAGCCCTTAGAGGATGGAATGACTCTTGCTTTCATCCCTTTGCTTCTTGCCCTATTAGCAATAATAACAGCATGGTCTTTTGGAATGCTTCTTTTTGAACCATTAAACCTATCACCTCCAATTCGTCGGTAATAATTTCTAATCTTATTTGCTCGAATTGAAGAAGATTTAGACCTGCCAAATCCAGTAAGTCGCGGAGTTCCTGTTGCTATAACAGAAGCGGAACTTGAGTCAAATAATGTATTATTCACCCACGCTGGCTGTATGGAAGAAGGGGAGCCATTTTGAGAGAATAGGGGCGAACCGCCTATGCCATAGGCAATCGGAACAGCTCTTAAATTAATCAAAGCATTCCTGGTCCACGTTTCTTTGTTAAATCCAGCAGGCTTCTTCAATACATTTTCAGAGTAATCATCAGTCCACTCAATTTCAAGAGTAGATCCGTTTGGATTGAATACATACCTGTGGCTTTTAATTACATCAGAAGGAACAGTTCCACCAAAACCAGAACGCACATATTGATCAACCCAATTTTTATCCAATCTATGCCTTGTTTCAGAAACCTGCCCATCAATGACAACCCTGCCTAAACGTTGATTTGCTTGAGCAAGTGTTTCTTGTTTCTTCAACAAATCCATAGCTTCTTTTGCTTCTCTTTCTTGTTGTCGCTTAATTCGTCTTTCTTTTGCTTCTTCATCGGCTTTTTGTTGACGTTTCTTGAACGCTTCTTTTCTGTCAAATTCTTCAATTAATTCAGTTGGGGTTTTAGTAGAAGAAACGGTTGTTCGAGATAATTCACGCCTAATGTCATTAAGACGTGCTTTAGACAAAGCCACTTCATCAGAATCGGCAGTTGATTTTCTTTCTATGAATTTGGTCTTGTTTAGAATGCCTTCTGGAGTATTCCCCAGGGAATCAATAAATTCGCCTCTTTGAACTGTTTGAAATTCGAGTCTGTTGCCCAATTCATCAATTACAGATATTCTGCCAGAACCAGTCTTCTTTGCACCAACGTAAGCCTTTGAATCGACCTTACGTTGTAATTCACCTGCCCCAATTACATATCCATCTTCTGTATAAGCAAATATCTCTTCAACTTTTGGTAATACTGCAAAACCATCTTTCTTTCCAAAGTTTCTGCTCGTATAATCTATACCGCCAATAGACCAGTTATCACGATCAAGGTTTAGAGCAAGCAAATCTCTTTCGAATGCTTTCCATAAAGGTCCGTTTCGAGCAAAATCAATTTCAAGGATGGCGAGCAAATCCGTTCTTTTCTTAGAATCAATGCTTGATGCAAATAAAGTAAAGGCATTTCTTGCCTGGGCTTTGGTTCTATTGTATTCCCTTTCTTCTCTTTCGTTAAGCGCATAAGCACCCGCCCCAAGACCAATCGCCCCACCAATTACAGCATAGGGAGTCCATTCTGGCCAATTAAAAGACTCATCGGTTGCATCTATTGCTCCACTCGCCATTGCGGATAGTTCATTTGAATCTCCTTGGAATGTATTCGATTGAACATTGTTGCCCCTAAGAGATATGTCGATGCCTTCTTGTGTGCCAGGGTTAGTGTTTTCTACTGTTTGGGATCCAGTAGGTGGAACATAAGCACTCCCCCCTCCACCGCCATTACCGCCCGAACCTTCTGGTATCGGAGTTGGTGTTGTTGGAGTTGGGTTGATTGGATTAAAAATATCGGAGTTGGCAGAAATTCCAGCATTATGAATAACTGGGTCAATAGAAGAAATGTTAGTAAAAGAGCCATATTGCTGTGGAACAAATTCAGTATTGTAAGTTTTTTTGTTATCGGAAATCATAATTGATTCATTATCTGCATCAAGCCAGGGGCTTTTCGAACCGTCTTCGAGTTTAAGTTTTAATTGCCGAATAGAACCATCCGTATTACGTCGTATGTTTGAAATTATACCATACCCAGGCCATGCTCTAACCAGAGTATTATTCATGTAAGCCTTGTTCAAATCAGTATTTGCCTTTTTATTCATTAAATCACCAACCAGTTGTAGGATCTCCGTCAATGTCAATAGAGCTTAGGCCAAATCCTATTCCGCCTCCAGCAAGGCAACCGAGGATAGGCCCACCAATTATACCGATTCCCGCAGTTAGTGGAGCAGTTGATAGCCCAAGGGCGAGCCCTCCAGCCGCGCCTGTGGCACAACCTGCTAAAGCCCCCTCGCCGTCTGTTAGCAATCCATCATTTGGTGGTCCATAAGTTCCCCAACCATACGGTTGTGGAGTTCCATAATCGACATATCCATCTGGTATTTGATTATCATAAACGTCGCCTGTTCCATCACCATCAATGTCAATCAAAACAGGGTCTCCAACTTGCAAACCAAAGAAATTTGTTTGAACCATAAGGAGTCCAAAAAGCAATACTAATACGGTCAAAGGAAATCCAAAACCGCCTGCGAATACGCCACCTGCTTCCCCCTCTTCATCAGAGCCAAGGAAGATCGCAACAAATAATGCAACAACAATTACGACAACGATGCCAATAGAAGCCCAATCATTGGTATTCCAATCGCCCAAAGCAATGTCTCCAGAACCAATAAAGGCGAGAACAACCAAAACGGCTACACCAACAAATGCAATAGCCAATATGACTGCAAGTTCGTTAAGCTCTAAATCTTCTTCTGCCATCAAAATCAACTCCAATTTTCATCTTGCCAAAGCCTATTAGCGAAATAATATGCAAAAGAGATACCTGGGATCACAAATATAAATATGAACCAAGTCCATTTTTCATTACTGGCAGAATGTGCAACAGAAGACCACATAAAATAAATTGAAATAATCGCAAAAGAAATTATGCTTACAATTAAAAACCATCCTTGAAACGCACTAACTTCTTCGCCATCTAAAACCATTTCAAATGCTTCGAAGTTTACTAACACCGAAATCGTTAGTAAAATCAAAGAGATCCATAGAATCCCAAAAGGAAAAGACAAAAAATAAGATTCAAAAGGATTTGATTTATTCTCGGCCATGCAGTCCTCTCGTCGCTATGGATTAAGAGGATATTGATTGAACCAAACCAATATGCACGTTTATTTTCTTTTATTTATTGTGCGGAAGTTCCGATAAGTTGGCCTTTCAGTATTTGGAGACCTGTAATTCAAGTAAGAACCATCACTCATTTTTACACTTCTAACATAAAATCCAGCAGATCTAAGTTGATTAGCATTCATCCATGCTTGCCTTTGGGAATTAATCCTTCCACGGCCATCTGCTATGTATTTTCTAACAACTCCTTTGCCCTGGTCATAATTCCTATACAACAATTTATTTTTCTTCGATGGATCTATCTTTTTGAGGTATTCTTTAGATTTGAAGGATGGAGAGTTAAAGGTCATTCCCGAATTGAAATTAGCAACCCCTAAATCCCTTGCCCGATTTTCGCTCAACTTTGATTGATCATATCTCAAATCCCACTCTTTTATGTCAACCTTTGGCCTTGAACGTGCAGAAAGTATTTGCCAATATCTTTTGTAATAATTAGAAATAATGTTGTTTTGTTCCGATTCAAGTAGTCCATATAACAAGTCTAAGTCGCCATCTCCTTCTGGACTGTGGAAAATATAACCCCCACTTTTGGTTTCTTTGATATATCGAGCCACTATTGGGTCTTCGAGTAATGTTGCCCATTGTTCCTTAGTTAGCGACCATTCGAGATCTTCTATAACGCTCCTTGAAACAAACCCCATGCCTGGGTTTTTGTAAGATTCTCTCGTTTCTTTTATTTTATTTATCAATATCTTTTCTGCTTTCGCCCTTCTTTTAGGATCGTTTGAATTAAAATACCAATCTGCGAACGTAGCAAGAGAATCTTGTTCGCTCCCAGTAATTTCTGTAAAGTAGGCAGTAGTGAAAGATTTATTCAATTCTCTTTCAATAAATGGGCTACCATCAAGCTCACCACCCCAATCCTCTAACAATCCCTGCTCTACAAGAAACCTCTCTGCTTTTTGTAATCTCTCGATAGTAATTTCATCCCTAACTGATATGTTGAAATAATTGTCGTTCGGAGAAATCCCCAACTCTTCTGAATCATCCCCAGCAATACCAAGAATATACTGATTTATCTCATCTGTCCTTTGATCGTAAGGAAACAACTCAAAAGGCCGAATGTCGCCATAATCATTACCATTTCCATCTGTGACAATAACCCCATCTTTAACAAAGTCCTGGGCTAAATTGTAAAATAATGTGCCGTTTCCTCTAAATCCATCCTCAACAAAAACAGAACCTTTCGGATTTGAAATCCTTAGTCCGATTGGTGCGCCCATATCTGAAAAAGGATTTAACGCCAAAGCCCAACCTGTTGCACCATATGTTTCCTCTTCAACCTCTGTGCTAATTGAACCGACTTGTGTTCCCGTTTTTTTATCCCTAATGATAATTTTGTATTCGAAACCATCCATGAAATCATTCATTAAGTATTTGCCCTCTTCGTTAAGTGGAACTAAATCACCACTTTCGTTTTCAAGTTCGAAAGAAAATAAATCATTAAATTGGCCACCAAATGAACTCGAAACATCTAACATTCTAAAATCAATATCATCTCTCCTGCGATTATAGCCAGACCTTTCAAATCGGTTTTTCAATTGTTCATCTTTACCGACGTTTGCTTTTGCTTTATCCAATATTTCCTCAAGTTCTGCGATAAGCAATTCATCCCGATCCATAGAATCTTTCAAATCATCTAAAGAGCTCTGTAATTTAGGATTGTTTTGTTCCATTCCTCCAAATTGCTTTCGTAACCATCTGTTCCTGTGTAAATCGGTTGTTCGATAAACCCTAACGGGGCTTCCATTCCTTCTTGTTGATCGAGTAATGAATTTAGTATCAATGACATATCCCGAATCCGCAAGACGTTTCATCATAGGACCCAATATTTTCCTATTATCAACAGAAGGCAATTCGCCATCTGCGATTGCAGGGTCAAATAAATCATTCCAAACATCATCGGGAGTAAATGTATGTCTTTTTTTTGCAAATTCAATTAGCATTTCTTCTGCTTTTTGCCCACGCTTCCATTCGATTGATTGTTCATCCGAGTCCTGGGCTTTTTGTCCGAGTTCTATCCCCCTCCTGGCCTCCCTGCTTCCGTCACCATCATCACCAGGGTTGTTTGTAAAAACCATTTCAGTTCACCCCCCCATTCGGAGGATTAAGCGACCATGTTTTATTCCTGGCTGGCCACTTTTCAAAGCCTGTTGATACAAAACGTGGATCACCACTCAACCAATTGCCAGTTTGTTCAATTCGAGGTGGCTTTTTCATTGTCTTATCTAAATGTCTTTGGATTGCTTTTGTCGTAGGTTGGACTCCCTTTTGCATTTCATCATAAAGGTAGTTTGCTATCCGATTTCTGGCAAGGTTGTATCTTCGATGCTTTATCCTGGGCTCAACCCATCTTTTTTTAGTGAAAGCTCTTTGTGGAATGTATCTTTTTTTGCCATCCATCATAATGTATCGGCCACCATTCGGACCAACCATTATGCTCGAATCGTTTAGATCACCTGAAACCGTTTTTCTGCTACTTGAAGAAGAATTATCGTTGATTAAGCCAACCAATTCTAATATTTGTTTTGTATCGTTGGTTTTAATTGTTATTTCCGTTGCCCAATCTTTGCTCATGCCTTCTACTATTGGCAATATTGCACTTTCTACTGGCTCAATTGTAGGTTCTGGTAAATCTATCATGTATGGAATTGCATCTTTGGCTTCTTTTGCAATAGGCTCTCGATATATGTCTAAATTCCACCCATCCCATTCTGTAAAGTTCAATAGTTCTGAACGTTCTTTCAATGACTTCTCATCATAAAGCGAATCCTCTGTGATCTGCCAATATGCGCTGTGTTCGTTTGAACCCAAACCCCTCATTGCCCAAACAAAAAACCGTTTCCAACCCTCTGTCGCAACAATCTTGCTTGCATCTTTCATATCACCAATAACGCTTTTGTCAAAAGACCATTCCAATCTGTCTCCAACAAAGAGACTGTAAAATTTATCATTATCGACCAGGCTCCATTGTTTGTCAATTATAATTCCTTTTGATTCTGCATATTCGATTATTGATTCGTTTAGCAGGTTTGATTCTAAATCCTTGAAGTCTTTTGATTCAAAAATCCCGCTAATTTTTTCCGAATCCATTATCTTATCCCACTGTCTTTCGGTCAAATTGCTTTCGAATTTTCCATTAGAATTAACGTAAGAGATATTTTGTAGAGCTTGTTCTTGTAAATCTTTGAATTCTTCATTCTGCACATCACCTAACTGCTTATCAATTCTCAATTGTTCGGTAAAGTCTCTAATCTCTTCGACCTGTTCCGTAATTTGAGATTCATAATCATCAACTAAATCGTCTTTTATTTCAAGCCATTCTCCGACTCCCATTCCCTCTCTTGTCATTAGCCCTTGCGTGGGAACGCCAAGCATTCTCTCTATGGCTATGGGGAATGTCTTGATCCTCTTTGGGTCGGTTTCTGGTATTGGTGCATTGTAAACCCTGGGTCTAACGTATATTGAACTGGAGTTCACATTTTTAATTACTCTTGCATTATAGCCACGCTTTCTTATTTGATTTGCTATATTGGAAAGCCTAAGATCATTAGACCTTGCACCAGAAGAAACAAACCTTCTGAAAGGTTTTCCTTCAAATCGACGTATATCTTTAGGGTTCATCTGAACCCCTCATGCGTTTTTCTTTTTGGATTGTTTTTTGAAACGTTTTGCCTGGGCTTTGGTTAGTCCAAGTTTATCGGCAGGGGATGGCTTTTTAGGAACTCTAACCAGTCCTAATGACCACCATGTTCCTTTGCTCGGATATTCTTCATTATCCTTTGAAACCCTTACAGAATGGGTCATTGTTTTGCCTACCTTTTCCAACCCATCAATGCCTTTGTTTACGCTTGATTTCAAACCAATTCCTCCAATGTTTCTTCGAATTATCTTTGCACCCACAAAGCCAACGCCTGCGGAGATCGGAACCAATGGGAAAGAACCAACAGCAAATGCAGTTGAAATACCATATCCAATAGAAGTAGTTGTAGCAGTAGAAGCAATTTCCAAGCTGTTGTATTTTGCTAATGTTCCAAGTGGGATCGGTTCATTGTATGTCCTTACTGCATCATCCCATTGTAGCCTGTTCAACCTTTCTATTTCGAGTCTTTCTTTCGTTTCTAATTGTCTACGTGCCTTTGATTGTTTGTCGGATTGTTCTTTTTGCATTCGAACTTCTCCAGCCATAAGTTTCGCTCGATCCTTTCTTTCTGCCCTGGTTAAATCCGTTTTTGACTTTTCGAGTTCTTTCAAAATGCCCTTATAATCCTCTACTTCTTGAAGATCTAATTCATCGGCTCTTGATAAATTACCAATGGATGGAACTGCGTTTTTGGGTCGCAGAAATAATCTGCTAAAAATGCCTCTCCTGGGTTGAGATGGTGATGTTCTTGTTGCTACGCTTTTTGCCAATAGCGAATCTATGTCGGCGTGGCCTGCGACGTGCCTATTGTAAGACCTGGTTTCCATCTGTTTTTTTGATTTCGGCCTTGTGTAAATCGAATACCCATTTTTGGTTTCAATTACCCTTGCATTATTGTTTCTGCTTCTCAATGCATTGGCAACAGCATTGGCATTTGCCTTGTTCTTTATCATTGTTGTAGGTTCTCTTCGGTATACTTTGCCGTCGATTTTCCTGGTGTTGTTAGGTCGAGATTCTTTCTCAACAATAGCAGGTAATCTTTCTTTGAATGATTGCCCTTTTGTTTTTCGAGATTTACCCGCCATATTTGCTTGAACGTGCTAACGGTTTTGAATAAATCGGAATAAATACTACAAAAAGCACACTTAAATTACAAAAAGGATAAGGCCAAAATCATTAATCACCATTATCCTCCCATCTTCGATAAGCATAATTGTATGGATCATCCCCTCTCATATACATACCTTCTAATTGAGAAATGACCAATTTTTTATATTCCTTTTCAGGGAGAAGATCGTCTTCTACGCCATAATCCTCGGCAACCTCTCTAATTGCAAAAATATCATAGGGTTTAGTGTTGTATAATTCCCATTTATCTCTTTGCACATTTTTCATATCCTGATAAAATTGCTCATTTGATTCTGTTTGTAAATTTAAGCCTATGCCAATATCGTTTTTTAGCCCCTCAATACCCATCATGTTGATTCCTGTGAAATTTAGATTACTTGCATCTTTTTCTTCGTTGTTGATCCTGTAATATGCATCCTTAATTATTTGGTCAGTCTCATACATTGACAGATATAAGGCCGATTCTGGGAACCATGAATATAATCGGAAAAATTCAGTATCACGTTCACCCATAAACGGATTTGGAGTTTTGCCTGTAATCTCAATTAAATCTTCAATTCTTTCATCAGACAAAGTTTCTTCAAATTTTGCTCGCTCTGGTGAAATAACGTATTCAAGCTCTCCTTTGAATTCATCACTAATTCTCTCCATCGAGTATGATGGGGATAGTGAAGGATTGTTTTGTTGCAAGTCAATTAATTGTTGGCCTATTGGTTCATTAAGGCCAAATGTCATATTGCCTTCTTGTTTTTTCCATTCGTTTAATGAATTTAGTCTATTAACGTCAAATCCAAGTAGATCCAAATGCATTCGAGCAATCGGTTCTGGAACTAAGCCCATTGAAAGTAAATTGCCAGAATTTTTTTCCCTTATGACAAGCCATCTCAATTCTTTTGCAGAAGAATAAGCCCTTTTCCTTAAATTAGCCATACGTTGTATCAGTTCTGTTGGTGCTATGAATCGACCTGGAATGGATAATTCAGACTCGATTCGGTCAAAATAAGGGATTCGAGTTCTGGCTATTGATGGGGTATTGGATTTAGGGAACCTTTTGGGGGCAAAATAAGCCCTTTTTGGTTTCATTCTTTTGTTGATGAAGAGGGATTTATCACCATTTGCATATTTTACTGTTCTTGCAGAATATCCTCTATTGTTGAGGGTTTTTACTGCGTTCAATGAAGGAATAATTGGCGATTTTCGATACATTAACTTGTCAAAAGTTCGAATTAAGCCCCTTTTTCTCATTTAATCACTTCTTTCGCATATTTACTCTTCTCATCATGTTATTGTATTGACTTGAAGAGATATTGATGCCTCTTGGCTTTTCATAAACAGCATATCTGCCGTTTGCAAATGGACCAACAACCCTTGCTTGATGAACGCCACCGCCAGCCTTCTGCTTACGGATATTGCTGGCGACTTGATTTGCTTTTTGCTTACTCATTGAGGCTTCTGCCTTCGTTGTGTTTTGTCGAGGGAATTGATCCCATCTACGCCACATACTTTTGTCAATGAAGCGAACAGAAGAAGCTCCAAGATTTGTCGGTTTTTGGGTTGTAATCAAATTAGTCCTGGGTTTTGATTTGAAGTATATTCTTTCAAAGGCATCTAATTTGTTCTTGTCTGAATCGGAAAATGGGTCAAATGATTTAATTTTGAATCCTCTATCCTCGCCTACTTTAGATTGAACATATTGGATTTGTTGGGTTAATCCATCATAAGATCGCTTAACATATTGCTCTCCATCTGTTTCGAAATACAAAGGCCATTCATCCCAAACCAATTCTTTGAAATCGTCTTTTTGGAATGGTTGTATGTCAATTCCCCAAGCAGAAATCGTTGGATCGTTGTCAAGAATTGTTCCGCGTAAAACGCTGTTATCGTCTGCATCCTGTTGGTTGTCGACCACATTAAAAACCGTATTTTCCATTTGAGATATTGTCCTCGAAGGGGGCAAATTAATTGCATCCCCACTTCGCCATTCAAACAGCCTTCTGTGCAATGGCAATACATTTTCATTCATCCATTCACGGTCAACCATTCCAACGCCCATTCCACTTCTAAATGAACGATCTAATATGTCATTCATCCTCGCAATCATTGCTTCATCTCCAAATAATTGTGCAACCATCAAATTGTTCTCCGTATGATAATTAATGTCTTCATTGTCTCTGTAAGTGTTCCTTGCATTTTGAATAGCATCAGGAACATAACCAATATCGGCTATTACACCATACAAGGTGTTGTTTACTTCATCCCATCCTTCTATATCCCTCATACGTTGAGTTATGGCATCATCTCCTGGTAATCCAGGGGCAACCCCACCGTCGAACTTCGCAAGCCAATCTTCGTATTCTTTGCCATAGTATTCGTATGGATTGACAACACTTATGCCTGCTTCATCAAACATTGGGTTTGTGATCCTTACTCCGTCAAAGTCAAAGCCTGGGTATGAATCGTTTGGAGAAATCACTTCAAGTATTTCTGATGGTTCGGCGGAGCTTGTTATTCGAAAGTCATAATCTCGATTACTCATCCATTGTTTGTTGTCGTTTCTTTCCTTGATCAGTTTTATAACGTCTTTTTTGCTGGTGAATTCATTTCTGTATATCCTAATGCCTGTTGGCATATGCTCTATGTATTCGCCATCTGAATATTCGGAGTCGCTACCATATCCATCCCATGACCAGAAATCATTTACTGAATCATCTAACGATTTTGTCATAAAGACTGCATCTTCATAATCTCTAAAAGCATCATCATCCGTTTCATCTATGTTTACAACATTAACAAGTTCTCCGTCTTCATATAGCCCCCATAGAGGGTCTCCCGCATCATTGTGATGGACCCATTCTTTAGAATTTATTATCTTCTTTGAAGGTATGATTTCTTCAACAGTCCTAACGTTTGTTTCTGGGCGTAAGCGAATAGGTGTTTTGTCTATAATAGACCTCAAATCGGGCTGTGAAGCGATTGTGTCTGCTGGAGTAGTGATCCTAACCTTGTAAGATCGGTTTGCGTAAGCTCTGCCTGGAACAATAGCCCATTGTGGTTGAGCCTCCCTTGAAGTTCCCCCCCCAGGGCGACCAATACGTTTTACTCGACCTTGCCTTCTCAATTCGCCTAAACGGTTGCCGACAGATTTAGGGGTCATTCCACCCCACCTTTCATTCCAACTTTCTTCGACCAATTTTGCAATGTCGCTTGCAGTCATGGGTTTATCCTTCAAAGCGTCTATCACCTTTTGTTGCTCTCGAATTCGACGGTTCTTCCTTCGTTCGTTTGCAGATGCATCATAAGTTCTATCCATTTTTTCTCACCCTCTATTTAGTATTCTTTCGTTGTAAATGGATTTTCTTCGTATTCCTTGCGCTATACGCCTCTTTGCCATTTGTCTTTCCATTGCTGTTTCTGGCCTTCGAACATATACGCCATATCCTGTTGCATATTTTACAACTCTTGCGCTATTGCCAAGATCTCGAAGACGTTGTGCTCTTAAAGTTGCTTCTGATTGTGAAGTTCTAAAACCCGTTCCATCAAACCTTTCGAATTCCTTATTTCCGAAAATTCGCTTCTTTTGATATTTTGTCGATTCCCAATGTTTCGGCCCTGCTTCATCAAGCCATTGTTGTTTTAATTTTGCTTCTTGCATTCGCTTTAGGCGAGCCAACAAATCAGGGTCGCGTGGCATACCTGCATTCATAGCAGGTGGATCAGGATTTCTCGAAAGAACTCCGTCGAGCGAACCGTCTTTAGGCAAACGGGGATTTGATTTTGAATAATAGGATTTGGTAATTTTCCTGCAACTGCCTTTAGCACCCTTTTTTGTGCCAGGTGTTCTTTCATAACCAGTCCAGCATGATTTGATTTCACTATTATATCTGCGATCTAAAGAACGCCTGTCCGTAGGTATTGGCTCTTTTGATGTGGCATCGTAGGTTTGGAGTCTTGCAGTTGTCATTGCCTCTGTCACTGATTCTTCTATTTCAGTATCATTTCTTATGTCTTCTGGACCGTCAATAATGGATTCCTTACGCAAATATATGTTGGGTTTCTTTTCCTCTCGCAACCTGTTTTGGGCGTGAATTAATTCATGCACCACTACATCTTCTGTGACTCCATCGGCTCTTGAAGCAATTTCTGGATCAATGATTACATCTCGGCCTTTGTTTTGGCCTGCAATATCTGCTGGCAACTTTTCAATTCTTAATTTCACGCCTGCATCCTTGAAATCTTGTCTTTCTTTTGCTGTGAAGTAAGTTCGAATGATAGAATTGATTGTTTTTGATTGTTCAGACGTGCTGTTCTTTACAATAATATCGGACTTCTTTTTGTTGTAAAGTCTTGGCGATTTTACTTCTGAATTGAGCATCTCTTTTGCTATTTTCTTATTTGCAATTTTCCTTCGCATCATAACACTTGCACCTTCTGCGATTTTTCTTTGATAAAGATTATCGCTAACAAGCATATCATTCAATACGATATTGAGTTCTTCTGGTGGGAGATCACCGTTGGCAATTTTTTCAATTCGCTTATCCAAATTAATCACTCCAACCTTGCACAATCATCGAGTTCAATTGGTGATTTTGTTTCAATCCATAAACGAGCTCCACAAGATAGTTGATTTTGTGGATCATATACCAATTCAGAATCCCCTTTTATCTTCATCCTTGAGGCTCTAATAGAGCCATTGCTTGTTTGTATGGTTATTGGAGGCTTAGGCTTGCCAGGATTTTTCCTATTGTGGGCAATCATTGCTTGATTCACATGGATGATTTTTCTTTTACCTGGCTTAACAGCAGGGTTTTTTCTTAGTGAACAACTCCTGTAAACAGCATATTTTCCATCTGCGTGTTTAATCACTCTTGCATTCATACCTAATTTTCTGTGCCTTACTGCAATTCTATTTGCATCCACTTTCATAAGGCTGTGATCGGATAAAACATGGTTCCGATTACCTATTTTTCTTACAACCCTCACCATTCTTCTTCTCTCCATCTATATGAACGCCATGTCATAGGGTCGCGTTTGGACCCATCTTTATTTCGCCCTGCATTGTTTTTTGAATAGGTTGCATGGAATAACAGTAGAATGGTGGCCGATGTGAGAAGAGTTATGAAATCGAGAAAGATGAAATACTGCCCCAGGCTTAGACTGCTATTGATGTTTTGATATACAGATAAATACCAATTAGCAAACCCATAATGAGAGAATAAAATTATGATTCCAATGAACCATCCCAAATGATCTCCTATTCCATCTTTTGCATCCCCTTCGTCTGCTTTACCCCATCTTTGCACGTTTCCAAATAAAAGAACAGCCAATGATAGTAGCCCCAGGGTTGTTAAAGCAACTGTGACTTCATATGTGTCTAACCATGGTGAATCCGATATATCATCCCCACAAGTCAAAGGGGATTCTGTATTAATTTGATTTCCCACTTTACAGTTAGTTTCTTTTCCAAGTAGTGTTGATCCAAGAAAAGAACCTATGTTTTTGTGTTGCTTTTCTTCGCCGTTATCAATGTAAACGTAATTTTGAATTGTGTTTTCACCGCCTTCCCAAGTTTCTATCGCAGAAGTCGATAAATCTTCCATTTCAATCAAATGATAAGATGTGCTCAATAGTAAAGAAAATACTAAAGATAGACCAATAAATTCTCGGAATGAAAAATAGTTTGACCTCCATGTAAAATACAGATATAGGGCAAAAATAGCCCCCATTGTGACTTGAACCAAGAAGGTATCATCCATCACCGATCACCTGTGAAGAAAAGGCCATATTCGTCACGGCCTGGGTCATATTTGGCATCTGCAACCTTAACCTCTTTCGTGATTATGGTTCTGCCTTGATCGGATGGAGCACTAAATATTTCTACATCTTGGCCATTGATATTTAACGCTCTTAATTGCTTCAACGCAACCTCATAAGAGGGTAAAAATGTTGTAATTGGAGTTCCAAGACTGTCCTTAAGTCGGTATTGGTTTGACAGCATAATGTCGAGAACTTGTTCTGGTGAAGCTCCTTGTTTCCTTGCTATTTCTGCGCTAACCACTTGTGCTTGAGAATTCAAACCTTCGAAGTCGACGTTCAAGAATTCTGCTCTTTCTTGATTTGTTTGCTTTACGTTTACTCTTTGTGGCAAAATCCAATTTCTAAGGACCGTTGGATCAACGTCGCCAGGTTCGAATTCTCTCCCATCTAAGAAATACCTGTAATCTCCAGAGGTTAATCTGTAATTATCATCAGTTCGGTCAATGTCATAACCCGCCCAAGCACCGCTTTCATCAATTGTTATTCTTGAGTCAATTACTGCAATTCCTGGTGCAAATCTATCATAATCCATGTAATTAGACTTGCTATAATTGTCTTGCCTCGATGTGTTTTTGGCTACATCGTATGCACCCCTTAACGCCCTTGCTAAATCTACTTCTGAATCTTCATCATAAAATGCACCAGTAATGATAACCCCCATTGAATCAACAACAAGGAATGCTGGCTTCGTATCGAAATTCCCTCCCAAACCGCCTCTTGCTCCAAGTGGTCTAAAGGACCAATAGCCAGGGGGCAGACCTTCGGGAACTTCTGGTTGGAAATTCCCAAGACTTGGGTTTTGTTCTCTTGAAGACAATAACTGATCGGTAGAGAATTCTTTATCTCCAAAAACAACAGTATCGCTACCCTCTTCGGAGAATAGTGATTCTCTGAAAGCCTCGAAAACGATAGAATCTAATTCTGCATCAAGACCAATTCCACTCTTTGATTCTGCATTTTCGTCTGTCAAAAGACGTAGACCCTTATTGATTTCTGCCCTTGTCTCCCCAATGTTTTCTGGCAGAAGCATTCCACCACTTGCAATTTCATTATCGAACCAATTATCAAGAGCCCCATAAAGTTCATCATCATTTTGTTCTGCAACGCCATCGTCAATTCCAAGCAGTTCGTAAATATCAATTTCAGATACATCTTTATTCGAACCATCCTCCATTACCATCATGTCAAATCCTAATCCGCCTGCTTCGATTTGTTGGTCAGAAGTCATTGGTAAAGCCCTTTCAAAGCCCATGTCCTGTGCCATATCTGTATCTGCAAATAAATCGTCAATCAAAGACCCTATCTTGAACCCTGCTTGAACGTCAAGTGCTTTTTGTTGAACTTGGGTTTGTGGATCTGTCAAGGTCACAAGATTATTGTATGCATCTTGACCTGCTAAAATTCTCAAATTTTGCCTCCAATCCAGGCCCGTATTATAGCCGTCTTGTTGAGACAGCCAATCTCGAAGCTCTACTTGGTCTATTCCAAAAGTTGCATCTTCGAATTCTCTCCAGGGAACTCTAATTCTATTGTAAGATCTATCAAGAGTAAGTGTTCTTGGAATTGGGGGTGATTTCCTATTCAAATTTCTTTGGCTTTTCCCAACGTAAAGACCATATCCATTAAGAGATTTCAACGGAACTACTCTTACATTATATCTGCCAGGAGATTTTCTAACTGTCTCTGCTATTTCTTTTGCTTTAGATCGGTTTGAAACAAGGGTTGTCAAACCGTATTTTCTGCCTTCAAAGTTTCTTATTCCGCTTATTCTTCTCATTCAATCACCTACAAAATTAATGTGTTCACATAAATGCTCCAAGCCAAAAGGCTTTTTGAAATCAATGATAGCCAAATATAGTATCTTTCGCCATCAAGATATGTAGAATTAGATGCAGATGTTAATTGATACGCATGATTCAATCCGAATATGTTGAATAATGCAAATTGTGTTAAGATGATGAACCATACAAAAGAGGGTATTTCAGTTAGTGGTAAACCAAGTTGACCTAAATTCAAAAATAACGCCCCATAAAGGGCAATCCATGCCCCAAGGCCCATGATGCAACCAAAGATGAAGGGAGTCCAGTCTGTCTTATCCCTGTCTCTTGGATTCATTAATTCAGAAACCCAACCGAACAATATCATCCCGATGTTCGCAAATGCAACACCGATCAATGAAGAAAATGTTGTCAATCCAGAAAGCAACATGATAATTAAAATCATTAGTGTGGATGAAAGTGCATACTCAATCCATCTAAATGCGTTCCTGTTTTGCTGGAGTTGTGATGCATATGCCCCAACAAATCCTCCAGAAATGGTCAAAAAGTGAAATAATGCAGACAGCAGGGAAAAGCCAGCAACCCAATACGCAAGCTGTGCGTCAAAGTTGTTAATCACAAATCGTTCGCATGGTTCGACTTCTGCCGTAGTGCATCCTGGTGGGCCAGCAGAAAAGGTCGAGGTTATTTGGATGATGAAGTCTGTATTTGCAAATATGATCATGGATATTCCAGCAATCAAATGAACTAATCCAACAATTAATGAGAACCTTTTGATTTTAGCAAATTCTATTTCGAACTCGTTATTTCTTGCCTCGATTGCCATTTTGTTAGCAACGGAATTAGGAACAGAGCGTATTCTTTTTGTAGACTCGTCGTTCAACATTCGATTGTATTTGTTTTTTCTATGTTTCCTTTTTCCACCTTTTATTGGGTTATTTTGTTGTCTTTGTGGCCCGATTAAAACAGAAGAACCTTTTGATCCTTTCACTACTCTTGCCAATTTGCCATTTACTCGAACCTTTTCTGCAATTGTGTTCGCATCTTTTGAATTAAGGGGTTCTGTGGCTGGCTGGAATTTGGATTTGCCCAAACGAGTATCATACGTTCGCTCTCCGACCATGTGTTGTTCTCACCGCAATCGGTTTTGAATACAACGGATGGTGGAATGGTATATGCACACTTTCTTAGGGTGTTTAAGTAGGCCAAATAAACAGTGTTAACGGTTCATTCTCCTTCTTGGGTCGTTGATTCTCTCTCCAACTCTACGGGAGGCTTTGTAAGCCTCTCGACCCGAACTGTTGCGGTTTAGTGCCATTTTGGTTTGATAACGAGTTCCAAATCTATCAATATGATCATAAATCTCTCTTCCAAATTGATTCCTGTTATCGGCAATCATCTCTTTTGATGCTCTACGATTTCTATGCAACATTGGTAAATTGCCGTTGGTTTGAATTGAAAATCCTCTTTTGTTGCCATATTTTGGCCTTAGCCTCACAACAGAGTTGCCGTTGCGATCCATTCCAATTCCAACCATTTTCAAATCTGTTCCTGGCACATCAATTCCTACGCCAAAGGTTCGATTTCTTGGCGACTTGCGGTTGTAAGCGTTTCTGTTCATGGTATTGCGAAGATAACATTACAATTAAAACCATCCATTTCAATGTGGTAATGTGTTAGTTTAATCATCATCATCATCCCAATCATAATCATCATCATCATCATCATCGTAATCATCTGAAAATAATGTTTCAGAACTTTTTACTTGGCCAGCATAGACTCCACCCCAACCGTAATCGTTGTATTCGCTCTGGTGCTTTCCTTGGGATATTTCTTTTATGACCTCTAATATTTCATCATCGAGATTATCCGCAATACTTGTTTCCAACCAATCTTTGATTGTTTTTGCATCATTAACTGATATTGAGGTTTTGATTTGGTCCATGCCCCCTGTGCGGATAATGTATTCTCGAACATCCCCATCGAAATCCATCAACATTTCGGCAGGCGTGATAACGTCGCCACCGCCCATATCCAATGAAGAACCCTCTCCAAAGACCGATCCCCTAAAAATTAGTTTTTGAATACCTGCTTTTTCACTCATTAATTTCAAATCATAGTCTGCATAATCTGGCAACATCTGATCGGCCAAATCATCCATGTAATCCATAGATGTGAAACCAGTATCTTCATCAACAGAAACGTCACCTAATGGTGGCCTGTAAAATCCAAGTAAATCATTTTCTTTGAATATCGCAACATCTGTTCCAACTGCAATTATGTTGTCTTCATATTCTGCCTGCAATTCGTTCAGTTCTTCGCCCTCTCTTTCTTCTGCCATATCTAAATGCCCATCAAGATACCAGTCAAGGGCAGAAATATCTCTCTTAACTCCTTCGTTATTCATGGTATTGGGCTCTAATAGATCTAATGAATTTACAGACCATCCCGAACCCAAATTTGCGAAAAAGAACATTTCTGCTGGATTTTTGGGTATTTTTCCATCCCTGTAATCCATTATATCTTTTTGAGCTTGTCTTACTGCCCCAGTAGTATAACGCCAGCCAATTATTTCGCCATCTAATGTGTTGTAATTACCATCATTTTCATGCCTCCCACTTCCATCCATGTCTAATAATTTCAATGTATTTACAGGAATTGCATAAATTCCTTTTCCATCAAAGTAATCTTTACCCAATTCGCCTTCTTTGATGATTTGTAAAAAGTTCTCTGCCTCGCCAAATCGACCATCTCCTAATTTTAGATCTTTAGAAAGAAGTTCTTTTGCTTCTTCTCTTAAGTTGTTTTGAAGATTAAAAATCTCTTCGATTTCTTCTTGTTTGAAGTATTTTGCTTCTTTAGGAGATTTAACCTTAGCCCAAAAATCACCAAATGGTGCTTCTGAATCGTCATTATAATAACCGTAATCTCCACTAAAATAATTAGACATTTGAGTAAACGATCCCCAATTTCTAACTCCCGTAGCAAGATTAACTGCGTCTTTAGGGCTTAACGTCAAAAGCCAATTTGACAATAGGTTTCTGTCGATTTTCTCACCGTCGATGATTTCATCTGCTGGAAAACCTGGTGCCTTATCCATTATGTATTCTGAAACGTCTGAAATGTAATATCCATATGTTCCAGCGTTTTCATACGCTGTAAAAATGTCGCTTTCTATGTCGGAAATGAATGTTCTTCCAGTTGCAAACAGTTGTGCGGTTTGTAAAGAAAGTTCTGGTGCCTGGTTGTATACTTCGTTTAATGTTCTTGGCACCATCGGGTTGATTTTTGCACCGCCTTCGCCCCAGCCATAATCAGAACCTTGTTCCTTTTTGCTAAGAATTTCATCTAACTTTTCCCTGGATGGCATTTTTTTGGAATATTTCCGAATACTTGATGTGTATATTCGATAGCCTCTTTTCGCTGGTATAATTCTTGTATTTCTGCCAGCGTTTCTAAGTAATCCAGCAATTTGATTTGCCGTTTTATTTGTGAATGTGATTGGGGAGCCGTTGTATTTGGTTCCATTTATGGTTCTAAAATATGATCTTGGCTTTATTGAACCTTCGAGATTAAATCGGTTCTTGTAATCATTGAAGCTCTTTTGTAGATTGGGTTTGTTCCAAAGTATGTGTTTAGACAATGAGCCTGCTGTTGTTGGATCGTTCCAGTTTTCCCTCGTTTGGTGCCTTTGCAAATACAAGTTCTTTCTCTTTGGGTCTTTGTGAATAGTGTAATCTTCATATCCCTTTCCGCCAAAATGTGTTGTTTTTGTTTTCCCATTTTGGCCAGTAAAACGAGCAACATATTTTTTACCCTTTATTCGAGATTTTCTAACGTTTACTTTTCTTGGTTTCACAAAGTCCACCCCTCGAAATAATCATCTTCTATATCATCCCTTGAACCGCCAAATTCATCTGGCCCAGGTAATGATGAACGTAATTTTCCATCGGGAAAACGCCTGATGTTCAAGGAATTAGTAATGTTTTGTTGATCTGTTTGGGAAGTCAATGCCTTATTTGCAAAATCTTCTCCGTATTCTTTTACAATAGACAATTCAATGTTCTTTTCAGGAACTACGGTTTGAAGTCCTTTTTGATTTGAAGTCAATACGAGTTCGCCCCTCAAGCTCGCAACTGATGAGATTTCGTCTAAAAATCGTTCTGCCCCATCCCTATTAGCAAAAGCCATCAATGGGGCTTCATCCCATCCACCATCGGCCAATTTCCATGAAACAACTACGTGGTGCCTTGCTCTTTTGGTTGAAATATCAAATCTACCTGGCCCTGTTCGACCTTCTACGCCCCACCCCATAGTAGATGCTTGAACCCCTGTTCTTTTTGGTGTAGTATATTGAGTTGCAAATGCCCCATTGTTATCTCCTGGTAATTGGTTGATTATTACTGGCTCTTTTTCTTCTGCCACCTGCAAAGCCTTGTAATAAATATATTCTCTTTTTTCTTCTGGAGTCATGCCCTCCATTTCTTGCGAAAGCATAGAGTAAACCTCTTCTCCACCTGCAAATTCATTCCTTAAAATCTCGGCCAAAACCATTTCTTGATCGGTTGCGTTATATTCCCCAGTGAACATCATATCATACCTGCTTCTGCCTTGCTTTTGATAACTGCCTAAAGCATCATTTGGGTTCCCCCCTACATTTAACGTTGGAACACTTTGAAATCCGCCCATGTTGAAAGGCGAATTGCTTGTTGCAGAATCGTAGCGATCTTCCTCTGCTTCTTGCAACCAGGCTTTTCGAGCTCTTTCTTTTGTTTCATAGTTGTATTTTCGCCCAACATAAACGCCAGAACCGCCTGCCCAGTTGATAACCCTCGCATTATATCCTCTATCTCTTACAAGTTGTGCGTATTTATTTGCAAAGGATTTAGACCTGGCTTTATTGATAGGTCGGCCATTGTTATCATGTTTGAAAGAGTTGGCTAAGTAATACGGCCTTTTATTGAAAAATCTAAGGTTTTTATTCATTTTACTCACCCCTCTTTTCAACAGTTACGCCATCAAAATCGACTGGATCTATTCCTTTGCTAACTAACATACGATCTATTTCATCCAAAACATATTCGTTTGCATTTTCTACTTTATTTTGAGCTCGCAAATATCTGTTCTCATCCAATTTTATTAATTGTTCATCTATTGCTTCTTGAGAACCGCCTTTTAATGCTGTTCGAAAACGACTGTTAAATCCTGCATCTGCTGGCGTGACTCCCTCGTTTTTCCTGTATTCATTAGGCAAGCCCAATGAGTAGAAGTCAAGAAGTCTGTAAACATAATCGTCTGAAAAAAATGCGAAATTCGCTTCTCCAAAATCTTGTTCGGATGCCCAATTTGTCAAATCGGGTTCTGCCTTTTCCCTCCACATTTCTATCTCGGAACCCCAATTTCCCGATTCTGCATATCTTCTAAATGCTTCCATGCTCTCTTCTTGAACATCTTTTTGGATTACTGCGCCTGGGCCTGCTGTTTTGGCTGGAACTATCAAATCAGAATAATCTCCCCAATCATTAGAACCTAAAGCCTTGATTCGTTTGGTCGTATAATCCTCCCAAAATCCTGTATCTTGAGCAGTTAATACGTCGCTTCGAATACCCTTTACAGAAGGATGATTTTTCTGGTTATCTCCAATAAATAGGTGCCTGTTTATCTTCAAAACATTTCCTTTACCTATCTGCCCTTCTTCGCCTTTGATTGGTCGGAATACGTTTCTTTGTTCCCCTCTTGCAATCCATTCAACATCAGAATCTAAGAGCTCTGTTAATTTATTCGCATAATCAATTGTTTCATTGAAGCGATCCTCCCCATCTATATCGTCATTGTTTTGGATCATATCATCAAGATTAACTATTCTATTGTCTGCTCTTTTTCGTCTAATGCTTCTTTCTGGTTCGAGCGCAGGGTTGAGTTGGCTAAATGGGTCTTGTGTATCTCTAATGGATAGAACGTATTTCCAATTGATTGAATCAAGCAAATCGTTATCTCTTAGGTTTTCAACAACCAGTTCGTTAATTATTGATGAATCTAAATCCCTTGTATCATAAAATTCGATTGCCCCTTTCAGTTGATAGAATAACTTTGACAATTTTTTCGAATCTTCAAGATTGATTAAATCGGATTCTTGTTTGTTTTGTAAATTCCTATTTTTATTCAAAGCCTTGCCTATTTCATTCATCCAATTGAGATATTGGCTATTTGTCTCATAAAATATCTCTTTTGGCTTCCATAATGGAACATCGGGATCGTAGCCTTGTTCAACATATCCAAGCAGTTCGCTACCGTCAATGCCTCCTTTTCCATCTAATAACATTTGAACCATGTCTTCGTTAAGTGGGCTATACAGCCCTTCGCCTTTGTTATTCATAAAAGAAAATTGATTGAACGATCCTGCGCTTTGTCTTACTTTGAAATTAATTGCGTCAAAATCGCCAGGGGCTAAGGTAAGTGCGTTTTGTAGATCTTTAACAAGTTCTGATTTGTATTTCCCATCAACATACTCGTCGTTAATTCCAAATCTCTCTATGATCGGTTTGTCTATATCCGACAAACCTTCACGCGAAATTTCATCATACATATCATCGAGAATTTCTTCTCTTTCTGTTTCCGACATTCCGATGAACCCATTATTCCATTCAATCATTTCCATGAATTCTTGTTCAACCATCTCTTTCTTATCCCACATTTCATCGGTAATTTCATCACGATTTTTGGCTAACCTTTTTTTGCGATTATACGTTTGATTGCCCTCGCCTGGTCCAGTTGGCATATCTTCTCTAAAACGCTTTGATTCTTCGAATAATGATTGTATTGCTTCTGTTGCGGATTCTCCGCCGATTGCTTTTATGTTGTTAAAGAGGTTAAGGTTTGGATCATAGCCATCAAGTGTCATAATCCATTCATCTACTTCTTCGACAGCAGGGCCTAACAATTTCCACTCTGGCACATATCCAACAAAGGGCAAACCGATCTCATTTTGGGAAATAGGTTTTGTTCCTGTAAAGCCGTCTGCTTTTCTTTTACCCTGGGCAATCTGCAACATGGTTTCTAAGAATTGGCTTTGTTGTGAATTATCGTTGATTGTAATTTTGATTTTATCCCAATTCTTGGAGCCTAACATTCGATTTGCGTTATTTTCCAACGATTCTTTGTAATCATAATCAACGTATGATTTAAGCCGTTCTTCTAACCAACCTTCGATACCTTCTGCCTGTAAGTTTACTTGGCCAGACGTTATTGTTTTTGTAAATTGATTTTTTTCCCTTCTTGTCATATTTCGGTCAAATTTTACTTTTCCTGTGAAAGAAACGGTTGGTGGAGAGTATTCTGGATCAATAAACATTTTTGCTTTTTCGCCCAAAGTTTTGATGATCCATGTTTTCTGTTCGTCGTCAAAAACAATAACAGGTTCACTAATCAAAACATCTCCATCATCGAGTTGCCGTATATCGAAAAATTTCTTTTGTGTTGAAGCGTTTTTTGGCATTGGTTGTTGACCCATCACACCGCCAAAGGATAGGTCGTGAATTAGAGCTTCTTTTCCTCGAAGTCTTTGTGGTATGTTCTTAGAATTAGAGTATTGAATAGGATAACCGTTGAAGTTCATCAAAGGGGGCGTTTTATTTCCCCTGTATGCAGTTCCAAGGGTGCTTAAACCAACTTTAGGCTCTGGACCCCTTCCATCAATAAATCCCCTCCTGGCATAATACAAACGGGGGTTTCCAACATATACGTTGAAACCTCTTTGATTTGGTATCACCCTGGCATTTAATCCCATGTTGCGATATTTCTTTGCTATATTGACAGCAGAGCCTTTTGATTTTACTGTTGGTTTGTTTGGGTCTTTGGCAAGCCTACGCATGATTTTCCCAGAGAATCTGCGGTTCTGTTTATACATTGACACCACCTTTGAACTTAGACCAACCTGGGAAATTATCTTTTTCTTTTTTCCTACGATCTCTTGCCTCTTTTTCTTGGTTTTCCATGTAAGAAGCAAATGTTCCATCATTAAAGGAAAAATATAGCGGATCATCGTTGGAATAAACAACGTATAATTTTGCACCACCGAGATTTTCAACAGAAGGTTTCTTTCTGCCTGTGAAAATGTCAAACAATCTGTTTAATTTTTGTCTTTTTTCACCTGTTTGATAGGTTGCCCCAATAGGATCTGTTTTGATAGAATCGAGTAATCTTGCAATAGCAACTTTAGATTCCGCAACTGTAAAAGTGGATAGAAGGTTTGCAAGCTCTTTCCCCTCTACAACTCTTGCATCGTTTATTGATGCCCAAAAGTTGGTTTTTGTTTTGTCAATTTTGTTTGGGAATTCTGCCAATCCGTTTTGCGATAAAGTTGTTGAACCTCTTTTTTTCACAAGGTTTGCTATAACTGATGCTTGAATTGTATTTGGTTCGTAAACAATAGGTTCAATCGGCGGTTCTTTTACAAATTTGGGTTTAATCGGTTCTATTCCCGTTTCTTTGCCCCAATCGAAACCCGATAATGTGGTTTCTATGTTGTCAAATCGGCCTTTCTTTCTGCCAACTACTACTGGCGGCTCGAATACAGGCATTTTGGGGTTATTAGAAGGGGGAATTTGAATCATGGGCATACCAGGGGTTTGTTGACCTATGTAGATTGCAGTCCAGCCAGAACCGTTTACAATCCTTGCGTAAAGTCCGTTTTGCCTTAGAATTCTTGCTTTCCTTCTCGCCATTGACTCTCTTTCTTCTGCTGTGATCTGCTTGTCGATTGTTCCAGCAAACACTTCTGAAAGTGTAAAATCTCTTTGATTGAATCGCCTTGTCTGTCCTGGGCCTCTCATTTCTTTTTCCTCCTTGTCATAACCCATTCTCTCGGCGGTTCATTTTTCCATTTAGGGGGTTGCACAACTGTTTCTACGTCATAATTTCCAGATTTTATCCTTTTTTCTAATTTCCTATATTCTTGAGAGCTCATTTGATTCAATGGTTTGCCACCTGTTTTTGTGAAACCTTTGCTGGCCAATTTATTTGACCTTTTTTGGTATCTTCTGTTAAATGACCTTACCTTTCTGCTGTCGATTCTGGTCTTGCCTTTTCTGCCTGGGTTATATTGAATTGGTTTGCTAATCCTCACTGGATTAACCTTTTTCCTTCTAAACAACCCCATGAAAAAGCCTCAAAATTCGCTGTATGTTATCTCTGCAACATCATCATAGAATTCATCTAAGCGATCAATACCAGTTTTAATGTTCCCTGCATTTGCGGCTAATGAAATCGAGGTGATGAATGTAATGATCAGTAGAATGATGTAGAAAGCGAAAGGCATATCCAATAATGGATAATCGCTTGAATCCATATTCAACACCCCATAAAGCAGATAAAGGAATAATCCAATTTGAGTAAACAGTTGAGCAATAAGCCCAATCCTCGAAGCAGATAAAGTTGAACCAATTATAATTCCGCCCCAACCAACATATCTAATGATTGATTCTGCATCTCCAGAAAGTTCCCCTGTGGAAACAAGATAACTTAACCCAACACCAACGCTCAATAGACCAACTGACAAAGCCAAGCCTCGACGTTCTGTGAACCAGGCTAAAGCTCCAATAGCAAAACCGATTAAGATAATTGCTAATGTGATTACGCTGTCGAATATTGCTGTAAAAGCATTTTCTGTTTGGTCAACAAAAACATTTCCACCGCCACCGCTACCATCTTCACAAACGCCATAATAAGCAGTTGGAGGATTAGGTGCATTTCCATCTGGGCAAGTCTCTAATGCGGTAAATGTATGTGTCGTGAACGCAGACGTTGTGTATGCTTGGCCAGAATTCATCGAATTTCCAATTTGTGCTGTGCATAAGAACTTGTAAGTTCCTTCTGCGAGAGTTGGTTCAAGTATTACTTCGTTAGCAGAAACGCTTGGAGTTGCATACTTGACCTTGAATTGGTTGCTAAGTTCATAGGACCAACCATGAGAGTTTCGAGAATTTGCCCCATTGTCTTCATCGAAATGGCCATAAGGCATATATCGGCCTGTTGCGCCTGTTCCTGATGGATCAAGGTATGAGCCAATTGGATTTGTAATATCTGAATAATGAATCCCAGTGGTGTTTATGTTTTGATTTCCCGATACTTGTTGCAAGGCACTATCCGCAATCCAAACGTAAAGTGAAGCCTGCATGATCGGTAAAACATTGCCAATTCGTGGCCCGTTCCAATTACATTGTAATGCTACGTTCCTAAAATTATCAGTTTGAATGAAGTGATTACTCATTGCCTGGGTATTGTTTATTGTCGTAATCTGTTTTGAAAGTAGGTAATCTTCGACGTTGGCATCATAGAGTTCACTAACATCACCAGTTCCGTTTTCTGCCGTCAATAAATGGCCATTTGTGGGTCTATAAATCCCATCGAAATTTTGAGAGATTGTTGTTTCAAGCCGACCTACAAACGCAACATCTGCGATTAAATCTATTCCATCATCTTCGCAATCATCGAAAGGATCTTCACCATCCAAACCATCTCCGTCTTGATCTATTCCGTCGACAGACCAATCTTCATCAATAAGCCCATCACCATCATTGTCCTCCCAGCCCCAAATTCCTATGTCTCGTTGGGAGGTTGTGCATTCGAGATTACCTCCATTATTGGTTTCGTTTTGACCGCTACCCCCAGGAGGTAATATACCATAATTGTAGTATGGGCATCCAAATGAATCTACTGGAGGTTTGGGGTTCGAATTTAGATAGATTGTATGGTTGGTAATTGTATACCAGGGCCAATCGTCGTAATATCCGTTAGAATATCCGTTTTGCAAATCGCAACGATCCATAATGTCTGCTACACTGTCGCCATCATAGTCATTGTAGCCACCGTAAGGGGGTAAAGGTGTTGTTGATTCACAACCATTTTCATCAACTGTTGCACCAGCAGGAGTTCCTGGGCAATCATCATTATCATCTGAAACCCCGTCTAAATCACTATCTACTGGCTCTACGTGGGGGGCAGAAGCAAATTTCAAAGTAATCATAGGCTCTGATGAGTCTGGTGAAATCAAATTTAGACCACACCAAAAACCTTGATCGGGGTTTTGTCCGAGTTGTGAACCGCTTGCTGGCCTATCGCTTAGACATGGAGTATCACCTATGTATTCGCTAAATGGAACTCCATCGCCATAGTTCCAGTCTGCTCCATTTTCATCGAGACAGAATGAAGACCTATCGGATTGTGGCCAAAGGTAAGGTGTGGAACCTTGCCCGATTAACTGATTAGGGTTGTAAAGTTGCCAGTCTCCTGCGTTTCCATCAAATTCATCTGTCGCAGTAGACCAATCTCCCCAGCATACAGCTTCGTTTGGCCCAGTTATTCCTCTAATATCGACCATCATAGTGAATCCAATGGTTGTGTCTGTTGAACTTTCTAACCAACCATTCTGCACTAATTGAGTAGTGGTTGAACGTTGTGCATAACCAAATTCACTCCAGTAAACACCAGGATCGTTATTGTCGATTGCAATGTTTAGAACTGATTGGCCTTTCACGCTATTATGTTGAAGAAGTTGGTTTTGATCTGGCTCAATTGCTAATCCAGAAGCATTATTTCTTGCAATACCTGTGTTTGAAATTGGATCATAACAGAAATCTGCTAAATCGCTTCCCAACCTTACAGTCTGCAAGTGATAATCTCCTAAAGCGGAACGTGGCTTAAATGACCCGTCTGATTGGATTGAACCAACGCTTGAATCATACATTCCTGTTGGGTTGCCAGAATTATCATAGCCTGATGTGTCTGGATATGCGTTAATATCCCAAAAATCGTATTGGTGGTTGAAAGATGAGTCATACGTTCCATCCAAATATGCTTCATTGTATGCTCCAGGTGCGCGATAGCCCGTATAGACTGGTTCGACCCCAATTCTTTCAAGCTCTCTATCGTCAATGTTTTCTCCATCCTCTGTTCGTTCTCCGTGAAATGGATTGACTTTCATATCTGCTCCACGGTTAAAGACTCCAGTTGAGGACATATATGGATGCCCCCAATAATCGGCATCGTCTTTATCCATGCTCCAGTATTCGGGTCCATCAGTATGTCCGTCGTGACCAGAATCGGAGTTAAGTGAAAAGTCATTGTTCGAAGAACCTATTTCTTCATACCAGTATTCATCAGGCCCCCAATCTCCATCTGGTGCTATTTCCCAATTAATGTTCGAATAATCACCAGGATTCACGTTGTCGTATGGTGTGGCTTGGCCAGCATATGTTCCGCTACCCCCCATGCCCATACCAGTAGGGGAATATGGGAAACCATAAGTTGCATGACCATACCAGTTATCAAAATCGAATTGGGGAACCATGTAGACATCGAGATAGCCGTTAAAGCAATTTTCATACCAACCGCCTTCACCACCAACTAAATCTCCCAAACCAGAATAACTTCCAGCAGATGAACCAATTGGGGCATATCCCAATGCTTGTAGTCCGATTTCTATTGACCCTTGATCCCAACCGCCAGCAGAAGAATCCGCCATGAAAGCACTTTTTGAAATTTCCATATCATAAACCAATCCATCGAAATCAGAAGTTGAGTCGATTAGCGGTAAAGAAGCAAGACCAGAATCGGCAGGCATATTCCAATGGCCACCTATCCCAAACCCGAATGAACCCGATCCCATGCCTTGAACTCTGCAACCAGCACTTTCTGTATATCCGCTTCCACACCATCCGTCACCGACTTTCATTTTCCCCCAATCGCCTGTTTTATCAACAAAACCTAAATCATCGTAAAGTGGGCTTGTATACCAGTTATCTTCCTCCCATTGGAAAGCAAAGCCATCACCTGCGCTTTGGCCATAACCGTAGATGTTGCCACCATCTCTATCGACTCCAGCCTTCCAACCAGAAGAATGACCATCAAATACTCCATTCCTAAAATAAGTTAGATTGTTTGCATTTGATGTATAAGCAACTGATGGGTCAAGAACCAGGTAATCTGCTGTGAAATTTGTTGGGTCATTTACATTTACTGTTGAATGATCTACTTCGAAAGAAAGAATTGCAGAATTAGTGTTCGAAGGCCAAAGAACGGTTGTATTAATTTGAGCTCTTGTGTTAATTCCAGTCGACGTATCGAGAAGTTCCGCTTGTGGTGATTGCATCACAAAGTCATGGGGCATAATGCACCATGTTCTTTTATCTGCATCAGTAGATGATTGTTCGCATTTTGAAGTAAAGTAAGACTGATCATAAATGAAACCTATTTCAATATACCTTGAGGTTATCATGTTGCCAGGGGTAAATTCTAACCATTCATTCGAACCGCCATCACGATACATGATTTTACCCCATTCGTCGGTTTCGTTGTATAAAGTTGGAAGTCCAAGCTCTACTACGAGGTTTTTGTCTGTCACATCTGAATGCATAGCCCATAGACCTGCGTTATTTGATTGAACTGCATTGCCAATTTGAACAAAGGAGTTGTGATCGCTTGAAGAACAATTTGCATCTTCGCATAATGGCAAGAATAAATCTTTACCATCCATGAAACAGTTGTAATTTGCGATTTCTTCGCAAGAAGACATTGAAGGAACTACAAAGGCATTGTTGCTAAGAGACTGTGCTTGATATTGTTGGAAGTTACTTTGAGAAATTTTTTCATCATACCAACCCACAAAGCGCAAATCGTTTTCATTAATTGTAATCATGGTGTCGCTCGAAGTTCCACGATCTACTTGACCTGGGCGGTATTCATAATTTTCATAGTTGAAAACAACATTCAATGGATTTAGTATGTTCTGGTTTGAATCTATGCCGATTGACATATGCAAGGGGGATAATTTGCCAGAATCTAAGACATTGTTGGATGAGTCATAAGTCCATTCTTTGTTGGAAATTCCCATTTCCCCATTTGGCCTTTGTCTTTCAACGTCGTTTGAAAAATAAGCAGTAGTTGTCTTTTCTCCATTAACTGGGTTTGCTTCTGACAAACCAGTAATTGCAAATGGAGTTGTTGGATAATACTGTGTGTAAAAACCATTTCCTGTTCCTTCAAATGTGTTAATGGAATTTTTCATGGCACCCTCCCTGGTGTCAACCTGATGGTTTATGTTCGAAGCAAGTGCTGTTGAACTGATCATAACCAGCATCAAAAAAATCGGCATTACATTTTTACCCATAATTGAGGCATCGGGTATGCTCTTATGAAGCAGACGCAATCAAGAAGGATAAATGCACACTTTTTACTAATCAAATCCTGGTATCGGCACCAGTTGCACCAGCCCAATCATACATTGCTCTTGGCTTGAGTCTGCCATCCTTACGATCCTTTCTAAGATCGCCAACATAGACTCTATTCCCAATCACTCTTGCTTGGAAACCGCGAGCTCTAACTTGGTCGGCTCGGATATTTGCAGATTGTGGAGAATCCCATGTAATTATTCTGCCAGAACCCATAGATTCTGCATTAAAGAGTTCTCCATTGATCCTTCGTGGATTTCGAACAGCAAGCATCACTGGCCTATTTTTAACATAAGGCATTCTTTTATCCACTGAAATCACCCGTTGGTTTATTCAGTTCAATAGGTCTTCTACGAGGCTTGTTTGTCCTCGGACAAGAGCGTTTGCAGAACCAACCGCAAGGCCAAGAAGTAGAGTAGTCCAGACGTAGCAAATGAACTCATTCATAGGGAACAAAGGCATAATGTCTGCCCAACTTCCGCCAGTAAAAGCATCATCAAAGAAAGATTGCATAGTGATGGTCAAACCAGAAGCAAATAGTAGTGTAAATCCGACTGCACCCAATGCAGGGCCAACAGCAGATGGAACGATTGCATTACGGTCAAGAACCGATGCAACTGCTACTGCGCTTGTTAGAGACAAACCTGCCAAGAACCCAAAGGTGTTAGCAAGATCGCCAACATCATCGTAAAGGATTGTATCGAGGTTTCCGTCTGCCATAGCGTTAGCAAGCCAACCGCCAAGCAAACCAAGACCGAAAAGAACCAGGAACGATGAGAAGTTTTTGGTGCTCCAAATTCGAAGGCCAAAAATAGGTTCAGAACGCCCTGCCACAAAGATTCCAATTAGGATGCAGGCAAGTCCACCGATAAAGAAAGTCCAATCGGTATTCGTGAAATCCGCAAGAGATTCGTATGGAACTGAACTCACATTGACCCCTCCCTTCGCCATAGACCGCCAATTGACTGTGTAAACAGAATAACTCCGATAAGAGTTCCAAGTCCAGCAATAACGTCATAGACAGGGAAACCAAAGGCAACATCTACAAGAATATCGGATTCGACATTCAATAGACCCGTTAGAGCTGTTGGAACGCCGAGAACAATTAGTGCGATAGATCCAATGAAGTATCTCATGTTTCTTTCTGCCATAGATGTGTTTCCAGAGCCGTAAAGGTATACTGACAAGGCAATAACGAGATAACCAGCAGAACCGACTACCAATGCCCATTCTTCGGTAAGTCCGTCTGCAACGTCATAATAGAAGTGGTGTGAAACCCATGCGTGGATAACACCAACGCCGAATAGAATCATAGCAACTCTATCATCCATAATATTCTTGACCGAGGTTCCCATGATAATCATGTAGATCGCAAGGAAGATGAATGCAAGTGCAATTCCGACAATAACCCAATCATATCCATCGAGTTCATCAAACCATCCATCGTCTTCATCAACGTCGCTTCCGCCACCAGTTGAATAGTCGCCATCTTCTGATGCAGAGAAGAATGTGGTGTAAGTGACCTTAACGTTCTTCGAGGTTTCTGCCCCTACGTCGTATGAAGCATATTCAAATTCGCAGACTGCTTTGTAAGAATCTCCGTTGATGAATACTCCTGTGAAGGAGACAGCAGATGAACCAGCGTTAACTTCTGTGTTGTCAACTGATAGATTTCCTGTGTTAGAAGCGTTAATATCTGCTGGGCCAATAGACCACTTAGAATTGTTTGAGTTCAACACACCATAATGTTTCCATTGTGATTCATTTACTCCTGTGTTTAGAGATGTGTCGACGTTGGTAAAGATGCTAATTGAAGCACTTACCATTTCGGTTCCAGTTGATGCCAAGCCACATTCGATTGTTGAACGTGGAGTAGATGCTGTTGGGGCGAATTGAATGTTTTGTCTCTGGATCATATCCGCAGGTGTTTGGGTTCCGCCAAATGTGATGCCCTGGTTTTCAACAAGTTGCAATGTTCTCCCTTGGATAACATTGTCTGATGGGTTTACACCAGAGTAATACATGACGTATGGAGTAGCAAATGCTGGGTTAGTTGTTCCACTTGTGGTTGCTGTTCGAACGATTCCTGTTGCGTTAGCCAGTGGGTTCGAGCTTGTAGAATCTTTCCAATTGATAGTAGGGCTTGATGATCCTGTTGTTGCGACGGTCATTGCTTGACCCGATGTAGGTGCAGATGCGCCAGCAACGTATTCTTGAACAACGTAGAAGTTGAAGGTTCTTTCTTCAACATCATACCATCCTTGATTGTAGGAGAATAGTAGAGAGTCCTTTGCCATATCCATCAAACCTGTGACTGGAACCTTTGTTGTTGAGATGCCAGAGGTAGATCCTGTGCAGTAATCAGTTTGAGAAGTTCCGACAACATATGATGAGTCAAAGCCAGCAAGGGTTCCCACGTCTTTGTATTCACCAGTTGTTAGGTAAGTCAAAAGATTGTTCTTAGAAAAGGATGCGCTATAATCACTATCGCTCATAATGTAGGTTCGAATCTCTCCATTGAAACAAGAGTCACCGCTTGGGTGGGCAAGGTCGAGAGTTGCAGAATCAAAGCCACCGTAGGATGCCATTGAGTAAAGTGTCTCAAGAGGCATTGTAACTTTCATAACAATTCCGTCTTCGCCATTTGTTGCGTTTCCATCGAATGTTGATACTGAATCGCACTTGGCCAAGAACCAACGTGCATCACACCAGGACATTCCGCCATCTTCCATAACTCCCATTCGTAGACCAGGTTCGCCTGATTCAATTCGAACAGATGGATCGAAAATGGCACCATTTGCGGTTGCGTTAGAAGTATGAGTAGAAGCAATTCCGAATGTCATTTTTACAGTATTGGCTTGCAATCCAATCATTGTAGTGGTGTTGTAAATTTCTGCGGCGTTTTTGATTCCGTCTGCCGACATTTGGCTACCATCATAAGCAGTTGGAGTTGTTAGAATTACTCGGTCTTCTGTGCAATTAACATCTGCACATGAAACGATAATCTCTGTGACTTCATTTGCTCCAACAGTTGAAAGATCGCCAATAATTGTAGAATCAACAGTTACGCTAATGTTGTAGTCGAAGAGGTAATCCACACCAAAGAATTTTCCAGATGAAGCCATTGGAGCCATGACTGCATATCCAAGCGAAGCATCTCCGCCAGCATCACTTGCTCTAACCATCAACATAGTTGCGAGACCAGAATCAATTCCGCCATCTCCAGAAATATCGCAGGTGACAGTTTGTGAGCTTGTCATTGCATTTGCGTCACAACCACCATCTTGCACTTTTGCACCAGTAGTAGTTGATCCAACTCCGTGTGCAGAGGTTCGGTCAATAGTAGAATACCAGTTTTGAGGGGAAATCTTGACCTTTCCATCAAGTGTTCCGTCTGCGTAATTACTCAATTCGATGTATGCATTCGCTCCATCGTTTTCGAATTTGACTTGGTTGTTATGTTCTCCTGTGATTGAATCTGTGAATACTGCGCTATCTCCGACTCCGCCAGTTCCCGCCGTGACCTGCCAACTTTGAGCCATTTCAGAATATGGTGATTGGGTAATTCCAGTTTGAACCATTGTTGGATCAAAGGAAACAGAATTTGTTGAAGTCGCTGTGACTGCATCATATGTCCGAATGGTATCACTCGAATCTTGTTCGGGTGGGGTTGGGTTTCGGTCAATGCCTTGGGTCGATGTTGGGTCTGGCACTTCTGCGATTACAAAAGAAGTCATTAACAAAGAACATAGCATAAGTGCAGTCATCATAAGGGCGGAACGTCGGGTGTTCATGGCCTAATCGCAGTTCGACCCCCTATATCAAACAAACAGGAATAATCTGGGCAATTAGCACACTTTTACAAATCAAAAAAGCCTGTTGATAAAGATGATTGTTTCTTTTTCTTTGTATTTCTTTGTGACCGTTGGCTTTATGAATCGTATGGAACAAGGTTTCATCTAATGAGCGAGCCCAAGACCAACGCAATCCACTTTCCTCCAGAACTGATTTTATTGATTGACAAGACGATGTTAGCCAAAGGTGGATATTCAACCAGGGCAGAATTTGTTAGAGAAGCTGTTAGAAATGCTTGCTTCATTAGACTTAATGGGGGAAATCAAAATGATTGAATATCCTTCTAAGTTGAATAAACACTATGGTTTGAAAAAGCCCAAGGATCGGGTCGAATCTATTTTACGATTGCATGGCCCTTTGACAATGAGGGAAATTTGTGATAGATACAATAAAACCTGGCGTTATGGCATAACAACTGGTCAATTAACTGGTATGTTGTCTCGAAATAAGAAATTTGTTCCAAAGGGAGATACAAAGGTTGTTGGATTAACTGGCAAGGCGTATAATTCAACCATTTGGGGTGTTCCTGCGTGACTGATCCAGAAAGATTTCAACTTGCTGGGTGGAGAACGGAGGCTTCGAATCTAAAGAAAAAGGTTCGAGAGCAAGAAATTCTAATTATAGATTTGAATAAGCAATTGACTATAATTAGAAACCAACAGAGGGAGCGATTTGGCATGATTTTGTTTCCAAGGAACATTGAATTCAGAAGAGAACACCTAATAACACTACATAACGTGATGGAACATATACGTCGTTATGGTAATTTAACACCCAATACTGATTTTACTTCTCTTGGTTTTAACGATCATAGAACCCTTCATAGAACCTGTAATAAATTTGTAGAATTTGGGATATTAACAAAAACAAGAGCAAATCCTACAACTTTTGAATTACTTGAAGAAACAAATTAACTCCTGGGCGATTGGTGTAGAGGATAGCATCTTGGCCTTCTAAGCCGAGGACAGGGGTTCGAATCCCTTATCGCCCGTTTCATATACAGAAAGCCCCCCCTTGCAGGCTACGCCTGCTGGTGAATGGCAGGGGTATAGGTGAAATAAATGGTGAAAAGTAAGGAAAGAAAACAACCCAGGTTTTCGATATTGAAGCGCAGTAAAGCGAAAAAGGCAAATATTTTGCTTTTTTCGGCAATAAATTGTCAAAAGAGGTTTTTTAGATGAATAGGCGTGAAATGAGAAGAACCATATTTACCGTGATCGCAACCTGTTTACCTGGATATAATCCAACGAGGGGAACTAAGAAAACATTAGAAGAAGCCTTAGAAGACGAGTTATTGCTAATTTGTAAATTCAAAACACCGAATAACACTACAAGGAGAAGGTGGCAATTTGCAATCCATGAAGTTCAAATGCAGATGTTCGACAAATACAAGGATGAATAAATGTAATTGTTATTTGAAATATGCCCTCTACGTGAACTTATAACGTCAATCGCTATCCATCTGATATGACCGAGCAATGTGAAGGTGATTGGGAGTCGCACCGATGGGAGATAAACCAATCTGAATCCCTTTTGTTCTGCAATCAATGCGGTTGCGAGATTGCGTATGAACTTCAAAAGTTTCCAATGATTTGCAATCACCAATGGGAGGTTGAAGCGGTTAACGAAGAATCTAATACGGTTTCATTGTATTGTGTGCAATGCCTCAAAGTATCATTTGATGCAAAGGTAAAGTCTTCAACTGCTTGATTTAAGCATCTGAACGCAAAAGAAACCACCACGTTAAAATTAAAAGAAGCATGACTAAAGCACCAACCCATGAAATCGAGCCGTCTTCATTGTTTAATGTAAGATCGGAACCCCCACCACCATTCATGTCTGAATCATTCATGCAATTTCCATCGGGCATCATGTGTTGGCCTTGAGGACAGCTTCCCATAGAACCACTGTTGCTTGTTCCTGTCGAACCTCCAGGGGAATAACTCGAACCTGGGTTTGTAGTTTGCTCATTGCCATTTGCACCCTCGTTATTTACATCTAATGGGTGTGAATCTTCGGCATCTTTTATTCCATCCCCGTCTGTATCGGCCAAGAATGGATCTGTTCCATTTGCATTTTCATCTGCATTTGGAATTCCGTCGTTGTCAATATCTGGATCGCTATTGTCACCAATGCCATCTCCATCAGTATCTACGCTTTCAGTTGATTCGGTTGGAAACGCATCTTCTGTGTTATTTACTCCGTCGCCATCACTATCGTAAACAGGGTTTCCATTCGAATCAACCCCCACGTTACCTATTGCGTCATAAGGTGTGTTGTCTTCTGCGTTTGGAATTCCGTCGTTGTCAATATCTGGATCGCTATTGTCACCAATGCCATCTCCATCCGAATCATGTGTTTCATTGGGATCATTTGGAAATTGATCTGCATTGTCTCCTGTTCCATCTCCATCGGTATCTACGTTTTCATTTGAATCAGTGGGAAAGGCATCGGAATTATCGCCAACTCCATCTCCGTCTGTATCTAC
>TARA_B110000444_G_scaffold260460_1_pt1 | contig 40732 bp, 33 predicted proteins | sample TARA_B110000444 | Tara Oceans TARA_B110000444 (sample SAMEA4398370) | marine metagenome | biome: Polar Biome; feature: [SRF] surface water layer (ENVO:00010504); material: water (ENVO:00002006), including particulate matter (ENVO:01000060) such as... | depth 5 m | reverse complement strand
TCGTCTTCGTCAGCGGATTCTGCTTCGACACCATCGTCTTCAGATTCATCATCATACTCCTCTTCAGAAGTATCAAGATGATCATCTTCATCACCCTCAGAATCATCAGAACGTGCTTCTTCAACATCATCTTCGACTTCTTTCATTGCTTTTGAACGCGCTCTCCAGCCAGGGACAACAGCGAAATGCATTGCGAGTGAACCAAGTAGGGCGACTGTACCAAGCAGTATCATGAGGATACCATCCCAATAAAAGCCAGCAGGCATGGAGGATGATTCTCCTGAAAATGGCGTGAGAGAATTGCTACACTCGCCAATTTGAACATCTTTATCACACGGATAAATATCACCATCATACACCGTTATTCCATTGTCCAGTTGGTGCATCCCATTTACGGATTCGAGAGCTACATTTCCGCCACTGCCATCGACAATAACGCCCAAGCCGTTAAAAATCCACGCCGCAATAAAGAGTCCTATTCCCAAATGTATGAGCGGCCAAACAATGTCATTCCAACGCTTACCCATCATTTGGCGTTGTAGGTCGGTTGGGAATGGCTTGTCTTTCTTAGGGCTGAGGAGGGTGTCTTCGTCGACTGCATCATCAGCATCATCAAGGGACTCAAGTGCAGCTACAAATTCAATAATATCTATCGAACCATCATTGTCATCGTCAGTGTTGGCAAGGAACGATTCAATATCTTTGGATGAAACATCTTCCTCAATGAGGTCCTCAATGGCAGACATAAATTCATCAACCGATACATTTCCATTTCCATCTTTATCGAGAGAATTAAAGAACTTGTTTGGAGAATCTCCAGTTTGGTCCATTGCATCAGAAATCAGTTGTAATATGGATACAGGTTCAAAGCCTTCTTCAAGGTCTTCTTCAAAGTCATCTTCCAAATCCTCATCAAGATCGTCGATAACGTCATCGATATCTTCGATTTCCGAATCATCATCTTCAGATTCATCGTGTTCTTCTTCAGAGCCAATATCTTGGCCTTCAAGTTCTTCATCTTCATCCGAGGAAATTTCTTCATCGCCCTCAATATCGTCTTGATGAGTGTCATCTGCCGGGGCGTCAGAATCTTCTTCTGATTCCTCTTCACTCTCGTTCGAATCCTCAGCTGCCTCGTCTTCAGTGACCTCCTCGACAACTGCAGGTTTGGATTCTTCAGAAATATGTTCGCCGGTAATAGTTTCATGCAATTCAGATAAGTCAATTTGACCATCACCATCTTCGTCAATGGTTTCAATCAACCGCTCTACTTGGGAAGGGGGCAAGTCTGCTAAATTCAGACTTAACAATCCGGATTTCAATTCTGAAGAATCAATTCTTCCGTCTCCATCCTTGTCAAATTTTTGGAAGAGAGTGGGAATTGAAATACCTGTTTCATTAAGCCACTTTCTCAAGACATCAACAACGTCATCAGCAACAAAAATAGTTCCGCAATGTGGGCATTTGGTTGAGTCGAGCGGAACGAGCCCATGGCAAGCACCACATTCACCGAGAGCGTCATCCGATACACCAGAAAAAGAAATGCCACATTCGGGGCAACTTTCTGAATTTAATGGTACAATCGCTCTACAAGAGCCACATTCGGCCATTGCAATTTCTTCATTCGTATCATCAGACATTTCCACACCTACTCTCCCCACCGCATCGTCGGATATAATGATTCATAGACTTTGAACGATGAACACCCATTATGAGGCCGAAGCTATGGGGGGTGGAATCATAAAAAAAGGGCAAATCTATACAACGGAATTTGTTTCTGATGATGAGACTTTAGCATGGGTCGATAAAGAAAGTCAATCTACAGAACAACACATTCTTCTTTTTTCTCGACTACCTCACCGCAGATTGCTCGAACATGTCGACATTAATGCTATTGAAGCATACTGGCTCTCGGAAAGGGTCACGGATGGCGCTATACAACCGGACATAGAAACTCTCTTTTCAATAATTCTTCATCACTTGTCAAATCATAATGGTATTGTGGTTTTAGAAGGGCTTGAATGGCTTGTCACAAAGGATGGAGAAGATGCAACACTCTCATTTGTACGAAAACTCAGGGAGTCGGTTCACAGGACTTCCTGGACCATTGTCATGCCAATACGCGCTCTTGCTTTTGAATCACTTTGGCTAGCACGGCTACGTAGAGAAGCAGCATCTATCGACCTATCTCAGCCAAAAATGGAGGAAGAAGAGGTTGCAGGCAGTGATTCAGTATTTTCAGAAGACACCAGTACCGGTGAAGATACAGTATCGTTTGAAATTCAAGAAGACGGAACTCCGCATCTAGTGATGTTGACTCGTTTGCCGCCTGTAGGTTTCACAGAATCCCTTCTCAGAAAACGAATCCTCCAATGGCGACGGATGGGGCTTGATGTTTCTGAAGTCGAACCGGCACTCCGTATGAGTGAAGAAGAGTCCTATGCGTTATATTCAAGAGTCGAAGAGAAAGTTAGACGAGCTGTTGAATTGGAGCGTCACGTCAATAATTTCATAGACGAACTATCTTCAACTGAAGAAGCAACTGCAAGGTTCCGCATTCGGCAACTCACTGGACTTGACGAGTTAGAACGCCAATTTTTTGAGAACTAGCGTGGCAGTCTGCCTTCTTCTGCTTCTATTCGTGCCAACCATTTACTCTCAAGCAATTCTTTTGCTACGGAGATGATGTCTGAACTTGTGCTTCTGTCACCTTCCAAGGGGGCAACAATAGTCCTCACTCTTTGTTTCAATGCAACAATAAATGGAGACGGTTGAGTCTCATTAAATTCAAGCGCTTCGCACGCCACTACAATCTCACACGCAAGAACTTCAGAGAGCCGGTTTGTTGCTTGTAACAAATTCCAACAAGCCGTAGCACCCATACTCACGTGGTCTTCTTGTCCTGCCGAAGTGGATGTTGAGAATGTGGTCCGCGGTGCTGCGTGCCCATGGAGTTCGGAAAGGGATGCACCTGCAACATATTGGACTATCATTAATCCGGATTCAAGGCCAGAGTCTCTTGCCAAGAACGCAGGTAATTTACTGCGAGCAGGATCCAGCATCTGGTCGATTCTTCTTTCTGAAATGGAAGCCAATTCAAACATTGCTGAAACCATTGAATCTGCAGCCAATGCCAATACTTCTCCATGGAAATTACCCTGTGAAATGACTTCATGTGACCCTGGGTTTGCCAGGTCTGGGAAAATAAGTGGATTGTCAGTCGCACTGTTCAGTTCAATTCTCAAGGTATTTTGCAATGCTGTCAAGCGTTCATGTATTGCTCCGTGAACTTGCGGGGCACATCGAAATGAGTAAGCATCCTGGACTTGGTCGCATTCAGAATGAGAGGACATGATTGGGGAGTTGTCGAGTATTTGGCGTATTCTTTGTGAGACAAGAAGTTGACCGGGATGAGGTCTTGCATCGTGAACACGAGGGTCGGAAGGTTTGACGCTTGCTTTTCGTGCTTCAATTGATGTGCATAATCCAAGGTCTGCATACATCATTAGATTTGCTAATCTTTGTTCCGCTAAAACCAAAAAACTGCACATTTGACTTGTGCCATTAATCAGAGATAAACCGTCTTTTGCACGTAGTTCGAGAGGGATGAGTCCGTGCTTTGACAATTGGTTGGCGGTTGGCTCAACACTCCCGTCCGGGCAAAGCACATGTCCTTCGCCAATGAGGCTCAATGCCATGTGTGAAAGGGGTGCGAGGTCTCCACTTGCACCGAGGCTACCGATACGAGGGATGGCGGGGACGATGTCGAAGTTAAGAAAGTTAACAAGTTGTTTCAAAACATCCGGATGGACTCCCGAATTACCTTTTGCGAGTGAATTTATTCGAACCGTCATCATTGCACGCACGGATTCCTTCGACATGAGTTCTCCAATCGCTGTTGCGTGAGAGCGGACAAGGTTTGTTTGCAATTGTGCCAAGTCTTCGGATGAGATTCTTTCGTGGACAAGTGCTCCAAAGCCGGTATTAATGCCATATACTGTCTCATCGTTGGCTAGGATACGCTCAACAACCGAACGTGCCGCTTCAACTCGCGGATGTGCGTCAGATGAAAGCGCCACTTCTGCATTTCCGAATGCGATTCGATGAACTTCAGCAGAGGTAAGGGTGTGTCCGTCAAGAGAAATAGTCGTCATACAGAGTCCTCCTTGAAGAGACTGTTAAGCAGTTGTTCATCCATGTGGTTTGGTAGAGTCACTTGTAGTAAAGGCTCAGACGCCATGGCTCGTTTAATGGCAAATTCAGCACCACTGTTCCTTGCCCAAGCCCTACGTGCTACACCGTTGTTGACATCCCAATGGAGCATCTTTTGAAGCTTGGCTTCACATTCATCAGTTCCGTCGAGAAGCAACCCGAAACCGCCGTTCATCACTTCACCCCAACCAACGCCACCACCATTGTGGAGACTTACCCAAGTAGCACCACGGAACGCGTCACCAACAAAATTGTGAACTGCCATATCGGCAGTGTGTATTGAACCATCGCGAATATTCGCCGTTTCTCGGTAAGGGCTGTCAGTGCCTGAAACATCATGATGGTCCCGTCCAAGAACAACAGGTGCAGAGATACGACCACTTGCGATTGCTGCATTCATTGCAGATGCAATTTTACGCCGCCCCTCATCATCCGCATAAAGAATTCTAGCCTGGCTTCCTACAACCATTTTGTTGGCTCCTGCGCCACGGATCCAGTGGATGTTGTCGAGCATTTGTTGTTGAATCTCAACTGGTGATTCAGGAAGCATGGATTCCAACACTTCGCATGCAATTTCATCCGTTATTTGCAGGTCCTTTGAATCTCCTGAGCAGCATACCCACCTGTATGGTCCGAAGCCATAATCAAAGCACATAGGCCCCATGATATCTTCGACATAACTTGGATAACGAAATCCACCATCGGGAGACATTACATCTGCTCCGGCTCGCCCAGCTTCCAGTAAAAACGCATTACCATAATCCCAAAAGTACATTCCATTATCAGACATGGTATTGATTGCGGCAGCATGTCTGCGGAGTGTGGAACGAACCTCTTCTGCAAACTTTTCCGGCTCGTCTGATAGCATCTTTGCTGCATTATCATACGTGTGACCCACAGGGAAATAACCGCCTTGGAATGGATTGTGCAAACTGGTCTGGTCACTTCCTAAGTCGACTGAAATATTTCTCACGACCAAGCGCTCCCAAAGTTCAACGATATTGCCGATAAAACCAATCGAGTGGCCGGTCTTGGATTTGGCAGCATCAATCATTTGGTCAATAGCATCATCAATATCATCTGTGACCGTTGAGAGCCAACCTTGTTGATGACGTTTTCGAGCTGCATGGGCATTGGATTCAGCAACAATGCATGAAGCACCTGCAATTACTGCTGCCTTTGCCTGTGCACCTGACATGCCACCGAGGCCTGAAGTAACGAACGTAACTCCTCCAAGACCTTCATCACCTTTGAGTCCGAGATGTGCGCGAGCGGCGTTCAGTAGAGTAATCGTGGTGCCATGAACGATTCCTTGAGGGCCAATATACATGTATGAACCAGCAGTCATCTGCCCATATTGCGTCACGCCAAGAGCATTCATGCGTTCATAATTGTCTTGCGTTGATGCATTCGGTATCATCATTCCATTGGTGACGATGACACGAGGAGAGTCCTGTGACGAGGGGAACAAGCCCAGGGGATGGCCTGAATACATGACGAGTGTTTGAGTGTCTGTCATTTGTGTGAGGTAGGACATTACTAAACGGTATTGAGCCCAATTTTGGAAAACAGAGCCATTGCCTCCATAGGTGATGAGTTCGTGAGGAAACTGGGCAACAGCAGGATCGAGGTTGTTTTGTATCATCAACATAATTGATGCGGCTTGTAGCGAACGGGCGGGATATGCTCCTATTGAGTGGGCCTTCATTTCATAGTCAGTGGGGCGAAACCGCCACATAATGATTCGACCAAAAGAATTCAATTCCTCGAGGAATTCTCCAGCAAGTGATGCATGTTGATGTTCGGGGAAATATCTGAGTGCGTTTTTGAGCGCTAATTGTTTTTCACGTTTGTTGAGTATTTGCCGACGTGGTGGGGCATGGTCAACGCTGTCGTCCCATGGAGGCATAGAGGGAATAATCTCAGGAATACCCTCGCCGATGGACTTGAGGGATAGAGATGAGTCGCCCGACATGTTTGTTCCTTGTAGGCAATGCCCTTGAGTATTCTTATCGAACGACCTCAATTGAGAGTCTCATTACGCTTCTCTGAACGATCCCCAGGTTTCCACAATGTGAATATAAAACCGGATGCAATCATAAGTAAAGCGAATATTTGGAACCCATGCTGGAGTGTGAAATAATCCATTTCAAGAAGGTATCCTGCACTTGCACTTGATGCTGAAAAAGCCAGAGACATAATGAGCATGTCCATTGAAAAAACTCTTCCGCGGATTTCATCCTCAACCCACATTTGAGTCAATATGGTCGACAACACCCAATTGGCACCACTTGCCGAATGGGCTAGCATGACAAAAAATACCGTCAACCATACATTCATTCCAAGAGTTAGGCCAACGAAAAAGTAAAAGAATCCGGAAATCATGACAAGCACCCCAATTAGAGTCGGCCATTTTTCTTGGTCTGTGAGGAATTTACGTGCTAAGATTGGACCAGTACCGGTGCCAATTCCTCTCGCAAAGAAGAACAACCCGAATCCAAGAGCAATACCAAATCCATCAACATTTGACCCTGCTACGACCAAAAACACCCCTGCAAGTCCGCCACCTGCAATGTTCCAAGAGGCCTTAGCAAATACGATTCGAAGGAGACGTGCCTCTTTTGATATGCGTATCCAGCCCTTTTTGATATTTGCATATGCGGTTGAAAGCAAAGGCCCTCGCAGGTCGTTATCAATTGTCTGAGGGATAGTGAGCGGTATTAGCAGTATGGCTCCAAGGAGAAATGTGAAAGCATCGATGATGAATGCGGCATTCGTCCCATACAACTCGACTACAATTCCGCCGAGCATAGCGCCGAGGCACAATGCAGTTGACCACGATGCAGCATCTAAGGCATTGGCAGTCGGTAAATCCTCTTTCGACACAATGTTCGGCAATGCTGCCCTTTCTGCGGTAACATATGCGCCGTGTAGGAGCATCATGAGGCCTGAAAGACCAAGCATCCAAGGTATGTCTTCTGGTCCATCTACGGCAAGAAAACCAAGGGCTAAAAACACTTGAAGGAGATTTGACCAAAGCATGATGTGTTTGCGATTCAATCGATCTGCAAGTAAGCCACTGATTGGTTGAAGTAAAGCAAAGCAGAGCATTCGAACTGTGAACAATATTCCGAGGAGGAATTCGGAATCTGTGTATTTGAAAATGAGGAGAAAGAGTGCAATGGTATTGAACCACTCACCAAGCATTGAAATGACGGATGCCAACCACAACCGTCGAAACTTCGAATTGGATGTGATGAGTTCCCAATATCCTATCTTGGTCATTCTTCTTCATCTCCCTTTGAGAATGATGATTCAGACTCAAGAGACACTTCAATCCATTTTGAGGTGGGGGTATTCGACAATGCAGCAGTTGAATTAAGTGGTACCAAAGAATTCGCCTCAGGGAAATACGTAGCAATATTTTGACGGGGTATTTCGTATGCAATGACAACCCATCCGCTCGAATGTCGTTCTTCACCATGGAAGTGACTGGTAATGGATACAGGGTGTCTGCTTTTCCAACCTCTCTCAACCATATCTAATGCGTTCATCAATACGACCCTCCTGTTGCCACTAATTCCGCGATATCGGTCATGAACATCGTAAATGGTCGTATTATACTGGTCGTGTGAACGAATTGTCATCATCACATATCGGTCATCAGGAACGGAAACATCCGGTAGTTCATGTGTGGTAAAGTGAGCTTTACCGGTTGGGGTGTCAAATGACCTTGAATCACGCGGTGGGTTTGGTAATAAGAATCCATTCTCATTTCTTACGCGTTGGTTGTATTTTTCAAATCCAGTTAGTGATTTTTCCATCAAGTCTCGAATAAGATCGTAGTTACCGGCCATTCCAGCCCAGTCGAGTGGTGAATCATCAAACAAATGTGTTGCGAGGTGAGATACAATCCACGGCTCACTGCGTAAGTGAATGGAAGCTGGTTGTAGCCCACCCCTGGATTGGTGGACAACACCCATTGAATTTTCAACTGTTACAAATTGAATGCCACCCTCTTGCACGTCCTCTTCAGTGCGTCCAAGGCATGGAAGGATAATCGCTTGCTCACCCGTAACTAAATGTGAACGATTTAATTTGGTCGAAACTTGAACTGTTAGGCCGATTTTTCGCAAACCTTTAGCGGTTGCATGAGTGTCTGGTGTGGCTGAAATGAAATTCCCTCCCATGCAGAAGAAAACATCGACTTTACCATCGTTCATGGCTTTAATTGCATTCACAACATCATACCCATGCGTCTTTGGGATAGAAATTTGTAACCCCTTTTCCATGTTTTCAAGGAATGATAGAGGGGGTGCCTCCCATATTCCAACAGTTCGATCACCTTGTACGTTTGAATGGCCGCGGACAGGGCACAAGCCAGCACCAGGTCGCCCGATGTGTCCACCCATGAGAAGGAGATTGACAACTTCTTGAATAACAGAGACACCATTTGGTTGCTGAGTGAGGCCCATTGCCCAGCATGCAATGGTTGCTTTTGATTTTGAAAGGACTTTACCCACTTCAATCATTACTTGGCGGTCTATACCCGAATCCGATTCAAGTATACCCCAATCAATGGATTGTGCCTTTTTAACCATAGAATCAAATCCTATTGTTTGGTTTTGAATGAACTCATGATCGAGCCCACCATTCTCGGAATGAACTTTAATGAAGCCTTTCATTAATGCTGCATCACCACCTATGCGTACTGGAATATGGAAATCGGCTAATTGTGTCGAAGAGAAATCAAGTGTCATGTAATCTTGAGGATGTTTAAATCTTTCAAGACCTGCCTCTGGTAAGGGATTGATATGAATAATCGTAGCTCCCTTTTGTTTGGCGTCACGCAGAGCGGTAAGCATTCGTGGATGATTTGTACCTGGATTCTGCCCAACGACCATGATGACGTTGGCATGGTTAAAGTCTTCAAGATGGACAGTACCTTTGCCAATGCCAATAGTTGACCCTAAGCCTTTTCCACTCGATTCATGGCACATGTTTGAACAGTCTGGTAAATTGTTTGTACCAATGCTACGAACCATTGCTTGATAGAGAAATGCTGCTTCGTTACTGGTGCGGCCTGAAGTATAGAATACCGAGCGGTCCGGGTTCTCCATCGAATTAATTTTCGAGGCGATATGAGTGAAGGCATCATCCCATGAGATGGGTGTATAATGGGAACTTCCTTTCTCGAGAAACATTGGCTGAGTGAGCCGTCCCCGCTTGTTGAGCCAATAATCGCTTTTCTCTGCAAGTTCCTGGACACTGTATTGAGAGAAAAATTCGGGTGTAACTCGACTCTTAGTCGCCTCGTCTGCTACAGCCTTTGCGCCATTTTCACAAAACTCAAACTGGGTTCTATGTGTTGGGTCTGGCCAAGCACAACCAGGGCAATCAAATCCATCCTTTTGGTTCACCATTGTCAGCGTTTTGAAGGTTCGAGTCAAACCCATGTTTTTGATGCCGTGTTTCATGGAAGAAGTGACAGCCGGAATGCCTGCTGCCATCTTTTTTCTCTTCTTCAACTTAAGTGGTAGTTTGTCAAGTGGGGTATCTGCTCTCACCTCATCCCTCATACGCTCACCAGCGTTACGTGACGGGGGGGGTTCTCAAGGGTTGTTGTATAGAGTCGCTCATAGATGGCCAATTCCAACGCAACTCTTTGGTTTCATAAATGAAAATATGCGCATGTTCAAACTGCGTGCAGTATCCGCTGCTAGAGTTGAACAAGCCCCAATACAAACAATTGTCCCGATGCCTGAACGAGCCGCTTTTGCCACAAGGTCCCATCCGCAGCGACCAGACAGAAGGAGCATGGATGATTCGAGCCGTTGCCCTGAAAGTATACTCATCCCAATGCATTTGTCTACAGCATTATGGCGCCCTATGTCTTCTGCAATATGTTGAAGACCACTCTCATGAGTCCACATTGCGGCAGCGTGCATCCCTCCCGTTTCTATGAAACCTATTTGCTGAGTTTTCATTGATTGAAATGCATCATTCAGGAGAGCATGAGTAAATCTCGGGTGCGCTCCACTGAATGCAGGTAATTGAGAAATGAGTTCTTCTAATCCATCTGCATTGCATGCGCCGCATGAAGAGGTAATGATGCGTTCAGCGGATGGGTTTGGTGTGAGAATTTTATCTAAATCCAACAACAGCGAACCTGAGTCGCTCCTTTCAATTGAAACCTTTCCATCACTATGAAGTCCGTAACCCTCAGCCAAGGCGTGGCCAATGAATAATTCAGCAAGGTCGGTAGGGGTTCCCAGCAAACTGGCAATCTTAACCCCGCCAGAATATAAGTGAAGTAAGGTCTCTGACGCAAGTGAATCTGAATCTACTGCTGGAATCCCATTGGAATATCGGTGAATACCAACTCGGCGACTTCGCTCCATGATGAGCGATAAAGCCTCAACTTGAAGTCTCTTCGGAATCATTCGGCCGTTCGATGTCAAAGAATTCGAATTGGAGTTCGACTAATTCTTGACTGCTGGTTGCTTGAGCGTATGCATCCAGTGGTTCTTGATTGAGTTCAAAGAATCTCTCGCCCCATCGAAATGCACCCAATACTTGTTTTGCTTGATCCTGTTCTCCAATCAAATAGAGAACTGTAGCGAGCGCTTCAGCAGTCGAAAGACGGCCAGGCTTGCCCCAATTCACCGGGTTTGCTGCCAGAAGGAGTGGGAGCATTCGCGGTTTGAGCCTTGTCTTTTTCATAACTTGTTCGACACTTTCTTCGATGTGTGCCCAGCTACAATCAAGACCTACCAGTGAGCCACCATTGAGGAGTATGTTATGGTCCTCGGGACCGAATACCTTTCCACAAAGTGGTTCAAGGATTATCCCCCTCTTTGGGACAGTTTGGATTTTTTTGTGAAGACGCATGTCGCCTCGTTTCGAAGCAAGAACGGCCGTGTTTTTTTTGGGATCGTCTTGAGCCAGCCAAATGGCATGTACTGAAATTGGTGGCATGTTCTCACCGGATGTCATCCAGATAGTCTCCTAACGTCATTCCGCGAGAAGAAGATGAATCAACCCTTTGAGTTTCAGATGGACGCGAATTTTCAAATAATGTAATGGAAAGAACTCTTTCGAATTTTTTCAAAACGGAATCGGTCGGGCGCTTTCCACTTTCTGTCGATTTGATGATGTTGACCGTTTCTGCCATTCGCTTGCCAAGAGTGGCTTGATTCCAACCTTTGGCTTTACGTGCATTGGAAATTCGCATTGCATAATCACCAGCAAGTTCCTTTTCAGCTTTGAGCATAATGTCTTTTCCTTTTTTCCCCTTCGCTGAAAAAGTAGGCCGGGCACTCATGCTTTGAGCGCGAGCCAGCCCTGGCGCTGCTTCTTTGGGTCCAAGATTCATTTTATCTGAACACCGAGCGCATGCAGCCACTTCAGCCTTGCCCATTTTGACATGACGGACACTTACCTTCATTGCGCCACATAATTCACAGTCAGCCATGTTATCAGTCCCAGTATGCTGGTTATGGTGACTGTCTTTGAAGCCTTCGGAACGAATGACTGCAATTTGTATGAGCGACGACTTAACAAACTGTAGCCACGACGAGTGTTTGAGTCCTATGAGTTCAGATGTTGGAAATAACAGCACTCCACTCGCATCAAAATCAGATGACGAGATTGTAAAGTTGGAAGAAGATTATCAAAAACTTCTCGAAGTCTCAGAGAATTTGATTAATGAAAGGTCCTATTTAGAAACTGAAATTCGAACTTTAAAGAAGCGAGCTACACGACTTGATGATGAAGTCCGACTCTTGAAAACACCTCCTCTCATCATCGGACACCTACAAGATGTCTTAGATGACAGAACTGCAATTGTCCGCTCCTCCAACGGAACTGTATTCCAAGTTTCTCTCAATCAAAGGCTTGAGCCGGAACGTTTGAAGCCAGGAACACGTGTTGCACTGAATCAAGACACATTAGCAGTCATTGAGGTGCTTCACGAGGCATGGGACCCAATGGTGAGTGGTGCTGAGATGGTTGAAAAGCCAGACATTACGTACGATTCAGTAGCAGGTCTTGATGAGCAAGTCGAGACAGTCCGGGAGGCAATTGAATTACCACTCCTTGAACCAGAACTCTTTGTCAAAGTTGGTATTACGCCTCCGAAGGGAATCCTACTCGTCGGCCCACCAGGGTGTGGTAAAACGTTACTCGCCAAAGCAGTGGCGAACCAAACTGATGCGACTTTTATCCGCATGGTGGGAAGTGAGCTGGCACAAAAATACATTGGTGAAGGTGGGCGGATGGTTCGAGAACTCTTTTCGCTTGCAAAAGAAAAGTCACCATCGATTATTTTCCTCGATGAAATTGACGCCATAGGTGCGAAGAGACTCGACGGTTCTACAAGCGGTGATCGAGAAGTTCAACGAACATTGATGCAACTCCTTGCAGAACTTGACGGTTTTGACTCGCTTGAGGATGTCAAGATTATTGCGGCTACCAACCGACCAGATATTCTTGATGATGCGTTACTTAGGCCGGGCCGATTTGACAGAATTGTCACAATTCCGCTCCCTGACCCGACTGGGAGGAAAGCCATTTTGCAACTCCATACATCCAATATGTCGACTTCGCGAATACATCTGAAGGCGATTGTTGAGAAAACTGAAGGATATTCAGGAGCGGAACTCAAAGCAACGTGTGTGGAAGCAGGAATGATTGCAATACGCGACAAGAGAAATAAGATTACGCAATCTGATTTGTTGAAAGCTGTTGAAAGGATTCAACTTAAGAAATCAACAAGCGGTGTGACTTTATCTCCCGATGCTTTGTATGGCTGATTTTCGAATTGTAAAGCGTTAACATTCAAAGTCCGTCTCCGTAACCTCGGGCCATGGAAGCAATAGTCGAATGTGTACCCAACATCTCCGAAGGCAGAGATTCAGAGAAAATAGAGCGTATTGTTCGCGTTGTTCGAGGTAGAGAAAACTGTGCTGTACTCGGCGTAGAACCTGACAGCGACTATAATCGCACTGTAATTACAATCGCTGGAGATCCTGAGGCTGTCAAAGAAGCAGCCTTTCTCTTAATCTGCAAAGCAATTGAGGAGATTGACATGTCTGTTCACGAGGGTGAGCATCCACGTCTCGGGGCAGTCGATGTGTGTCCATTTGTGCCGCTCAAAGGAACTTCTATGGAAAACTGCGTTGATTTAGCCCGTTCATTAGCAAAAAGAGTTGGAGAGGAGTGTAGAGTCCCCACATTCCTCTATGGTGCTGCTGCATTGAATGTAGAGAAAAATTTGCTTTCAACTATACGAAAAGGACAGTATGAAGGATTAGAGGCTCGGATGAGCGGGGGTGAAACTCCACACACTGATGAAACTCGACTACCAGACTATGGTACGAAGGAATGGAATGAAGATGCGAAGAAATCTGGTGCAATTACAATTGGCGCAAGAGGAATACTGGTCGCCTATAACGTCAATATAGATGAAAAGGAGGCAGTCGTAGCGAAGAAAATAGGTTCCCTTGTTCGCTCAACTGGGCGGTTGATTAAGCAAGAAGATGGACGTAAAATGAGAATTGGTGGCATGCTAAAGATGGTTCAAGGAATGGGTGTGCCTCTTGAAACACACGGAATCAGTCAGGTATCCATGAATTTACGAGATGTTGAGCAATGCCCTATGCATGTTGCTTTTGAAGCATGTAAAAGTATTGCAGGCGATCATGGCGTTGATGCACCAGGCAGTGAATTGGTTGGCCTCGTGCCACTTGCGGCAATGCTCGTTTCTGGCCGCTGGTATGCGGAAGACGGCGTGACTGATGAATCGATACTTGTCAGGGAGGCAATCAAGGGATTAGGACTCGATTCACTCGGAGTGTTTCACCCCCAACAACGTATCATTGAATGGGCATTGCATGAGGCGGTGAGTCAATGAATTGGATGGATATGAGTCTTGGTGAGTTTCAAGATGCATTAGCATCTTCAGACCCGACCCCTGGTGGAGGGACTGCGGCCGCTGTCGCACTGGGTCAAGCATCAGCACTCACAAGAATGGTTGCCCACTTGACACTTGGAAAAGATAAATGGCAATCTGGTTGGGACGATGCTCAAATGGCAGAAGAAACCGTAGGGAGAATCTATTTGCGTTCTGGTGAACTTGCACAGCTCGATAGTGATTCATTTGATGAAGTGATGATTGCATTTCGAATGGAAAAAGCAACAGATGAACAGAAAGCATCACGCCGTAATAGTATTCGCTTAGCCACATTGAAGGCTGCAGAAGTCCCGTTTGAAACTGTGGAACTGGGCATGGAACTCTTATCCTGCCAGCAGGCTTTGGCAGAGCGAGGTAACGCAAATGCCGTTTCCGATGTAGGTGTAGCCGCCCTCTTAGCGAGTGCTGCAGTCAAGGGTGCATTGTTTAACGTAGAAATTAATCTCCAATCATTACCAGAAGACATGGGCGCAGACATGCGGCAACAAATCCCTGAACTCAGAATGAAGTGCAGTGAAGTATCACGCAAGATTATGCATGCTGTGCATGATAGAATATCTCAATAATTAACGGACTTGTGATCCAGTCGATACTGATCCGTCTGTGGTAATGAGTCGCACGACCCCTTCACCATCATCTGCTGCAAGCATCATACCTTCGGAAGTAATACCTCGCAGTGGGCGCGGTTTGAGGTTCGCTACAAATACAACATTCTTGCCAACCATATCTTCTGGCGAATAATACTCTTTGAGTCCAGCACAAATTGTCCGCCCATTTTCGGTACCGTCGTCAATAGAAACGACATATAATCGGTCAGCATTTGGATGGTCCTCGACAGAGCGAATATTTCCAATTCGTAAGTCGACTTCCATGAATGTCTCAAAATTGAGATAGGTTATTCCTTCGGGTACATCGGTCATTTCTGTTTCCTCCTTTGGGGTATTCTTTTTCTTTTTTCCGCCTTTTACCGTGTGGCCGGACTCTTCGCTAGAATCCGACACTTCAACAAGTGATTTTTCGGACTCGAGAATTTCTTCGAGGTCAAGGCGCTTAAACAGCGGTTCTGGTTTTGCATCGTTCCACGTCATCGTTGCGCTCCAGTCAATCGCAGAATTCCATGGAACTTGGGATACATCTCCGGATTGTCCGAGTGATTCCCACAATTTTGCAGAACTAAACGGTAAGAATGGTTGCATAACGATAGCCAAGTATCTCGCCGTGCGCCAACCGAAAGACAAAGCAGAGAGTGCTTGCATTCGTTCGGTAGAATAGGTTGCGCTTGAATCATCGTCATGTTCTGCAAGGTATTTCCAAGGAGTAGATGATTGAAGGAATTGATTTCCAACTTGTGCAGCATTCATTGCAAATCGTAAGGCTTCTTTGAAGCGATGGCGAGAGAGAGATTCTGTGATGGATGAATGAAGGTCTTCGAGTTTTTGTTGAATGGAAAGAGTTTGTTCCAGATTGTCGAATTCCAGGAAAGGGCCGTCACCAGAGTTCGGTAAACGTGCTCCGAGAGTCAAGACGCGATGAACAAAATTACCGTAGGCTGCAATGAGTTCACTGTTGATTTTCTCAACAAAATCAGGCCAATTGAAATCCGCATCACCATTTTCTGGCATATTGATTCCGAGATAATACCGAAGAGTATCTGGATCAAATCGTTCTAAGAAAGAAGGGAGCCATACAGCGTGTTTACGAGATTTAGAAAATTGACCGCCAGCAAGCATGAGGTATTCCATCGCAGGAACATTGGTCTCAAGTGCGAGGTCACCTGCTTGTGGGAGCTGTATTGGGTCACTAGAGGTCAAGCCATTGTTCGCATGGTTTAATCCCATGATTAATGCAGGCCAAATGACAGTGTGGAAAGGAATGTTATCTTTTCCAAGGAAATACAAGTGACGCGGTTCTACTCCATCGTCTGAAACACACCACCACTTTTTCCAAGCATCCGCACCAAGTGAGTGGTCGTGCTTAACGGCGTGTTCTTGAGCCCAAATACGTGCACATGTCGAGTATCCTTGAACTGCCTCAAACCAAACATAAACGCACTTACTATCCCATTGTGCATCATCGATTGGCAATGGAATGCCCCATGAGAGGTCACGGGTAACGGCTCGTGGGCGAAGGCCCATATCCAACCATTGTTTTGTCATTGCCCGTACGTTTGATTTCCAAACAGGATGTTGATTCTGTGCATGCTGTTCTAAAGCAGACTGAAAAAGATCAAGACGATAAAAGAGGTGATCTGTGTCCCGGATTTCAATTTCAGCACTTGGGTTCATTTTCGAAACGGGGTTTTTCAGTTCGGCAGCCTCATATGTTGCGCCGCAAGCGTCACATTGGTCGCCCCTTGCCCCATCTTCACCACATGCTGGGCACGTGCCTTCGACATACCTGTCTGGCAAAAAGCGGCCACCTCCATCTTCATGAAGTTCAAAATATTGTTCCATTGTTTTCGTTTCGAACAACCCAGCCTCCATCAATTTGAGGAAGTTATCTTGTACCATTTTCTTGTGTCGCGGGTCAGTCGTTCTGTTGAAGAGCGCTCCACCATATTCAATTCCACGGGCATCAACATGAGGCTCCCAGGAGCATCCAAGATCGAGGAGGGCCTGTGAATTCATCGAGTGGTAGGTATCGACCACTTCTTGGGGTGTGATGTTATTTTGTTCAGCAGATACAGTAATTGGTGTTCCATGTTCATCCGAACCTGAAACCATAAGCACTCGATTACCGCGTGCTCGTTCAAATCTTGCTTGGATATCTGGTGGAAGATAACATCCTGCTACATGGCCGAGGTGTAAGGGTCCATTGGCATATGGCCAAGCGACACAAATTAGGACATGCTCGTCGGTCATATCGGCTCCTCTCAATTTGGCGTGATGAACACACCTCTTGACTTTCACCCCTCCGAGGCAAGTATCGAAGTCTGTTTGTACGGCAAGAATTACTTGGGGCATTTTCAATAACCCCTAGCCTGTCCTCGTAACAGGCCACCCGCTAGGAGTCACAGAAGTCACATGGCAATGACCACACTAATCCTCTATGCATCACTCGCACTTGTCGTTTCATTTATTTGCTCTATTTTGGAAGCAGTCGTTCTTTCAATACCTCATACATACATTGCAGTTTTGGAAAAAGATGGCGATAAAAATGGTGCAACTTGGGCGAATCTCAAGGAAGATGATGCGGTTAAACCACTCACAGCGATATTGACGCTCAATACCATCGCTCACACAATGGGAGCGGCGGGTGTTGGTTCAGAAGTACAATCTATCTGGGGGGAAAGTGCGCTAACACTCGCCTCAGTAATTTTGACCATAGCGGTATTGTTTTTATCAGAAATCATTCCAAAAACTCTTGGAACTGCATACTGGAAGAAGTTGGCACCTATCACTGGAAAAACGCTGAATGTTATTGTCAAACTCCTCGTGTTCCTCATCATACCGATTCAAGCACTCAAAGCAATACTTCCGAAAGGCGATCAAGCACTTGTTACCCGTGATGATGTCGCTGCGCTTGCTGACCTCGGTGGTGAAGAAGGGATTATCGAGGAAGATGAAGAAAAGGTCATCCAAAATCTTCTCAAACTTCGTGACATCAAAGTTGTCGACATAATGACTCCTCGAGTGGTCATGACGGCATTCAATTCAACAAGCACTGTTCAACAGGTTCTCGATGAACACAAAATCATACGAGTATCTCGAATACCTGTGTATGACGAAACGATTGATGATGCCTCAGGCATCGTTATTCGCTCGGAAATTTTGATGGCTGCAAGTCGTGACGAATGGAGTTTGACAATGAATGATTTCAAGAAATCGGTTATTTCACTCGACGTAAATGCGAATGTTGATGAAGTGTTGGAAATGTTCTTGGAAGAAGGTCAACAATTCGCTTTGGTTCGTGATGAATTTGGTGGAACTGCAGGAATCGTAACCATGGAAGACGTTTTAGAAACTCTTCTCGGTGAAGAAATCGTTGATGAACTGGATGAAGTCGAAGACATGCGAGAACTTGCGCGTGAACAAGCAGACCTTTCAGAATTGGAGTGAATCGAACTCGTTCAGCCAGTTGAGTAAAATTTCTTCTCGCTCTTCATTCGTTCGAGCCCCGGTATGGGATAAACTCTCAATCAAGTGGTGTTCAAATGGTATACTCTTTGGGAATTCTTTGACTGCAGCATCATAATGGTCCCTTCCAAGACGAGTATCGTTCATGGACTGCAAAACTAATGTGGGTGCAAGAGGAACCCCCCAAGAAGGGACATCAAATTGTTTCAATCCATCATCGATTTGAATATCGGGGTGCATTGAAGTCACATCTCGGAAAACACGGCGTAAATGGAGAGGGCGCAATACTGTAGGGATTTTCAGATGATCGACAATTTCATTCAAAATGTTTGAATAAAGAAGCAGTGGAGATTCTAAAATAACACCTGTCAAACTCATTCCATTCGGAATATTCCCCTTCTTAGAAGAAAGTCGTGTTGAGATGTAGCCACCCATGCTGTGCCCATAAAAAAAGAAATCTGTAACTCTTTCAGAGTCAAGAATACCATCTAAGTTTTGAAGATGTCGTTGGATGTGACGTGAAGCTGTAATTGCGTTCCATCGATAGAGAGACGTTGACTTCCCGTGCCCAGGGAGTTCAAAGATAACGGCGTGCCATCCGTTTTTTACAAACCACTCTGCGCGTTCGAATACTGAAGCGGATGAACCCCTCCAGCCATGAATAAAAACAACAAGAGGAGCGGGTTCAGATTTCTGATTAATTTGCATGTGCGTCGTAATAGAGTCATGCTGAAAGTAATGAGAATTCCATTTTTTTGAATCTATTGATTTTTTGCGTTTGCCAGGGGAGATGAAGAGTGCACTTACTGTGTACTCAAGATATGCATTAAACAAGCAGATGACGGATAAAGACAACCAAAGAAGTTTCGAATCAAAGAAGGTCCCTGTTATGACGAAAACAAATGAGGTGACCATAAGCAGAATCCACGCAAACATGCGTAACCATTTGGATTGAAGCAAAGCCATACAATCACGTAGGATAGTGTTCAGTCTGCTTTCTTAGTGGCCTTCTTAGCAGTCTTTTTTACGGCCTTCTTAGCGGTCTTCGGATCGTCTGCGGTTTCGGCTTTCTTTGCGGCGACTTCGGAAGGTTGTACATCCGATGCGTCAGCAATATTCTTTGTTGCTTTCTTAGCAAGCTTTTCTTCTTGACGCTTCGTATATCGGTCTCCATAGGATGACATATTTTCGAGTTTACCGATGAATCCAGTTGAAACTTCACCTTCCGCTGGAACGTGCTTTACGAGGTAAGCACCAAAAATCGAGTCATACAGCCCTTGACGCATATCACTGCTGCGCTTCATAGAAGAGTTCACAAAGTAAAGGACAATGAATATGAGACCGAGAACAGACCAGACAGATGCTACAATTTGAGCGCTGCCGGTTTCAGTAAACATCTTTCCAGCGAAGATCATCAAGAAAATGACCCCTGCGAGTGCAAAAATCCCAGTGGAGTTTACCAAAAGGGCGTGGAGGAAATTTGGTTTTGTTGAATTTGAACGGATGTTTTTTGTTCGAGAGATAAAGTTCCCGAGCGTTCGACCCGACATGATTGGTATGACGACGAGGTTGAAGATAAGAGCAGCCAATGCAACTATCGCAAAAATAGTCGTGAATGCATCGAGGATTGCAACAGAGAAAAGGAAAGCAAAAATCGGACCGAGATTGACAACGAAGTTCGTGAACCAAGCAATACGACGAGCATTTGGAGAAGCGATTTCAAAACTATCTGGGAGACCTGCAGATGCTGTTTTTTCTCTTTTTGCCTTGAGGGGTTTTGCATTTGCTGCTACAGCAGCTGGCATGACCTCATTGGAAATAACTTTCGCAGCAGGCTTTGCTTTGGCCACAGCCTTTGCTTTAGCTACTGGCTTTGCTTTAGCCACAGCCTTCGCCACAGTCTTGTTGGCCGGTTTAGAACTTGCATCATTTGCCTTGTCGAGTAATCCCATTTATTCACATCCTTTGTTATGTCAATCATCATCAGCAACACTCTGGTACAGTGTTGCAATGGTTTCATAGATTTGGAAATCTTCAGTTTCGGTGAACTCGTTGACAGATTCAGCACTCATGTTACCAAGTTGTTCATCGACAATGGCTACAAACTGAACACGCATGTCATGGTCGGAAGCTGAAGGATCCATTCCAACTTGCTCATATATTGAAAACTCATCACTTGCAAGGAAGGTTGCGACAACAGATTCAGAGAGTTTGGAACCCAGTAAATCGTCAACAATGGCAACAAAGGATGCAAAGAGTTCGTCTTCATCGCCTGCGGATTGAGAATCAACCGCTTCTACAGCAACGGTCGGCTCGGATGAACCGTCCATCATGGACATGATTGCTTTGCGCTCAGACATCAATCCTTCAAGAACTGGGCGTAGTTGGGAAAGAACATCGGAGTCTCCGGAAACTTTCGCTGCTTGATACTCCGGTTTAAGTGTACGAAGTTCGTTCTCAATTGCAGCAAGTTGCGATTGCAAATCACCTGACGACTCATCACCGAGCAGTTCTACGACAGGAGCGTCGCGTATTTCAGAAACCTTGGAATCATGTTCCTGCTTTCTGAGAACAATGATTTCACGGTCAAGGGAATGGCCAAATCGGTCAGCATATCTGTCGAGTAATGAACCCGTCTCTTTCTTTGCCAATCGATCGATGTGCCCGTAAATCTGTTGAAGGGGTTTAGTAGATCTTTTGGCCCACATTTCTCCATATTCGTTCTTCGTCTCTTGTGCTGGCTCGGAAACAGCAGCAGGGAGAGGGGCTTGTCCAACTGGGAGTGGAAGTGGAGCAGGTGCTGCGGGGAGTGGAAGTGGAGCAGGTGCTTCGGGAAGTGGGAGTGGGGATGGAGCATCCGGTAGTGGAAGTGGTGTTGGTAGGGCGCCTAGTGGCGGCATTGGCATACCAGGTAGCGGTAATGGTAAACCGGTTGCAGGTGGTGTTTGAGCGTTCTTTTTCTTGCCTTTGCGTAGACCCATGTGGTTCACCTCTAAACCGTTGGATGCGGATGGAGTCTTGAACCTTACCTTCTCATATACTCAATAATGAGCAAAAATGAGTGACCTTTCGATTAGGAAACTATTCTCGCCCAACCCTTCAAAATAAGGAAAGTCGCACCTGCTTCATGAATCTCAAAACGTTCTCCTGATTGCTTGTCAAATACTTTATCTCCGAATTTCGAGATTGAATCATCGACAATCATTTCGACCTCCATCATATCTTGAGTGCTGAGTGCCAACGCCTCATGCAATGGTGAATAAGGGTTCGAACCATCAGGGTCAAGGCGGCTTAATGGAAATTCACTAACACGCATACCGGACTTTCCATGAAGAGAGGTGGGCCAACGAATCTGCCTTCGCACGTCAATAGTGACAACCTCATCTGTCTCTCCAGCAGAACCGAGAACGACCGATGAATCTGTTTTGAGTAAATCGAGGAAGAGACCTTCATATTTTTCTAAGACGCCAAAACTTCCGTTACGCAATCGCTCAGCTCTTGCATCATGGTTGACAACACCGGCTAAACTCTGAATCGATGCCTTTCCTTTCGTGGTCGTCCTTCCTTCTCGCTGAGATTGACTTAAAAGTCCTTGATGAAGGCTATTTAAGTCTGCCATGTAGCCTTTCTGTTTACGGTCAATCGAGCGTAACTTTTCAATCATCCCGCCCATACCATCGCGAATTCTTCGGGTCCATCCCTCCGAAGTGAGGTCGTGGTAACGGGCCAAGCCACCTTTGACATCGACACCTTCACCTCGAATGAAGGAAACCATTTCTCGGCGTGCCTCAGAATCAAGATGAAACAAAGATGGATCACGATAATGAAGATGAAAGCCCCTGTGTCCAGAGAATGTGACCTGTAAGTATTTTTGATCGAATCCGAACTCAGGTTCAAGAAAGTCATTCCAAAGGGACCAAGCCTGCTCGTGGATAACCTCGAGCATTCCGGGGAAATCTTTGTCGGTCACCCCGGGTAAGTGGTCGCCATCCAAGTCAAAAATCAAGTCCGCTCCACGCCATATCTTGTCGGACATTTTCAGCTCAAAGGGCCGATCCCAGTAGGCAGTTGAATAGAAACATGAATGCATCGAACGCTCCGTCACAAATTGACGAACAGAGTTCATGTCACTGAATCCTTTGTGGCGAATTGGCGGAGCGCCACCAAAAGGAATGAACATCCACTCCCTTGTTTTCAAACGCGGAGGTGTCCAAAATTCTGCACTTCGGTAATATGCACCGAAACGATGTGCAAATCTCGCCCAACCCGTCGACATAGTAGACCCCGGTCATACGCAGAGGTTGAGGGTTCTTGAATGCACGCCGGATTATTCGGTCATCCAAAATCGTTCTTCAGGTTCGCCGAGAGTAGTGGAAGTATCCGCACCAGTCGCCTCGACATAGTGTTCCCAGCACATGTAGTACTTGCCGACAACCATTGCATTACCGAAAGTGAGGCGAACACCACACTTCTCGCAACGAGGGCCGATTTCGCCATTTGGTGCTTGAGCAAGCGTAATGTGTTCGTGTGGCATTGAATCCCTCTCATACATGGCAGGAGCATTGAGTCTTTGAACTTGAGGTCTAGATTTTCACAATTCTGCATCTTCTCATTCAAATGTTGAACACCAGTTTAGCAAATCCATAGCAAAGAGAGAGTTAGGTATCCTCAGAACCGTTGTCTGGAATGGAAAACACTTCTCATATTCTGCAACATTCGTAGGGACTCGTTACAAGAATGGCTGACTAAATCTCAACTGTTCCTGTCGATTGAGGTGGTGCTGGGTTAACAGAGCTGAATTGAGTAACACCAGATTTCCGTTCTTCAGACTCGTGTAGTTTACTCGCCAGAACCGATAAAAGACATCGATTCGGAGTTGAAGTCAGATTGTATTAATCCAAGTTCTTGTCCTTCACGAATAAATTGCCGAACAGATGCACGACCTTCATCTTCATAATCGATTGTTCGGTCATTGACATACATCCCCACAAACTTTCGATTCGTGTCATCGTCAATCCCTCTCCCCCATTTCTTAGCAAACTGCAATGCCTCATCGGGTGATTGAAGCGCGAACTCAATACTCATTTTTGTGTATTTGGTAATGTCTTCCATCACTTGTTGCCCAAGGTCCCGTCGAACGACATTTCCGCCCAGGGGCATAGGCCATCCGCCGGTACGTTCGTTCCACCATACGCCAAGATCGATATGAACTTGTAAATCATTGTCCACATAGGTTAACTGACCTTCATGAATAATCAATCCGCTCTTATACGTTCCATCCAGAATACGAGGGATGATTTCGTCAAAAGGAACGACCGCAATATCACAGTCGCCCCATGCAAGACGGAGGCCAAGGTAGGCACTTGTTTTCAATCCAGGAACGGCGATGGTCGAAGAACGGACCTCGTCACTGGAAGTGTTTGGCAAGGAAACAACCATTGGACCATAACCTTCACCCATTGAAGCACCACAATTCATCAAAGAATAATCCTTCGAAATCTCTGGAAATGCATGGATTGAGACTGCTGAGACTTCCAATTCACTGTTCATTGCTCGGTGGTTAAGCGTTTCAATATCTTGAAGTTCGTGAACAAAATTATAGCCTGGAGTTGGGAAAGCCCCTGTCGTCATTGCATGGAACATAAATGCATCATCAGGGTCTGGAGAATGTCCAATTCGAACAATCTTATCGCCGTTGTCGTCGAGGGGTAACTGGGCCACCATGACACCCCCACATTGGGGACCTTGATGAACCAACCGATATCAATTTACCAAAGATGCATCGAACCATACGCCAAGTATTCAAGTGGAGCCGTCTAAGAGGGTATGAGGCGGGGTGATGTCGGCGGGATTTTCAAAATCCAAAATATTCCTGGGTCTGTTAATGGCCCTCATTTGCATTCTTCCTACAAGTGCCGGACAATATTCGGATATTGCCTTCATGGATGCCACAATGACTCCATCAGCATCTGAATCTCGGACAACGGATCTCAATCCAAATGGGACTTATTTGGCGAGCGGGTACGAGAAAATGGTCGCCATTCACGATGTGGAAACTCTCGAACTCATTAGTACTTTTGAAGTCCAAAGTGATGTTTTAGATGTCGAGTTCTCACCAGATGGAAACTATTTGGCATTTTCACGCTCTGGGTCATCAGCGGATACCAACACAATACAAATTATCAATGTAGATACTATGGTATTAACTTCAAAAATACATGGCTCGAATTCACAATCGCGTATGGTACAGTGGTCCCCCGATGGAAGCCTCTTAGCCATACCAAACAGCAATAACGGTGTTGACATCCTTCGCATCGCAGATATGCAAACAGAGAATACAATGAATGGTGAGCACAACACACGAGTTACTTGCATTTCATATTCTCATCTTGGAAGTTATATTCTCACGGGAGATGAATCGGGACGCGTTGTCATGTGGACTTCTGAAGGAAACCCTACTGGAAAAGAATGGACTCTTGACTCGCGTATACAGGATTGTGGTTTTGATTCTGCGGACGAAAGATTTGCGGTATTTACCGAGGAGGGGGATTTGAGCACATGGTCGTTTGCAGGTGGAAAGATTTCGAACCTTTCGCTCGAGAGGGGGGCAGCTCTACAATGGTCCTCCGACAACAGCGCTATACACATATTAGAGGCAGGTGTGATGCCGAGAATAGTGACGCTTGAATCTACGAGTTTAGAAGAATCAAGCTCGATCTACCTCACACACCAAGCCATGGACTTTTCCATTAAAGAAAATCAATTCGGAACCCGTGAATTAGCATTTATTGCCACGAATACCGGTCATATTGCTGTTTATGGAGCGATCTCGCTACCTGAGGGCTATGGTGAAAGCGGTGCAGACCTTGACGGAGACAATGTACCTGATACATTCGATCAAGACGATGACGGAGATTCCATAACCGATTCATTAGACAATAACTGTCAATCTGTCTCTCAAGTATGCAGTAAGACTCCAGATATTGATTCAATCCGATCTGTGGAAATCACCGTGGATTCGACCAACATGATTCTCAGAGATACCTTTACTCTCGACTCTGAAACCTCATCAATAATGAGGAATCTCTCTCGACGGTCGTTAGTAGCAGACTCTCAACTCAGTACCAGTGAAGAGGAGTTATTTGCAAATGCAATCTGTAAGAACATGAATGGGAACCACTACATGAGCTCTTGGAAAAATGTGATTGAATTATCATCTGGTCAACTTCTCGATGGTTCTGTAGATTGCGAAATATATGGCGGGATGACGATAACTGCACAAAACGACTACAGAACACGTGTAGCCGTGACGTACGTGATCGTGTTCAATTTGAGCGAAGAAGTACAATATCCATTTGAGTTTACGATGCAATCCCAACCAACTGCTACAGATTCTTCGCTAGCACAGCATGCTGAGATGCATCCCATTGATATCTCCGCTCTAAGTTCTAAATCAGTACCGGTTTATTGGTCACCATGGTGGGTAATTGAAGGTGACCTCACGCTTATATTGGAAGAAGAAATTGAATCTGAACCAAGTTTTATTGGTAAAATTATTGAGTTGTTCATAGACTCCCCTGTTCTACTTATCCCGATTATCGCAATCATGATCGGTGGCGTATTGGTTGTCATACGTCGTCAAAACTCTATTGATATGGATTTGGAAGATGATAAAGATTCAGAAAAAGAAGAACATGATGAAAACGATAGTGACCCATTTGATGAAGGAGTGGCGGAAATTGATGAAGAAAGTGATTCAGAAAGAGAAGAAACCACCGTTGAAAAATCTGAGCCTCGTGAAACTATGAGAAAACCGAGGCAAGAGAGCACGAATCCCCCCGCCGTTACAAGAAGAAAGGCCCGACCAAAGAACGATGAAGATGATGGGCCTATTACGAAGGTCAAAAGAAGAAGATTAGATAGTTCTCTTCCGACCAGTTCAAATGTAACAACACGTAAAACATCCAAAAAGCGTAAGGTCGTTACTCAAGAAAAAAAGAAATCGAATGTTAAAACTCGAAGGGTTGTAACATCATCTTCGGAAGATAAATCCGATAGTGGTGAGCCAGGGAAGTAAGAATGGCGTGCGAAAACTCACCAAGCAAATTCAGCGCCGCTGGATAATCCACAAGCGTTAACGAGGAACTCATTTAGACCATCGAGATGTTCTTGGTCAATACGGTTGAATACCTCGCCAAAATATCGGTCGAGACGTTCGTAATCTAAGTCGGAACGAGAAAGAGCCCATTGAATGACCTTCTCACGCTGCGCTGGTTCCTGTTCAAAAAGATGTAAATTATGCGTTAACACGCCTTGTGCCACTCTTAAATCTTCAACTGGAGTGTCTTTGCGTGCAGCAAATACTCCGAAAACCATGGGTTTTTGTGTGAAATGCAGCCAATCTTTACCGAGGTCCAGTTGCACTTCACCAGGACGCATTTTTGCCCCTTCAAGCGCCCTATCTCCAATAAGAAGTGCCCCGTCACATTTGCCGAGCATACTCTCGAGGTCAGGGCCCATGAGTGTTAAATGCGGATTTAAATTCCGCTTTTCAAGAAGGAATTTCAGTAGTTGAACAGAGGTTGCCGAATCAGTTGGAAGAGCGATTGAAGTCATTTTTTCAAGCGGCATGCTTCCAAATACAAGCACGCTACCAACTTCGCCCCTGCTACTGATACCGATATCAGGCAAGAGAATGAGTTCGTCTGAATGTCGAGCATAGTCCGCCGCGGGAATTGGAGCGAGAATGCAATCCTTACGCAATAAATGCCCAGTTAACCATGCGGGAGGCGCTGGGAGGACATCCCACTGTGAATCTATACCGTAAAATAATGGATCGCAATTCAAGAATGCGACTCTACCTATTGTTTTCATCCAACGTGAATTATCCATGGAATCAACTCAAACATTTGCCATTTTCAACTTTTTCCGACGCTTCGGTTCGGGGGGGACAAAGATTTCGAAATGTTCGTATGTTGTGTTCCGCTGAACTGGAATGCAACCAGCATCATTGATGAGTCGAGCCAAACGAATCCGATCATGATCCAGAGGTGTTGTAGAACCTGCAAGATGCATAATCGATTCCTTTTGGACGGTCCCGTCAATATCGTCAGCGCCGTATTGCAGAGCGAGTTCAGCCAATTCATCTCCAATGTTCATGCGGTATGCTTTGATGTGTGGAATTGAATCAAGCATTAACCGAGATATGGCAATGGTTCTCAATATCTCACTACCAGTGGCGAGTTGGGCTTCGGGCAGACGTGTGTCGTCAGGCAAGAATGGATATGGAACAAAGCATTGGAATCCGTTCGTATCATCATTGAGTTCACGCAATTGAATCATATGCATTAATCGCTGTTCAATCGTTTCAATGGTTCCAAAGAGCATTGTACAATTTGTAGGGATGCCAAGTTCATGGGCACAGCGGTGAATCTCAAGGTATTCCGAGGAACTTTCTTTCCCATTGCAAATTATCGCACGGACATCGTCGTCTAAGATCTCGGCACCGCCACCAGGTAAAGAGCCGAGTCCCGCTGCTTTCAAACGGCTCAACGTCTCTTTGAAGGTAAGGTTTGAAAGTTGAGAAAGATGTTTTATTTCAACGGCGGTTAACGCTTTGATGGAGATATGGGGAAATCTTCGTTTCGATTCACGAAAGAGTGCTTCATAATGCTCAACACCCCAATCAGGGTGAAGACCGCCTACCGAGTGTACCTCATCGACAAAATCAGCATATTGAGCTAAATCTTCGATGTATGCTTCAACATCCAGAGCATAGGCATCCTTCGCACGTTTCGAACGACGAAAAGCACAGAACTTGCATGCTAGAACACAGACATTTGTCTGATTGACGTGAACATTGGAGTTGAAAAAAGCATAGGAACCGAATCTGGCTGTTCGAACACAATTCGACAATCTTCCGACCTCCGAGAGGTTTGGGTGAGAATAAAGAAGAACGCCATCTTGAAGAGAAAGTCGTTCTCCATTGGCTACTTTTTTGGCAAGAGGTCGAAGGGATTGACTCCATGAGGAAAGTTGTCCGACAGTGTCTGCAAGTTTCACTTTCCAGTCAACATCACTACCAGCATCAAGGGTTGAGGACTCCCATGCTGACATGTCCCGACCTGTGGCGCTTCATTCTTCAAGATGTGGTTGTTACCGTGAGGTGAAATCTCAGTTCTTCACAGCAAATATGCGTGAGTGAATGAGGAACTTTCTAAATTCATCAATGATGAATACTCCCGAGGCGACCAAGGTAATAACGACCCAATCTAAGGTTTGTAGACTCATCGTTGAGAGGAGGTTTCCGATTTGAACATCGATGAGAGGAATGGTGTGACTCGAAAGTTGGACAAAGAAAAGAAGTAAACCAGTCGAAATCAGCAAGGCCAAATTGATGGCCTTATTGGAAAACAATCCCAGTTTGAATATACTCTCGTCACTCGAACGACAATTCAAGACATTGAATAATTGATACAAAATAAAGACCGAGAATGTCATGGTTTGCGCATATGCAAACTTGTCATCTGCATATTCTTGAACTCCAGATACTTCTCCTGCCAAACATGCATCCCGGTCATACCCATCAAATGTGTCGAGGTCGGTGAGGGGCGCAACGCCGCAATCATCGACATCGATACCGCCACCTGCCAAGAAAAACACCAATAAAGTCCCGGTTACCATTACGGCACCCAGCCAGAAAATGAGGACCATATCACTGAAATTTGGTAGGCCCTCATCCACGGGACGAGGTGGACGTGACATGACGTTTCCGTGCTTCTTTTCCACGCCCAATGCAACTGCGGGAGGGCCGTCCATGAGGATATTGATCACAAGGATTTGGGTCGCAGTAAGCGGTAAATTCCAGCCGAAAACAAACGTAGAAATTATGATGAGAGCAACTGCTGCAACATTGGTAGAAACTTGATATCGGACAAAGTTTCGAATGTTCTGATAAATTTTCCTACCTTCTTCAACAGCATGAACGATGTTTGCAAAATTATCATCTTGAAGAACCATATCTGCAGCATCCTTGGCTACGTCGGTTCCTGCAATACCCATTGCGATACCTATGTTTGCGCGGGAGAGTGCTGGGGCGTCATTTACACCGTCTCCAGTCATCGCAACAATTTCACCACGAGCTTGGAGTCCAGAAACAATACGCATCTTTTGTTCTGGAGTCACTCTCGAGAATATGCTGGCCTGACTCGCTGCTTCGCTTATTGCATCATCATCGAGAGTTGCAAGGATATTACCGTTTACTGGAGCAATACCACCTTCGGTAATATTGAGTTCACGACCTATTGCTTCCGCTGTATACTGTTGATCTCCCGTAATCATCTTCACTGTAATACCTGCTTGTTGGCATATTGCAATAGCATCTTTCACCTCCGCTCGAGGTGGATCCATAATACCTACAAGGCCTAAGAAAATGAAACCAGATTCAACGGTTGAAATGTCATAGATATCCTCATCCTCATCAAGACGTCGTGCACACAACGCAAGAACACGCATTGCCTGTCCTGCCATCTCCTTATTGACAATGGATGCTGAATCAATGTCCTCCGATTCAATTGGAACAATATCCCCATCTACTATTTTCCAGTCTGTGAGAGGGACATATCCTCCTGCACCACCTTTAGAGAAGACCCAGCGTTCGCCTTCATACTCATGGATAACAGTCATCCGCTTGCGAGTGGTATCAAAGAAAAACTCATGAATACGAGAATGTCGTTGAGCAAATTTACGAACGTCGCCGTTAATTTTCCAACCAAGGACTGCACAGGCTGAATCCGTTGGATCACCTATTGCTTGCCATTGAGAGTCCACTTTGGAGATTTGTGAATTGTGACAAAGACTCATACAAGCAGCAGAAAGTCTGAAAGATAAATCACTTTGCAACTCTTCCATCCTCGCATCCGAAACTTCCTCACCCTCAAACGAAAGTTTTCCTTTCGGTTTGAATCCTTCCCCGGAGACAGTGAACGTTCCATCTGTAGTGGTTAATTGTCGAACAGTCATTTGATTCTTGGTAAGAGTACCGGTTTTATCGGAACAGATAACGGTTGTCGAACCTAATGTTTCAACAGCCTTCATTCGGCGAATGATAGCCTTGTGTCGAGCCATGTTGCGCATACCTAGGGCGAGGGTAATGACGAGAATGATTGGCAATCCTTCGGGTACAATTGCTACAAAGATAGCAATGGCGATAATGAATTGTTCCACGGCAACATCTCGAAGACCGGTGTTACTTACTGCTGGATCTACATATGCAACGAGGACATTGAGGGAGACCAAGAGCGTAGCGACCACAAGAGCAATGAATCCAAGGAATCTTCCGAGAGATTCTAGTTTAAGTTCAAGAGGGGTTTTTGGGGTTTCAGTACCAACAATGTTACTCGCAATACGTCCAAGTTCAGTCGTCATACCGGTTTCCACAACAACGCCAATAGCCCGACCAGTAGAGACACATGTGCCCATGTATGCCATGTTATTACGATCTGCTAACAATGTCGTAGAAGGAAGGGGTGCAGTTGACTTCAAGATACTGTTTGATTCTCCCGTGAGTGATGATTCATCGATTTTACACTGGTATGATTCAACAACGCGAATGTCTGCGGGAACGTTTTGGCCTTCATCCAATTTCACAACGTCTCCCGGTACTAAGTCAGGTGTTGGTATCGACCAGTCGACTCCATCTCGAATAACGACACATGTCGAAACAGACATCTGCTTAAGCGCGTCCATTGCCTGTTCAGCTTGACCCTCTTGCCAAAAACCAAAAACCGCATTCGCTGTCAAAACGGTAAAGATAAAAATAGCATCCCCTGGTTCATCCGGATGAATAAGAAGGGCAACGATTGCTGCACTGATTAACAAATAATTGAGTGGGTCATGATATTGAGAGAAAAAACGTAGTATTGAGGAGGTTTTTTCAGGTTCCTTCAACTTGTTTTTGCCGTGAAGTTCACGGCGTTTGACAACTTCTTTTTCATCAAGACCGTTCAAATCGGTATCTAAATTATGAATAATTTCTTCTGAATCCAAATCATGCCATGAGTTCAAGTAAAAGTCCCCCAACTTGCAAACGCAAGCAATTCCCGGTAATGTAGTGGACTTATGATAATGGTGGTGGGGGTCCCTTTGATTCTAAGCGATGTATTCAACAACTGCTTTGTCATGGACAGGGTATGAGCGCTACGGGTGAACCCTACATCCCAGCCTCGGAGTCCCCCAAAGAACTAACACGACGAGTCGTCGTTGTCGGTATTTTACTCGGTATATTGATGACTGCTGCAAATGCATACTTGGGACTTAAGGTCGGAATTACTGTTTCGGCAAGCATTCCTGCTGCGGTAATGTCGATGATTATATTGAGAACTCTTTTCGAAGATGTTTCAATTCTTGAAAACAATGCTGTTCAAACAATGGCAAGCGCAGGAGAATCTCTAGCAGCAGGTGTGATATTCACCGTACCTGCTCTACTTGTCATTGGAATTTGGGATGACATACAGTGGCTTGACACACTCATTATTGCCCTGTTAGGTGGTCTTCTAGGAACCATGTTTACGATTGCACTACGACGATTATTTATCGTAGAAGAAGCGCTTCCATATCCCGAAGGTGTCGCATGCAGAGAAGTGCTTGTGGCTGGAGAAGAAGGTGGAGAAGGTGCATTGGCCATTATCTACGCTTTGGGAATTGGTGCGATCTACGGACTTATGGTGAAGGGTTTCAAAGTTACACATGACGGAGTAGAGGCTGCATGGGGGTTCTTAGGAACTCGAGTCTATGCAGGCATGGACCTTTCAGTTGCTCTTTTGTCTGTAGGCTACATTGTTGGAATTCGTATTGCTTCATTCATTTTCCTAGGGGGTGTGATTGGATATGGGTTGCTTGTGCCGATGTATGGACTCATCAGAGGTTGGCCAGACACACCTGATTTTGCATACGGATTTTATTTACTTTGGAAATCTCAAGTACGTTTTGTTGGCGTAGGGGCAATGGTTGTCGGTGGCGTTTACACGCTCTGGTCAATGCGAAAAACAATCATTACTGGTCTCTCAAAGGCGCTTAAAAAATCGAACAACGCTGATGAAGAACTACTTCGAACTGAAATTGACCTACCCCTCGATAAAGTTTTGATTGTATGTGCCATATTAGTGAGTCTAACATTCCTGTATTACTGGTGGGCAACTGGCTCACTTATACTCGCACTTACTGGTGCACTGTTCCTCGGCATAGTCTCTTTCTTTTTCGCAGCTGTTGCGGGATATATTGCTGGTGTTGTTGGCTCATCGAACTCCCCAGTATCGGGGATGACAATTGCAACATTGCTGTTTACCGTAGCGTTGGTTTGGGTCGTTGGTGACTTTTTCCTCGGACTTGCGACTGAAGAATTAATGCTGGCAACGATGCTCATCGCAGCGATTGTTGCGTCATCTGCGGCTATAGCGGGCGACGTAATGCAAGACCTCAAAACCGGTCACATGGTTGGTGCAACGCCTTGGAAGCAGCAAATTGCAGAAATCATCGGTGTCATAACGGGAGCCATTGTCATCGGTCCAACACTCCAACTCTTACACAAAGCATTCCGAATCTCGCCGACCGCTTGTGAAATGAATCCGAAAGCATCAGACCCGTTATGTGAAGATGCATTATTTGCTCCTCAAGCAGAACTGATTGGGGCAATCGTACAGGGTGCATTTGGAGGGGACCTCAATATCGAAATGGTCATGCTTGGTGCCATCATTGCCGTTGTGCTAATCGTTCTACGAATGCCTGTAATGAGCATTGCAATCGGTATTTATCTTCCACTTCTACTGTCAGTCCCAATTATGCTCGGTGGTATTATTTCTTATTTTGCAATCAATGCCGCTATCTTGCGAATTGATGGTAAACTCGATCGAGAACCATCTGAGGATGCGCTGAAGGCAGGTAAAGATGTTGAAAATCGAGGTGTACTTATTGGTGCGGGATTCATCGCTGGTGAGTCAATTATGGGCGTACTCGTAGCCGTTCTTATTGTGGCGAAACTCGAGCTCAACGTTCTCTTTGGTGTAACGACGCTGAATGATTTCTTTTCACTTCTCTTCTTTGGGTGGTTTGTAGCCGTCTTCATTTGGCTTGCAACACGGGCTTTACCGAAGGGTGGAAACTTGTTTACCGAGGCAATAATAATTCTCCAGAACATTTTACGTAATTTCATCAATGCCTTCAAACTTACAAATTTCAAGTGAAACTGGTCCTGGATTCATCCAATATGGATGAAAACCATCAAAGGTCTCCCGCCGAGCCAAAGGTTTGCGAGCCGATTTTATGTCCAAGTCAATCTCCGAATTAGAAGAAATTGCCCGAAAATGTCGTGTTGAAATTGTCAAGATGGTTCATCGCGCTCAAGCAGGACACCCAGGCGGTTCATTGTCTGAAATTGACTTGCTTGCTGCATTGTATGCTACACGAATGCGTATTCGTCCTGACGATCCGAAATGGTCAGATAGAGACCGATTCATCCTATCGAAAGGACATGCATCTCCTGGCATGTATGCAATTCTCGCTGAAATGGGGTTCATTTCGCATGAGGATCTGAAATCTTATCGCGTTCTTGGAGGCGTTTGCCAAGGTCACGTCGATATGAAATGGTGCCCAGGTGTTGACTTCTCTGCCGGTTCTCTCGGAATGGGGCTCTCGTTTGGAATGGGGTGCGCAACTGCTGCACGACTCGATAAAAGTGACCGGCGGGCCTTTGTTATGATTGGGGACGGAGAGATGCAAGAAGGTAGTGTTTGGGAAGCAGCAATGGCTGCTGCCCACCATGAACTGGGCAATCTCAAAGTAATTCTCGACCGAAACAGAATCCAAAATGATGACTTCTGTGAGGAACAAATGAGAATGTTCGATATTCCTGCAAAGTGGAAAGCCTTTGGATGGAATGTCAAGGAGATTGATGGCCATAACATGAATGAAATAATGGAAGGACTGGATTTCTTAGAATCACCTGAAAACTGCCAAGGCCCTTCAATACTTATCGCTCACACAATCAAGGGCGGTGGTATTTCTTACATGGAAAATAATCCTTCTTTCCACGGCGCTGCCCCCAATGACGAGCAGTTCCATCAAGCCATGATTGAACTTGGGGAGGTGGAAGCATGACAAGAATGGCTGCTACACGTGATGGATATGGCCAAGCATTGCTCGACCTCGCAGGCAATGAAAAAGTAGTTGTCCTCGAAGCAGACCTCGGGAAGTCCACAAAATCTCTCCATTTTCGAAAGGCATACCCGCACCGAACCATCTCATGTGGAATTGGTGAACAAAATATGCTTCTTGTTGGCGCAGGACTAGCGGCATCAGGATATATTCCATTTGCCAGTACCTTTGCAATTTTCACCGAACGTGCATTTGAACAGATGAGAAACGGTGTGGCTCGGCCGAATCTAGCAGTCCACCTTTGTGGAAGTCACGGAGGAACTCACACTGGAACTGACGGCTCCTCGGCTCAATCAATAGAAGACTTAGCAGTATTCCGCACCTTACCGAACGTCGTAGTAATGCATCCATGTGATGATGTGAGTACACGTGAACTTACCATGCAACTCCCAGCTCTTGGGAAGCCATCCTACATGCGCACTGCAAGAAACAAAACTCCTGTTCTTTACGACGGTCGAGAGAACGAAGTAAAAATTGGCAAAGGTATTGTTCTAAGTGAAGGAAACGATGTAGCCATTATTGCCTGCGGAGTCTTGGTGTCTGAATCACTCAAGGCTGCTGAATCGCTTGCCGAGGAAGGGATTAATGCGACTGTTGTTGACATGCACACACTCAAGCCAATCGATGGACAACTCATTGATGACTTGGTTGCTCAATGTGGGGCATTAGTGACCGCTGAAGATCACAACGTCATCGGTGGACTTGGAAGTGCAGTAGCAGAACACATTGTTGCCAACTCTTTCGCACCGCTGGAGATGGTCGGTGTCCCAGACCGCTTTGGAGAATCCGGCCAGGCTGATGAAATGCTTGAAATCATGAAGATTTCAGCACCATACATCGCATTGGCCGCTAAAAAAGCAATATCACGTAAGTGATTCTGCTAAGAAACGCTTTATGCCAATCGGCTTTGTGCTGTATATGTCCTCTACAGATTCACTCGACCAGACCATTCGAGCAATTGATGCGTTCACAAAGGAACGGGATTGGGAACAGTTCCATAGTTTGAAGAATCTTATGGCGTCGGTATCAATCGAAGCCAGTGAATTGAATGAAACTCTTCAGTGGAGTAATCCCAGCGCAGAAGTCGTATGTGAGAATCCAGAACTCATCGCAGAAATTGCTGATGAACTTGCTGATGTCATGGCGTATTGTCTTCGAATATGTTCGGTTCTCGACCTTGACCCCGTCCAGATTATACAAACGAAAATAGAAAAGAATCGATTGAAATATCCAGTGGAAATAAGTAAAGGAAGTTCCGCAAAATATACCGCCTACGAAAAGTGAGGCAATGTTTAGAAGCAAATACTTGAAAGAGTGCCTTCAACAACAGCGTAACATGGAGTTCTTCCTTGATACCGCAGATGTAGATGAAATACGAGAAATCGCCGCTTGGGGAATCCTCGATGGTGTTACAACAAACCCATCCTTGATTAAGAAAAGTGGACGAGATTTTAAACAAGTGGTTGCGGAAATTGCATCGATTTGCGATGGACCAATTTCTGCGGAAGTTACTGCAATGGACACCGCAGGAATGATTGAACAAGGACGAGCACTTAAAGCGGATTTACCACCGAATGTCATCATCAAGATACCGTGCACACCTGAAGGGTTAGCTGCTACTAAAGTCTTGACTGCGGACGGAATCGACACCAATGTTACGCTTATCTTTTCGGCTGCTCAAGCACTGATGGCCGCTAAGGCAGGGGCTACATACGTATCTCCATTCATTGGACGAATAGATGACACCGGTCACGATGGAATGAATCTTATCGCCGAAATTATGGACACGTGGGCGAACTATCCATCCATTACGACCAAAGTACTCGCAGCATCCATCCGCCATCCTACACATGTTTTGCAATGCATTACTCTGGGTGCGCATACAGCTACTATGCCTGCGAAGACATTCCGCCAATTGATGAAGCATCCCTTGACCGACCGTGGGCTTGAAGGCTTCATGAGAGATTGGGAAGAAGTTGAAAAGGCTGGAAATGCTTAATCTCGGGTAGTTTTCTGTTAAGGAGGCTTCTTGAAGGAAGGCTTCACCCGCTAACTTACGGAGGGGACTGTATGTCATCGAACAAAGAACTGCTCAATCGATTGCTATCGGGTGATTTTTCACCTGAAGAAATTGCTGATGATCCCTTACTTGTGAGTTTGGCAGAGCGTGTCTATGGCATAAAAATTGACCCTGTCTTGACTTCTAAGCCTCGAGACTTTGTGGCGCATGAAGGTGCTACAGAAGTAACAGAAGTTGCCCCGCCCACCGATATGCTCATCGAAGTTATTGGCGACATTGCTCCAGCACTTCCTTTGGCGAACATGGAACTCCCAGCGCTTGCAGTGCCACCGGTGGAAACCAAAAAGAAATCAAGCGCATTGCAAAATATGGTCTTAGCGGGTTTCGGATTCGTCGTACTCAATTTGATTGGGGTTTGGTCATATGTTCTAGGCAGCTATTGTCAAGCAGGTGATTTGTGCCCCAGCGATGGATATACACGAATTAATTTGATGGAGATTTACAAGTTGAACACCGGCTATGGATGGTCTGAACCGGTGCAAACAGGTGCATTCGGCATCCCTGATATTGTTGCAGTTATCGTTCTCGGCGTGGCTTTCTTAGCTTTACGCCGAAAGTGATTGTGTTATCGATGTCGATTGGATTCAGTACTGAAATTATCGCCTATCTTGGCATGCTTTTGATACTCTGTGCATTCTTTTTGGAAACTCAAAACATCATCCAAAGTAAGGCGCCATTATACCTTTTACTGATGGCAACTGGGTCTGGATTTTTAGCCATCCGCGCCTTTTTAATCGCAGAATGGGCCTTTTTTATCTTAGAAGTTGCATGGTTTTTGACAGCCGCCATAGGATTACTCTATCTTCAAAAGTCACCGAGAGAAGAGTGAATGTTTGATTGAAACTTCGGATCACGGTCAAGGATATCGAACCGTTCTGATTCTACTGTTTCAAGCGTCATCTTGATGTGCGAGTGATGACCGAGAGGGTTCATGAGCCAAGGACCTGGTAAGGCCAAGCGCGGTATTCCATCGAAGGCTGAGAATTTCAATGAGTGGTATCCATTCATGGTTGAAGCGGCTGAATTGGTCGACAAACGCTATCCAATAAAGGGAATGGATGTATGGCGACCCTATGGTTGGAAGACCATGAAACTCATCGATGCACTCACCCATGCAGAGATGGAACGGACAGAACACGAAGAAGTGAATTTTCCACTCTTGATTCCTGAAAACTTGCTTGAAAAAGAAAATGCTCTGGTTGCTCGATTAAAGCGAGCCCGTGAAGAAGGCGTAGACCCGGATGATCTACGAGACGAAGAGGAAGAAGGTGGCTTCAAGAAAGAAGTGTATTGGGTCAAGCATGCTGGCGAGAATGAACTCGACATCCCTATGTTCCTACGCCCTACCTCTGAGACAGCAATGTATACCATGTTCCCTTTATGGATACGCTCACACAAAGACTTACCACTCAAGGTCTATCAAACAGTCAATACGTTCCGGTATGAGACAAAGCAAACACGCTCATTCATTCGTGTTAGAGAAATACATTTCTTTGAGGCCCACACTGCACATGCTGATGAAGAAGATGCTTCACGACAAATCGCTCAAGACTTAGAGATTGTAGACAATATCATGCATGACTTGTGCCTTCCAATCATCAAGGCGAAGCGACCGGTTTGGGATACATTCCCTGGTGCATGGTACACCATCGGAATCGATGCTGTGATGCCAAACGGACGAACCTTGCAAGTTGCATCTTGCCACCATTATCGAGACCAGTGGGCCAAAGCATTCGATCTTTCCTATGAGAATCTCGATGCAAAACAAGAATATTGTCATCAGACGACCTATGGAATGTCAGAACGATTACTTGGAGCCGTTGTTGGTATGCACGGTGATGAAAACGGCCTGATTATGCCGCCTGCAGTTGCACCTTTCCAGGTTGTCATTTGCCCAATGATTCGTAAGAACTCCGATGTGGACACCGTTGCAGTGGCTCAAGAGATGGCGGCTACGCTCAAGAAGCACGGGCTTCGAGTGAAAGTTGATTCACGAGATATCCATGCTGGTCAGAAATATTACGATTGGGAAATCAAAGGTGTGCCCCTTAGATTGGATGTCGGTCCAAGAGACATTGCCCAAGGAACTGCATTTGCAGCACGCAGGACTGGAGGGAAAGAACCAATCCCTATGGATGATTTACCGAATGCTTGTCTAGCTATATTGGATGAAATTGCTACGGAATTACGCAAGCGTTCGTCAGCGCACATGCAAGACGTCATTCAACCTCTACCTGCCTTTGAAGAGAATGACGGAACGTGGGTTATGCATGGAGAAATTGAAGATGGGAAAATCTACCAAATTCCATTCGATGGAACCGATGCTCATGCAGAAGCAATTGAACGTGCGACTGGAATGACATTCCTCGGGGATTCAACTGAAGATTTTGAAGAAGAAATACCATGCCACATGAGTGGTAAAATGACAAAGCGTCGGGTAATTCTCGCCAAGACCTATTGATTTCTGTTTCATCGAAAGTGTTGGGCCAAAATTTAAGTAAACTCTTCTTGAGTTCTCAATGAGCCTATGTCTAAATCTTCTGTAAAGAAAACTTTAGCACAAGCGAAGGAGATGGGTTTAGAACTAAGTCCGGATGGAAAGTCATGGGTTCCCATTGAGGAACTTGTGGTTAAATTAAATCCAGATAAACATAAGCAAGTTCGAATTAGCGCGAACAACAAAGAAGTAAATTCATCATGGTTGCAATGGATATTCCCAGTTGGAAGCGTCGCCTTAATCCTTGTAATCATTGGCGCCTTAATCGTCGCATGGTTTATTGCAAAGGCCTTTTTGGGCTTCATTAGCATCATCAGTAGCCTTGGTGGCTCAGCATTTGGTTAAAGTCGATGGCCTCTGTGAGTAAGGGTCCCCTCTGCTTAATTCTCAACAAGTTCTATTTCCTCAAGCCCTAATTCAGAATTGAATTTACGTTCTGATTCTGAAGAACGACTCATCTCATTTTTGTTGAACATCATTCCCGATATCAAAACTGACGAACCTAAGCATCCAGCGAGCGTAAAGAGGATGGCTCCAGAGATACCTGGGCTTGCAATCGCTACGCGCAGAATTACAGTGGACAAGACAAAACCAGTATTTCTTGCCAAGTATGGAAAATCAGTAATATACTGGTAAGAGAGCAGTAGTATGAGGATATCTGCCATGATGAGTACTGTGAAGAAATCCAAAAAGAAAATCATTCGATTTGTACTCCCGTCCCCTTGGAACAGAGCATACGACCAAGTCGATAGTGAGTAACATGCAATCACGACATACACGAATAAAAGTAAAATCGCAAGCTGCTTCTTTTGTGAAATGAAGTTGGCGAGATCTTCATTATCACTCGCATTCATGCCTGATTCTCTTTGAACATTGTTAAAGAACAGTGCTGTCCAAAAAAGGACGACGAAAGCAATACATTCCATCGCCAAGGTCGAGATACTGCCATCAATGGAAAAAGAGACTGATGCATCAATGTCGGACAATCTCTTGAGAATATCCCGAACGACAAGTAAAGTAATGATTTCAAATTGTTTACCAATTGAATTGGTAAACGATTTGGGGATTGTACGTATCAATTCGTAGACTTCATAGGCCAAGAATATAGAAAAGGGAGTGTACAATGAGTCGAGATATGAATCGAATAATCCACTGGTTTTCACAGACAAATCAATCAATTCGAACTGATACGTAAAGCAGAGTAGTAAGTGCCCAAGAAAACCAAATATGGATGCCCGAATACAAGCAACACGTAATTTTTCGTTGACACTTTGCCCTAGCAACCGGTTGAACAGAGCATTCACGAACTTCTAATATTTTGAGTTCATTCAAATAAGTATGTTCAACACCCCGAAAAGAAAGATGAAAAATTGAAGAAGGAAGTTGGGTCATTGATGAACCATTGATTGATACTCAGATTTTGAACGAGAGGTCTTGAGTAGCAAAGCAACTTATTCCGTATATGGACGGAATTACCAGAGTGTCATGAGTGCAAGAATCAGTGCAGTCCACAAAAGAACGACTGAAACCCAAATCATAACACCATACGAGAATCCTTTTCGATTCGTTCAAAACCCCACACTATGCTTGCAATAACGGACACCGGCCATAATATGAGCGATGCCGATGAAGCTTATCCCAGCATACCCGCACGTTGCTTTCTGGCAATAGTAGCCCTCTATGAT
>TARA_B110000444_G_scaffold32730_1_pt1 | contig 40959 bp, 40 predicted proteins | sample TARA_B110000444 | Tara Oceans TARA_B110000444 (sample SAMEA4398370) | marine metagenome | biome: Polar Biome; feature: [SRF] surface water layer (ENVO:00010504); material: water (ENVO:00002006), including particulate matter (ENVO:01000060) such as... | depth 5 m | reverse complement strand
ATAGTTTCATTCGAAATCGACAGAGTCATACTATGTGTGTAACTATTAGAGAATAATCATTATCCATAAAATGGAAAAGCTAATGATTGAGTAAAACTTTTAAACTAAAAAGGATAACAATATGGGCTTTATGAAACAGTATGAAACACAAACCTACGCATTAGTTAGAATCGTTTCAGGATTCTTATTCATCTTCCATGGGATTCCAAAAATGGAAGCCATTATGGCAGGAGAAGCAAACTGGATGTATTATTTGGCAGGTCCAATAGAGATTGTTGGTGGCGCTCTAATAATGATCGGTCTTTGCACTTCAGCTGCAGCATTTCTATCTAGTGGTTTGATGGCTGGCGCTTACTGGCTTATTCACTTCTCAAAAATGGGCGGTGGATTACCAATCAATAATAAGGGCGATGCTGCGGTATTATTCTGCTTTATATTCCTTTTCATTGCAGCTAAGGGAAGTGGCACTTGGAGTGTTGACGAAAAAAGAAGCTAATCTATATTCGAATAAGCCAATATGTTCAAGACATATTGGCTTATTTTTTAGCTTTAAATTTATTTGATTTAATGGTTACGAATAACGAGATATATTGCTCACAAAACCATTGCAAAACCTATGACTAAATGTCACGATACGCGAGAATTGGTTTAGTAAATTAACACAAAGAAGCCAACGATATATAAGGAGCGTAAATTATGAGAAAACACATAAAGTGGTTCATATTTTTGGTGATATTTACAAGCATCTCAGCGAAAGCTGAAGCTTCAGAATGGATGCTGATAGAAGATGAAGGTAACGTCCGTTTTATTGGTGCACTTGAAGGTGCGGCATTTCGAGGGCGTTTTGATGTTTTCTCAGCAATGATTAACTTTGATCCAGCTAATCCTGGGGATGGAAAAATTATTGGTGAAGTAAAAATGAATTCTGCCGATTCGGGCGATGCAGAATATGATGCATATTTAATGGAACCAGATTGGTTTAATCCTGAAGATTTCCCTAATTCTCGCTTTGAATCAGAGCGTATAGAAACATTAGATAATGGAACCTATGCTGCTCATGGAGACCTAACTATAGTCGGAGTTAGTCAGCCAATCACTATGATTTTTGAATTTGAGAGCTCCAACGGAATAGCAAATTTTTCTGGAACATTTGAGGTTAAACGCTTGCTTTTTGGAATTGGCTGGGATGCAACCAATTGGATTGCAGATGAAGTTGGTATCCAAATAGACCTAAAGCTAAAACAATAGTCCACTGTTAGGAGATAGACTCAATGCCCAAGACCAGATCTAATCAATCCCGTACAATAACCAAACGAGAATTTCTTGAAGGGTGCGCAGCATTTGGTGGTGCTTCAGCAATGATGACAGCACTAAATGGATGGGATATGGGAATAGCTTCAGCAGCAGAGGCTCCTCCTAATCTTATGGGAAGCCCTAAAAAAGGATCGAAGGTACTTATATTAGGTGCAGGCCTAGCTGGCATGACAGCTGCATATGAGCTAGGACTTCGAGGCTATGATTGCAAAATTATTGAAGCACGTCCTTTTGCTGGTGGTCGTTGTCAATCATCTCGTGCTGGATTTACAACAACAACAGTTGATGGTGAAACTCGCACTTGTGATTTTGATGAAGGTCAGTATTTTAATCATGGTCCATGGCGCCTTCCAAGTTTTCATCATGCAGTTTTTCATTATATTCGAAAATTTGGTGTACCTATTGAAATTATGGTGCAGGAAAATGATCTTGGTTACGTTCAATATGATAATGCGAGCGGCCCACTTGGTGGGAGAAGAGTTCGTAAGCGCGAAATAAAAGCTGACATGCGAGGTTACACTTCAGAATTATTAGCAAAGTTAACAGATCAAGGTGCACTTGATGAAAAATTGACTAATCGTGATAGAGAAAAACTCACCGATTATTTAATTCGAGAAGGTTTCTTGGATGCCAAAGATTTAAGCTATAAAGGTACAGTTCATCGAGGTATTACTAAATTTAATGCCATGGGTACAATAGATCCCATAGACCCAATGGGCTCATCAGACCGACCAGTTAATAATGTAATGTCTGCCTCAAAAGCGTTTGCTTTCAAAGAAATTTTACAATCAGGATTAGGAAATTCATTTCAGGGCGTTACAACAATCGATCATCCATCAACGATGTATCAAGCAGTAGGAGGGATGGATCAGATAGCGAGAGGATTTGAGCGTGCAATTGGTGAAAAAATTACTTTTGACGCTGAAGTACTTGAGCTAAAACAAGATGAAGATAATGTGAAGGTTACATATCGGGATAATAAGAACGGTAAAATACGATCTGAAAATGCGAATTTTTGTATCACAACTATCCCACTTGGTATCCTATCTAAGCTAGATACAGATTTATCAGCTCAATGTAAAGAAGCAATGGATGCGCCAAGAAAAATGACCGTAGGTAAATTATCTCTTCAAATGAATCGTCGTTTCTGGGAAGAGGACGATAATATATATGGTGGTTCTAGTACCTTAGGAATTCCTGGTCATACTGTTATTTATCCTTCTAATGGTTACTGTGGAAAGAAAGGAATCATTCAGAGTGCCTATACGTTTGGTCGTGCAGCAGTCGTGCATGGCAAACTGTCAATGAAGCAAAAAGTTGACCAAGCAATAAAGCGCTCTGAGAGAATACATCCGGGACAATTTAGTAAACATTATGATAATAAAGCGTTTTCTATTGACTGGCATCTTACTAAATTTAGTGAAGCAGGTTGGGCCGCATGGGCGCCATCAGACCGAGCCAAGCATATGCCAATATTGAGAGCCCCTCAAGGGCGAGTTTACTTCGCTGGAGATCAAGTGAGTGGATTACCAGGCTGGCAAGTTGGTGCGATAGAATCTGCATGGACGCAAATTGAAAAAATTCATGCAAGGTCTATGAAAGCTTAGTTGCTGAGAGAGTTAATCGATAAGAATAACTACTGCAGGTATATATCTATAGAGATTTACCAAATATTTCGTATTTTAAGACCAATAAATCTCGAACAGTTAATGCACCTCCCGCGGCAGAAAAAGGTACTAATCCAAGATCGCCATGCGTAAGCTCTAAATAACCTTTTGCGACAAAATATTTATCCTCAATCTCAATTGTGCTTGGCACGATTATTTTATGCTCTACCCCTTTAATGTTAATAATAGCCTCAATATTAACATTAGGAAATTTTCCATCTATTGAACTAGAAAGAATTTTAATTATTGGGAATTTTTCTGCATCTAGTAGCTTTTCAGCCAGCATATTAACTCTAGTACCATCAATATCCTTCTGTGATACTTCCTTTTCAAAATCAACACCCTCAATTTTACGCAAGGACGCATTATCGACTTCAAAGTCAGTAACTTGAAGTTCTAACATAATTTTAGAATCATAGAGATTCTGAGAGACTAAAACACTTCCTGAAATATTCTCATTTGAGATCACATGATTATGGCCAAAACGGCGTAATGGGCCATCAGGATATGCCAAAACACGCAACCAACTATCATTACTATCAACATAGAATTCAACATTAGTATTGAGTTCTTGTGCTTGGATAGCTGGCAATGCAATTGAAGCAAAGATAATTATTAACAAAGACATTAACCGCATAAAATTTCTCATTAACTAAACATTTTTTTAAAGTGATAATATTCTATTTTATTTTCTAAAAGTTGATTATAAAAATATAAATAAACAATCTTTTAGTAAAATAATTCTAAATTTAACGCTTCATTGCGTCAAAGAATTTACTGTTAGTTTTTGTATCTTGCATTTTATTAATCAAAAATTCGACCGCTGCAAGCTCATCCATTGGATGCAATACTTTCCGAAGAATCCATAATTTTTGTAGCTCAGCAGGATCAGTTAGTAGCTCCTCTTTTCTTGTTCCAGAGCGATTTATATTTATTGCTGGAAATACTCTTTTTTCAGATATTCTTCGATCAAGATGAATTTCCATATTTCCTGTACCTTTAAATTCCTCATAAATCACCTCATCCATTTTAGAGCCTGTATCAACAAGTGCAGTCGCTAAAATAGTCAAGCTTCCACCTTCTTCAATATTACGAGCAGCTCCAAAGAATCGTTTTGGACGATGGAGTGCATTAGCGTCAACACCCCCTGTTAGAACCTTACCAGAAGATGGCACAACCGTGTTATAGGCTCTTGCTAGTCTTGTAATTGAATCAAGTAAAATAACCACATCTTTTTTATGCTCGACTAATCGTTTTGCTTTTTCAATTACCATTTCAGCAACCTGTACATGACGACTAGCGGGTTCATCAAATGTTGATGAAACCACCTCACCTCTTACCGTTCTTGCCATCTCTGTAACTTCTTCAGGTCGCTCATCAATTAATAATACAATTAATGTCACATCAGGATTATTAGCACATATAGCTGAGGCGATATTTTGCAAAAGAATAGTTTTACCTGCTTTAGGAGGTGAGACTATTAAGCCTCGTTGGCCCTTACCAATGGGTGCTGCCATATCTATTATTCGAGCAGTTAAGTCTTCTTTACTGCCATTACCTTGCTCTAAAGTTAGTCTCTCTGCTGGATGAAGAGGAGTAAGATTTTGAAACAGGACTTTGCTTCGTGTATTTTCTGGAGCATCAAAGTTGACTTCACCAATTTTTAGTAGCGCAAAATAACGCTCTCCATCTTTGGGGGGTCGAATTAAACCAGAAACAGTATCTCCTGTTTTTAGATTGAATCGTCGAATTTGACTTGGTGAAACATAAATATCATCAGGTCCTGCAAGATAAGAACTGTCAGCAGATCTAAGAAATCCAAAGCCATCTTGAAGAATCTCTAATACTCCATCACCATAGATATCTTCTCCATTTTTAGCATGTCCTTTGAGAATTGCAAAAATAACATCTTGCTTACGCGATCGAGCAAGATTTTCTAAGCCTAGAGATTCACCCAATTCAACTAATTCAGATGGTGGCTTATTCTTAAGGTCAGTAAGATTCATTCCTTTTTTGCTTGCTTCAAGTTGATCGGCAGAAATTACTTCTAAACTTTCGCCATCATCAGGATAAATATCATTTCGACGAGGAGGTCTTCTGCGGCGACGGTTGGAATGATTTGAAGATTGTCTTGGTCTTCGTGGATTATTATTATTTGTTTGTTCACTCATATGTTCGATTCCAGAAATTCAACTAATTGAGATTTTGATAATGCTCCCATTTTCTGAGCTTGCACATTACCATCTTTAAATATCATTAAAGTGGGGATACTTCTGACAGCAAATTTTTGCGGGGTATTTTGATTCTCATCGATATTGATTTTTGCAACCGTAATTCTATCCTTGAACTCTTCAGCAATTTCATCCAATAAAGGCGCTATCATTTTACAAGGTCCACACCATTCTGCCCAAAAATCGAGTAGCACAGGTTTTTCTGATTTGATGATATCTGCCTCAAATGAACTATCACTCGTTTGTATAATATTTTCACCCACCGGTTACATCCTCCGAATTAACTTAATTTCAGCATTATAGTTTTGCTCATATAACTTATATAATATGTGAGCATTGAAAAAATAAAGTGACGATGAGTTCCCAATCAGGCAATATGTCGATGTTTTAACGTCACTTATTTTGAATTTGGTTATTAAACCTTGGTTGAAACAACGAAAGTTGTCTCTTAATAGATACAATTTGAACCCGTCGCGAGACATATTGCAAGTAATTTAGGAATTTTTTATTAAAAAAGTAATTGAAGGAAGTCATTTAAGTCAAACAAAATTTGACACTCTTAATATTGATCAAAAGATTCTTGATGGCATAACCGAATCTGGCTTTACTCATTGTACGCCTATTCAAGCTCAATCCTTACCGATTGCCCTTCAAGGAAAAGATGTTGCTGGGCAAGCACAAACAGGGACAGGGAAAACCGCAGCATTTCTCATAGCGGCTCTAGAGCATATCTTAAAGTCCAATAAAGAAGAAAATACCTCTGTTAACAAGCAGCCCAGAATTTTTATATTGGCGCCAACACGTGAACTTGCAATACAAATTGCAAAAGATGCTGAACCGCTAGCGAAACATACTAAACTGAATATAGGTCTGGCATATGGAGGGACTGACTACGAAAAACAAGCTACTGAAATTAGAAATGGAGTAGATATTCTAATTGGTACACCTGGACGAATTATTGATTATTATAAAAAAGGTGTTTTTAAGCTCGATAAGATAAAAGTCTTGATTTTAGATGAAGCTGACAGAATGTTTGATTTAGGGTTTATTAAAGATATACGTTATTTACTAAGACGACTTCCAAAACCTGAAGATCGTCTAAATATGCTTTTTTCAGCAACTTTATCTCATCGTGTAATGGAGTTAGCTTATGAGCATATGAATGAGCCTGAATTAATTCGAATTGAACCTGAAAAAATGACTGGAGACAGAATTAGACAGGCAATATTTTTTCCCTCTAATAAAGAGAAAATTCCGCTTTTAGTTGGCCTAATAAGGGAAGTAAACGACAGTAAAGTTATGGTCTTCATCAACACAAAAAAAGAAATTGAAATTGTTGAGGCCTATTTACAGGAAAATGATATCGATGCAAAGGCGCTTTCTGGAGATGTACCTCAAAATAAAAGAATTAAGATCTTAAAACAATTTGAAGAGGATCAGTTAAGTGTTCTAATTGCTACAGATGTGGCATCAAGAGGACTTCATATCTCTAATGTTGAATATGTAATCAACTATGACCTGCCTCAGGATGTGGAAGATTATGTCCATCGTATAGGACGAACAGCCAGGGCTGGATCTAATGGAAGTGCCATTAGTTTTGGTTGCGAAACATACGCTATATCACTTCCTGATATAGAGCAGTATATTGGTAATAAAATCCCAGTGGCTAAATTTGAGCCAACACAGTTACCTGATCTTAAAAAACCTCCTTACAAAAAGAAAAATAAATATAAAAGTAGATACTAGATTAGGATTACTCCTTATTTACTTTAATCTATCAACTCCAAGACACTTCGAACGCCAAGATGATTTTTAGCTACTTGTAACTTTTGCTTACTATCCGGATTAGTAATTTGAAGTAAGAATTCTATCCCATATTGCTTCGCGCTATCTAACACCACTTCCGTGTCATCAACAAATAGAGTACTTTTAATGTCAAATTTTTCAGTGCCACTTAAGTTTTTCCAGAACAACTGACTTTCCTTTGGGGCACCAAAATCATGGGAGACATACATTTTATCAAAATACTTATCAAGTCCAGTCATCTCAGATTTTAATTTCAATATGCTGCCATGCGAATTAGTAACTAAAAGTACACGAATATCATGCGTTTTAATTTCATTAAGGAAATTCTCAGCGCCAGGAAGATATTGGATTTTTGCTCTTTCCATTTGATGTAATTTAATGATGTCAATATCCAGTAAATTACTCCAGTGATCTATGCTATACCAGTTGAGTGTTCCTTGTAGATTAATGAAGTATTTATATAATTTTGCCGAAGCATCATCAAGAGAAATACCCTGCTTTCTAGCATATTCTCTCGGAACTAAATCAAGCCATATAAAACTATCATAAGCTAGATCTAATATAGTTCCATCCATATCTAACATTAATGTATCGCATTTCTTTAAAATATCTTTTTGGGCAGTATGCATATTGATAATTTTACTGTACTTTGATAAAGATAATGGTTTTATTATTAATAAATTACAAAGTTTCTAAAAATGAATCTTACTAATCTCATCGAACCTTTATCTGAGCTCGCTCAATTAGCTGGAAATGCTATTCTCAAAATCTATTATTCTGATTTTGATGTTCTAGAGAAAGACGATACCTCCCCCCTGACACAAGCCGATTTAAATGCTCATCATATTATTATTGATGGACTAAAAATAATTACACCTAATATACCAATTATATCTGAAGAAACACCACTCCAAAGCTTCGAGGAAAGAAAAAAATGGCAACGATACTGGATAATTGATCCATTGGATGGCACCAAGGAGTTTGTTAAAAAAAATGGTGAATTTACAGTCAATATTGCTTTAATCGAAAATCATAAAACAGTCTTAGGCGTTGTTTATGTTCCAGTATCCATGAAAACCTATATTGGTTGTGAAGGATTTGGCGCACAAATAATTAATCGAGATAATAGTAAAAAAATAATTCGAGTCACAGAGCATCCCAATCAAAAGCTGAGAATTGTAGGAAGCCGATCACATCAAGGAGATACCTTAAAAAGCTTTCTAAGCCAAATTGATGATTATGAATTAAAACCAATGGGTAGCTCACTTAAGTTTTGTTTAATTGCCGAAGGTTTAGCGGATATTTATCCTCGATATGGACCAACTTCTGAATGGGATACAGCAGCAGCACAAGCGATCGTTGAACAAGCAGGTGGAATGGTTTTAACGACTGATGGTCAACCACTTCTTTACAATACAAAAGATAATATTCTTAATCCTAATTTCGTAGTAATTAATTCTATAAAACTTAAGAAACTATTCGTTAAAAATGATTAAGTGCTTGCTTTTAAGAAAGAATAATTGCGCACTCATGGTGAATCATGTGAGAATAAAAAAATCATAAAGATGAGAAAGTAATTTCCAATATATGACTGATATAATAGATACAGACTCTTTTGAAAAACTTGCGAGGCTTAAAGACCTTCGAATCAAGCATCAAAAAATCAACGCAAGAATCGATGACATGGTATCTAAACCAAAAACTGATCAACTTAATTTGCGACGACTTAAAACTAGAAGATTACTTCTAAAGGATATGATTACTAATCTTGAAAGCGCCTTAATTCCAAATTTAGATGCATGAATTTAACTCCCTAATAAAATAAATATGAAACTACTTTTTTCAATAATAATTTTTCTCATAACTACCAGTACTGATTCTAGTGAAATGATTATTGGCGAAGAAAATTTATCTCCCGGTATTGATTTAATTTTTGAGGGGGCCCCAAAAGATATAATCCATCCTAAAAAATACTTTCGCTCTGAATCTTCAACTGATATTCATATTGAAATGCTTGCTAACTGGTCCAATGAAGCACCAGAAGGATCACCAATTGGAGGGTTTGTCCCTTATTTGAAGGTATTTGCTAGCATCGAGAGTGTTAGTGGTAAAGCAATTAGGGTTGAATTAACACCTCATCTCAATATGTCGGATAATCTTCACTATGCACAAAATATCAAATTACCTGGTAAAATTGATGAGCTTTACAGTATCACTTTTACAATTCACCCTCCTGAAAATGATGAATTGGGTATTCATTTCGATTGGGACAAAAATATTGGGCTACTGACAAAGAAAGCGACTTTTATATATGATGATTTAAACTTTAAAGATATCGCTTTATCGTCAAGACGCTAATTGTTATATACAATCTACTTTATTGTAAAACGATCAACTTTCTAAATATATTTCTATTTATCTAGAACTTTTCCTATATGTTTCTCGCCTCGTTGCTTTGCTAATTTAATTTGTTTTTGTCTTTCTTTGAATCCTTTAAGTCTAGATTTAGAGATTGTATTGATGCATCTTGGGCATGAGATACCTTCTTGATAATCTGGGGAGCGAGTTTCATCAACAGAGAGAGGATGACGACAGGCATGGCATTGAATATATTTACCATCCCTAAGTTCTGCATCTACAGCAACTCGATCATCAAAAACAAAACACTCTCCTTTCCAGATATTTTCCGATTCTTTTATATTTTCTAAATAATTTAATATGCCACCTTCAAGTTGATTAACATCACTAAAACCCATTTCTATCATAAGTGCAGCAGCTTTTTCGCAACGAATACCCCCCGTACAAAACATTGCTATTGGCTTATTTTTTTTTGAATTGGGTATATTTTCAGCAAATGCTGGAAAACCCCTGAATGCCTTAGTCTCAGGATTTAAGGCTCCTGGAAATGAGCCAATATCAATCTCATATTTATTGCGAGTATCAATAATGATAGTCTCAGGATTTTGTATTAACTGATTCCAATTTTCTGGTTTTACAGATTTTCCATATTTTTCATAAGGACGAATATCTTCTCGACCAATTGCAACAATCTCTTTCTTAATCTTGATATGTATCTTGCTAAATGGAGGAATTTTTACATTGGCCCAACGTGCAGTCTTTATTATTGGATTTTTGATGCTTAATTTTTTTTCAAGCCAATTAAATATAATTACTATCGAATCCTTTTGACCTGAAATAGAGCCATTAAAACCCTCTTCAGCTATTATCATAGTACCTAGTAAATTTAATTCTTTGGAGAGTATCAATAACTCTTCACGCATCCTCTCAAGATCTTGAATCTTAAGAAAACGATAAAATGATGCTACTTTTATATTCTCCATATTAAGCAATTATCTCAGTATTATAGAAAATAATAATCCATTTTATTAAGTAGCAAGGATGAATTGATTCAAAAAAAATTCTAAATAAATGTTTATATCTTTTATATTATCAGCCAATCGATGATCACCATTTACAATATGTATTTTGGAATGGTTTTGTTGTGCAAAACGGATGCTGTTTTCTACTGGAACAATATCATCATGCCAACCATGCACAATTTCTGTTGGTATATTGGCTACCTCAAAAGGAGAGTATTCAAAGCCATCCATAAAATAAGCAGGTGCCAGGACAAATAAACCAACTGCCTCGACATCTTTTGCAGCTGCTGACGCCACAAATCCACCCATACTTGAACCAACAAGACATATAGGATCATTAATATTTGAACATTCGTCAATAAGTTTTAGAACCCGATCATCAGCAGCTTCAATTCCCTGATAATCAACACTCTTGACCTCACAACCAATACTAAATGCAAGATCTGACATCATTTTTATTTTTGTACCCCAAGGACCACTTTCTTGTCCATGAGAAAATACAACATGCAAAGCCATTACTTTAACCTCAAATTCATCATCAAAAAAACCTGTGAACTTAATTAGTTGATTTTTTTATTAATAAGTCAAACTATTAAGGCTTACAGTCTGGTATGGCCCCATTAGTTTTTGCCTCATTATATAAATCTAAAGCAACTGGATATTGAGCAATTAAATCATCAATTCGAGTCTCTCCGGAGGGATGGGTAGACATATATTCAGGAACTTTAGAGGCATTTTTTTTATTCATATTCTTCCATAACTCAACACTCTCTCTTGGATCAAAGCCTGCTTTTGCCATATACCGAATACCAACAATGTCGGCCTCCGTTTCTTGCAAACGGCTAAATGGATTCAGTAAACCCAATAATGCACCCGTGGATAAAGCATTTCTTGCTCCCTGAGTTTGATTTCGATAACCACCACCAAGGATAATTGCAGCAATATCAACACCAATATCGGTAACAGCTGCTCTAGATGCACGCTCATTTGCATGACGAGCTGTCACATGAGCCACTTCATGCCCAATAACAGCTGCTAATTGATGCTGGTTAGAGGTCATGGTTAAGATTCCTGAATTAACCACAATTTTTCCACCTGGCAAAACATAGGCATTAACATCTGATTGATCTACAACAGCTAATTCCCAATAGAGATCAGCATCCTTTCCCTCGATAACATCCACTATTGCATTTGTAACACAAGCCACATAATCAATAGTTGCTGGATTTTGAACTAATGGCAGTGTCTCTCTGAGCTGCTTAAATTGTCGTGATCCCTCTTGTTCTAGAGCTGCATCAGATTTTAATATCATTTGACTGCGGCCAGTTGGTGAGGAGGCGCAAGATGTTAGTAAAATAATATTAATAACCACTATACAAATATATCTGGTTCGGCTTTTACGCATAGCTCTCTCTTTTTTTAGAAGAATTTATTTTAACAAATTTATTATCGTGGTAATTGACTCTCAAATTTACGGCGCCATTTGATATCCTCTAATCTTGAGAATAGGCTATCGACACCAGACATGAGTCGTTTTTTTAGAGGTTGTTTTACTTTAAATTTAACACTAAATATATCGTACTTTTTACTCATCTCAATCAGCAATTCATCACTAGTTTTAATTTCATCAGCAAGGCCTAATTCTAGAGCTTTTTTACCGTACCAATGTTCTCCTGTGGCAACCTTCTCCAAATCCATATTAGGTCTATAATCACTGACTGAAGATTTAAAAAGGTCATGCACCTCTTCGAGCTGATCTTTTAATTTAGATCTATCTTCATCGGTATTTTTGCCAAACATTGTTACATTACGCTTATATTGGCCAGCTGTAACTTGTTCAAAATCTACTCCATAAGAATCCAATAAGCGATTGAAGTTAGGTAATTGAGCAATTACGCCTATAGAACCTAATATAGCAAATGGTGCTGCATATATCTTATTGGCAACACAAGCCATTAGATATCCACCACTGGCAGCCACTTTATCCACCATCACTACTAAATTGATGTTTTTATCTCGAATTCTTACTAATTGTGAAGCAGCTAGTCCATGCTCATGAACTACGCCACCATGATTATCCAATCTAACGAGCACTTGATCACTCTTCTTTGCTACATTTAATATGGCATTTACTTCTTCTCTTAATGCAGGTACCGCGCTTGCTTTTAGGTCGCCAATAAAATCAATTACATATACTTTTGGTCTGGACTTCTTCTGTTTTGCATCGCTTTTAATTTTTGCTTTATCTCTTTTCAAAACAGCCTTCCACTCATCCTTACGCAGAATAGCTTTTTGCAATCCAGCCGATAAATCTTTATTTTTTTTATTTAAATCTTCAATCTCGAGACCTTCCTGCTTACTGCCTTTTTTTGTAGCTGCAGCAAAAGATATAACGACAATTATAGCCATCAAAATGGTGACAACCTTCAGTAAAAACAATCCATACTCTATTAAAAATTCAAACATATTCTTCCTTAATAATTATATTTAAAGGCCATTAATACTTATGCCTACATTATTTTTTTGTAACACTTTATCTGCTCGATAACTGGATCTTACGAGAGGCCCAGAGACCACTTCTAAGAACCCCATACTTAAACCAAGTTGCCGATATTTTTCAAATTCACCTGGTGTAACATATCTCTCAACCGGGAGATGATTGACTGTGGGACTTAAATACTGACCCAAAGTTACGATATCAACATGTTGTTCCTTTAGATCCTTCATCGTCTGCAGAACTTCACTTTCAGTTTCACCAAGCCCAAGCATTAAACTTGATTTAGTCAGTATTTTTGAATTCATTTCTTTTGCTTTGGCTAAGACATCTAAAGTCTTTTTATAACCTGCTCTTGGGTCACGAACAGTAGTAGTTAACCTTTCAACTGTTTCAATATTTTGTGCAAAAACATCAAGTCCTGACAATACCACTCTCTTTACGTCACTAGCTACACCATTAAAATCTGGAGTTAGTGCCTCAACCGCTGTGTATGGATTTAATTTTTTTATTTCACTTACACAAGCTGCATAATGCGCAGCTCCACCATCATTCAAATCATCGCGGTCAACCGAAGTAATGACGACATATACTAATTTCATTAGTTGGACCGCTAATGCTGTATTTTTTGGCTCTTTCTTATCCAACCAACCTTTTGGGTTGCCCGTATCAACTGCACAAAAACGACATGCCCGAGTGCATACTGAGCCCATAACCATTATAGTAGCTGTGCCATTATTCCAACACTCTCCAATATTAGGACACATTGACTCTTCGCATACCGTGCTGAGCTTATTGCTCCTAACAATACTCTTCACCTCATCGTATACAGCACCACCCGAAATCTTTGCTTTTAGCCAAGCTGGTTTTCTCCCTCTCAAGCCAGTCACATTATTTCTCGATTTAATACCGTTTTTAATAGCAGAAAACCCTTCAGAAGTTTTATACTTACTACCAGATGGAATAATCGGAATGCCTTGAAATTTTCTTATATTAGTCATTTGAATTTCTAGTTTTGTTGATAAAGTTGTATTCTGTCATGAATAAAAAAAACACGCGATCACTGCTGCATTATATATGTTATTGGTATTATAAAAAATTAACAAAGACACTAAAACCTAATTAAAGATAAATTCAAAATAATGATCACTCAGAAAAAAAAATTACTCCTAATTATCTTATGTTTTTATACAACAATTAATGCTCAGGAAATTTCACCTGAAACATGTTTAAAAGAGCTCAATCTTGCTGCAGTTGAGGCTATGGAGGTTAGTGCGAAGATACTCGCATCACAAACCTATAAGAAAGGAATTAGTGCCCAAGAAAAAGCTAATTCCTTATCAAAAACAACTAAATATATTTGTGCACAAGCAAAAAAGTCATCCGAATATTTTCAATTAGCTACTGAAATTGCGAAAACAGCGAGCCAAATACTTAAACAATCTATCCTTAATCGTCGTAATGCTATAAAAGTAGATGGTCCAGATAAGTATTTATCTAAGTGGCAAAAAGCTGAAAGAAAATTTATTCTCGCTACCAGATTTATTGAAAATAATAATCTTGAAAGAGCAAAAAAACTCGACCTAGAAGCTTCTGCAGCTTTTGATGAACTTGAGCTTTTAATCATCAAAGATGAGTTACTTGCTAAAGCCAAACAACAAATATCTCTTGCTAAAAGAAATAAAGCCGATAGATATGCACAAATTACACTAAGTCAAGCGCAAGATATTCTTGCAATGGCAGACCTAGAGCTAACAGATAATCGTTATAATTCTGAGCTTGCGATTAATTTAACTAATAAATCCATTGAGCGCAGCAACCATGCCATATTCCTGTCAACGCTGATCCAAAATACTCAAGATGATGTAATCACATCAGAAGAATTAATTATTCAGTGGGAAAAAAATCTAGAGGCTATTGCTAATTCCGCTGACATATTTCCACTTATGACCAATGGATATCAATCTCTAACAAATAACTTAGTTAGTTATATCGATACGTTAAGGAAAGAAAAGCAATATTTAGAGCAAGATCAAAAAGATAATTTAATTCAAATAGCAGATATGAAAGAAGAAATTCGTAATCTTGATGAGCGACTTGGAGGGGCCTCTCAAGAAAGAGAGACTTTAATCCAAAGAATTGAAGCTCAAGCCCGAATTAAAGAACAATTTGATAAAGTAGAAAAAATGTTTAATTCAACTGAGGCTCGAGTTTTTCGGGAGAATAATAACGTCATATTAAGATTGATTGGCCTTACATTTGAGAGTAACAAATCTAATATTATGACAGAGAGTATGCCCTTATTAGTGAAGGTGGAGAAAGCTATTGATGTTTACCCTAGAAGTGAAATCATCATAGAAGGACATACAGATTCTCAAGGAGATGATCAGTTAAATCAAAAACTATCTCAACAACGAGCAGACTCAATTAAACAGTACATGATAAATGCGATGCGTATTCCAAGTTATCGAATCATCGCCACTGGTTACGGGGAAACAAAGCCCGTAGCCAATAACGAAACGACTCTTGGTAGAGAAAGAAATCGTCGTATTGATATTGTTCTGAGAACTATTCAAATTGATAAAATTAATTAATCTCTGGTAATAATAAATCACATAATTCTGTAATTCTGTTAATTGTTAAGTCTGGCTGAATATCGTCATTTGGCCATGAGACTGACTTTGAGTTCATCCATACTGTTTTCAGGCCCACGTTTGCTGCGCCAATAATATCAGCCTCAGGGTTATCACCAACATGTATTATTTTATCAGCTTGGGTCCCAGCTTTTCTGATTGCTTCGTTAAAAATACGAGCATCTGGTTTCGCATAACCCACATCAACAGCAGTTACCACATCATCAAAAAGATGACGTAACCCTATTTTTTCAAGGTTCGCATTTCCATTCGTTACTGCAATTAATGTATATTTTTTAGACAGTGATTGAAGCGTATATATAGCTCCATCATATAATGTTACGTTATTCCTCTCAGAATCAAATATGGCAAATGCACCCTCTGCAAGATCCTCTTCATAATCAGCATCACGAAATATTTTCCTTAAGATCAATTTGCGCATAAATCGATAATCAAATTCTTTATCTGGATGATCTTTTACTATCTCTAATCTTAAATTTAATATCTTATTTTGATCATATATTGAGGAAATTCTTGGATAATTTGATGCAAGCCACCTCCAAAGAATCCTTTCAGCTCTCTCTATTACTGGATCGATATCCCAAAGAGTATCATCCAGGTCGATAGTTATTGCTTCTATGTTTTGCAAAAGATTGTTCCAAAGAATTAAGTAAGGATTGAAATTACAATTATAAATAATTCATACTTAAATATGTCAAATACTTAAGGTTAAAAATGAAATACTTACATACGATGATCAGAGTATCAGATCTAACAAAGTCTTTAGAGTTTTACTGCAAGCATCTTGGGCTGAGAGAGGTTAAGCGGAAGGAAAATAAAGAAGGTCGCTTTACATTAGTCTTTTTAGCAGCGCCGTGTGATGAAAGTGCTCAGATTGAATTAACCTATAATTGGGATAAAGAAAATTACGAAGAAGGAAGAAATTTTGGTCACATTGCATATGCTGTTGATGATATTAATGACTTATGCTGTAAACTTCATGAAGCTGGTATATCAATAAATCGACCACCACATGATGGACGAATGGCCTTTATTAGGTCTCCTGATAATATATCTATTGAACTATTACAAAATGGAAAACCGCTTGAACCCGAGGAGCCATGGATATCCATGAAAAATACAGGGCACTGGTGATTAAATACTTTTTAATTTAGTTTGGGGCTAGTGGTGGAAGCCCTTGATCAATTTTTTTTCTACCTCTTGTTTTAGAAAATGAAATTTTCTTTATGGCGCTTACCATATCTGCTCCATCCCATATTTCATTTTGCTCAGTACCATAAGCAATTTTATTAAATACTTTTAATTCATCTGAAAGAGGATTTTCAACACGAGAAGCAATCTCTTCTATATTTCTAGGAATATCTTCGGGCCATTTAATTCTTGACCAATCATAAAGTGCTAGCTTAAATTTTTCTTTTTTACTTGATGCTGCCGCCTTTATGACTTTTCGCATTTCTCTCTCAAGTTTTTTATAAGGTGGCTCAAAAGTATTTTTTTCTTTTCTTTTCTTTGTGGGCTTAGAATAGAACCAAAAAAGAATAGTTAGAATCCATAGTACAGCCATAGCTACACTGATATTTTTCCATAACTCATCAGATACAACCTCATTCGATGGTGTGCTTTCTAATTCCTTTGCAAGAGGTATTATTTTTTCCTCTACCAAGTTATCCAATGAGGGTTTTATGGTAATTTTCTTAGCAGGTAAAATAGCAATCTTCCATTCTCTATTGATGATATCCCACCATGGTAACTCTATGCCCAGTAATTGAATTTCACCAGCTGTCATACCAATCATGGCATATTGATCGGTTCTTGAAGCTATAATCCCTGGAGCCTCGACTCGATCAGAAAATTTTGGCTTATCGGGATAAATTTTCAATTTATTATTAACTCTATAATCTAATGATGGAAGTTGAGTTGATAATTGACCAACTGCAGTAATGTTTATTTGGCGTGTAATTGGCTCACCTGACCTAAGATCTCCGAGGTCTCTTGACCATTCTTCACTTATACTTACATCTCTTGCGGGTAACCAATCAGCATTTGGGTGTGTTAAAGGTGGGGAAGGTATAGCTAAAACACTCGATTTAGATTCTTTTGACTGATAAGTTCTTCGTCCTGTAATACCCCCATCTTTAAGAATTCTAGCCTCAAAACGAATAGGCGCTATTTCTAATAAGCCACTCTCTTGAGGAAAAAGTGCGTAAACTCTTTCGATAACATCATAGGTTTTTCCATTAATCACTGATTCGTAATTTTGATCATCGCCGGCTATCTCAATCAGGGTATCAACGCCTGATATTTCAGGCTCATAAAGACGGGGCTGACGCGTCTGAACCGTTCTATATATTTTTATTCTTAGTAAATTTTGCGCCTGGACATAAGTTGTTTCAGCATCCAAATCGGCTGCAATGAAAATATCTGCCTCACCCAAAATTGCATCTGATTGAGGTGCTATTAAAATATTAATCGGCTCGCTTTGCTCGTTTGCTATTACAATCGGCGGTATAACAAGATTACCAGGTTTCTTTGCCATTAATGCGTAAGTCCAGGTTCTGCTCCGTGATATTTTTCCATTAATAATTGTGGTGTTACTTAGTTGACTGCGTGAACCCACAAAAAAATCATCTTCTAAAGCACTTGCCTCTGGTTCGACATCAATAGCTGTGTCAACTATCACTTTTAATGTAAAAGTTTCATTTAGCTCTACTCTAGGTCGGTCTATAGTCGCAATTACAGCAGCATCTACGATATTTGATAAAATTGAATACGAATAAATTATACAAACAAGATAACAGCAAAGTTTTTTCCATTGATCATCTTGTTTTGTATTGTTATTTTTTACCATGGTTGTACTCCGTCATCAGGCCATAATTGATTACCGTCTTGATCGAAACCTTGTCTCTGATATTGGTATCTAAATTTACGCCTCAGGAGCCCGCCAGGATCATCAGAAATTCTCCTCAGCCATTGCTCCATTGCTTGCTGATCTTCTTGATCAGCTCTTGCTTCAATAGTATTGGTTTGCTCTGAAATCTCTTCATTTTCTTTATTTTCTGCTTGCTCTTTTGATGCCTTTTCTAATTCACGTTCGATTGCCTCTAAATCTTCCTGATCCATCTCGTCTTGAGTGATACTGTCACCCTGTTCTTTCGCATCAGATTGACTATCACTTTGCTGAGAACCTGAGGCTTGAGATTCTCCCTCTTCTTGCGCGTCACTTTCCTCAGAATCATTGGAGGATTGATCAGACTGAGATTCATTTTTATTATCTTGTTGTTGATCTAATAATTCCTGAATCAAATTACGATTAAAAATAGCATCTTCCGCACTTTTTTCATTTTCAATCACAGCATCATAAGCTTCAATTGCATCTATTAATTGACCCATTTTAACCAATGAATTTGCATAATTATATAAGTCGTTATTATTATTTGCTTCTAAATAAGCTTGGGCGCTATCTCTATAATTACCAGCTAGATATTGAGCTGAAGCTTTCCAAGAAGAGTCTTCAAATAATTCAATTGCCTCTGCATAATTTCCAGCATCCAAAGCTTTTTTTGCTTGCTGATTCTTTGTTAGCCATAAATCGGTCCATTCGTTTGCAAGCGAAGAAGTTGATGTAAATAACATGAATAATATCAATCCGAATAATCTAAACATAGCTTAAAAAATCCATCCCCGTCGAAAAGCCAAGGAGGCTAAAGGTACAACAAATAAAAGCAACCATGGTCCAAATTCATTCCATTGATCAGTTGATAGAGATTGGTCACTTTCGCTACTTGAAACTATTCTAGCAGAGAGCAATAAATCTATATCTTGGTTATCATTGGTTAAACTGGCATATCTACCTCCACCGATTTGAGTTAATTCTATCAAATCCTCCATTCCCAGTTTTGCTAACGCAATTTGACCATTTCGGTCAGTAATAAAACCTCCATCTTCCTGAGGTATCGGCGCTCCATTAAGTGAACCAATTCCTAGTACTGATAACTTGAAACCTTCATCTTTAACGCGCTTCGCTGAAGCGATAGCAGCAGAAGTGCTTCCTCCATCTGTAACCAATAATATCTCTCCATTCACTGCACTCGCTTGTTTAAGTAACAGTATGCCCTTATCGATAGCGGTTGCAGGATAACTGCCTCGACTGGGCATAATTTCTGTATCCAAACTGCCTACTAATGATGCAATTGTCTTTGAATCTGTGGTCAAAGGTGTGACTGTGAATGCATTAGCAGAATAGACAATTAATGCAATTTGAGCACTCTGGCGACGCTTTAGGATATCCAAAATTTTCAATCGTGCTCTAGTTATTCGATCTGGTTTTATGTCTTGTGCATTCATTGATCTAGACAAATCAAGTGCAATAACTAGAGACTGTTCCATTCTGTAAGCTGGTTGATCCATTCTTTCCCATGTCGGGCCAGCCAGAGCAACCGTAGTTAGAATTATTACAAGTGTAATTAGCCCCCATTTTAATTTACTATCCTGTATCTGATGACGAGATAATACATAAGGAATTAATTCAGGCTCAACCAAGTTAAACCAATCTCCTGGGGATAAAAGCTGCCTTTTAAAAAGGTAAATTAAACCTAGCAAGAATGGCAACATAATCAACCACTCAGATCTCAAGAAATGAAATTCATCATAACTCATTACTTAATTACCTCTCGTATTCTAGATAATCCACCATTTTTTAATAAATTCATCAATGCCAAGAAAATAGCAATCAGCAGTGATAGTCCAAGTGGCCAAAAGAAGAACGCTTGCACTGGCCTAAATCCAGCTTCAGGCTCAGGAACTGGCTCAATATCATCAAGTAGCCGATAGATCTCTTGAAGAGCAGAAGTGTCCTTTGCTCTAAAGTATCTTCCACCAGTTATCTGAGCTATTTCGATTAATGTTTTCTCATCCAGATCAACTGAAGGGTTAACACGTCGTAATCCACCAGTAAGTGAGGAAACCACCATCTGATCAGCCCCAATACCAATAGTATATATCCTTAATCCTATTTTTTGAGCCAGCTCAGCAGCCTTAAGTGGTTCAATCTCGCCAGCTGTATTAGCACCATCAGTTAATAATACGAGTACTTGATTCTTGGTTTCTTCTTGTTGGTCATGGATTCGTTTTACGGCTAGAGTGATAGCATCTCCAATAGCAGTTTTTTCACCAGCTAATCCTATAAATGATTCTAAAAGGAGAATCTTTACGGTTTCACGATCAAGCGTTAATGGAACTTGCAGATAAGCCTGCTCGCCAAAAAGAATAAGACCAATTCGATCACCCTTTCGTCTTGTTATAAAGTCACTCGCGACAGCTTTAGTTGCTGTTAAACGATCAACCCTCCTTCCTCCAAGCTCAAAATCTTTAGCATCCATACTTCCAGATAAATCTACAGCTAACATTAAATTCCTGCCAGAAACTGGGATTTCTATCTCTTCTCCAATACGCTCAGGTCTTGAGCTGGCTAATACAAGAAGACACCATGCAAGTACTCCAAACCAGAGCTTCCAATTCATATATTGTTGAGCTGATGATTTGTTAATTAACGTGGAGAATAAAACAAAACTTGGAACTTTTAATCCAGATTCATTAGTTTCAGATGAAGGCGGGTAAAACCTCCTTATCAACAAAGGTAATGGCAAAAGAAACAACATCCATGGCCATGCAAAAACCCACATTAGTTAATTACCTTCTTTAATTATTGGTGTTTCGATTCGTAATTTTACAATATTCAATAATTCTTCCACATTTATTGAGCCTGCTTCACTTTTATGTTGATAAGGTACTAAAACTAGAGATCTTCCTACACCTTCAGAAAAATATTTACCATCAAGACCTTGATCCAAAAACCTAAGCCATTGCTCGCTTACCAGCCCCCCCACTTTTTCTCTAGGCAAATAAGCTAAAAAAGTACGCCTTAGTAAAATAGACAACTCTTGCACTAGAATTACTATGTCATTTGATATGTTAAATTTTTCTTGAATTGCTGTTAACTCATGTAAAGCAATTCTACGTGCATGATTATTGAGCCAACTTTTGTATAATTTGTATCCCATAAATATACTAGATACAACTACAATAATAATGAGAAGCCACCAACCAATTGCAAAAGGCCACCAGTCTAGCTCACTAGGATAACGGATATCTCTTATTGGTATTGCAGTAGGGTCCATATTTTATTTGCCTTAGTGCTTTCGCCTAACAAAGGTATCTTTTATCACTTCAATAGGGTTTTCGTAAGTCGAAATTGGAATATGATGAACACCATAACGTCGAAAAAAATTAAATAAATTTGTTTTACGTGCCTTGAAAATATCTTCATATTGTTTTCTGGCATACTTCGAATAAGTCTCAATTAATCTATCTTGCTCATCACATACAATACGATATCGTCCTGGTGGAGGTGAATTCGCCTCAACTGGATCACTAATAAAAACAGCCAATAACTCGTTATGCCTAGCAAGCTTAGCTATTGAAGATTGGCACATGCCATGGAACCCCATAAAATCACTGATGATAACCACTAAACTTCCAGGTCTTACCACTCGTCTCAGTGCAGATGTTGCTTTCAAAAATGATGCGTGTTGTATCGATTCATTGATAGATAAAGTAGAGTTCCAATCTGGATGCTCTGCGACATGATGCAAATAACGCAATAACGCTTGCCGGCCCATTTTTGGTTTTATCTCTGTACAAATATTATCGCCCAATACGATTCCACCCACTCGATCCCCACGATGATGAGCAGCCCATCCAATACAACCAGCCACATAACTTGCCACTACCGATTTAAAGCAACCTTGTGTAGCAAAATGCATATTACTTCTAAGGTCAGTTAGGACATAAACTGGTCTTTCCCTCTCTTCGTGATAGAGCTTTGTATATGCCTGAGCGCTTCTTGCGGTGACACGCCAATCAATATTTCGGGGGTCGTCGCCAGGCTGATATGGTCTCGATTCATCAAATTCCATACCACGTCCTTTAAATTGAGATACATAAGGTCCAGCTTGTAAGGATTTTATGTTACGGGCATCAAGGGGAATCAATTTAGCTGATCGACTGAGCTTAATTAGATCCTTTTGTGTAACACTAATTGGGGATGAAATTGGTTTTGTTTGTATTTGCGACATAAATAGTTCCAGTCAACTCAGGGAACACCAATACTATTAAGTAACTTATCGATTATTTCATTTGCAGTTATGCCATCAGCTTCAGCTTCGAAGCTCAAAACTAAACGATGCCTCAGAACATCAGGTGCTACCTCTTGAATATCTTCAGGACCAACAAAATCCTTCCCCTTTAACCATGCGCATGCTCGGGCTGCACGATCTATTCCCATACATGCTCGAGGGCTTGCACCATATAAAATTTGCCCAGTTAAGCTTGGGTCAGCTTTTCCTGGATCTCTAGTCGCAACGACTAAATTTACGATATACTTTTCTAGATCCTCAGATTGATGCAAAGCTAATATTTCTTGTCTAGCTTCAAGAATAGATTCCTCTGATAAAAGCATAGGTGGTTCAAAGGAATTCTTGTTACCCATTTTTGATTCATCTCTATTTAATACTAAAATGCGTCTTTCATCCTCAAGAGAGGGATATCCAACTTCAACATGCAATAAAAAACGATCTAACTGAGCTTCTGGTAAAGGATAAGTTCCTTCCTGTTCGATAGGATTTTGAGTAGCCATCACTAGAAATAATTTAGATAATTTATAACTCTTATCACCAACACTTATTTGTCGCTCTTCCATCGCCTCCAATAATGCTGATTGTACTTTTGCAGGAGCTCTATTAATTTCATCAGCGAGAATTAAATTATGAAATAATGGGCCTTTACGAAACTCAAATGAACCATTTTGGGGTCGATAAATCTCTGTTCCTGTAAGATCTGCTGGCAGTAAATCAGGAGTAAACTGCAATCGATTGAAGCTTCCTTCAATACTATCCGCAAGTACTTTTATTGCTCTGGTCTTTGCTAAACCAGGAGCCCCTTCAACTAGGAGGTGACCATCACACAATAAAGCAATAAGCATTCGATTAATTAATTTCGATTGGCCAATAATTAGATTACTTGAATGCTCCTCAAGCTCTTGTAATTTTTCCAAAACGGTCATGCATTTACTCCCAATAAAAAGGTGGTTAATTATATAATCTATTTTAGATTTATTTTAAACTAAAGATGTCATTGTATTAACCAGTAAAACTAAAAAATATTAAAAGAAATGAAAAGAACAAATCTCATAAAAGGAACCTTATTGCTCATTCTTATAGCAATAAGTAATTTAAGCTATTCAAATGCAGATCTAGATAAAAGTTTCACCAAAAGAAATGTCATAATTTCCTCTTCGAATTTGACCTGCACTCATTTCATAGTATGGTTGGCGACTACCCAAAAACAACAAACAAGGGGCTTAATGCAAGTCAGATCATTAGCCGAGCATACTGGGATGTTATTTATTTATCCAGAAGAAAGAATAAGGGCTATGTGGATGAAAAATACATATATACCCTTAGATATGCTCTTTATAAAAGCGGATGGTCAAATATCGTCGATCTCAAAAAAAACAGAGCCTCTGTCCCTAAAAACGATAAGATCAGAGGAACCAGTAAAATATGTCCTTGAATTGGCTGGTGGAGTTTCTGATGACCTTGGTTTGCAAAAAAATGACCAAATTCTAATTTTAAATTAAAGCACATCTACGATAGCATCAGCCAAAATATTCACGTTTTCTTTAGTAATACCAGCAACATTAATACGTCCGGCCCCTTCCATATAAACACCATGTGTAATTTTCAATTCTTGTACTTGCTTTGCTGTAACCCCTAGATATGAAAACATCCCATTAGCCTTAATGAGATGAGAGGAATCAAACTTAGTCGCTCTATCATTGAGCGCTTGACTCAAAAGAGCTCTCATTTCTTTTAAACGATCTTTCACCTCATTCAGCTCGATTATCCAGCTATTTCGTAATTCATCATTATTTAAAATATGACTAACAACGGCACATCCATGATCTGGTGGGACAGAACACATTGTTCTGACAATCTTCAAGATATGACTTCGAGCATGCATATTAGTTTTTGCATTCTCAGAAACTATTGTTAAAGTTCCAGCACGATCCCTATAAAGACCAAAATTCTTAGAGCATGAACTAGCAATAAGCATCTCACTGACCTTGCTGGCCATTAGCTTAATTGCATAAGCATCCTCAGATAAACCATTCGCCAAGCCTTGATATGCGTTATCAATAAAAGGAATTATATTTCGTTTTACAATTATATCTGTAATCATCTCCCACTGATCTGGCGATGGATCCATGCCTGTAGGGTTATGACAACAAGCATGCAATAGAACTATGTCCCCTGAAGGAATATTATTCAAACCCTCCATTAGTCCTTCGAAATCAAGTTGATTATTAGCAACATCATAATAAGGATATTTAGCAACCTTAACCCCAACAGCATCTAGTATTGGTATATGATTATTCCATGTTGGCTCACTAACCCAAACCGTTAAATCTTTCGAAGTTTTTTTCATCAATTCTATTGCGACGCGAAGTGATGTCGATCCTCCAGCAGTTTGAATAGTACTAAAACGATCATCTGTTATATTCTGATCTAAGATAAGGTTTTGCATGGCAGTATTAAAATTAATATCGCCCGCCAATCCAATATAAGCCTTTGATTGCTGGGTATTTAATAGATGTCGCTCCGCCTCTTTTACAACCTGCATAATTGGAGTATTTCCTGTTGCATCTCGAAAAACACCTACACCTAAGTCTATTTTATTAACGCGTGAGTCATTCTTGTGTTCAACAATTAGTTTTAAAATTGGATCAGGGGGAACTAAAGAAAAATCTTCAAACACGATCGTCATCTCCGTAATTAGAATTCAATGTATTCTAATATTTATTAGATACGAATAATAGCGCTAACAAAGCATAAAATAATTGCATTCATAAGCAAACATAATTGGTTGTTTAAGTGCCATGCTATTAAGTTCCGTATTATAATAAATACATGATAATTAACCGTCATAAAAACATCCAAATTACAAAATTTGATGATACTAAAATAACTTCTGCTTTGGACCAAGTAGCTATTGAAGAGCCTCTAGAAATACAGCTATGCTCTGAAACTGAAGCTTTATCGGCCGCAAAAAGTATTTCAGTCACAATGAGAACACCTGGTCATGATAAAGATCTAGCAACGGGTTTTCTTTTTACTGAATCAATTATTCGTAATGCTGAAGATATTAAATCAATTGATATTGTTGGTGAAACTGATCAAGAAAGTGGATCAAAGAACATTGTTCGTGTGGCTATTGAGCCTAGCGTTGAAATAGATTTAGATACACTTACAAGACATTTTTATACTACTTCCAGCTGTGGAGTATGCGGCAAGGCTTCGATCGAAGCGATCTACAATAAAGGCTGTCAAGAAATCAAAAGTGAATTCTCTATTAGTCGATCTGCTTTAATTGCATTACCAGAGAAACTAAGAGCACAACAAATAATTTTTGGTAAAACTGGTGGTTTACATGCAGCAGCATTATTTGACGCACATGGTGAAATAATTCTTGTTCGTGAAGATGTTGGTCGGCACAATGCAGTAGATAAAATTATTGGGGCAATGCTGAGAAGAAAAAAGCTTCCAACCAGTGAAATGGGTATAATTGTTTCAGGTAGAACGAGTTTTGAACTAATGCAAAAAACTATAGTTGCTGGAATACCAATGCTTGCCGCTGTTAGTGCTCCATCAAGTCTAGCAATAGCTTTAGCGAAGAAATTTAACATCACTTTAGTTGGGTTCTTAAGAAACAATAAATTTAATGTCTATTCTAACTCCAGAAGAATTAATAAATAAAAGTGCCACAGAATATGATTCATAAGTACGACGAAAAAATTGCTCTTGATATAATCAATCAAGTTGGTGCAAAACCTGAAATGCTGGTTCAGATTCTTCGTGCTTTCGTGGTTAAATTTTCTTTTATAAGCGAATCAGCTATAAGACTAATTGCTAAAGAAGTTAATCTATCTAGAGCTGAAATACACGGTACAGTTAGCTTTTACCATGATTTTCGTACTACTAAAGCTGGTGATAAAGTAATAAAAATATGTCAATCTGAGGCCTGTCAAGCAATGGGTAGTCGACAATTGACGTTACATGCTGAAGAGATGCTTGGTATTAAATTACATGAGACTTCTGAGAATAACGCATATTCATTAGAGCCTATATACTGTTTAGGAAATTGCGCTCTCTCTCCTGCCATCATGATTGACGAAAAAGTTTACGGTAAGGTGGATACCAAAAGATTCAATCAAATAGTTGACCATAAAGAATGAGCACATCAACCAAAATTTTTATTCCTCGTGATACCGCTTCTTTGTCTATGGGCGGAGACGAGGTTGCCAGTAAAATCGAAGAAATAGCGCAAAAAGAGAAAAAAGAAGTTACGATTATTCGAAATGGATCATGGGGTATGAGTTGGCTCGAACCACTTATTGAAATCGAAATTGAAGGTCATCGTGTCGCTTATGGGCCTATTTCAGAAACAGATATTATTGATCTTTTTAAAGCTGATTTTCTAAATGGTGGTTCACATTTCCTTAAATTAGGGAATACAAAAGATATTCCTTACCTAAAAAATCAGCAAAGATGGACATTTCGAAAATGTGGATTAATTGATCCAATCTCTATTGATGACTATATAAAAAATAAAGGTTTTAGTGGATTAGGAATTGCCTTAAAGAAAGGCTCTGATTATGTCCTTAAAGAACTTGAAAAGTCGGGCTTGAGAGGTCGTGGTGGAGCTGGTTTTCCAACCGCAATTAAATGGCAAACAGTAGCTAATGCCGAAGGTGCTCAGAAATATATTACTTGCAATGCCGATGAGGGTGATAGTGGAACATTTTCGGATAGAATACTTATGGAAAGTGATCCTTTGGCATTGATTGAGGGAATGACCATTGCTGGATTAACTGTAGGTGCAAATAAAGGATATATATATCTGCGATCAGAATATCCAAATGCCTATGAAATCCTTAATTCAGCTATAAATACCGCAAAAGAACATAATTGGTTGGGTAAAAATATTCAGTCTAGTGGATTTGACTTTGAAATAGATATTCATATTGGTGGTGGTTCTTATGTTTGTGGAGAAGAAACTGCCATGCTGGAGAGCTTAGAAGGCAAAGCTGGAATGATAAGGTTTAAACCTCCACTTCCTGCCATTGAAGGTCTTTTTGGAAAGCCCACCGTGGTTAATAATGTTGTCACACTTGCATCAGTTCCAGATATTATTGATCAAGGAGGTCCCGCTTATTCAGCTTATGGGGTTAATCGCTCAAAAGGGACTCTGGCCTTCCAGCTTTCTGGTAATGTCAAACAAGGTGGATTAGTTGAGATAGCTTTTGGTATAACCTTACGTGAATTAATTGAACAATGGGGTGGTGGGACGGCATCAGGAAAACCAGTTTATGCTGTTCAAGTAGGAGGACCACTTGGTGCTTATTTCCCTGACTCTTTACTAGACACGCCCCTTGATTACGAGGCATTTGCGGCTAAAGATGGAATGGTTGGTCATGGAGGAATAGTAGTATTTGACGATACTGCCGATATGGCAATTCAAGCAAGATTTGCCATGGAATTTTGCTCAATCGAATCTTGTGGAAAATGTACACCATGTCGAATTGGTTCAACGCGTGGGGTCGAAGTTATTGATAGAATAATCAATAACGACAATAGAGAGAAGAATATAGACTTACTAAATGATCTATGTGAAACCATGATTGATGGATCATTATGTGCAATGGGTGGAATGACACCTTTTCCAGTAAAAAGTGCGTTACAATACTTTCCTAAAGATTTTAAACCAGAAATTGAATAAACCACTATATGAATATAACTAGACAAATTGACTTAGGTACCGAAGCCAGTCGCTGTGAAAATACTGTTTCCATTGAGATTGATGGTAAACCAATTAATGTTCAAGCTGATATCAGCGTGATGAGAGCAGCTAGAGAGATAGGGGTGGATGTTCCAAAACTATGTGCCACGGATAGCCTAAAATCTTTTGGCTCATGCCGTCTTTGTGTGGTTGAAATTGAGGGAAAAAAGGGCTTCCCTGCTTCATGTACTACCATTGTTGAAGATGGTATGAAAATACGCACGCAAACTGAAAAAGTCGCAAAACTGCGTCGTAACGTAATGGAGCTTTATATCTCTGATCACCCATTGGATTGCTTAACTTGCTCAGCTAATGGTGACTGTGAATTGCAGGATATGGCAGGTGCTGTTGGGTTACGCGATGTACGTTATGGACTTGAAGGTAAGAATCATCTCGATGCAGTAATTGATGAAAGTAACCCTTACTTTAGTTTTGATGCCAGTAAATGTATTGTCTGCTCAAGATGCGTAAGAGCCTGTGACGAAATTCAAGGAACGCTTGCCTTAACCATTGAAGGTAGAGGATTTGATTCAAAGGTTTCTGCAAGCATAAATGAATCATTTTTTGACTCAGAATGTGTTTCTTGTGGCGCCTGTGTGCAAGCTTGCCCGACGGCTACATTAATGGAAAAAAGTATTATTGACCATGGTCAACCAGAACATAGTGTCGATACGACTTGTGCTTATTGCGGTGTCGGTTGCTCATTTAGAGCTGAAATGAAAGGTGATCAAGTAGTAAGAATGGTCCCGAGTAAAGAAGGCAAAGCAAATAATGGACACAGTTGTGTTAAAGGCCGTTTTGCCTGGGGCTACTCAACTCATAAAGAACGAGTGCTTGATCCCCTCATACGAGATAATATTGGTGATCCATGGCGTAAAGCCAGCTGGGATGATGCTATTAACTTCGCCGCTAAACGTTTTAATGAGATTCAAGATAAATATGGCAGAAAATCAATAGGTGGAATAACTTCTTCTCGTTGTACGGCCGAAGAGGTATATGCAGTTCAAAAACTAGTTAGAGCAGGGTTCAATAATAATAATGTAGACACTTGTGCTCGAGTCTGTCATTCGCCAACAGGTTATGGACTGAATCAAACACTTGGAACATCAGCAGGAACACAACCGTTTGAAAGTGTCATGGATGCAGATGTAATTATTGTAATTGGAGCAAATCCAACAGACGGTCATCCCGTCTTTGCTTCACAAATGAAGAAAAGACTTCGTCAAGGTGCAAAACTTATAGTTCTTGATCCACGTAAAATTGATTTAGTAAAAAGCCCACATATTAAAGCTGAATATCATTTACCTCTGTTACCTGGTACAAATGTGCCAGTTATAAATGCACTTGCACATACCATAGTGAAAGAAAATTTATTAGATGAAAAATACGTAAAAGAAAGATGTGATCTAGAGTCTTTTGATGCCTGGAAACAATGTGTTCTCAAATCTGAAAATGACCCAGATAATGTCGCTGGTATAGCGGGTGTTGATGCCCAAATGATTAGGGATGCAGCTCGTTTATATGCTAATGCAGAAAGAGGAGCAATTTATTATGGTCTCGGTGTTACAGAGCATAGCCAAGGATCTACTATGGTTATGGGGATGGCTAATTTAGCCATGTCAACTGGTAATATTGGTTTCTCTGGGTGTGGTGTCAATCCATTGCGAGGACAAAATAATGTTCAAGGATCCTGCGATATGGGCTCGTTCCCACACGAATTACCTGGTTATCAATCTGTTAAAGATCCAGCTATTAGAGATATTTTTGAAGAAAATTGGAAAGTGAAGATTGATCCTGAGCCTGGCTATCGAATTCCTAATATGTTTGATGAAGCGATTTCTGGAAATTTTATGGGTATGTACATTCAAGGAGAAGATATAGCTCAATCTGATCCTAATACTCAACATGTTGAAGCGGCACTAGGCAATATGGAGTGTATTGTTGTGCAGGATCTATTTTTAAATGAAACTGCTAAATTTGCTCATGTTTTTCTCCCTGGAACTTCATTTTTAGAGAAAGATGGTACCTTTATTAATGCAGAAAGACGAATTAATAGAGTCAGACCTGTTATGAAGCCTAGACAGGGTATGGCAGAATGGAAAATAACCCAAAATCTTGCTAATGCACTTGGTTATCCAATGAATTTCAATAGTGAATCTGAAATTATGGACGAAATTGCTTTATTAACACCAACATTCAGAAATGTTTCTCATGATTTTCTGGATCGTTTTGGGAGTGTTCAATGGCCTTGTAACGAAAAAGCGCCAACAGGAACGCCTATTATGCATATCGATAACTTTGTCAGAGGGAAAGGATTATTTGTTGAAACAGATTATGTGGCTACTGAAGAGAAAACCACAAGAAGATTCCCATTAATATTAACAACTGGCAGAACTCTCTCTCAATATAATGTTGGAGCACAAACGAGAAGGACAAAGAATATTGTCTGGTACCATGAAGATCTTCTCGAAATTCATCCACATGATGCTGAAACTAGAGGGATTAAAGAAGGCAGTCGAATTTCTCTTGCAAGCAGAAAAGGAGATATTACCTTAACTGCTAAAATCACTGAAAGAGTTCAACCGGGGGTGGTCTATACAACTTTTCATGATCCTGAAACAGGAGCAAATGTAGTTACTACTGAACATAGTGACTGGGCCACTGATTGTCCAGAATATAAAGTCACTGCGGTTCAAGTAACGCCCGCCACACATCGATCAAAATGGCAAAATGAATTTGAGATTCGCGCTGAGAAGGAAGGAAAAATACTAGAAACGGTTAATTAGTTCGATTTATCTAGTAAGGTAAAGACCGTCCCTTCCATCGTCAAGCTATACATTAAGCCTCTGCTATCAAATATAAATGCGATGATAGGATCTAAAATTTTATCGCTATCAATTGATTGCCCCAGTCCTTTATCAATGATTGTGATGGTGCCATCTAGGCCAACTTTCCAACCAGGGTTATTACGAAAATTATTTAAAACATCTTCAGTCATAAACGCCACAACAACTGCTTTTGCTTGAGCACCAACTTGAAAACCCAAAGAACCTGATGAAAGTCGGTAATAATCCACACTGGAACCAGCTATTCTAAGAACTCCTTCTCCAGTTTCAATACCGACGCCCATTCCAACTTTAACCACTCTTGGGAATATCAAATAGCCATAGGCTTGATCAATATATAGGGCTGAATCATTAATTTCTTTACTCAATAAGCCAAGCGATATATCGGCATCAGCATTAATCTCAGCTGCAGTGGCTTCAGCAATATCTCTTAGAGAGCTCGTTACTGACTTTATTGCTTGATTAAGAGTTTCATTGATCTGCTGAGCATGAATGTTAGGCCCGAAAATTAGCATAAAGAGCAATACACTAAATCTTACTTTTATTAACTTCATTTAAATTTTCCTATTACTTTATTGTTGGCATCAAATTTTTTGCAATTGGCGCTCTTCTTCTATTTGCTTGTGGTGGATATGAATTTGACAAATAATTCAATATGCCATTCTCAGTGGCTGCATCAAATTTCCATAAATTTTGCGTTTCTTGCATCCATTGAATCATGCTCCACCATCCTTCTTTATCTGCTCGTTGAGCAGTTACGAGTTTATAAGAATGGCATGCCCCACAATGCATTCTGACAAGCTCCCATCCTGGAGCAATTAGCAGCCCTGTGTTTGGATCTTTATCCGCGGCAAAAACATTGCACGATGAGAAAAAAATTATTATTAAAATTAACTTAACCATTAATATTAAACACTGACGCTGATAGCTAAGCGGTGGCATGCATTATTTAAATAACCACGTGGATTCCATTGCGGAAGAATTACTGGTTGCGAATTCCCATACTCATCTTCGGCTCTAACCCAGACCTCATAATAACCAGTTTCTGGAAACACTATCTCTTTTTTCCAGTGCTGCCAAGCAAATTTATTGACTGGTTTCTCTAGCTTAGTCAATTCCCAATTTGCACCAAAATCAATGGATACATATACATTTTTTACATCAAAATCACCAGCCCAAGCATGACCTCGTAAGCTTAATTTATCTTTTAAGTTATGAGTAATTCCAGACTTTGGGTAAGTAATAATCGATTTTACTGGCATAGACTCAATAATACACATATCTTCGTCAGCTACTTCTGTTCCTGGTGCTACTGGCTTACATGGCACCCTATAAGATTGACCCTTCATTTTTGGACCATCATGAACTTGATCTCGAATTAATATCTTAGAAAGCCATTTTCCACTTACTGACGCTGGCCAACCTGAGCAAATCATTCTAAGTGGTGCACCATGAATTAATGGCAGCGGTTCACCGTTCATATCCCAGACTAAGAGTGATTCATCTTCTAAAGCTTTGTACAAAGGAACGCCACGTGATATTGGTTTTTTCAAAGGATCGCCAGAAAGGTGCCTATCTTCACCTTCATAGGCCACATAGATAGCATTTTCTTTTATTCCAGCATATTTAAGGACATCACTCAACTTAACGCCAGTCCATTCTGGACAGCCAATTGCACCCGTTGACCATTGATTGCCCTTCGCTGGTGGAAAAAATTCAGACCTTCCATTACCGCCACACTCAAGTTGTAATTGTAAGGTATGATGAGCAAACTTATTCTTTAGTTCATTGAGAGTAATTGTCTTGGTTTCAACAACAGATTCACCTGTAATAGTCAGTACCCATTTATCTGGATCGACGGTTTCTTGATTTGGTTGAATGCCATTATTTCTTATGAACAATCTTGAGGCAGGAGTTACCCTGTCATCTAAAAGATGCGGGGGAGTTTCGGCATTAACGGGTCTATCATTAAGTAAGGTTAAACCATCTTTTCCATACAATTCAAACAATTGATCAGTTTGAGAAAAGGCTGCTGGTATGAGGCCAGCAGGCATATTATCTGCAAACGGAATAGACGCACCAAGGGCTGCACCCATGGAAATAAGGCCACTTTTTCTTAAAAAACCTCGTCTCGTTAACGGATCACTCTTTCTGCCCCATAACATTTCATCTGCCAATACTGAATTTTTTTCATATAGCTTATGTAATCCAATTATCTTTTTCATATTCAGTCCAGAGATTTATTATATTTTTCTGCGGTCATCATAAATGTTTCAAGCATTTTTTTTAGGGTAATTGTCAATTTTTTTGCTAGAGCAATATCATAGGTTAATGACGACTCATTCATATAGCAACTTTGTGCGATTTCAAGTTGAATGGCATAAAATTGATTCTGAGGTATACCGTAGTGACGAGTTATAAAGCCACCTTTAAACCTTTGGTTTAATACCGATGAATATGTTGAATCTTTGGCCACATTGTATACAGCATCTTCAATCTTTTGAGGGCAACTCTTACCAGAATTAGTACCAATATTTAAATAAGGCAATTTTCCTTCAAATAAATCAGGAACACATGTTTTTATTGAGTGTGCATCCCATAATAACGCATACCCAAATTCTTTTTTCTTTTGCCTAAGCACTGTTTTTATTTTCTCATGATAAGGAGACCAATATTTTTCGATACGCTGATTTATTTCCTTCGAATTAATTTGGCTCATTGATGAATATATATTTTCATTAGAAAACGTCTTTAGGGGGCACAAACCTGTTGAAATTTGATCTTCATATAAACTCAAATCTTCCGAAGATCGGTTTAAATCAACAACATATCTTGAATAATCAGCGCTAATAACACTTGCTTCGAGCTGATGGCTGAAATCATAAAGATTATTTATATACCAATCCGTATCAGGCAATAAAAGTGCTTGTTTGGTCATTTTACTAGACATACCCACTTTTAATTTTCTTCCATCATGAGGAATACTCAGCAGCAATGGTGAAGATCCATGATGAAATGTAAATGGGTCAGATGACTTTACAATACTCATTTAGAAAATATTTCGTGTTCGAGCGGACATAATTCTCCACTAATTATGAGGCTAGATAAGCGTTCAATATCTGGAGCTAGCGATCTATCATTATTCAATGAGTCTGATATCGCACGTATATTTTGCATAATTTTTTGTAACTTTTTCGAGGTATTCATGGGCTTATGAAAATCAACACCTTGTGCCGCACTTAAATACTCAATCGCAATCACATAAGCCAAATTTTGAGTCATGGTAAGTAGACGATTAGCTGCATGAGTTGCCATACTAACGTGATCTTCTTGATTCGCAGAGGTAGGTATACTATCGACACTTGCTGGATACGCTAGATTTTTATTTTCAGATACCAATGCTGCAGCAGTTACTTGAGGGATCATGAAACCAGAATTTAACCCACTTTCTTTAACTAGAAAAGCAGGTAAGCCACTTAATTGTGGATCTATTAGTAAGGCACATCTTCTCTCAGATATAGAACCTATTTCAGCAATGGCTAGGGCAAGATGGTCAGCTGCAAAAGCTATGGGTTCAGCGTGAAAATTACCGCCAGATATAATTTCTTCAGTGTCTACAAAGACTAAAGGATTATCGGTAACTGCATTAGCTTCAATAACTAAAGTGGATGAAACATGATGCATTATGTCTAAACAAGCTCCCATAACTTGTGGCTGACATCTAATAGAATAAGGATCTTGCACTCGATCACAGTCATTATGTGAAGTCATAATCTCACTATCTTGAAGTAAGTATTTTAATTTCTTTGCGACAATCATTTGACCATGATGGCCCCTTGCTTCATGGATGCGAGAGTCAAACGGCTTTTGACTCCCTTTTATTGCATCTACTGTTAATGCACCAGCATAAATACCTGCCTGGAATAAATTCTCTAATTCAAAATACGCCATAATTGCTATAGCTGTAGAGACTTGTGTTCCATTTAGTAGAGCTAAACCTTCTTTTGGTCCTAATTTCAATGGCTCGAGAGAACAAGCTTTTAAAGCCTCCTTTGCACTAATTATAGCCCCATTAAAGGATGCGTATCCTTCTCCAATTAATACTTGGGAAAGATGTGCTAACGGCGCCAGATCACCTGAGGCTCCAACAGATCCCTTTGCTGGTATACAGGGAAATATTTGATGATTAATTAGATCACATAGGCGTTCTATGACATTATTACATACTCCAGATAAACCTTTAGAAAGAGCCATTATTTTAAGTACAATGATAAGGCTTACTATCTTGTTCGGTAAAAAATTCCCAACTCCAACTGCATGTGAGCATACTATATTCCTTTGCAGCTCTTCTAAATCTTTATTTTCTATTCTAATTTTAGCTAACTTACCAAACCCAGTATTCACTCCATAAACTGTTTCATTATTATTAATTGAGGCCTGAATTTGTTGAAAAGCAAGATCAACTTTATCTTTAACAGATTGATCAATTGACACCTCAATAGATTCAGAAGCAATTTTTCTCAAAGAATCTAAATCTATTGGTTTGTTATTTATATTTAATTTCATGGCTATACCTAATCTTTTATCATTGGTAAATTGAGGTCATGCTCATTTGCACAATCTATGGCATCTTTATAGCCAGCATCCGCATGACGCATAACTCCAGTCGCTGGGTCATTCCATAAGACACGAGAAATTCTCTCATCTGCCTCAATAGTGCCGTCACAAACAATGACCAATCCAGAGTGTTGAGAGTAACCCATACCAACTCCACCTCCATGATGCAAAGAAACCCAAGTTGCTCCACCAGCCGTACTCAAAAGTGCATTCAATAAAGGCCAATCTGAAATCGCATCAGAGCCATCTAACATAGCTTCGGTTTCACGATTAGGACTAGCAACTGAGCCACTATCTAGATGATCACGACCTATCACGACCGGTGCACTTAATTCACCATTTCTAACCATTTCGTTAAATGCAAGCGCCATACGATCTCGCTGCCCCAGACCTAACCAGCATATTCTAGCTGGCAGCCCTTGAAATTTTATTTTATCTTGCGCCGCATCTATCCATCTATGCAAATGCGTATCATCAGTTATTAATTCTTTCACTTTTGCGTCAGTTTTATAGATATCTTCAGGATCACCCGATAGCGCTACCCAACGAAATGGCCCAATACCTCGACAAAAGAGTGGCCTCACATAAGCAGGAACAAAGCCAGGAAATGCGAAGGCTTCTTTTATACCTTCATCATAAGCCACTTGCCTTAAATTATTACCATAATCAACTGTTGGAATGCCAGCATGATGAAATTGCAGCATAGCTTCTATATGTTTCGCCATTGATTTTTTTGCTGCTTTAGACACTGCCTCAGGATCAGAGATTTGTTTCTCATACCATTCCTCAATACTCCATCCAATAGGAAGATATCCGTTAACAGGGTCATGTGCTGAAGTCTGATCTGTTACTATATCTGGCTTGATATCACGTTTAATCATTTCTGGAAGAATTTCAGCAGCATTTCCCAGTAAGCCAACAGATAAAGGTTTATTCTTTTGTATTGAATGTTCAATTAATTCCATTGCTTCATCAAGTGAAGCTGCAGCACGATCAAGATAGTTACTTTCCAATCTTTTTTTAATTCGTTCAGCGCTGCACTCTATTGCTAACATAGATGCCCCTGCCATTGTTGCTGCAAGCGGCTGAGCACCTCCCATTCCACCTAAGCCAGCAGTAAGTATCCAGCGGCCACTTAAGTCGCCATCAAAATGTTGACGACCCATCTCCACGAATGTTTCATAAGTACCCTGGACAATACCTTGACTGCCAATATAGATCCAAGAGCCAGCCGTCATCTGTCCATACATAATCAATCCCTGCTTATCTAAAACTCTAAAATGTTCCCAATTCGCCCAAGCTGGAACTAGATTTGAATTTGCGATCAATACCCTTGGAGCATTCGTATGTGTTTTAAATACTCCAACTGGTTTTCCAGATTGGACCAATAAAGTTTCGTCATCACCCAATGCAGTTAAACTGGTTACGATAGAATCAAAGCACTCCCAGTTCCTTGCCGCTTTTCCAATTCCACCATAAACAATTAATTCATCTGGATTTTCTGCCACTTCTGGATCAAGATTATTCATTAACATCCTCAAAGGTGCTTCCGTTAGCCAACTTTTAGCAGTGAGCTTCGACCCAGTTGGTGATTTTATTATGCGCTTTTCTTTCATAGTATTTCTCATCCTAATTTATTTAATGTTGTTATATTCTTTTCTTGGGGCGGCTTATAATGTCCAACAAGCTCATATCGATCACCTGGATGAAAGAATCTCCCATATGTTACCGGCTTACTTAAGACCCAAGTTCGCCGGGTAATCAAAAGACATGGTTGTCCCTGATCTATTTGCAAAAGATTACTTATACTATCCTCAGGTATTACTGCTTTAACTACTTGTTCCGCCTCTTGAAGCGGTGCAATACTGCTTAGATATGCGCTTGGAGTTACAAGAGAAAAATTTTGCCCCATAAAATCAGGCGCAAATGAGGTATCAACAAAACGATCTTCAATTTGAATGGGTATATCATTTTCGTAATGCACCAATAAAATATGAGCTACCTCCATATCCTGATTTATATTCATTGCTTTTGCGATATCCTTAGGAACAATCTTCTTTACATGCTCTATAACTCTTGAAGAATATTCATGTCCTCGTAACGCTACTTCATCAGCAATATTTCTCACCTCAAGTAAATGTGATGTTGACTTGAGATCAGAAACAAATGATCCAATACCTGCCTTACGATCCAAGTAACCCTCATCATTCAATTCACGCAATGCTCGATTTGCTGTCATTCTTGAAACCCCCATTGAGACAACAAGTTGATTCTCTGAAGGCACTCTTTGTGAGGGCTTTAGTGCCCCACTTGAAATCTGATCAATGATCAATTCTTTGAGTTGTTGATAACGGGGAGTTTTTCTTAACATCATGAATCTTTTATTTTTCTATTAGATAATTTATTCATAACTATCTGGAATTTTTTCTTGATAAGTGGATTAGCCACAAGCCATTCCCCATGAACCATAGTTCGATTTATTAGAGAATTATGATTAGAAAAAATAATCGCATCCAATAAAGTATTATTTCTGTGCCCTACTAGAGAAGCGTTGTCACTGGATAGTGCAAGAAAATCTGCAAAACCTCCTTTTTTAAGTGACCCTATTTTCTTATTACCTGAAGCAAGAGTCCCCCCTTCTAAGGCCATATTAAATAAACAGTATCCAGTGCCATGATCTTTCAAAGATGCTATATTTCTCTCAAGTTTCACTAATCTCTGGACATATTCCAACCAACGTAATTCCTCAAAAGGGTTGATCGAAATATTACTATCTGAACCAATAGCCAGCTTCCCACCTTTAGTCAAATATTCATCTAACCTGAAAACACCATCGCCTAAGTTTGCTTCAGTCGTTGGACATAAACAGGTAACAGCTCCTGATTTAGCCAGACCATTTATCTCTCTTTCGTTTAGATGTGTCGCATGAACAAGGCACCAACCCTCATCAACATCATAATTATCTATTAACCATTCGACGGGTCTTTTTTGATATATCTCATAAAAGTCTATTACTTCTTTTTTTTGTTCAGAGATATGTAAGTGAAAGGGAACTTGCTCATCTTTCGCAAAATTGACTATCTTTTGCATAGAATCGTCTGCAACTGCGCGCAAACTATGAACTCCAATTGCCAAAGAATGCCGTTCAGTAAGAATGGATTTTGCATATTGATAGTGGAGAATTAACTCTTCACAAGTAAGGTAAAATTGTTCCTGCCTAGCCGATAATAATTCGTCTTTAAATCCCCCTCTTTGATAAAGCACAGGAGTATAAATTAATCTAATGCCAGTAGAATTAGCCGCATCGATGAGTGCCATTAATAGAGTATGGTTAAACTCATCACTACCTTGCTCTCGATGCAAATAGTGAAATTCCACAACGGAAGTGTATCCATTCTCAAGCATCTCTTGATAAGCTTGAGCCGCTATTGCAGTGATAATTGAAGCATCAATCTGCCCTGCAAGGCGATACATGCTCTCACGCCATGTCCAAAAATTATCTTGTTTACTGTCGAGCTTAAATTCAGTAAGTCCACTCATTGCTCTCTGAAAACTATGATTATGAGCATTACATAAGCCTGGTATAAGAATATCAATAACCTCATCTTGGGAATGAGTCATAGCATCTTGTTTAATATCTTGAATTATTCCATCAGAAATATCCAAACGGATATTTTTCTGCCAGTTATCTTCTAGATATATATTTTTTGCATAAATTGATTGCATAATTATTCTAAAAATTAGTTGTATATACAGGCTATTACATGCTACTTTTTAAAGCAAGAAATACCACCTAACGGAGCAATATAATGGCTGAGTGGGACCTTGTAATTACTGATGTAGATATTGCGACAATGACAGATAACACTGAACCTTATGGTTTAATTAAGAATGGATCATTAGCCATCTCTGAAGGTTTAATTGCCTGGGTAGGGCCAACAAAAGACTTGCCCAAAAAAACAGCTAAAAAAACATTATCCATGTATGGTAAATGGCTAACACCAGCTTTAATTGACTGTCACACTCATCTGGTTTTTGGTGGTAATCGTGCAGGGGAATTCGAAGCGAGAGCAAAAGGTAAAAGTTATGTAGATATTGCTAATGAAGGTGGCGGCATAATATCAACTGTAAACGCAACTCGTGAGTGTGATATCAATATTTTGACTGATAATTCAAGAGCGCGGTTATTATCTCTTCGTCGAGAGGGTGTTGGAACTATTGAGATTAAATCTGGTTATGGTCTTAATCTAGATACTGAAATAAAAATGCTACAAGTAGCATCTAATCTTGAAAATGAAGGCATCTCAATTCATAAGACTTTCTTAGGCGCTCATGCAGTACCACCTGAATACAAAAATAATAGTGATGGTTACATTCGATATCTTTGCGAGGAAGTACTTCCAGAAATAAACGATCTTGGTTTGATTGAGGCTGTTGATGCGTATTGCGAAAAAATTGCCTTTAGTAATAATCAAATTGAGAAATTATTTGATAAGGCAATTTCCTTGGGATTACCTGTCAAGCTCCATGCCGATCAACTATCAAATTCGAATGGAGCAAAATTAGCCGCAGATTTTAATGCTTTATCAGCAGATCACCTTGAATATACATCGATGGAGGGAGTAAGTGCTCTTGCAGAAGCTAATTGTGTGGCCGTACTTCTTCCTGGTGCATATATGACATTACGCGAAACACAATTACCACCAATTCAAGAGCTTCGTAATTCTGGTGTTTCTATGGCAGTAGCCACAGATTGTAATCCTGGCACATCTCCACTTTGTTCTATAAGACTTGCAATGACACTGGCATCAAATACATTCAATTTAACACCTGAAGAATGTTTAGCGGGGGTTACAAGAGAAGCATCAAAAGCCTTAGGCACAACAAGTACAAAAGGCACTTTGGAGCAAGGTAAACAAGCCGATATTGCTGTTTGGGATATAGATCACCCGAATGAACTATCTTATTGGCTCGGGTTAGATCAATTATCTGCTTT
>TARA_B110000444_G_scaffold75936_1_pt1 | contig 42005 bp, 36 predicted proteins | sample TARA_B110000444 | Tara Oceans TARA_B110000444 (sample SAMEA4398370) | marine metagenome | biome: Polar Biome; feature: [SRF] surface water layer (ENVO:00010504); material: water (ENVO:00002006), including particulate matter (ENVO:01000060) such as... | depth 5 m | reverse complement strand
CCCAGTACACTCGCTACCCAGGGAAAGGGCATCACTCTTCAATGAGCATACGAACATCAGCGAGCACCAAGTCGAGGACCCAGTCATTGTCGCCCCACCAGACGCGCTGGAAGCCATCCTTGTCAACAAGGACTGTGCCTGTCGAGTGGTTAACGTTGTAAGCATCAGGATGGTGCCGTGCTGAAGTGTTCGAAGTATCGTTTTCTGAGGTTTCTTCGATGAAAAGGCCCACTTCAAAATTAAACCAAACCGACATCATCGTTTGATACATTTCTGAGGTGTCATCGGTTGAATTCGCAGTTAAATGTGGCCATTCAGTATCTCTGTAGGTTTTCCAATCACTCATTGTCTGTGCATCATCTCGCCATGGATCTACAGTGATGGTGATGAATTGTGTCACATTGTGCTCTTCAGGTGTTAATTCATTGTACATCCAATGCAAGTTTGAAGTGACAATCGGACAAATATCGAGACAATTGGTAAACAAGAAAGCGATAACCGTTACTTTACCCTCGGTCTCTTCGGAATAATTCCACAACCCATCATCGCTTTCAAACAACGTAAAGTCATCAACTTTAACAATGGGATTTATTGGCTCACCATGAAAATCAAGCTCAGATGTTTCAGCACCGATGCATCCACTGGTCAGTAAAAGAACGACTACAAATGCTGGGAAAACTCTCATTTTTCACACCCCTCTATATCAATTGGCCAAGATAAGCAATATCTGTTTCAAGTTGAACAATGTATAAACCTGTTGAGATACAAGAGGCATAAGTAAGCCCATTATGATGCTCAACAGCCCAAAGGAAAGGAACCCAGCCGAAATCATAGAAACTTGAATCGAGCGGAGTTCCATCTTCTCCGTGTGGTAAATACCAACCAACCGTTGCTTCAAAATGTGTTGCAATTCGGTCACCGGGGTCCGTGGGTGAGACAAGTGTCTCGACGTCGATAACCCACAAGCCGGCATGGTAGTGTGAAATGTAGAGACGCCCATCCCATCCCCCGCCATGGCTTTGGTCGGTTGACTCGTTTGTTTCGAAATAGGCACTGTCAAGGTTGTGGGGTGAAAACAACAACCATTCATCTGCGTTTGGATATTCAGCGCAATCCGCACCATAACAATGTTCACTCGCCCAAGGAATTTCCCAATCGCGAATAAGTTTCGGCTGGAACTTAAGTTGGCCGTCAATCATGGTATAATCTGTGGTGTCGATGAGATAAATGATGCCAGTTCCGACATTTGTTGACAAAACTTCGACTGCTGCTGTAACAAGATGTACGGGTTCTTCAGAGTATCCAACGTGTGAGAGGTCAACCATGTTTGGAAACGGTTCAGCATAATGGATGTAAGAGACTCGTCCGCCGTTCTCATTCCCATTGGTTCCGCTGTCAGGACTTCCATCCTCATCTAAATCGAGGAATTCCATCCATTGGCCGACTTCTTCGGCCCGCCAACGGCACTGTAGCGGATTGCCTTGCCCTGTTTTGCAAAGCGTTGCATGGAGTGTATATTCTTCGGGAGAGTTCACTGGGTGGGGAACATCGGTGACATCAGCAATACGAAGCCCTGCTTCCCAATAACTCCCATAAATGAATGTGTGACCATAGCGAGGGTCGTTCGGGTCTTCTCCTGGCCAGAGTTGAACCGTCATATCGTGAATGTAAATCCAACCGCCATTGGTTGCTTCCCAAGCAACCTCATATTCTCCTACTTTGATGATTGTGTGACCTGAGCCTGCGCCGGGAACGCCTGGGAGGTTACGGGCTGCTGAACCATCAAGATTCATGTGAGCAATCGTAACGCCTCCACAAGCCTCACCAATTGCATCGTTACATCCTTCATAATCAGGATTGGCAACGAAGATGTACCATTCCCCATCAATCATGTGAGTGTAGATATTGTGCGGCCCGCTTGGATGGTCAACATCATACCAAGAATCGATGTATACTGGATTTGTCTTATCTGTAACGTCAATGAGAGTTACTGAAACTTGAATTGGGTCGTTCCATTCGCCAACGTTTGGATCTGAATTTCCTGGGTCGATGAGTTGGTTCTGCTGAACAATGTATTCTCTACCGTTGTATTCGATGTATTTGACATCGAGGACCTGGGTGTTCGGATCGTTGTATATCCCAGTGACGGTTGTGTTATTGGGGTCTGTTACATCGACGATGTGCATGTCATTCCAGCCTGCTAAATAGGCGTATGTACTCATTCCATCAGGAGTTGTAGCCACCTGAATTTCTGCATTTCCAGTCGTCGTCAAAGAGTTGTAGTCAAGAAGTTCCATGTTGTCAGTGCCCGCAATATGTTGTGAAGCGTTCGAATGATCGTGGCCCTCTCCTTGGAACAAAGGATCTTCTAAATTTTGAATTGTAATCGTTTCTTCATCAGCGGAAGATGAAAGACCAAAAGTGAGTATTGAAGCTGAACCGAGAAGCACGACAATGAAAATGCCGAGGCCTACTTCCTTCGCGCCCATGGTCTGTGCGATACACTCTTCCGTTTTGTCTTTATGTAAGGTTGTGAAGGGAAAAACATGGGGCGGGGCCGTTGGTTGAGTTTCAGCGCATTTTTTATTGCGATGGTTGTACTTACGCCGTCCGTCTATGCACACGAGCAGGAAATACTGAATGTTATTCTCGTCGATGATGAGGCTCGGCCCGGTAATGTGACGGATTCCGGATTTGTCGAAGGGAACGGACTTGTATTCAGGATGAGGGATTCAACTGAAAACGCTTCAATGCAAATTAAAATTGATCTCGATAAGGATGGAATATTCAATGGTTCAGATGACAACGTATCTGTGTGGCTGACAAGGTCGTGCACGCTTGACGAGAACGGTTCATTGGTTGATGAAGAGTGTGCAGTATCCCATCAGTTTGTCTTTGGAAATAATTCTCAAGGTTCCTACCACTACCAAGTCGAACGTATGATTGACAACATAACTGTGGAGACTTGGAATTATACGGTTGAAGTTTGGCCAGATGTTCATGAAGAACCAGGACAGCCGTCTGTTGGTGATTGTTTTGGTTCGGGCTGTGAAGAGTTCGTTGAGGAAAAAAGCGATTCTGAGACAGAGCGAAGCAAAACAGAATTGACTCTGTATGCCGTCATGGCGCTTGCCGGCTTGGGTGCATTCATTATGATTCTCAGCATCCGTAATGAACGATTAAACCGTTGAATTATCCTTCAATAACTGGGCATCTATCATCCATATCATCGATGACAACCATGTTCGCCCACAAGTAAGGTATTCGTATCGGTTTTGCTACCCTTTTTTTACTTCGAAGTCGAGTCCTAAAGAGGACCTCAAAGGAATAATCCCTATCTCCTATCATGTTATCATTTTACTATAGTCATGGTACCTATATCAAACAATCGCCTATAATTACTGGTTTTTGAGTGTATTTTTCCGTAAAACGGAATAAAATGTAAGAAAATCGGTTTTTTAGCGCATCTGTAAAGTTAAGTGAGTATGAAAACTGACACAGAGGGTTTTGTTTCTGTTTCACATTCAAGCGCAGGTTTGAGAAAGGTATGGCGGGAGGGGGGTTCATGGTCGGCTCAAAAGGCATGCAAGCATTCTTGCTTGTGACGGTAATGGTTTTAGCACCTTTATCAGGATGTTTTGGTGAAAATATGAGTAACCGAGTGAGTTCAGAGAGTGATGTGGTCGTCACTCCTCAAATCCTTTCGGGAGGTGTGTTCCAAGGACTCACAATAGCTGCTGAAAAAGATTTGTCAGCATTCGTTCCTTACCTTATTTTGAATGATGATACTGGTTACGTTCAAAATTCAACAGTCGTGGATTTGAGGGCTGGGGATTCTGTTTTATTGAATGTTCTCGCTCCGCCGAGAACTGACACAGCGCTCGTTATGATTGGAGATTATGGTCGCGATTCGTGGCCTATTCGATCGATTGACGAGTCGTGGAAAACATGGTATGAACGCGGTGGCCATCAATCGGATGATAATTCCGGCATAATCAGAGTGGCTGGCATCAATGGTTCTCTTGATACTGTTGACTTCCTCAATGGTAGTGCAGACTCGACCATTGCGATTAAAATTCAAGTCAAGAGGCAAATGGCTGCTGCATACAGTGAGGCTGATGGTGGTCGGCATTCGATGGGTGTTGTCGATGGAAGAACCGTTTTCAATTACATCAACGTAATGTCAGATGAAACTCCTGACCCCTCGGACCTTGGTGATGGGGCTGTCGGATACCTCGATCGATGGGCTGGGCAAGGAAACGTGGCATACGAAGATGCTGCACAATACCTTATTCAAACACTCGAAGGTTTTGGTCTTGAAGTCATTACCCAGAGGTTTACCTATGATTCGTTAATGACTGGTGCTCAAAATCCTGAGGCATACAACATATGTGGCTACCGTTTTGGTGATGTTGATCCTGACAAATGGATGGTGTTTGGAGCACACTTCGATATCGCACCGCCTGTCAATGGTGGTATGTTAGATCCCCATATTTTTGGCCGGACGTATGGAACTCGTGTTGGGGCATATGACAATACGGCTGGAACTAGTATGGTTCTGACCGTCGCTGAGTCAATGGCAGGATACAGTACACGCAACACAATGGTGTTCTGTTTATGGTCTGGTGAAGAAGGTGGAAAGCGCGGAAGTGATTTCTGGACTGACTATTGGGTTAAAGAAGAAAATCCAAATGTTGAGGTTACAAATTATGTTAATTTAGACATGGCTGGTGTTAACTGGCCTGGTGGCGGCGGTGCTCCATGTGGTAACGGCCATGGTGGCGGTGCTGCAGGGTGTGACCCTGAACCTGAAGTCGACCCTGAGGGATATCCAAAGGATTCGGAAGTTTGGCCAATGCGTGTCTATATTGGCCCGAGTTTAGATCATGATGTCATGAACCAACCAGGTATGGTTGGACTTGCTATGTGGATTGGTTCTGATGCTATTGGAGTTGAAGAGCAGATGGCTCCACTCCTTGGTGAAGGGTATGATGCTGCAACGTGGAAGGTTGACGATTGGATGGCCAAGGACCGGCCAGAAATTATCGTTTATGAAGACACAACAGCTCGTTCTGACCATGCTACATTCCAAGATAACCTCGGAACAGTAACAATGGGCTTTGGGGGGCTTGTAGACGGATACTGGTGCTACCACCAAACATGTGATACTGTCGATGAAATGGTTGATTGGATGGACACCACTGGCAAAGATTACGGTGATGAACAGTCCGGCACAAGTAATCTTGTAGACGCACTTGACACCATTACGTGGTGGGCTACGTACTCGTTCTTCCACCTTGATGAAACACCAGTTCGTAACGCTTACTTGTGATTATCAAGTTAAATTTCCTAGAAGAAATTTGCGATGAGTTGGAGAACTTCGTAAGGCGACCAAAAACCCAAGAAGATTGAGACAGCGAGTATTGCAAAAACGGAAATGGTAACGTAAAAGGCGTTCTCATCCCAATCCTTGACTTTGTTTCCATCTAAAGGTCCGAATGGAAGCATGTTAAACAAACCAAGAATGAGGTTTGCATATACCCAATAAATACCTGCATCGACAAGCATGAGGCCCCAGTTGAGTTGAGACCCTACAAGATAGGAGGTATCCATAGCTGCTGCGTCAAATGCGCCAGTAAGGCCGAGAATTATACCCCATAGCGGGATTCCAATGAGAAAGAGAGAGAAGTTAACCAGCGGCCCAGCGATTGCAATATGGCCATTCTGACGACGAGTTACAAGGCCAGCAACCATGACTGCCCCTGGCGCCATGAACAAAATACCGATGAAGAAAGAGAGGAATATTCCGAAACGTAAACCCCCTGGGTCTGCACGAAATTCCGCCCAACAACCATTCTTTTTGGCGACGATTTTATGCCCTATTTCATGGAGTAAAAAAGCCGGCCCAACAGCGAGCAAGAGGACTGGCATCGAAAGGAAAAACTGAGTGAACCAAGGGCCCAAACCACGAGGTTCAATCCCCCATATACCGCCAACTGCCATGAAGCCAAGTGCGACAGTGAATGCTGCTGTAGCAAGTCGAAGATGTTTCTTCTCTTCAGAGCTGAAATGCCAAATATTACCTTTATGCATTTGAGCGGGTTGTTGTTGAGCAAGACCCATCATTTGAGCGAAGAGAGGGTTCATTTTCGCACTCGCTCCTGTGTCGAAATGAATCGTTCCATCTGACGATTGGCGGGCATGAACACGATGAATTCTCGGTTTCTGGTTTCGGAAGGGGTCATCGTCGAGAATGTCTGCCCGTGGGTCCCTCCCTGCCATGAACTGTGTTTATCTGCGTTTGATTTGAAGCCTCGCATCCGAAGTTTGATGCGTTGGGGCTGCAACAGAATAGTTGGGGCCAACCATGTCAATGCCGAGGCGTGCAATGAAAGAAATGGGATTTCAGGCCTGTTGCCTTCGTTGTGATGCGGAAGATATCGCTGCAACATCGAGGTGTAAGCGGTGCATATCTCGTCACACCGATATACGTGACAAAATTGCTGCTGTTTCACACGATGACCCTTTCACCCAATTAGCCAAAGAGATGTTGATGATGGCTGCTGCACCACATCGGCACGATCACGATGAGATTCACGGCCCAATTCTTGTTGAGCAACAGAGGTTAGCTGCTGGGCTTTCAGAGCCAGTCCCTGAGTCAACGATAGAAGAAGTTGAGGCTTTGTTTAAACAGCAAAAAAGCAAGAAAAAAGACAATGTTATACACGATATAGCGAACCAGAATCAGTGGAAAGATGAGGCGCCATCAAAACAAGTTCAAAAAGAAATGATCGGTATGTTTGAACAGCAAGATCATTCGCAGTATGGTGCAAGAACGATTCCCTCAAGAGAGATTAAACCTGTAGATCGAAGTGAGAGAATTGGTGAAGATGCTGCCTTAACAGACCGATTACAGGCTGCAGTAAATGCAGAAGAATTGCCTGATAGGGAAAGAGAAGAGGGTGCAAAAGAAAGTTTTGAAGCATTACAAAAGCACAGAGAAGATTGGAAAAGTGTGCTCTCTGAAGTGGATGATTTACTCAAAGATACAGAAAATAATGAAGATTGATTATTTGCTGTGTGAATGATAGTTAAATTATACTCTTCTTGTTTATTGATTCAATGTTTTCTGTGTTTTTCTAACTCAAAGTATCTCCTTCTTTGGATTTGGAATGATTTGAGGTATCTCCAATTCATAGGTTATTCGTTGAGTGCCCTTGCCTTTTGATTTCTTTCCGATTATTTGGATGTGGCCAATTTCCGCGAGGCGTTGGACGTGTGTGCCCGCACAGGGGCACAAATCCAAATTATCTCCAATTTTAACAACCCTCAACTGTGAAATTGATGCAGGGAGTAAATCCATATTTGTTCGTTCAGGCGGCATCTCTGCGTTAACCTCTGTTCTTGTCATTGTTGAATCGGTTACTTTGTGATCAGCATCGATAAGCAGGTTTGTTTCAAAAGCGATTTGTTCAAGCATTTCTTCGGTCAAGGAAATAGGATTAAAATCGATGCGGGAGCGGTCGTCATGGATTTGATTTCCCACGGTTCGAGCGCCGTTAAAAGCCTCATAGACAACCCCTGAAACAAGGTGTTGTGCTGTATGCATACGCATGTGCGCGTGTCTTCTTTCCCAATCAATAGAGCCTTTCACTTCATCTCCGATTTCGAGTTGGTGGTTTTCTCCAACGCTATGGAGAATTGTTCCGCGACCCCGTACTTCGTTAACGGTGAGGCTTCCGTTTGGCCCTACAAGAGACCCCGTATCCCAGTTTTGGCCGCCTCCTAACGGGTAAAACAGCGTTCTATTGAGGCCAACTTTACCATCTTCTACAGAGGTCACAGTTGCATGAAAATCAGTATAATACCCTGATTCGATGCTTCTGAGGTAGAGTTGTTCGGTTGCCATGGATGTGCGTAGAAGTCTCCTTAGAAGAGGTTTTCACACTTTCGAATTCTCGAGAAGTGATGGGTCGTTCAATTCTCCACTTGAATCCAATACAAGCGACGGAGTTTTCCAGGCACGATGGAGGGCAATTGTTGACTCCCATATAGCTCTGAAGAAACCGAGTTCCTGATATTTCCATCCACGCTCTTCAGCATATTCTTTGACAAGCGGCGCTGCTTTTGGTAGGTTGAAATGGGACATAGCCGGGAAAAGATGGTGTTCAATTTGATAATCAAGACCAACAAAGAAGAACGAACCAATTGGTCCAAGTTTAATTCTACGCGCTGTCTCGATTTGTAAACGCCAGTTTTGGTCATACTCTGTAATGATCGGTCGGCCAGCGTGACCCACAATGAAAATTGCTGTAAGGCAAGTGCCCACTAAACTCCACAAAAGGACATAAAATCCGAAGGTGGCTTGCCAAGACAGGCCGAGCAATATTGGTAATGCAAGCCATAACATGAAATGAACAAGTATGAGAGAAGTATCAAAGAGCCAGATTTTCGTAATTCGCTTTTTCTTGGATTTGAAAGGTTTGGTAGCGATGTATTTCAATCCATCAAAACGCATGAGGTGGCCGACGAGAAGAGAAATTGGCCAAAATGTCCATCCTTGAAGATGGCGTTGGAAAAATCGTCGAATTGGTCCGCTTGTTTTGTATTCTTCTTGGCTGAAAGTAAAGGGCCAGGAGTGAATATCTGGATCTACGTTGACAACATTCGGGTGAGCATGGTGTCCTATGTTGTGTTTTTCTCGCCAATATTCCATAGAAAACCCGGCGAAAAGAGGGAAGATGATAGCTGCAAGTGATGTGTTGCCAGCCTTCGATTTGCATGCAGAGGAGTGGACACCTTCATGCCCAGCCATTGCCAGTGTAGTAGAGAAAAGTGCAGTGATTGGAATAAGAAGAAGTCCAAACTTGAGTGGAAGGTAGATGTGGGCAATATACAGTGCACAAACAACAACCAAGAGAATTACAACTTTGGTCCAAGATTTACTTGTTGGTTTCTCAAGAAGGTTTGCCTCCTTCAGTTTCATACGTAGGTTTGCGAGTGGATGTTCCGCCATTTTTAGGCCCCCTGAAGAGTTGTCTTCATCCAATGCCCGACCGTCGAGTGTTTTAAGGTGGTGTGTCTGCCGACACCGCTTTTCTTTATTTTAACGCACTTGATATTCTTCGCCCTTCAGAAATTTGCGCATCTATGCACCTTTTATTCTTATCAAGAGGTAGTGAGCAGGAAATTGTTTCAATCCATCCATGTTTGGGAATCCACGATTCTTCAGTTTGCCAAACCTCGGTAAGCCCTTCCGCTCGGGGAAAGGTATGAATTTTGGAGGGAATTTCCGTACAATCTTTGCTAAGGGCAGTGCCTCCGTGCATTTCGATGAATTCTCCAAAATGGGGCACTTGTATTTTGTCCGTATCAATTAATGTATGCTGCTTCGACCCCGGTGCTTGGTATGTCCACTGAACATCGTTAATGAGGTGCTGACAGATTATTTGTCCATTACTGTTTGGGCCACCGCCTTGATATTCGATAGTAAAACCGTCTGATGACTCAAAACTTTTCGTTATTCTGGTGCGGGTGAAGATTTCTACACCGTTCTTTGCAGCTTGTACCGCAAGATGTTTCAAACCCCATTCTGAACGTAGCGTAAAGCCATCATCGAATGACTGGAGTTGAAGGAATTCCATTTGTTCCTGAGTGAGGTATTTTGAAAGATTACTTTCCTCTCGTAAATGACCTGGGGATATTGAAGGAAGGCCTATCTCTGCGTTGAGTTCAATCAGTTTAATATCGTAAAATTCCGCTAATTCGAGAGCTGCAGTAAGATTCGCGTATGTTCCACCAATGAAAACGATTCGTTCCATTCAATCACCTTTTTCGGGTAAAATGTCAAGTGCGAAAACTGGGCATGAGGGAATACATAGTTCACAGTGTGTACAATTTTCCTCATCGACAATAGCAAGTCGATCAACCAAAGTTAGAACGTTAACTGGGCAAAGAGCGATGCAAGCACCACACCCAAAACAACGATCATCATCGACAAGAAATACATGATTATCCTGTCGTGCCATGTATTGTCCATGTGGATGGGGTTCAAGTCTCCTTCGCTATAAATCGTCAAAGGTGGGTTGTTCGAGTGGTCATCAGGTTGGTCGGTGGATTAAATTGCGATTTCAATACATGAAGAGCAACAAACTTGAACCTATCACAAACGAGTCTATGGGAAAACAAGAAGAAGAATTTGGTCTTGAAAAGAGGTGAGGTATGAACACCCCCTTATTTCTCATGGAACAATATTATATTATTCACGTGAGTATGTCGAAGAAGGGGATAGAAGAAAACGTGAGTATGCCCCGAAGATTATGGTCGCGACTAGCACTTAACTTAACCACACTATTACCAATGAAAATCATTCACTATAGCATGAAATCATCTCCATAGGAAACAAAGGGGTGTGTGCAAGAAAAAGAATCAACTTCAATAGACATCGCTACTAGCAAAGATTGGTCCACATGGTTTTCTATTCTCCCGGCAGAACAACTTCTTACCCAGAAGAGCCACCAAAGAAAGGTATCCGATACCATTGCCTTGGCGGTGGAGATGAAGTAGGTAACGTGGGAATTGTTCTCGAGGATAAAAATGAAACTCGACTACTCTTGGATTATGGTCTCGCTCCAACCACGCCTCCACGTTATCCCTCTGAAGCACCCGAGGTTCGTGACGCAGTCATTACACATTCACATGTAGATCATCTTGGAATGGCGCCTTGGCTATGCGCAAATCACCGAACACGGCTTCATGGTACTGCACTCACTGCAGAAATTTCAGAACTCATGTGGTATGATTGTCACAAAGTAAGCTCAATTGAAAAATATCCACTTGCTTGGGATAAGCGCGACATCGATACGGCACTTGATTCGTGGAACATACACAACTTCAATGAGGCTTGGAAACATGAAGATTGGAATCTTGAACTCCACCGAGCAGGCCACATTCCCGGTGCAGCCATGTTGAATATCGAAACCCCCCAGCGTAAGATTCTTCTTTCGGGCGATTTCGATACTCGAGATTCTCCTCTTACTAAAGGTGCCCAACCGGTAAAAACAGATACACTCTTCGTTGAAGGTACATACGGCGGCAGAGAACACCCACCCCTTCAGGAAGAAGAACAAAAATTCATCAATCATGTTCAGCGAATTGTTGACCGAGGAGGAAAAGTTCTCATTCCAGCCTTTGCAAACGGAAGAACACAGGACGTTGTTATGCGCCTCCACAAATATCTCCCCCACCTTGATGTTCATGTTGATGGAATGGGAAAAAGAATCGCTAAAATGCAAATGAACCATCCCGAAACCCTTCGAGATGTTCATGCTTTCAAGGATGCCTGGTCATGGAGTCGACGTGTTTCGAGTAAATCAGACCGTAAAAAAGCCCTTGAAGCAGACGTTATCGTTTCAACATCAGGAATGCTCCAGGGCGGTCCATCCATTTGGTATCTCAATCGCCTTCGACATGATACTGCAAACGCAATTCTTTTCACTGGGTATCAAGCCTCCAATACTGGAGGTAGAAAACTTCAGACAGAAGGAAAAATCAATATTTTTGGAAATGAAACCGACATTCCTCTTGAATGGAAATCCTATTCTTTTTCAACACATGCCGGCCATAAAGAGATTGTCGATTTTGCAGCAGCATGTGAAGCCGAAGAAGTCATTGTTTACCATACAGATCCGAAGAATGCCCGCCCCCCATTGGTTGAAGCGCTTGAGAAAAATGGACATGTCGTTCACAATCCTGTAAACGGAATTTCCGAGTATCTTGGTGAAGAATTTAGCCGAAGTAATTGAATACAACAACGCCAAGCGCTAAACGATACCCATGGCGGCAAAAGCACCAAAAGGCTCCCGACCAAAGAAAAGAAAGCGAAAGATGCGTCTTTCTTTGAAACAGAAGAAACTGAATGTGAAAGCAGATTCGTATACAGATAATCTTGGTTGGTCGACCGACGTTGGACGCACTCTCGGAGATGCGCCCGTTGCTGCGGCTCCAGAGACATTGAAAATCCAATGTGATATGTGTGGATGTATGCTCAAGATTCCAAAGCCGAAAAAGGCTCGATACACCGTAAGTTGCTCGTACCCCGGATGCGATCACCTCATGAAATTCGATTGAATTATCTGAGGCGTCAGCATGGATCAGGGTTTTACCCTTCTTGCGATATGTTTTGGATTGTTTTTCATTTCAATACTTTACTCAAGTGTTGGTCATGGAGGGGCTTCAGGCTACCTCGCTCTACTCTCACTTACAGCATACGGCGAGATGCAAAGTTCTTGGCTCAAGCAACACGTCTGGGTTCTCAACCTCATTGTTGCAGGATTAGCATTCCTACATTATTCGAAAGCTGGACATCATAATTTTTCAAAAACCACGCCTTTCATTCTTACAAGTATACCGTTTGCATTCATGGGCGGTTATCTCCGAGTTGACGGAGCAGTATATGACACCCTCCTTTCACTAACACTTCTCTATGCAGCAATTCGCTTGTTATTACTCTCTGATAATACTCAAACGAATGTAACATCTGAGCCCGAAAAAGGTCAGGCTTATGCATTTGGCGCTGGTATTGGATTGTTCAGTGGAATTATAGGGGTGGGTGGCGGCATATTCCTCTCTCCTCTTCTTCTTCTGAAAAAATGGGCTACGCCCAAAGCCGCAGCAGCAACCGCAGCTCTTTTCATTTGGGTTAATTCTGCAGCAGGGCTCTTAGGCGCAACAGCCTCGAGCCAACTTGTGTTAGAATTCGACACACTTTTGCCCTTTATTGCAGCCGTACTCTTTGGAGGCCTCATTGGCTCACGTTACGGTTCAATGCATGCACAACAAACCACAGTTCGAAATCTCCTCGTTGCCGTTCTCTTTATTGCTTCATTCAAACGAATTACTGATCTCTTTTTCTAAGTCCACGACCGCGAACCTCAAACCAATCGAACCAATGGTGTAACCATGTCCGAGACTCCTTACTTCGTTTCATACTCTGAAGCGCTGGAGATACTCACAACCCACCCACTTTCCCTTCCTACTGAACATATCCGACTTGACCAGGCCTTCAACAGGATTCTTTCCACAGATTTAGCGTCTAAAGTTGACGACCCGCGCTTTGATAATTCGGCTATGGATGGATTTGCTTTTCGTTACAAAGACTCTGTTAAACCCCCAAACCGACTTCAAATTAGCCAGGTTATTCAAGCAGGATTTAATGACAAACCATTTCCAATCGAAGAAAATCAGGCAGCTCGAATAATGACGGGTGCCCCGATACCGCACGGTGCTGACGCAATCCTCCCAATAGAACAGTGCGAGGTTACTGATGATGGTTCAACTGTTCTTCTCTTACAAGAGGGAAAGAAACATTTCATTCGTAAACAGGGTGAAAATTTACGAAAAGGTCATGCAGCTTTACACAGAGGTGACGTGTTAACCCCTTCTTCCGTTGGTCTATGTGCTACTATGGGCCATCCAGAAGTACCCGTTTTTACGAAGGCAAAAATAGCTATTATCTCAACCGGAGACGAGCTTCGACCTCCAGGGCAAACTCTTTCAGATACTGAAATCTATGAATCGAATTCATTTGGAATTACAGGACTTGTAAAATGGGCGGGACATGATGCACAACGGTATGATTCTGTACTTGATTCAATGGAAGCTCTACGTCAAAAACTTGATCAAGCCGCTGAAGAGTGTGACCTAATTTTAACATCAGGTGGCGTTTCTATGGGGGATTGGGATTTGGTTCGTAGATTAATGGAAGAAGAAGGTGACATCAAATTCTGGCGAGTTAAGATACGACCAGGATCCCCTCCGCTTTTCGGCTATTGGAAAGGAACCCCTCTGTTTGGTTTACCAGGCAATCCAGCAAGTAGCCATGTGGTATTCCGCATGCTCGTAGCACCTTACTTGCGCCATTCAACTGGAGGGGGGGGAGTTCACGAGCGGCGAGTCCGCGTCTGTCTTGCAGAATCATTCAAGACAGACGATAATTTCCTTATTATGCGGCGAATAAAAATCGACACCTCAGCGGAGAAACTCCTCGCCTATTCAACCGGCTATCAGGGTTCTGGAAACCTCAACAGTTTAGTTTTAGCAGACGCACTTACTTTATTTGAACCGGGCCATAGTGGTGAAAAAGGCACATGGTGTGACGCCCTTCTTTTGTAGGTGATATGGATGAAATTTATAGTTGAGAAAACCACACCATTACTCGACGCTCTGGCCTATTTTATGCCAAAAACATCACGCAGTAAATTGCGGAAAATGCTAACCGAGGGGAGAATTCAAATCAACGGCGAGGTCGAACATAGAGCGAAAACAGAACTTCCTACAGGAACTGAAATAGAAGTTCTCAGCCGAGTGAAAGCCCTTGAGATTACCCCGCCCCCAGCCTCCAAGCAAAAGAAATCAAACTTGACAATACTCTGGGAAGACGATGCAATTCTTGTTGTAGAAAAACCAGCAGGTCTTCTCTCTATTGCTACGGATAAACTGGAAAGAGATACTCTCCACGCCCGATGTGTCGATCATATCCGCTTAGAGGATGAAAAAAACTGGTGTTATATTGTCCATAGACTCGACCGCGACACCTCAGGCATCATGGTGTTTGCACTACATCAGAGGCACAAAGAATATCTTCAAACACAATTCGCTGAGCGAGAAGTGCATCGAACATACCACGCTCTCGTAGAAGGCAGGCCTAAGCAAATGCAGGGCGTTGCCCGAGAATGGCTGGTTGAGGACAAAAACCTCTTTGTAAAAAAAGTAAAATCGAGTTTCCATGGGTCAAAAGAAGCGATTACCCATTGGCAAGTGGCTGAGACGAACAACCAAATCTCACTTCTCCAAATAACCATTGAAACTGGCCGTAGGCACCAAATTCGAATGGCGCTAAGGTCACTTGGCTGCCCGGTTGTAGGAGATGAATTACATGGGGCAGAAACAAACCCACTCAATCGAGTTTGCTTACATGCTTCAGCCCTTGAATTCCTTCATCCCGAGACCGATGAACCGGTTCGTTTTGAAGCACCTATTCCCAAAGGGTTTCTTCCTTAATGAGGGCCGAGGGCTAGGAAAAATTACCCTTAACGGTTTTTAGAGGCTAGCAACGCCCCTCAGTCTCAATCCCCATCTCAACCAAAAAGAACCACCAATTCCCTTACCATGCCGAATTATCCCAGCAATGAAAAAGCAGGAGTTGAAGAACCGTTGACGGCCACGTATCTTTGAGGGGAACCCATGAGTCAACCGGGCGATGAAGGTTGGATTGAAGTTCGGGGTGCACGCACCCATAATCTCCAAGACGTAACAGTTCGTCTACCACGAGGACAATTCGTCGTAATTTCCGGTGTTTCTGGGTCAGGAAAATCAAGCCTCGCTTTTGATACTCTTTATGCAGAAGGCCAACGACGTTATGTCGAGAGTCTTTCTTCGTACGCTCGTCAATTTATTGGACAGATGAAAAAAGCGGATTGTGATGGCATTGAAGGGTTATCACCAGCCATTTCTATTGACCAAAAACAGGGTTCTCACAATCCTCGTTCAACCGTAGCAACCGTCACTGAAATTCAAGATTATTTCCGTCTACTTTGGGCGAGAATAGGTAAACCACACTGCCCACAGTGTGGCCGAGAAGTCGCTCGTCGAACCGTTCAGGAAATCGTTGACGATATTATTTGGAACATGGAAGGCCATGCCATCGTGCTGTGGTCTCCAGCAGTTCGAGCACGTAAAGGAACACATCAAGATCTCTTCCGACAACTCGTTGAACAGGGATACCTCCATGGTAAAGTCAATGGCCATGAAGCTGAGTTTGAAAATCCCCCAGAACTTGATAAAAATTTCCGCCACGATATCGATGTCCGAATTGACCGATTGCGTTGTTCTAAGGAACGGCGACAACGCCTTACTGAATCTGTAGAAGGGGCACTCCGTATCGGTGGTGGAACGGTCGCTATCGAAAGTCTCGAAGCACCGAGTGAAGATGAAATACTTTCAGAAGGAACACGTTCCCACTTCACCAAAGTTGGTGAAACGGTCGCTTGGTCTGAAGATTTTGCTTGTCCAGACCACGGAGCGTTCATGCCCGAACTCTCTCCACGAGTCTTTTCTTTTAATTCTCCTTTGGGCGCTTGCGGTGTTTGTCAAGGGCTTGGGGTCGAGCGCCAATTCAATATTGAACTCATTATTGATGGAACACTCACCGTCTCAAATGGCTGCGTTCGACCATGGCGTCAATCGATGTCCCCTTCATGGTATAGACGTCTCTTGGAACAGGTTTGCGGGCATTATGGGATATCGAAAAACACACCTTTTGAGTTACTGAGTGATGATGATAGAGATATCCTTCTCAATGGCTCAGGTTCGACGATTATCAACTTCCACTTTGAGTCTGACAATGGCTCAGTTTACAAGATGAATCGCCCTTGGGAGGGCATCATTGCTCGACTACAGAAGACCTACAATGAAACAACTTCCGAGCGAACCCGCAGCCGCTTGATTAGTTGTATGACAGATCTTGATTGTTCAGAATGTGGTGGAGAAAAACTCAACGCTGCGGCACGATACGTATCTGTAGGCGGCATTCGTTTGCCCGAAGTCAGTCGTTGTTCGGTTCACGATTCACTCGCATTGATTCGTGCATGGCAACCAAATGGGGCCGGAGCGCCTGAAAATTTCGCAGACGTTCTTGAAATTCTTGATGAACGCAGTCTCTTCATCGGCAAAGATATTCTCAAAGAAATTGAAAACAGACTCGGCTTCCTCGATAGTGTTGGGCTTGATTATCTCACTCTTGATAGAAAAGCGAACACTCTTTCGGGCGGTGAAAGCCAACGAATCCGTTTAGCTACACAAATAGGAAGCCGCTTAACCGGCGTGATGTACGTTCTTGATGAGCCGTCAATTGGACTGCATCAAAGAGACAATGCCCGTTTACTTGCTACCCTTCGGGAGTTAAGTGATTTGGGTAACACACTCATTGTGGTTGAACACGATGAGGACACCCTTCGTCAGGCCGACTGGCTGTGTGATTTGGGCCCCGGTGCAGGATTAGAAGGTGGAATGATTGTTGCTAACGGTCCGCCAGAAGTTGCAATGAAAGCCAAAGAATCTGTTACGGGCGCTTTCTTAAGCGGTCGGAGAAAAATCAATACCCCTGAGAAGCGAAGAAAACCAAGTAAGAAGTGGATTTCAATTAAGGGCGCCCAACATAACAATCTTCAATCCATCCATGCTAAATTCCCTATTGGATGCATGACAGCAGTCACAGGGGTATCAGGCTCAGGAAAATCCTCACTGGTTTCAGGAATTTTGGCGCCAGCTTTACAACGCCACCTTCACAACTCAGATTCTATTGCTGGAAAACATTCGAGTCTTAAGGGACTTGAACACGTTGACAAAGCCATTATTATTGACCAATCTCCAATTGGGAGAACCCCTCGTTCAAATCCAGCGACATACACTAAAGTATTCGATGAAATTCGAATTTTATTCTCAAAAACTACACTTGCTAAAGAGCGCGGCTACAAACCAGGACATTTCAGTTTCAACGTCAAAGGGGGACGATGCGAATCTTGCAAAGGCGCAGGTTCAATTAAACTCGAAATGAATTTTTTACCCGATGTTTGGATTACATGCGACGTCTGCCAAGGTCTGCGATACACCCGAGAATGTCTTGAAGTAACTTGGAAAGGCAAGAACATCAATGATATTCTTCAAATGCCGATTGGAGAAGCGGTCGTCTTTTTCGAAAATCACCGCAAGATATTCAGAACACTCGACACACTTCGTGCTGTTGGCCTTTCTTATGTTCGACTTGGACAACCAGCAACGACTCTTTCGGGTGGAGAAGCTCAACGAGTAAAACTCGCTAGCGAACTGCGCCGTCCTCCGAATAAGCACACGGTTTACATCTTGGATGAGCCAACGACAGGACTCTCATTTGCTGATGTTGAATTGCTCATCAACGTTCTTTTAGAACTTCGATCCAAAGGACACAGCGTCATTGTCATCGAGCACCACTTGGACGTAGTCAAGTCTTCAGACTGGGTTATTGACCTCGGCCCTGAAGGCGGAGAGCGCGGTGGAATGATACTAGCACAAGGAACTCCAGAAGAGATTGCCGCAAATGAAGAGAGTTTTACCGGCCAATATTTGGCACAACTTCTCAGTTGAACCTTCCGTATTGTTCAAAGAGCGTAGTCGATGGCCTTCTTTACGCCCCCGTAGGGGGCGGGTGTACTTTCATGACTGTAACACGAATAGAAGTAACTCCAAAACAAGGCGAAGGAATGCGAGACGTACGTGGCGATGTTGTCCGTCGTCAACTGAAAGCCGACCACGCTCTTGATGTACATGATGTAAGGTCAATCAATGGCTTTTTGATAAAATCCAACACCGGGCCATCAGAAATCGCTTCGCGTGTCGACGACCTGTTTGCCGACCCAATCATCGAGGATGCATGCACCAACACTCTCTTTCTGACTTCATCAGATCATTTCCCAATCACTCCTGATGCTGTAATCACTATCGGCTTCAAGCCCGGAGTTACAGATAATCCAGGTAGTGCTGCATACGACGGATTTCAAACGATATTTCCTCAAACAGATCTCACTGATGCATCGATTTCTACATACCACACCTATGCTTTCTTTGGCCTTCCAGATGAAATTACTACCGAATGGCTCGCATCTACACTCCACAACAATCTCATCCAGCGTGCCGTTATTGCCGATAAGTCAGCTTGCTCAAGCGGACAATGGCCCGCTATCGATTATCCCGAGAAGCCCCCCCAAACCCTCACCCCCCCTCAGCGAATGGAACTTGAAATTTCTGATGCCGAACTTCTTTCACTTTCTGAAACAGGCCTCCTTGCATTAAATCTTGAAGAGATGCAGACAATACAAGCGCATTACCGTGATGAAGCGGTACGAGATTCTCGAAAGGCAGTTGGAATTGTTACAGATGCGCCCACAGATGTCGAACTCGAGTGCCTTGCACAGACGTGGAGTGAGCATTGTAAACACAAAATTTTTGCTTCAAAGATACATCATGTTGACCCTGAAACAGGAGAAGACACTTACATCGACTCAATTTTTAAAACTCATATTATGAAGCCAACACATGATCTTCAAAATGAAGTCGACTGGTTGCTATCAGTCTTCCATGATAATTCAGGCGTCATCGCCTGGAATGATGAGTGGAGCGTTTGTATGAAGGCCGAAACACACAATTCCCCCTCAGCACTCGACCCCTATGGCGGTGCTATGACAGGTATTGTTGGAGTCAACCGAGATATTTTGGGAACCGGATTAGGCGCTCGCCCGATTGCAAATACCGATGTCTTTTGTTTCGGCCCCCCTAATTGGGAGGGGGAACTCCCTGACAACCTGTTTCACCCATCGAGGGTATTCCGTGGCGTCCACGCTGGAGTTCGAGTCGGCGGTAATGAGTCAGGAATTCCGACGGTCAACGGCGCTATTGTGTTCGATGATCGTTACATCGGTAAACCCCTTGTTTACTGCGGTACTGTTGGCATCATGCCAAGGAAACTACCCGACGGTAGAGAATCCCACATCAAAACTCCAACCGCTGGCGACATAGTCTACATGGTAGGCGGTAGAGTTGGTTATGACGGCATCCACGGTGCAACATTTTCATCGCTCGAACTCACTGAAGAATCTCCTTCGAGCGCTGTTCAGATTGGCGACCCTATTACACAGAAGAAAATGCTCGACATGGTCCTTGAAGCACGTGATGCTGGATTGATTTCTTGTATTACAGATAATGGCGCAGGAGGCCTCTCATCTTCTATTGGTGAAATGGCTGAATACACCAACGGCTGCGAAATAGATTTAGAAAAAGTTCCACTTAAACAACCGGGCCTCTCCGCATGGGAAATCCTCGTTTCTGAAAGCCAAGAGCGAATGACAATTGCTGTTAAACCAGAAGATTGCGCTGCTTTTGATGCTATGGCGCAACTACATGAAGTTGAGGCAACACCTGTTGCCACATTCACCAATACTGGTATGTTCCATGTCAAGTATGGAGAAGAAACAGTCGCTTATCTTTCCATTGATTTTCTTCATGATGGTGTTCCTCAACTCCAACTCGAGTCTGAGTGGAGCACTCCAACCCCTGCACTTTTCAATCCGGAATCAATCGTTCTTCCAGAAAATGCAGGGCATTCAAACCTCTTGCTACGAATGCTCGGACGCCCGAATATCGCTTCAAAAGAATCTTGGGTTCGCCAATACGACCACGAAGTCATTGCTCAAACAGCAGTCAAACCATTCGTCGGCGTTCAGCGTGATGGGCCCGGGGATGCTGGTGTCATAGCCCCCCTTCACGGCAATCCCCAGGGGCTTGTCATCTCTTGCGGTATAGCTCCGCGGTATTCAGATTTAGACGCCGGCGCTATGGCTGCAGCATCCATTGACGAAGCAGTTCGCAACGCGGTTTGTGCTGGCATCAATGTCGACAAAATGGCAGGCCTCGACAATTTCTGCTGGCCCGATTCCATTGAGTCAGTGAAAACACCCGATGGGAAATTCAAACTCGCACAATTAGTTCGTGCAAATCGGGAACTTGAACGGGTTTGTAGAGCCTACAAACTTCCCTGCGTTTCAGGAAAAGACTCGATGAAGAACGATTACGGAACTGGAGAAAAGAAGATTTCTATTCCACCAACCCTGCTTTATTCGGTTTTCGGAGACCAACCTGATGTCCGATTCACTGCAACAAGTGATTTCAAAGTCGAAGGAGAAAAAATCTATCTCATTGGCGTCTCGAAAGAAGAATTAGGAGCATCAGAACTTGCATTCATGCTCCATGAGAGTGGTGAGGCTGATGGTATTGGCGGGCAAGTCCCTCTTCTTCCAAACCCTGAAAGCAACCTCAAAATGTATCGTGCACTTTCCACTGCTATTCAAGCCGGTTTAGTTCGAACAGCGCATGATTGTTCGGAGGGTGGAGTGGCAGTAGCTGTTGCAGAAATGTGCATCGGAGGGCGGCTTGGAGCCGAAGTCGATATCGACGGAACAGGCGATGCGGGTGAATGGTCGCGTCTCTGGGGTGAATCGCTTGGAAGATTTATTGTCGGCGTTCAACCCGAGAATGAAGCGAAATTCCTCACTTGGATGGCAGGACACCCTACAACGATTCTCGGAGCCGTTAACAATTCAGGTAAACTCACCATTTCCGATGGCTACGATATCCTGGTTGATGCTGATACTACAGTGATGGTTGATGCATGGCAAAAAACACTCGATATGACTGGGGGTGTTGCATAATGTCAGCACCAAAAGTGGCTGTTCTGTTTGGATTTGGGATTAACTGCGATCATGAAACAGCAGCTGTTTTTAATTTAGTTGGAGGAGATTCGGAACGGGTCCATATCAATCACTTTGTTTCGGGGAACAGGGCGCTTGAAGACTTTGATATTCTTGCAGTTCCTGGAGGTTTTTCTTTTGGAGACCACCTTGGTAGTGGCCGATTGATGGGGAACAGAATGCGCTTTGCATTACGTGAACAACTGCATGCGTTTGTGGCGGCAGGCAAGCCAATTATCGGTATTTGTAACGGCTTTCAAGTATTGGTCAAAACCGGGCTTCTACCGGGTCCAAGTGCTGAAAAAACCCTTCCAGACTTTATCCAACGAGCGAGCCTCACCCTCAATGATTCTGGAAGATACGAAGACCGTTGGGTCACGCTCGAGTTTGATGAAGAGAGTCCATGCATTTGGACAAAAGGAATTCAGCGAATCGATTGTCCAGTTCGCCACGGGGAAGGGAAATTCGTTATGCCTTCTTCTACTGACCTTGATGAGCTTGCGGCGAATCACCAACTCACAGTCCGCTATGTCGACTCAACAACTCCCGTTGGAAAGGGAATCACCGATGAGCCTCTCCCCTTCCCTCTTTCACCAAACGGAAGCATGCGGAACATTGCAGGCATTTGCGATGCAACCGGGCTCGTATTCGGATTGATGCCACACCCTGAAGCTGTTTATGCAAAGTGGCTTCACCCAGATCACACGCGTAATACTGCCCCTGGCCCACTTGATAGCGATGCACTCGGGCAATGGGAGGGTGAAGGACTCCAGATGTTCAGAAACGCTGTAGAATACGTCATTTCAAAGCGCTGATACAATGGCTCAAACACCACGCATCACTCATATCGATTCACTTCGAGGCGCTGCTGTATTGCTGATGGTGATGGTTCATGCTGCTGCCACATGGAACCCGTTTCATACACCACAACCCTCCATCTTAGCATATACGATATCAGGCCTTGGCGGCCTTGCAGCACCGTTATTTGTGACGTTATTCGGATGGGGGGTTGTTCGGCACCCCTTCCCTCTCAAGCAAAGACTGTTTCAATCAGGTTTTCTGTTTGCAACTCAAATCATGGTGAATTTAACATCACCACATCTCTTTCATCCATTCACACCAGGTGTACTTTCACTCATGGCTCTTTTGACGCTTCTTATGCCGCCCTTTGCGGCACAATTGAAAAAGTCAGGTTCGCAGTTTCTCGTTCTCATATACATTGCAGTTTTCACGCTACAATGGTTTTTCCCCGAAATCCAAGGCACTGGTGGGTGGAATGATAGAGTGAGTGGGGAATCACTTCCAATTTTTATCTCAAATCTCTTTGTTACTGGAACATATCCTCTCTTTCCTTGGATATTATTTGCGTCCCTTGGTGCTATAATTTCTACTCAAGGAGACAAGGTCGGAGCTTATATTCCCAATTCTATGAAAATAAAGATATCCCTCGTATTGGGGCTTGCCTTTTGCATAATCACCTTCTACATTTCGAGTAAAACAGACGTGCTCTGGGCGCACCCAACGTCCGAAGCAATGTTGACGTTCTTCCCAGCGAATCCAGCCTTCATCATAGCAGCCTCTACTGGAGTTCTGCTCATCTGGATCGCAATTCAGAATCTTGAGTTACACGCGCTCAACAGCGCAGGTCGAATGTCACTAACACTGTATATCATTCACTTCATACCACTTACATTGATGCAAGAGTATGAGTCGACGTATCAATGGAGTTTGACAACATCATCAATAGCCGTTGTAGCTTATGCATTGATTTGGATACCGCTTTCAGCACAGTGGCTGAAGCGGTACCCAAAAGCAACACTTGAGGCAACTCTCAAAGCGATTCGAAAATCACTCTGAAGCAGCAAGTGCTTCGGTTGCTTTCTTAGCACCCATCCAAGCAACAACACCGAAACCGATCTTGTTGATGATGTCTGCAATGTTGTAAGCGACTGCCATGTATTCTGCACCGTTGTCCATTTCGATAAGAGCAACTTCTGGGCTGAAGAGGTAGCCGAGAGGGTAAATGATCCAGCCTACGACAATGAACCAGCGAAGTGCGTTTGCGCTCCACATGAGTTCATCAGAGATCTTTGAGTTGTCGACACCGAGGCCGTCAGTCCATGGAGTTCCAGTTGCTACGATAATCATAGCCCATCCCATTCCACCGAGGATGAGAGCAACAACACCATTCATGAGACCAGCTTCACCAGCGTATCCGAATCCAATCATGATAAGAGCGCCTGTGAAACAGATTCCAGTGAATCCAAGGCCAGCGACTTTCTTGTCTGTGATTGCATCCTTTCCAACAAGCGACGGGAATTTGAGTGCCATCAATGGAACGGTAATAATCCAGTCCATGTAACGGTATTCGACGGAAACAGTTCCGAAGTCTGCGTAAACTCCGCGCATGTAGTAGTAGTGGAATGCAGCAATACCAACAATCAGAGCCGAGATGGTCATTGTTGTTCGGTATTGAGGTGCGACGTTGCCTCGCTCACTCATGAAGAAGACGAAAGCAGCGCCCATGGCGATGTATCCGACGAAGAAGAGGAAGAAAGTCATTGTTTTCAGTGTGTCACCTTCAATGAATTCAGGTAGTCCATTGTCGCCGGTCGGGAGAGGTTCAGCGGCACTGACCGTTCCTGCCATTGCAAGGGCAAAAGTTGCGATTAAAAGCAGGCTCGTTGTTTTTGAGAATTTCTGACTTAACATGTTACTCATTTAGCGGCTGTTCCACACACCACTTATAATACAATGTAAATAACCACAGAAAAAACAGCCGTTATTGCCCCTTAGAGCAATTAGCCGCTTTGCCCTGTTTGAACAGCCCACATTCGCGAATAAATCCCACCTATCTCAACCAATTCTTCATGCGCGCCGTCTTCGACAATAGCACCTCGGTCAAGCACCAATATCCGATCAGCATTACGAACAGTAGACAATCTGTGCGCAATGATGACAGCAGTTCGGTCTTGAGATATTTTACTTATTGAACGCTGAAGGGCAGCTTCCGTTTCATTATCAACGGCAGATGTCGCTTCATCTAAGAGAAGGAGTGGAGCGTTTTTTAGAACAGCCCTTGCGATAGCAAGTCGTTGTCTTTGGCCGCCAGAAAGCCTGTGGCCACCTTCGCCAACCATTGTCCCCCATTGATCTGGCAACTCTTCAACAAAATCAGCCACCTCAGCGAGTTTCGCCGCATCATGGACCTCCGCATCCGTGGCTTGTGGATTTCCATAGCGGATATTCTCGAGAATGGTTGTCGGGAAAAGCGTAATGTGTTGGTCTACCAGAGCCATTGAAGAACGCAATCTTTCCAATCGCCATTCATGAAGTGGTTTTCCAGCCCAGTGTATCGAGCCGTTATCGGGTTCGGCAAAACGCAGCAATAAACGAATCAACGTCGTTTTTCCAGCACCCGTAGACCCCACGACACCTACAGTCTCTCCCGAGCGTAATTCGAGATTTAATTTTGAAAACACGGGCTCTCTACCAGGATAGGAAAAGTCAACATTGGAGAAAAGAATAGAAGAAGATTCCATTGTAGAGGTTTCAGGCACAAAACCACCTTGCTCAACTTCAGTAGGTGACATAAGCACATCAAGCACTCTTGTGGACGACGCCATTGCACGTTGATACAAATCGAATGTTTCCCCGAGACGAGTAAGTGGCCATAAGAGCCGTTGCGTCATGAAAACTAAAACCGAATAAGCTCCAATAGCCAATGTCCCCTCGAGCGTCATCCATCCGCCAAGAAGAAGTGTTGCAGTAAATCCACACAATATAGCCATCCGGATAAGTGGTGTAAACGCTGCGGATAGGCGTATAGCCTCTCGATTAGCCTCTCGATACTCGTTACTTAACGCCTCAACACGCTTCATTTCCCTCGCTTCAGCGGTAAAGGATTGAATGGTCGACATCCCAGACAAATCATTCTCAAGTAAAGCATTCATTGCACCTGCGGATTTACGTACTTCTGCGTAACGTGGCTCCAAACTTCGCTGGTACCGAAACGACCCCCAGACGATTATTGGAATTGGGAGGACTGCAAACAAGGCTACTTGCCATGATATGAGTAAAAACACGGCTCCAACGACCAACACCGTGGTACTTACCTGAAGTAAGTCATTGGCACCCTTATCCAAGAAACGTTCGAGTTGATTGATATCGTCGTTAAGAATTGCTAAAACATCACCTTTCTGCCGTTCATCAAACCACCCCATCCCTTGTTTCTGAACATGGTCAAATGTATCGAGTCGTAGTTCATGCTGTACTGTTTGAGCGAGATTCCTCCATAAGATTCCATAAAAATATTCGAACAAAGATTCCAACCCCCAAATTGCAAAAGTGAGTATGGAGAGGAACACCAACTGATGCCAAGGGTCAATTAACCCATATGAGGCAATGAAAGAGTCTTCCTTCAAAACGACCACATCTACCGCTAATCCGATTAGTAATGGCGGTGCCAGGTCCCAGATTTTGTTTGTTATCGAACAGGCCGATGCGAGTCGAATCGTACTTCGATGAGAACTCATGTAGTTGAGCAGACGTTTGAATGGCCCCCCTTCCGACATAATGTGACCACTGTGAAGAAGTATGAGAACCCTATGTCTGTCATTTTACAACATACTTTGGGCGCAACGCCTATGCTGTGTCCATGAAACGGGAAGGTGGGGATGACATGCGAAGGGCCGACTCTACAACATTAGAATATGTGACTACTAGATCGCAAAACACGCGACATATTACACTCATCGACCCCGCGAAACAAGACCCGAATACAGCTGCGAATCGCGCCATGGTTGCCGTTGAATGCGGAAGCAGTATGATCTTTGTAGGTGGCTCGACCGATACGCCTGATGAAGTGGTTCATGCAACATGCAAAGCCATTCAAGAAGCCTTTGAATTACGAACTTTCGCTGCAAGTCAAGACCCTGAGTCCGACGAAGCACAGTGGCAAATCCCCGTTGTTTTATTTCCTGGGGGCGCCCACGCTCTCTCTCCAGCCGCAGATGCGATCACTTTCATGATGCTGATGAATTCTTCAATTCGGAGATTCCTTGTTGGTGAGCAAATTCGAGGAGCCCCGTATCTCGAGAAGTTTGGAGTTGAAGCATTACCTACCGGATATCTTGTTTGTGCCCCAGGCGGCAGGGTAGGCGAAGTCGGAGAGGTAGAATTAATTCAGGAAGACGAAGCAGAATTGGTTCACTCTTACGCGCTTACAGCCCGAATGTTTGGATTCAAACTCCTCTATCTGGAAGCAGGTAGCGGGGCGGATACTCAAGTACATCCAAGTTTAATCGAAAGCGCTCGCACCGTTAACGAACTTACCCTTCTTGTTGGCGGAGGTATCAGAACTCCAGAGCAGGCGGCCCTTGCTGCCAAAGCCGGAGCAGACTGGATTGTGACTGGAACGCTTACGGAAGATGCTGCTGACCTGGAAGAACTTCGTTACCGAATCACAGCAGTGGTCTCCGCACTGTCTTGAGTTTCAAAGAACCAAGTTGCGCACTTTCTTTTTCTCACGCCGCTCTTCAATTGCACGAGCAGCGTAGATGAGGCCGAATACGACCACAAGGAGAGCAAGCAACGGCGCAAGTATCACCAAGATTGTTACAAAGACAGCCATCATTGCTTCAAGAATAGAGATTAGTGGATTTGCCAGGCCACCCGTAGTTCCTAATGAAAGCGCTCGTATCGCAACCGTCCCAGTTTGAACCGTTCCAGCCACACTCCCTCCCGCTACAATCGATAATGTCCACTGAAGCATAGGATCGTAATCATCCATAACCGAACCCATCATCAAAACGCCCGCAATTGCTGCTGCAGGCGTTGCAACAATATCGAGCAAGTTATCGACCCATGGAATCATGTACCCTCCAATTTCTAATACGACTGCTGCGGCAAGTATGGAGAATGCAGTCCACCCATCGAGTATTGATAATTCCCCCAGGGGTTCGATCCACCCTAGGTTAATTCCCCCACTCATCATCATTGGGGGAAGAAAGACTCGAAACCCGCTGGCAGCAGCAAGCCCAAGGCCGATTGAGAGAGCAATTACAAAATCAATTAACCCAAGTTCCATCTCAATCTTCGTCCTCGAAGACGACAGGATCTCCAGAGCCGCCAGGCGATGGCGGCCGAGATTCATCGACTTCAATTCCTTGTTGAATTTCACTTTCACTTACATCAAGACTGACGCGACCACCATCTGCTAATGTTGCCATATCTTCTGTCCCGGGAGTTGAGAGGGTTCGTTTCACATCTGGAGCATTACTGTATGCTTCTCGCTTTGCTTCCCGTGAATCATGGGTTCTCACTAAGGAAAGAGAGTCGGCAAAGACTCTTCCAACGACTTCTCGTGTACGTTCGCCCCGACGGACGGAATCAAGTTCGTGAACCATCGTTTCGCGTTGGCCTTCAATTTCTCGAAGTTCCGCAGTTCGATCCTGTAAAGCAGCTTCCATATCAGTAAGGGTCAAAGTGATTTGTTGAATACGCTCATCACGCTCGAATACATCGTTGTGAAGACGTCGTTCTCTTCGCCGTAGTGAATCATACTCCCTGTTTCTCTCAAGAAGTCGGCGTTTGAGTTCGTCGATTTGTTCAACCAAATAATCGTGCTCTGCTGAAACAGAGCGTGGACCTTGCATAACCCGTTCAAGTTGCTCTTCTAACTCGCCAAGTCGTCCATCGCGAGCATCGAGCAAACCTCGTAACCTGTCAGCAATGTCTCGAAGTCTTTGCCGCTCTTCTTCAAGCGCTTTGTTGGCGGCTTGTTCAGCATCATTCTGGGCAAGTGCAGTGTCAAGTTGTGCTTTCAAACTTCGAACCTCTTCCGCAGTTACCGATGTTAATCCTGCATCGGCAGCTCGCTCAAGCGCTTCGACCATTTGTCCAATACGACCTTCCATTTCTCCAATGACCTCGTCTTGTTGAGAGGTTAAGCTTCTGAGTTGACCAACTTCGGTGGCCATGGATTCACGTTCTTCATGGGAAAGAGAGGATTGCTGAGATGCGAGTTCCTCTCGAGCGTCAGATAATATTCGTTCAAGGTGAATGACTTTCGCTTCACTGTCTTGTAATGCCGCATCGGTCTCAGCCAAGCGAGCAACCTCGGGGGCGACCATGTCTTCCCGCTCTGCCAAATCAAGCTCTAGAACACGAAGTCGTTGCTTTACAGAAACCATTTCCTCGTTTCGTGCAGCTAACTCATTCCATGCGATGAGAACTTCTTCGACTAATTGGTCAACAGGGTAGCCTTTGAGCATCCCCTCAAGCGCAGCTCGCTCGTCGCCAGTTGCGTCACGAATTCGATTGATGCCAGTTGTTCCGGATGAGTCGAGCGTCATACAGTCGACTATCGAAGCCCAACTACACTTGAACTTTCGCTATCAAAACAAGCCTTAGAAGGCTGGTTTTCTACCCCTTGCAACAGAGCCACAATCAGTTGATTGCAGTAAACATGTCGTCTGGCATTTCACCAGCGAGTTGAAGAGCGCCTGTAGCAACAGCGTTGATTGGCTCATCGACACACCAAACATTGACATCGCCAATGTCTGAAATTTCATCAGCCATTCGAGCAGCGATTCCTTCAATCAAGGAGCCGCCACCAGAGAGGATGATGTTGTTTCGGAGAATTGGTTGGTATTCCGGGTCTGCACCAGCGACAATCCGCTTGATTGCATTACCGATCTTTGGGACGATTAATTCGCAGGCCTGGTTGACAAGGTCGCCGATATCGACAACTTGTTTCTTACCTTCAACAGAGAGTTCTACCATTGCTTCACGGTCATCGCCGCCAACATAGGAGACTTCTTCCTTCCACTTGCGAACCATGTCTTTGGTGACTTGAGCGCCTGTGTACTTCTTTCGAATAAGTTCCATGAGTTGATTATCCAACCAGTCGCCAGCTTCTTCGATGGTGACTTGGTCTTCATCAGTAGGGAAAGTTCCGTAAATTCGGGCAATGTCAGTTGTTCCAGCGCCGATATCAACAACGATTGAACTTGCAATTTCACCGATTCCAAATGCGGTAGCAAAGGGTTCTGTAACGACCATGATAGCGTTGACTTGCCCACGAAGGGTGGCAACGAGATTGGACTTGTCGGTAAAGGAAACGTGACTTGGAGAGCAGATGACTCCGAACACTTCATCGTATTCTTCAGGGTCAACAGTCTCTAGAAGGTGAGAAACGAATGCTTTGGCAGCAGCCAAATTTGCTTCATCATCTTGGGCAACTCCAGCTGCCATTGGGCGGTAAAGGTTGCAAGCAAGTTTGTTCTTGAGTGCATCGCCACCAAACAAAACATCTCGTCCTAGGAAATTTCGTGCAACGGGGTCTTTTGGACGCCCAACAACGGTTTCGATTGTGTGGCTAACGCCAGCACTGGATGCAATAGTAGATTGGTAGGTTCCCAAGTCAATTCCAACATATAAACGGTCACTCATAATTTTCACCTTCCGCTTTGCGGATATGTCGGCGAGGATGCCACCACCCTTCAAGGTTCACCTTTACATATATTGCAAAGTTCAACCAATACGGCCGGTTTTTGGCTTCGCCGTCACTCGTTTTCATCCCCGGAGGGCACCCCTTGCCAGACACCACTACTCTCAAATGCCGGCAGGACTTTTTCATCCTCTTTTTTCTCCCGAATATTCCAACTCAACTGATACATGAGTACAAATCCAGCAAGAATCCCAACAACCCCCCAAACAAAAGCTCTGTTTTGTGAAGCAGCCCCTTCTTCAGAGGGGGGCGTTATTTTGTCTTCATCGAGTAAAGGATTGTTCCAGTTACTCGTAAACATGGCATCGTCTCGTAGAATCACAACATCATTCTTCGCTTCAGGAGAATTATTTCTACTCTGAGCATAGATTTCAATCTGTAAGGATTCACCACGTATGTCCCATACGGGCAGGTCTCTGGGAATATACCACGTACACGAAAAGGTTCCATTTTCAACATTCACTTCAAAGCAAGACGCAATCGAGTATGACCCCCCAGAACTCGAGTCATTGAGGACGTGAATTTCGGCCCCAGTGTCGAATTGATCACCATCATCGTCTTCAACGATCCATTGAACCAGTAGTGTGTCATACCATTCACCACCATCTTCAGGCGATAAGACAAAATCGATTGCAGGGAGAGCATCTACCGGCCTACATCCAGAAGTATCAACGGGCCAGAAGAGAGAGATGAGTGACGTGAAACACTCATCTACGTCATCATAGACTCCATCACCATCTGTGTCATCGATACATCCATCGGCATTCCCATCAAATTGTTCTGCGTTTTCATTGGGGCATAAGTCGAGGTTATCGCCGATAGAATCCCCATCCGTATCATCAATACATCCATCTTCATCTAAATCCCAGCCAGCAGCAAACTGATTCGGACACCCATCCATGCTGTTCGGCACCCCATCTCCATCGCCATCATCCCATGAATCTGAATCCCGCTGTACTCCCTGAACGGCTAATGCGAATCCAACCCGATTCCCGTCAATTCCTACAGAGTTGTTTTGATTTCCCGGAGAAATGTACCGGGCTCGCACTTCTATTTCGGCCCATTCAACCCCTTCAAGATCAGACTGAGAAAGAGAAACCGCTACGGTTGTTTCATTGGTCATAGGAAATGTCGTAATGTTAGAAAAGTCTGCAATTTGCGAATTGTAAAGGGTTGAATCTCCGTCACTTTGAAAAACATTCGCCGTTGTAATCTGGCCATTTGAAAGACGGACAATGAGTTGGAGATCGTCGACTAAATGCGGCTCGGGAGCGGCCGTCCAAGCTAATCGAGCATTGAACGCATCTCCAGTTAAATCAAATCGCTCTACCCACACATCTCCACTTTTCAGAAATGGTCCTACCGCCCCAGAACCATTCCATGGAGATTGAGCGAGATTTTCCAGAGCCCCCAAACCCCCCTGTCTTTCATGGAGCCATGCTTGGGGTGTTTGGTCTTGGAGACGATATGAATCATGAATCCAAATGTTTTCCGCTGGCGAAACATTACCCTGATGAAGATCCTGTTCAAGTTGATTAAAATCAATTAACTCCGAGAGATTTAGTTGCCCCCATCCATCATACTCGTTTTGCATTTCAAAGCCCCCGCCCCCCCCATTCCGGACATCTTGCGGTAATGGAGTTACGGCGAGCGACATTAATGCACGAATCAAAGCGCCAGAGGGGGAAAAGCCTTCAGCAAGGCTGACATTGTTAGAGAGATTTCCACCTTTGTCTGCCCATTCTGGTCTGACATCACTTGAAGCGAAGAGCGTTCTCATTTCTTTACCAGAAATCCACCCTTGCTCAATCATTTGTTGAATAAGAGCGGCTACACTTGTGGCTGCTGGCGTTGCCATGCTGGTGCCACTCGATGAGCGTAAAGCATCATTGTACGAATCGCTAACTCCATCTGCGCGGGCCGATTCAACCGAAGAACCCACTGCAAGTGCAAAAATCCCATTCGTTCCCGACTCAGTGGGTCCAACCGAAGAAGCACTCCATCGATCAGCAGATGCAGATTTTATTGAAGCCCCCACTGCAACAACATTTCGCCCGTTTGATGGTTCGAGAAGTTGGCCTCCATTATTCCCCGGGGCGATGAAAGCAAGCGACCAGGGCATTTCTAACGCCCACGCGTCGAAATCACCAGTTCGAGCAGTGTAAGCTGTTGTCGCATCACCCCATGAATTTGAGTGGAGCGTTGCACCATAGAGGCCTGCTTCAACTAAAAGCGCATCAACGTCCGGAGGCACCCACCCATCCTCTGAAACAATATCTTGGAAAAGAAGATTTGATGCATATGAAAGCGATGAGCCATTTTGAGGCAAAGAATTACTCCGCATGTCGTAGACATTGTGACATGACAAAGTCCCAGCAACATGTGTTCCGTGACGATAGTCAGAGTGGCCAGGGGTGTCAGAGGAGTCAATTGATTGATTGAGGAATAGTATCTTCCTATGAAGCGGACCAGGTGTGCCTACTCCATCCGTCAAGTTCTCACCTTCTGAACCTCTTTCTCCAGCAGCCGTTGCATTTCTGAAACAAGCATGGTCAGCATCGATGCCTGAATCGGCAACTGCAACGACAACACCCCCTCCATTCAACCCGAAATCCCAAGCCGGGTTTTCAGACATTGATCCATGTTGCAGCAATGAACCGACCTGTTCATTTCGCCCCGTTGTGGGCAAAACCGGTTCAATCCAAAGTAAACCATCAAGTGAGAGGAGTAATGGCAAACCTCTGCGCCATTCTAGTACTTCGACATGGGAAATTATTGAAGAGTAGTAATCGGCTTCGGACTCAATATTCATGCCGTAGGAAGCAAAGGTGGTGACGATTTGCTCGACTGCCTCAGAAGGTAGTCGGGGCTCGAAGACCAATCGAAATTCCTGTATTTCATCCATTTCAGCGAAATTGCCTTTGTATTCAACTTCGGGGGCTCTTTCTTTTTCAACCCCATCAAGTTCATCCGCATCAGAAGAACTCCAAACCAAGACTTCCTCGGGAGACAACATTCTGAGAGGAGTGTAACCCGATACGTGCAACTCTGTCCACAATTCTTGCGACCATACACCCTCGTCAAGGACGAGAACCTCTTCTCGACCCTCGGCGAGCTCAGGGCTTAATGAGGGCCCAAGTCCTTGCGCCAACGGCATCAGCAACAGTATCGTGACAAAGATAGCAGGTCGCATAATCCCTGTTGAACCGTCAAACTTTGTCAATCTCGCGGTCATTTGTCACAGATAATGCGCGACGGCGCGTTTAAGTCGAGTTTGCGAGTCGCCCAGTTCGATGAAGGCCTATCGCGTAACAGGAGTCGCACCATTTGGCAGCATGCGCCAAGAATTTTCCCTCGACCTCCCAGCATCTGATGCTGGTGACGCCGAACACCGAACTTATTCCATCATGGGCTCCCGCCACAAGGCGAATCGCCGAGCCATTGTCCTCACCTCTGTCGAAGAAATCGACCCTCGGATTTCTACGGAACCTCGTATAACCGATCACTTCCGTGAAGAAATTGCTGCTGCAGGCGGACCGATTTCTCCATCACAAGAAGAAGAGTGAACCCCAGCGGACTTCTTCTAGGACAACACCCTCGGACTACGTGAGCCGCATGGTTGAACGAAGCGAGTTACAAAAAATGGCACGCACTATCGATGCGCACCGAAAACAACTCGACACACTCCACGCTCGTATTGAACAAGTTACTGCAATTTTAGAAGAACACGACATAACAGCCGGTATACTTGACCAACTTATCACATCCAGTAAAACAGGCCATGTTGGAGCGCGCCTCTCAATAGGCTCTGGCGTTACACTCAATTATACACACCAAGGAACTTCCGAAGGAACGGCCCTCGTCGACATTGGCAGCGGTGTATTTGGTGAAAAACCATGGTCTGAAGCGCATGTAATGACGGCTGAACGAAAGGCCGGCATCTCTTTGCTTCACGAAGACCTTACGAAACAAACATCAGATCTTGAAGAAAAAATAACCGTGCTTGCACAAGAATTCAATACTGCAGCAGAACAACTTCAACCCTCACAGACTGCTCAAATACCCGAAAAACCCGTGGCTGAAACTCCGCCACCCGCTGCTGAAGAAGACAAAGCACCCCGCCGCCAGCAACGCCGTGGCAGTCGGTTTGGAAACGAGTTGACACTAGATGATTGAGGGATTTCATGGGGCTTTTTGACCGATTTCGAAAACGAGTTACGGAGGTAGCTGCTGAGGTAGATACCGACGAAATCTCCGTTGAAGCAGATACTCAGGAGGCACAAGATGCCCTCATTTCCGCCCAGAACCAACCCCGACCAAACCCCCCTTCACAAGAGCCAAAACTTGCGCCCGATGAGCCGTTGAGTGAAGAAAGCGAAGAAGAATGGGAAGACCTTGAACAACTTGACCTTGAAGATGCGGCTGAGGAATCCAGCGACGAGTGGGATGATTTCGATGAAGAAGAAGAAATCAATCTCCCAGTTGAATTGTCACGCAAAGAAAAAAAGCGAATAGAAAAATCGCGGCGTATTGATGAAAAACGTCTTTCTAAAAAACGCAAGGAAATGAAAAAGCGCGGTGCAGTCGAAATCGCCCGGCCAAAAGGCTCTAACGTTGACTTATCGATGATGCGAACAACGACCGGCCGCCAACTTATTAGCGTTCAAAACGCTCCAAAGGGTTCGGTCAAAGAAGCTGAAATCGAGACAGAGTCTGGGATGAAAGTCAAAGTCGACTTAGGCGGAGGTGTCGTTTCCGAGGGGGGGAGAGTCATCAAAGCCGGAGGAGCACTTGACAACCTCATCGAAGAATTAGAATGGGTTCTTCTTGAATCGGACATCTCAAGTGATGCTGTTACAGCCGTAACCGATGCTCTGCGAGCCAATCTGATAGGTTCTCGTCTTAGGAAGGGTGCTGATTTAGCTAAGGTTCTCGAGGCGGCGTTGAAGCGGGCGCTGCGAAATATTTTGGCTGCAGGATACTGGGATTTTGATGCAAGCGTCAAATCGTTTATCGAAGCTGGTGATACCCCAGTGGTCATTATGTTGGTCGGCGTCAATGGAACTGGGAAAACAACAACAGCCGCTAAAATCGCTCAGCGACTTCTCGACCAAGACATTTCAGTTGTCGCTGCAGCAGGAGATACGTTCAGGGCGGGTGCAATTCAGCAACTGGAAAGCCACTGTGAAAACCTCGGCATACGATGCATTTCCAGTCAACGTGGTGGTGACACTGCTGCTATTGCGAGAGATGCTATTGATTCAGCCAGAGCCAAGAACATCGATGTTGTCTTGGTTGATACTGCTGGTAGGATGCAAAATAAAGTGAACCTCATGAACGAACTCAACAAAGTTCGCCGAGTTGCAAACCCCCACCTTACCTTGTTTGTTGGCGATTCGCTTGCTGGTAATGATGCAGTCGAACAAGCAAGAATGTTTCAAGAGATTATGAAATTCGATGGAGCGGTTTTGACAAAAATCGATACTGATGCTAAAGGTGGAGCAGGGCTTTCAATCGCATTTGCGACCGGTAGGCCGATCGTTTTCGCAGGGGTTGGCCAAGGCTATCACGACCTAAAACAATTTGACCCAGACTGGCTCCTTGAACAAATGTTTGATTGAATTCAAGCGATGAGGACTTAGACCCCAAACACCTCCCAAAGCCATGGCGGGAACATTCAAAGACGAAGAAACAGAACAATTTTTCCAATTAGTCCACATGTTTCAACGTTCAGCATTGCTACACATGGGCTTATTACCCGACCAAGAAGGAACCATGATGTATAACCTCGGTGAAGCGAAAGCAGCTATCGATTTGTTGAGGATGCTACAAGGTAAAACCAAAGGGAATTTGAGCGACCATGAAGAAAGAATGCTCAAAGGAATCGTAAGTGAATTACAACTTCAATTCCTCAAAGCACCAACCCGCCGACGCGAGGCAGAGAGCGATGCCGCTCAATCTGAAACGATTCGAGAGGCCTTTGAAAACCCTCAAAGCGGACCTGTCGAAGACCTAAGTTCGAACGAAGACAGCGAAGAATGACCTTTCTCGTGCGGTTAATTGATGTGTAATGGCGAGTTCAGCGAGTTGATTCACATGGCTTATGTTACTCCGACTACCGAAGAAACCGCACCTACGGTTCTCATTGTCGATAACAATCCAATGTCTCTCATGCGCCTCCAAGAGGTCTTCAAAATTCGAGAGTTCAATGTTGAGGTTTGTGAAGATGGAGACCAAGCCGTTGATGAATACATTCGCCTCGACCCAGAATTAGTCGTCATTGCTCTTGACCTACCCTCTCTCGACGGGCATCTTGCGGCTCTTGAAATGCGAGAACACGGTGGCGAAAGCCGAATCGTGTTCATTGCCTCCCGCAGACTTGCTCAACTCGCTCAAGATGCAAGCCACTCAGCAGGAGCTGTTGCGTGGCTTGAAAAACCAATTTCATCAACCGTTATTGAAGAAAACTGGGCGCAAATATTAGGCCCGATTCCCGATGCACCGGGCCTCGAAGATCTCGACCAACTCTATCCCGAAGACAGAGTAAAGCCGGTTGCTGATGAAGGCCTCATGCCTTTGCCACCGTTGCCTGGGATGCCTGCAATACCCTTGCCAGGCGTCCTCCTTGAACCACTTCCTGAAGTCATTGTGGCCACCGCAACAGTCTCGAAACCAAAGCGACGAGTTTTCAAACTTCTTCTGGTAGCAGTTTTAGCTGGTGTTGGATATTTAGCATATGCCTATTCTTCATCTCTCGCACCATTTGCTTGAGCAGGAACAACAATCACATTCGCGTTTGGTGTAATCTGTGAATTTAGAGGCAGGCCAGTCATTTGATGAATCGTAATACCGTCTTCTTCAAGTAAGGATGCATCGTTTTGCATGATTCGAAAATCGAGGGATGTTGCTTTTTTACCAGCGCGCCATAGAATCCAGAGAGGAACTGCCGATAATCCAAGGGCCAAGAACCATAGAAGTGTCTGCAACATATTTTCACTGGACCATCTTACGCTCATTGAACGCATTCCACGACGCTTCAGCATACGCTTTTGCTTGTAAAGCGGGACTCTCGGCTTTGTGTATACCCGAGCCAACGATGATACAATCAGAGCCTGCGAGAACTGCTTCGCGAGGATCACCATAGCGCTGGCCCATTTCTCCATCACCAACTGCAAGATTTACGCCTGGCGTCCAGATTAGTTTTGCATCACCAATTGCCTTCCGAAGAAGTTTCAATTCTTCAGGCCGTGAACCGTTACCTATGAATCCGAAAACGCCAGCGTGGCTTTTACCCAGTGCTACAACCTTGGCTGTATAATCAGGGTCAAGCAAATTACCTCTGCTTGACATCTGCGCTAGCAAAAGAACCCCCCCTTCTCGTCCAACATCCCCCCATCCTGCTTGGAGGCCGTCAACAATATCGGGGCCTGAAATAAGGTGCGCTGTGACTAAATCAGCCCAGGAGCGAATGTCGTAAACCCCCGACATCTGCTTGCGACTGATGCCTCCAATATCGGCAAACTTACGATCTTCGAAAATCAAAAGATCTGCAGCAGACGCTTTTGAGCAAAGTGCGGCCCATGCTTCAGGCGTCCAATCATCAACTAAATCGACATGGGTTTTGAGTGCTGCCAGGTATGGGCCAACCTCGTCAATTAACTGGTTTAATCCAGCCATTGTTGAGCGGTCCGCCGCAAGGCAAACGAGACTCTTTTTTCGACAAGCCATTTCCATGTATGCTCGAGCCATTGGAAGATGGTTTTCACTCCAACGACCGCCCCATGCCTCATCAGCCTGCATGGTTGTGCCAAAGCGTCTCGCCACTCATACCTTACGGCCTAATTCAAGTAGAGAATTGATAGAATCGGCGAGGGTATCCTCAGTTGAATGAAGTTGAATGCCGAGCTCCTTCTCGACATCACCAATATCGTATCCAACGTGTCTTCCGAGTGAAGAGCGAACTTGGCGTACAGTGAGTTTCGGGTGGATTGCAGCCATTACAGTAGCAAGCGGAGAGGGTAAGCAAAACGTCGCCCACTTCTTACCCGGGACAACGAGGCGCAGCTTTTTACCGAGCTCCTGCATCCAAATTCCTTCTTTGTGTAAGATGTATCTTCCACCATCTAAACCTGAATTGATTGCTGAAATATGCGCCTGGGCAACATCCCTTACATCGACATAATTGAGGTATGTGTTGAGTACAAACGGTATCTTGCCAGTGAAATGTTTGAGGTATGCCATCGAACCTCGAGCGTGGCGCTTGTGGAAAAGAGGCCCGAAAACAATCGAAGGATGGATGGTAACAAGCCGAGGCCGCAACCCGTTTGCATGTTGCTCGACAAATGAACGCATAATTCTCTCGGCTTCTGCTTTTGCAAATCCATATGGGTTCGATTCTGGAGACGCATCATCGCACCAATCAGAGGAGGAGAAAACTTCTCCATTTGGATGGCGCGTCTTACGTATAGCGGCAACAGAAGAAGTATGGATGATGGTTTGAACACCGCCGTATTTTTTGATTGCAGCACAGAGGTTTCGCGTACCAATTACCGATGGGTCAACGACATCCCGTTGGGGGTCTTTGACTCCAACCATCAGTGCAGCAGCACAGTGAATGACGACATCACATCCATCTACGGCAGCTTCAACAGAAACCCCATCAAGTAAGTTCATCTCGATTATTTCTAAGGAAGCACCTTCTGCTGCCTCGAATGTTTTGAGGAATTGAGCATTTTCTGGATTGCGAACAGTCCCCCTTACCTCATGTCCTTTCGATAACAGGCCTTGTACGACATGAGAGCCAATGAAGCCAGCAGCACCGGTGACCAAAACAGGCATAGTTGTCCCAGCGCCCACTCCTTCTTCATGTACTCTTAGGAAACATCACATTGATGGCAAACCCCCTCATCGCAGTACCAATGCGAATCGCAACATTCTTGTCGCTGTTGATTCTTCTGGGTCCGCTTTCGGGCTGTTTTGGAAGTGAATCTCTCCAGATTGACGAGGCCGATTCTTCTCTCTATCCATCAGAATGGGATCGCCATACACTTGACTGGAATTGGACAGACAGTTATTCGTATGTCTTGGAACCAGGACCTCATACCGCTCTTGAAGTTCAAGAAGCGACATTTGAAGTCGACACGTCCGGCGTTTGGGAGACGGGGCCGGCAACCTCAAACGTACACCTATCGTATTGGCTTCCATCAAATACTGAAAATGGGGATAAAGTCCCTGTTATTGCTGTGATTAGTCCGTATTTTTCTTACGGCCAACCAGGAGACGAATCCGGAGCAACAAACGTGGTTGGTGCTGGAAGAGGGGAATTCATCTACGACAATTACATTCCGCACGGCTATGCTTTTGCACAAGTTTCTGTCTTTGGAACCGAGGAATCCTCTGGATGTTTTGATTACCGTGGAGAAGGAGAGGGATGGGGTATTCATCAAGCGGTTGAATGGCTCGGTCAGCAAAATTGGTCCAACGGGAAAGTCGGCATGTATGGCAAATCCTATGAGGGCGCAACACAATGGGAGGCTGCAGTTCATGGAAGCGAGCATCTTGCCACCATTGTCCCTATTTCCGGAACGACCGGACTTCACCCTCTACTCTACAAGAACGGAAGTGCAGAAGCACGTAGCCAAGTCATGCACATGAACTATTTCGGCAGCACCGTGGATTACAATGGTGATGATTTGGATAACGTTTGTCCCGATATCATCGAGGGACTGTTTGCAGGCCCAGTGACATATGGAATGGGAGAATTAGACCCCTATATGGCGAATTATTACGAAGAGAGAGAACACATTTCCAAAGCCCTTACCAACTACAACGGTAGCATTTACTGGGTTCAAGGGATGCAAGATTGGAACGTTGATCCACATCAAGTATTCCCGTGGTATCAGATGTTTATCGACGCTGGATTCGATGTTCGTGGCATGCTTGGCCAATGGGAACACAATTATCCGGACCAGTGGTCAAAGCATAACGCCCAAGACAGTGGTTATGGTGGCGAGGCGATACAAAATATGACTCGCTGGGATTGGGGCCAAGACTTGTTTGAATGGTTTGAATATTACTTGAAAGGCGTTGGCGAAAAGCCCGAACTCCATGCACAAATACAGCGCAATGACGGTGAGTGGCGAATCGAGGATACGTGGCCTCCTCTTGATCGTGCTTCGGAAGACATCCCCTTGGACACCTGTGTTCAAACCGGAACTCGAGTGCAAGGCGTGTCTGTTTCTGGAGGCAGTGTGAGCAGCGTAGTCATTGAATGCGAAGCACTCAGCAGCGACATGCCAATTCACATCTCCGGTTTGACAACTCTGCATTTGGAAGTGCAAGCAGCCATGGATGGAGGGCAAATATTCGTCGAATTACAAGATGCAGAAACCAACCTCCGTCTTGGCCATGCCACCATGGATATACGTTACCATCAAGGAGGCAGCGAACCAACAACAGTATTGCCTGGGCAATCACTTACAATGCTCATGGAATTCCAAGCCATCGATGCTGTCTTACCCGCAGGCCATGGAATCCGATTGGTAATGACAGAGAATGGAGAGGATTACTTAGCCCCTGCATGCGGCATACTGTGTCCAATTACCGTAAACGGTGGCGTACTCAGCATCCCACACATCGACCGTGATGGTAGCAATGTTTTGATTACACCACAAGGTGAAAGTGCAGCCAATAATCAGTGAGTCTTTCGTTCATCACGTAGTGCACGAACCATGTCGATTCGCCCCACAAGGCCTACTAAATCCCCTCGTTGGCTTACCAGTAAAACTTCTTCTTCCCCAAGCAGGCGGCGCGCCTCTCCAATAGAAACATCGACATCAACCATTGAAAAATCGGCACGCATGACCTCATCAACACACGCATCACCACCGATATCGACTTTGAGTAGGCTTGCTTCAGATACCAGTCCAACGACCGCCCCTGCTTCGCTCAGTACCGGAAGATGACTGATACCACCAAGCACCATTTTATCAACAGCGGATTGAACACTATCGGAGCGCAATAAAGCTGTGACTTCCGAGATCATGATGTCGCCAACAGTATGAGCCCTATCGGGCCTTTCTTCTCGGTTGAGCGCTCCGACAATCTTTCTTACCGTCGATAGACGAGGGTCGACCGATTCGGTTTCGACCTTTGCAATGACCGACTGAGTAAGCCCTGAACGTTCCGCTAACAAAGCCTGAGTAAGTCCCAAAGATTTGCGCCATTGACGTAAATATCCACCAGTAGGGATTTCCATTGTTTGCGCGTAGGGCTATCCACGCATGAGTCCACCGGTCGCCTTTCGAATTTCACGTCGATTACCGTAATTTTCTTTATCTGTTCAAACGCCCAAAAACAACTTATTGACGCGAGCAAATGAATAATTGCCGATGCGTTATACCGCCAAAGATGGAGGCAATTGATTATACGAATGAAGAAAAAATATTCATATGATAAACTAAAGTGAATAATATATGAGCGTATGTTTGATATACCGTCTTTGCAAGCAGTGATTCGTTACCTATGATGGATAAAGCAAAATTGGAATACATCTGGCTTGATGGATATAACCCGACACAGAACATGCGAAGCAAGACTCTCGTGAAGCAAGATTTCACCGGAACGCTCGAAGAATGCCCAATGTGGAACTTTGACGGTTCCTCGACGAAACAAGCTGAAGGGAACTCCTCAGACTGCCTTCTTCAACCAGTTGCAATTTATCCAGACCCTCAGCGATTTAACGGTTTTTTGGTCATGTGTGAAGTTATGAACGCCGATGGAACACCTCACGCTAGTAACGGACGGGCTACTATTGAAGACGACGATGAAGATTTCTGGTTCGGATTTGAACAAGAATATTTCATCATGGATACAGAAACACAACTCCCCCTTGGATTCCCAGTTGGCGGATTCCCAGGGCCTCAAGGAATGTACTACTGTTCAGTTGGTGGTAGGAACACTCACGGCCGCTCCTTAGTCGAAGAACACGCGGACCTTTGCCTTGATGCTGGAATAAACTTTGAAGGAATCAACCAAGAAGTTGCATGTGGCCAGTGGGAATTCCAAATCTTTGCCAAGGGCGCTAAGAAAGCCGGAGATGAACTTTGGGTTGCGCGATACCTTCTTGACCGATTGACTGAGAGTTATGGCTGCTACAT